>FTCX01000098.1_pt1 | contig 10916 bp, 13 predicted proteins | sample 1639831 | NCBI WGS metagenome assembly FTCX01 (sample SAMEA3914869, study PRJEB12502) | metagenome | biome: forest; material: soil | place: USA | collected 2012-03-12 | depth 0.1 m
GGCGAGACGACAGAGCGGATCGCAGAAGCAGAGCGAGCCGGGCGCGGAGCAGGAACCGTCGAGCGCGGCGCAGCAGGAATTCGGGGCGCGCGCAGCGCAACTGTTGTTCGCAAAGCAACTCGCCGCGTTCACGGTCGTGCTCGTCTGGCCGGTGGGGCACGTGGAGCAAACGCGGTTGGTGCTCGAGGTGCCCACTTGGCTGACGTAGCTGCCGGGCAAGCAGCTCGACCAAGTCGTGCACGCGAGCGCGTTCGCGGTGTTGCTGTAGCTGCTCGCGGCGCACGCGCTGCACGCGCGGTCGCTCGTCGCGCTGCCGGCGTTCGCGACGTATTGTCCGGCGACGCAGTTCGTTTTCGCGACGCACGCGGTCGCGGAGTTGTTGTCGTTGTCCCAGGTGCTGCCGCCGCACAGGACGCCCGGAGTGGTGCCACCCGCGCAATAGCTGCCTGCCGAGCACGCCGAGCAACCCGTCGGTGAAGTGAGCGTGCCGAGCAACGTCAGCTCACTGCCCGCGGCGCACGAACCCTGCGGCAAGCAGATCGACAGGTTGATCGCCGAGGTAAATGTGCCCGTGAGACAGAGCTGGCAGTTGCGATCTGCGGTGGCAGAAGGCGAGTTCGAGACGTAGCTGCCCGCAGCGCACGTGCTCCAGCCCGCGCACACGGACACGTTCAACGCCGTGCTGAACGAGCCGCTCGCGCACGCGCTACAGCTGCGGTCGGCGGTCGCGCTGCCCGAAGCGATCATCATCTCGCCCGCGACGCAGTCGCGCCACGTGCTGCACACCGAAGCGTTCGCGAGCGTGCTGAAGGTACCGCTCGCGCAGCCGGTGCACGCGCGGTCGTTCGTGGCCGAGCCGGCGCTGCTCACGAACTGTCCGGCCGCGCACACGCTCCACGGCGCGCAGGTCGTGGCGTTGATGCCCGCGCTGAACGAGCCGCTCGCGCAATTCGAGCACACGCGGTCGGTCGTCGCGCTGCCTTCGTTTTGCACGAATTGCCCGGCCAAACACGTCGTTTTCGGCACGCACGCGGTCGCGGGATCGCCATCGTTGTCCCAAGTGCCAGCGGGGCACGCGATTGCCTGCGCGATGTCACCGGGGCACCAGGTGCCCGCTTCGCACGGCGCGCAAGTGACGCTCGAGCCCGAGTTCCCGGACGAAGTGACTTCGGTGCCCGGCGCGCACGACCCTTGCGACACGCACGCCGAAAGATTCAGCGCCGAGGTGAAGAAGCCAGTTGGACACGTCGCGCAGGTGCGATCCGCAGTCGCGGACGGCGCGTTCGCGACGTAGCTCCCGATCGCGCACACCGACCAGGGCACGCACGAAGTCGCGTCTTCGACGTTGCTCCAGCTTCCGGGATCGCAGCTGCGGCACACGCGGTCTTCGTGATTGGTGCCGTCCGCGCTCACGTATTGACCGAGCGCGCACACGTGGAAGAGCGTGCAGCTCGCGAGGTTCGTGCTCGCGCTGAACGAACCCGCGGCGCACGGCGCGCAGATCCGATCTTGCACGCTCGACCCGGCGATCGTGACGAACGAGCCCGGGCCACAATCGGTCCACGCGCTGCAGGTGCCGGCATTCGCGCTGGTGCTGAATTGTCCGGTCGCGCAACTCGTGCACACGCGATCCGTGCTGGTGGTGCCGGCGGCGCTCACGTACAAGCCTGGGGCGCAGCTGGTCCACGCACTGCACGCGCTCGCGTTGCTGGCGGAGCTGAAAGTCCCAGCGGCGCAGCTCGCGCACGAACGATCGCTCGTCGCGGTGCCTTCGCTCTGCACGAATTGCCCGGCAACGCACGTGGTCTTGCTCACGCACGGCGTCGACGGATCGCCGTCGTCATCCCAAGTCCCAGCAGCGCACGCGATCTCCGTCGCGGTGCCGCCGGCGCACCAACCTCCGGCCGTGCAAGCTTGGCACACGGCTGGCGCCGAGCTCGTGGCTGGCGCGGTTTGCGTCGTGCCTGCCGCGCACGCAGTCACCGGCAAACACGCAGCGACGTTCACCGTCGTGCTCACGGTGCCCGCGGCGCAGACTTCACAGGCGCGATCCGTGCTCGCAGAAGGTGTGTTCGTCGAGTGCGTGCCGGGTTGGCAGTCGCTCCAAATCGCGCACGCGGTTTGATTGTCACTCGCGGAGAATGTACCGGATTGACAGGCGCCGCACACGCGATCGCTCGTCGCGGTACCGGCGACTTGCGCGAACGAGCCCGCGCTGCACGTCGTCCAAACGCCGCAATCGGCCGCGTTTTCCGTGGTCGAAAACGTGCCCGCGGCGCAGCTCGCGCACAGGCGATCGGTTGTGGTCGTGCCCGGCGTGGCCACGAAGCTGCCTGCTTCGCAGCTCGACCAGAGCTGACACGCGGTCTTCGGATCGCCGTCGTGATCGAACGTGCCCGCTGCGCAGCTCACTGCGGGAGCGTCGCCGCCCGCGCAATACGTACCCGCGACGCACGGTGTGCAACGTCGACCTGCGGTGCCGGGCGGACAGACATCACCCGGACCCGCGCCCGCTTCGTCGCCACTGCCCGCATCTCCGCCGCGTCCGCCCGTCGCGACGCCAGAGCCGGCATTGCCCGCCGCGGAGTTGGTACCCGCGTTACCGCCGCTCGTGGAGCTCGTGCCTGCGCCGCCGCCGCTGTTCGAGTTTACGCCGCTGCCACCGCTACTCACGGAATGGGTGCCGGCACTGCCGCCCGATCCAGCGAGCGTACCGCCGCTGCCGCTTTGCGAAGTCGCGCCCGCGGCATTGCCGCCCAGCGCGCCCGCGCCGCTCGACTTACCGCCGCTGCCGCCGGTCGCAGTGCTGTCGCTCTGATCACCGCCGCCGCAGGCCGTGGCGAGCGAAAGCGCGAGGCCGAGAAAAATCGCGACCTTGGTGAAAGCGTTCTGACTCGACGACATCGACGCAGCCCTCCGGTCTGCGCTCGAACGGACGTGAAAAACTAAACCTAAGCAGTGATGCAAAGATGCCGAGTCCCGCGACTAGAAGGCACTACCTGTCGCGATCTGCAACGGCGCGTTTGCGCCTCGCAGTGTTCACATCACAGGCGATCCTGCGGCCGATTTTTCGCCGTTTCGGCGCCGGCGCGAGCCCGTGCTAATTCACCCCACGGCTAGATGTTCGGGGCTCGGCCGAGTGCGAATCGAAACAGCGACGACTCAGACTCGATGATTCGCCTTCGTCTTTATCGCACGACAGATACCGAGCGAGTGCTCGAGCTCTGGTGGGAGTCTTGGCATGCGATCGATTCGGCGCTCGTCCACCCGTCGACTCGTGAAGGATGGCGCCAGCGCTGGCTCACCGAGATCGTTCCCACACATGAAGTGATTGTCGCGCTCGACGATCGCGACGAGATCGCCGGCTTCGCGGCGGCGGACGCGAGCTCGAAAACGCTTTCACAAATTTTCGTGAGCTCGAGCCGCAAGCGGCAAGGCATCGGCCGTGCCTTGCTCCTCTGGGCGAAGCAAGCGATGCCCGAAGGCTTCACGCTGCACACGTTGACGCTCAATGCGGCTTCGCGGAAGTTCTATCTCGCGGCCGGGTTGCTCGAAGGCGAAGTTCGCGTTAATCCGTGGAACGGGCTGGAAACAGTCGAATGTCGATGGGTGCCTTCGGCGCCTGGAGCTGGAGCATGATGTCGACTCAACAAGCCATCTCGTCGCCCTCGGGGATCAGCGTTTTTGGCTCGGCATTGCTGCGCGTGCCCGCGGATCTCGCAGTGCTCTCGATCGCGACGCATGGCTTGAACCAAGACGCTCAGCAAGCCTTCGATCAGGTTCACGTGCGCGCGGACGCGGTGAGCAAGTTCTTGCGCGCGGCCTCCGCGCGAGAAGTCGCGACCTCACGCGTCACGCTCCGCCAGGAGTTTCGCTTTTCCGGCGGAGAGCAGCGCTTCGTCGGCTACTTGGCGCGGATTGGTTTTCAAATCTCGCTACGTGACCTCACGCAGCTCGAACGCACACTCTCGGGCGCCGTCGCCGCCGGCGCGAATGAAGTCGTGTCCGTCGATTTTCAAACCACCGAGCTCCAAGCGCACCGCGCCGAGGCTCGAAAGCGCGCCGTGCGCGCCGCGCGCGAAAAAGCCCTCGTCTACGCCGAGGCGGCGGGCATCACGCTCGGTCCCGTCATCCACCTCGAAGACATGAACCCGGATGTCTTGACCGGCGTCCGCAGCGGTCACGCGGAACGCTCGATGCCGACAGAAGACGGCGCGCTCAACAGCGCCGTCAATCCCGGCGACATCACCGTCGGCGCTGCGGTCGTCGTCGTCTACGCGATCGGCGCGCAGTCAGCTCCGGCGTAGCGCCTCGGAGCGCGGGAGGTCTTAGCTCGATGTCTTCAGACAAAGTTGCGGTCTCATTCATCGATGAAGCGAGCGGAGAGCGAATCGCCAGCTCGAATCTGCCGCTCGATCAGCTCCCGGACACCTTCGCGCTCGAGACCAAGTTGGATTTGGCGGGCACCTCGTACGTCGTCGTTCGCGCCGAGCCACGGACGAAGGCCGAGTTCGCCACAACCAAACAGCTGTCGATCGGGCTACGGCGCTTGGCCCAGCTCGATCCGAGCGAGCTCTTGTTCAGCTTGCCGACCCTCTGCGGCGCGGCATTGCCGGCCGTCGCAATCCCTTCCAAAAGCGAAGGCATCGCGGTGCTGCACGAGGATGATTGGCGACAATGCGAGCTGGTCTCGCTGCGGCACGCGCCTGCGATCGCCGCAGAGCTCGCGGACATTCGTCGAATCCACGCCGAGGAAGCCGCGGCCGTCGGCTGGCGCAAAATCCACGTGCGCGAACGCATCGGTGAACCGCTGACGCCTGGCCTCGGTTGGGGGAAAGTCGCGCAGCTCGTCGGCAACATCACCGCTCCGCTCGGCGGCATCGCCTTCGGTCAGCGCGAGACCCCCGTCGCGAACGCCCGCGGCGCGATCCTGGCCGAGCGCGTCATCCTTTGGGGTGTCGACGGTGTCGACACGGGCTCGCTCAGCGCGCTCTGCCTCGAAAACCTCGACAGCGCTTCGCCCACCACCATCTCGAAGCTCCAGCGCCTCACCGACGCGCTCTCCTGCGCCCTCGTCGATTGGTGCCGCTGCCGCGTCTACACTCGCGACGCCGCGATCGAATACGCAACTGCGCTCTGGCCCGTCACCGGCTCGGCGTCATGACTCGCGCGTCCGTCGCACCTACGATCCGTCGCGACCGCGAGCAGCTCCACCAAGCTGCGCTCTCCGCGCTCCTGAATCACGCAGAGCCGTCCGTACGTTGGAAAGCGCGTCGCCAAGTGTTGCACGAAGACGCAAGCTCGAAATCGATGCGCGCTCTCCGCGCCGAGATTCGCCAGAGTCCGCGCGTGAAAACCCTACTCGCGCAGCGTGACACTGCCGGCAGAATCGTCAGCGGGCGCGGCGTGTACGCCAAATGGCAAGGCGCGCATTGGATCCTCGCGACGCTCGCAGACATCGGATATCCCGAGAAAGACCGCACGCTCCAGCCAGTACGCGATCAAATCCTCGATACGTGGCTAGCGCCCGAATTCTACGAGGAGCGCGAGATCGAGCGCAAGGCGGATGTGTACAAGCAACGCGGGGTCGTACCGATCATGCAGGGCAGGCATCGGCGCTGCGCTTCGCAGCAAGGCTACGCACTCTATTTTCTACTGCGACTCGGGCTCGAACATGAGCGCATTCACGATCTCGCGGAACGCCTGCTGCATTGGCGTTGGCCCGATGGCGGTTGGAATTGCGACAAAGATCCGTCCGCCGCGACGTCGAGCTTCATTCACACGATTCATAGTCTGCGCGGCCTGCACTTGTACGGGTCGCGTTTCGAGCACAGTGATGCGCTCAAAGCCGCAAAAAAGGCTTCGGAACTTTTTCTCACGCGACACCTGTACAAACGCAAATCGAACGGCGCGCTCATCCGCGAGGAGTTCGCGAAGTTGCACTACCCACTCTACTGGCATTACGACTATCTGCTCGGCTTGAAAGTGATGGCCGAAATCGGCTCGATTCGCGATCGTCGCTGCGCCGACGCGCTGGACCTCCTCGAGTCGCGCCAATTACCGGACGGCGGCTGGCCTGCCGAGCGTCGCTATTACAGCGTTTCTCAGAAGATCAAATTGAGCGCGGATTTCGTCGACTGGGGCGGCACCAGCGTCACGCGCATGAACCCATGGGTCACTGCGGATGCACTGTCCGTACTCGTCAGCGCCGGCCGCTGGAAGCCGAAGCACGATGTCTGACGCGCCCACGCCCCACCCGAAAAACGCGCGCGGCCCGTTCTACGTCGAGTACGGCTGCTGCACCGCGTGCGGCGTCCCGGAAACCGTCGCGCCGGAGCACTTCGGTTGGGACGATGACATGCACTGCTTCGTCAAACGCCAACCGATCACGCCGGCGGAAGTCGATCGCATGCTCGAGGCTGTCGCCCGTGCGGAGCTCAATTGCATTCGTTATCGCGGACGCGATCCCGAGCTGGCGATTCGCTTCGCAGAGCTCGGAGCACCGCAGCTGTGCGACTTCGCTCCCCGCACGGATCTGAAATCGAGCGTGCGGAATCACGTCGCTTTCGTCGACATGCACGCGCTCATCGCTTCGCCCGCAGAGCTCGCGCAGCGCGTTCGCGCTCGCTGGGCGGCGCAACCCCTTCGCTTTGATTCCAAAATCGTCTTAGAAAATGCCGAGCACGCCGCGCTCGAGCTTTCCTGGCCCTCGAGTGAACTTCGACGCGTCGTGCTCAGCCGCATCCCCGACACCCGCGGCGCATGGCTCATCCATCACGAAGGCCCTCGCGGCCTCTCCCGCTCGTTGCACGAAGCGCTCGTCGCCGAAGGCTTCACCGAAATCCAATGGCACACCGCCGAGTCTTGGCTGAGCAACGGTCCAGCGCGCCGTACGCCCTATTAACCCGCACGAGTTGTAAGTCCCAATCGGGACTTACTCGCATGAATTTTGGGGTGCCCCCAGTCGTTTCACGTCGCAGCACGGCGAAACCATGAATCTGCTAACTTCAATCGATGATCGATCACACCGGCATTGGCGTCGCAGATGTCGCACGCTCCGCGGCGTTCTACGACGCTGCGCTCGCCGCGCTCGGCTTGCATCGCGTCGCGCAATTGCCCGAGGATGGCAGTGACGCAATCGGCTACGGCATCGAATACCCCATTTTCTGGATCGACCGCTTTCACCCGCCCGGCGTGAAGAATCACACCGCGTTCGCCGCTCCCAATCGCGCAGCGGTCGATGCGTTTCACGCTGCGGCGCTCACCGCGGGCGGTCGCGACAACGGCGCGCCAGGCTTGCGCGATCCCGCGACGGGTTATCCGCCGGGCTACTACGCCGCGTTCGTGCTCGACCCCGAGGGCAACAATATGGAAGCAGTTTATCGCGAACGCGCCTGATATGCTGCCGCGCCGAGAGGGAACCGAATGTCCATCAAGCTCTTTCGCGTGATCCTGCCCGTGAGCAGCGTCGAGCGCGCCGCTTCGTTCTACGGGCTCGTGCTCGGGATGCCGGGCGAACGCGTGTCCGGCGGCCGCCACTACTTTCACTGCGGCGAGACCATCCTCGCCTGCTTCAGCCCGCGCGAAGACGGCGATGACTTCGATTTGCCGTCGAATCCCGATCACATTTACTTTTCGCTGCCCGATCTCGAAGCCGTGTTCGCGCGCTGCCGCAAAGCCGAGTGCGCGCGGCTCGACGACGCGATCGAGACGCGCCCGTGGGGCGAACGCTCGTTCTACGCCGAAGATCCGTTCGGCAATAAGCTCTGCTTCGTGGATGAACGCACGGTGTTCACGGGCCAACGCAGCTGACGCGTCACTCGTCGAGCTCGCGAAAACGTTCGCGGAAGCTCTTTTCCGCAGGCGCGGGCAGCGTGCGGTAGCGCGTCCAAGCGGCGAGCGGCGCGATCGGCAAGCGGCGCGGCTCGCCTTTTCGAAATAGCCATTTGCGCCCGAACTGCGCGAGTCGCAGCCAGATTCGATAGAGCCACGGGCGCGAGAACACGAACGCCCACGCGGAAAAAACGCGTTTCTCCGCTGTTCCCGGCGGCTCTGCCGCGACGTTTTTTCGCCGCAAGCTCACGAGCATGTCGTGCAGCGGGATCTTCACAGGGCACGCCTCCGAGCACGCGCCGCAGAGCGTGGACGCGTTCGCGAGCTCTTTCGCGCGCGGGTCGCGCGCCAAGAGCGGCGTGAGCACCGCGCCGATCGGTCCGGAATACACCGACGCATACGCGTGCCCGCCCACTTGCCGATACACCGGGCACACGTTGAGGCACGCGCCACAACGAATGCACGACAAAATCTCTTGAAACTCCTTGTTTCCGAGCTGCTCGGAGCGGCCGTTGTCGAGCACGATCACGTGCAGCTCCTGCGCGCCGTCGACTTCTTCGTCTCGGCGCGCGCCCGTGAGCAGGTTGACGTAGGTCGTGATTTTCTGACCGGTCGCGCTGCGCGGCAAGAGCTGCATCATCAGCTCGAGATCATCGAGGCTCGGTAGCACGCGCTCCATGCCCATGACCACGATGTGCGTCTTCGGCAGCGTGGTCACCATGCGCCCGTTGCCTTCGTTGGTGAAGAGCACCACGCTGCCAGTCTCGGCGATCGCGAAGTTGCAGCCGCTCATGCCGATGTCGGCCTGGGCGAAGCGCTCGCGCAAACGCCGGCGCGCGTGCGCCGCGAGGACGCGGGTCTCGGAAGAAAGCGGCGTTTTTCCCTCTTTTTCGAAGAGCTCCTGCACTTGAAAGCGGTTCTTGTGAATCGCCGGAATGATCAAGTGCGAAGGCGTCTCGCGCGCGAGCTGCACGATCCATTCGCCCAGATCGGTCTCGAGCGCTTCGACGCCGATGTTCGCCAAGTGCTCGTTGAGGTGCAGCTCTTCGCTCACCATGCTCTTGCTCTTCACCACGAGCCGAGCCTGCTTTTCTTGCGCGATGCGCGTCACGATCGCGACTGCTTCCGCGGCGTCCGCCGCGAAGTGCACGTGTTGCCCTTGCGCTTGCACTCGATCCGCGAATTGATCGAGGTAGTAATCCAAGTGCGCGATCACGTGCGCGCGCGCTGCGCGGCCCTGCTCGCGCCATTCTTCCCAGCGACCGAGCGCTTCGGTGCTCTGCGCTTTGGCGTTTCGCAGTCGCTCCGCGGTGAAGCGCACGGCCTTGCGCAAGAATGCGTCGCCCAGCGCTTGCTCGGTGCGCGCCGACAAATCTCGGTGATCGCGTGTGAGCATCAGCGCTTTTCCCCGCCGTTTTCTCTGGGCGCGAGCAGCTCCGCGAGGTGCAGTGTTTTTACTGCGTGGCCTTCGCGCTCGAGCCGGCCGCGGATGTTCATCAAACAGCCCATGTCCGTGCCGACCACGCACGATGCGCCGGTCTCGAGCACGTGCTCGACCTTTTCATCCACCATCGCGGCCGACACCGCGGAGAGCTTCACCGAAAACGTGCCGCCGAAGCCGCAGCAATCCTCACAGCGCGGCAGCGGCACGAGCTCGAGCCCTTTCACGTGACGCAAAAGCTCGAGTGGCTCGGTCTTAGCGCCGAGCAGGCGCGAGCCGTGGCACGAGGCGTGATACGTCACTCGTTCGTCGAGCTCCGCCCCGACCTCACTCACCTTCAAAACCTGCACGATGAACTGGCTCAGCTCGTAGGTTTTCTCGGCGAGCTTCCGCGCGCGCTCGGCAGCCTCCGGCTCGGCCTCGAACAATGGCTCGAAGTAGTGATGCACCATGGCCGCGCAAGAACCGGACGGCGTGACGACGTATTCAGCCGTTTCAAAGGCGTTTAGCAGCGTACGTGCGACTGCTCGTGCTTCGTTCACGTGCCCGCTGTTGAACGCCGGCTGACCGCAGCACACCTGCGCTTCCGGAAAATCCACCTCGCACCCCAAGCGTCGGAGCAAGCGCACGGTGCTCACGCCCACCTCGGGGAAGAGCTGGTCCGCCAAGCACGTGATGAACAGCGCGACGCGCGGCACGCTCAACCACCTTGCCAGAGCAGCGCCACCACGGACGCGGGCCCGTGCACGCCGATCGTCAAATCATTCTCGATATCGCTCGTGCGGCTCGGACCGGTGATGAAATGCACGGCCGAAGGCAGGCCTCGCGGATTCGAGCCGAACGCGGTGAGCGCTTCACCGGCGCGCGCCACGAGCTGACTCTGACGTACGAGCGCGATGTGCAACGCCGGCAACAGACTCACGCTGCGCGGCCGTCCGGGCGCCGCGGACACGACCAAGCTACCGCTCAGCGCGACCGCAAAATCCACCGCGGTGATGCCAACGTCCGCGTTCAACGCCGCGGCGCGCAGATCCGCTTCACGACTCAGACCTTCGTCGCCGAAGGCACGCGCGCCATGCTCGAAAAACAACCAATCGAGTTCGAAATCAGCCAATTCCGCGCGCGACCACGTCACAATTCGACGCGCACCGAAGCGCGCGAGCACGCGCTCGAGCTCGACGCGCAGCGCGCGCGAATCCGGCACGAGCACGACCTCACCACCCACGCGGGTGAGCTCCTCGGCGAAACGCTGCGCCAAGTCGGTCGTGGCCGCTGCGCTCGCTTCAGCCGGCTCGAGCGGCGCAGCGCGATGAAATTCGGGCACGCCGCGGTGCGCGCGTTCGGGCGCACGCGTGAGCCGCGCTCGGCCCAAGCGGCGCGCAATGTTCTGCAGAAACGGCTCGCGTTCCACGCCTCAGCTTACCCGATGCTTCGCCAGCACCGCATCTCGGATTTTGAGCCCGACGCCAGGCTGCTCCGGCAAATTGTAGTGCCCATTGCGAACGTAAATCGGTTCCTCCCAAATCTCGACGTACGTCTCGTAGCAATTTTCGACCATCATCACGCCGGGTGTCGCGGCCGCGAGCTGCACGTGCAGTTTTTGCTGCACGTTCGTGTGCGGGATCACGGGCTTGTTGTGGAC
>FTCX01000395.1_pt1 | contig 10860 bp, 10 predicted proteins | sample 1639831 | NCBI WGS metagenome assembly FTCX01 (sample SAMEA3914869, study PRJEB12502) | metagenome | biome: forest; material: soil | place: USA | collected 2012-03-12 | depth 0.1 m
CTCAGAGCGTCACAGCCGCGCGATACGCGACGATAATCCCACCCGACGCCGCGCAACCGCTGTTCTCGCTCCACGCGAAGGTGTGATTGCCCGGCGCGACTGGGACTTGATAGCCGGCAAGGCCGCCCATCGCGCTCGAGCGCAGATCCATCACTGAGCTTTGCGGGCCGTTCGCGGTGCCGGCATCGCCTGCAGCGGCGTATTCGGCGACCAAGCCGTACATCAGTGAAGCGTCGTTGAGCACGTTCAGCGTGTCGCTCTGCGAGACGCACGAAGTGTCGTTGTGCACGCTCGAGGTCGACGAATCGACCGGCGTGTTTTGATCCACGCCCGTGAGCTCCATCGCCTCACCCACAATCCCGAAGCTGCCACCCGCCACAGAAATCGCGTACGTGCCGGCCGCTGCGGGCAGCGCGCTGTCGAGGATGTAGAACACGCCGCCCCACGTCTGCGAAGTGGTCACGCCCTTCGCGAGCGTCATGCTCACGTTGTTGTATTTCACGCTCAGCGCGCTCGTGCCGTAGTTCACCACACCGACCACGACGACCCGATAATTCCCCGCTGCCGTCGCGAGGTGGTGCGAAAGAGTCAGCGTCGACGTCGTGGAAGTGTTCGTGGTGCTCGAGTTCACGACTGCGATGCTGAGCCGCTGTTTGCACGTGCGCGAGATGCAGAACGGCGTCGTCGTCGGGCACACGTTGCCGCAACCGCCGCAGTTCGAAGGACTATCGATGCTGGTCGTGCAACCGTTTTGCGGACTCGAGCACGCGGCCCAGCCGTCGTTGCAGGTCGGCGCGCACTGGCTCGCGCTGCAGCTGGTCGCGCTCGCGTTCGTCGTCTTGCACGACACGTTGCAACCGCCGCAGTTCGCCGTGTCCGCGGAAGTCGGCTTTTCGCAGCCGTTGTTCGGATCACTATCGCAATCGTTGAAGCCGGTCGCGCAGAGCGGGCTGCACGCGCCGCCAGCGCAAGATGTCGTGCCGTGGCTGTTCGTGCACGTGGTGCCGCAACCGCCGCAATTCGCGCTGTCCGAGAGTTGGTTGGATTCACAACCGTTCGTCGGATTGCCGTCGCAACTCTGGAAGCTCGGGCTGCACTGCGGCGCGCACACGCCGCCGGAGCAGTTGTTGCTGCTGGTGTTGTTGTCTTGGCAAGTGGTGCCGCAGCTGCCGCAATTCTTCTTGTCGGTGGCGAACACGGTGGCGCAGCCGTTGTTCGCGTTGCCGTCGCAGACCCCGAACTGCGTGCCGCAGCTCGGCGCGCACTTGCTCGCCACGCAGCTGTTCGAGCCGTGCGGCGCTTTGCAAGCCGCGCCGCACGCGCCGCAGTTGTTCGCGTCCGAGGTCGGATTCGACTCACAGCCGTTCGCCATCTGCCCGTCGCAGTCGGAAAAGCCGGTGTTGCACTTGTCGAGCACGCACGCGCTCGCCGAACACTTGCCGGTCGCGTTGAGCGGCGCGAAGACGCTGTTGCAGCTCGTGCCGCAAGTACCGCAGTTGCCGCCGTCCGTGCTCAGATTCGTGGCGCAGCCGAGGCCGGTGCCGGCGCAGTCGGAGAACGGGGGCGTGCACGTCTTGACCACGCATTTGCCGGCGTCGCATTTCGCGGTGCCGTTGGTGATGCTGCACACGTTGCCGCATTTTCCGCAGTTGTTCGGATCGTTCATGAGGTTCACCTCACAACCGTCCTGATAACCGCCAGCGCTCGCGGCGTTGCAGTCCGCGTAGCCCGTATTGCAGGACGCGACCTTGCACGCCGAGGTCGCGCACGCGCCCTGCCCGTTCGCGACGGTGCAAGCATGGCCGCACGAGCCGCAGTTGTTCACGTCGCTCGTGAGATCTTGCTTGCAGCTGTCGCTGCCGTCGCAATCACCGAGGCCGGTGGAGCAGTTGGCGATGCCGCACTTGCCGTTCACACAGTTCGCGGTGCCACCGACCTGACTGCACACGTTGCCGCACGAAGAGCAATGCGACACGTCCTTCGTCAAATCCACCTCGCAGCCGTTCGCGCGCGAGTCATCGCAATCGGCGAAGCCGGCGCTGCACGTGATTTGGCAAACGCTGTTCGCGCAGTACGGCGTGCCGTTGATCGCGCCGCACGCCGTGCCGCAACCGCCGCAATTGCCGGCGTCCGCCGAGGTGTTGGTCTCACAGCCGTTGCTCGGATCGCCGTCGCAGTCCGCGTACGGGGCCGTGCACTTGTCGATCACGCATTTCCCCGCCGAGCACGCGGACGACGCATGTGCGAGCGAGCACGCCGTTGCGCAATCGCCACAATGCATCGCGTCCGTTTGCAGGTTCGCTTCGCAGTCGTTCGTAATGTCCCCGTCACAATCTCCCTTGCCGTCCAGGCAAGTGAGCGCGCACGAGTGGTTCGTACAACTATTGCTCGAACAATCCGTGTCGACCTTGCAGGCCTGTCCAGGAGCGCACTTCGGGCAACGCGAGCCGCCGCAGTCTTTCTCTGTTTCGTCGCCGTTACGCACGCCGTCCGAGCAAGTCGGCTGTGAGCAGGAACCGCTCTCACAGACGCTGCTGTCGCAATCGGTGTTCTGCACGCAGCCAGCGCCGGGCGTGCACGGCGCGCAGCTGCCACCGCAATCGACGCTCGTTTCGTTTTCGTCTTGCGTGCCGTCCGTGCAGTGCGCGTCCGGCGCGACTTGGCCGCCGTCGCCGCCGTCGGTCGTGACTGCTTCGTCGCGAAAGCCGAAGTTCGGCACGGTGCACGAGCCGAGCGCGAGTGCGATCAGCAAACACCAACAGCCCGCGAACAGCATCCGCAGCGCGACTACACGACTCGAAACGGCGTGCAGAGTGCGACGCTGGGCCATGATGACTGCCGTATCACGCGGCCCGTAACGGCCTTTTTCCAAATCGGCTCAGGTCGATGCTCAATGTGTACGCACTCAGTCCGAAACATCGAGCCTGAATTTGCGTGCAAATACACCTGCGCCGAAGCGCGCTCTCGACTTCGAGTTGCGCGCTCGCCGAATCAGCAGCGTGGATTCGCGCGGCTCACTGCGCCGTGACTCGCGTGAAAATCAGCCCGGAAACGCGACTTTGCGGCTCTCTTCGCGGATGCCTTCGACCACGCGTCGCAGCGCAGGTTCGCCGCCGGCGAGCCGCGAAAGGTGAGGCGCAATCAACGACGACGCTTCTTGCACACTGCCGACGAAGCGAAACGGCAACGTGCCCGGCGACAGAGTCGAAAGTGTCACTCCGACCGCGCGCACGATCGCACCGCGAAAGCCACCGCCTTCGGCGACTACGATTTGCTGATTCATCTGCGGGGCGAGCTCTCGATAGAACCGCGACAGCAACGAGCGCACTTCATCTCCCGGCGGAGGAGAGGTGCGCTCGACGACGGCCATGCTGCTGATCGGACCTTTTTGCTCCGTGATGTACGCGCGTGCAATCTTCTCGAGCTCGACGACCGCGGAAGCAGTCGTCGCGAGCTGCCAAACCTGGATCAATACGCGATCCCACACCGCGACGCAGTGGTCCTTATCGATGGCCCGAACTGTCCATTCCTTCGCCAAGTTAGTGGGCGAGGATGATCGCATGAAAGACCGGGAGCTTGGAAGAGAAATGGGCTCTCGATGAGACACCTTCACGGATCTTCATCTGCGATCGAGCTCGCGATTGTCACGCGCATCACGCGCAAAAGGGCCGCGACATACGGCCTGAACGGAACCGCGGGCTACGCCGAGGTTGCGCGAGAGTCCGGCAAGAACGGCCCATTTTTCGCGATTTCGAGCATCTCGTCGCGGAAGGCAGAGAAATAACCAAAGGCTTCGTCGACGATCGCCGCAAATTGCGCGGCCTGCGCCGGCGCGAGCTCGATGGCCTCGAGCTCGCGTCGCGTGTCGTCGCCTTCGAGCGTGTGCGCGGCCTCGGTGTCCGAGTGATGCGCGCCGAAATAGACGAGTTTTGCGCCCGTCTCCGCAGCAAACTCTCGCCCCACTTTGGCGACGTTGTCGACGGTGACCTTGCCGGCGGCCTCGATGCAATGCACGAGCACGAGCTTCTGCAGCGGGTCCACTCCCAAGCCGAGCCGGCACATGTGGTACGACAAAAGTCGCATCCGGCGGGTGTGCTTGCCCCACACGAAGCGCAGCGCATCGCTGTATTCGAGTTTCGGGTCGAAGCCCATCTGGCCCAGGTCGGCCAAAAACCATTTCCAATGGTTTTCGTCCTCGCTCGTATGCGTATTTACGAGCTGCTGATACTGATTTTGCGCCGGACCGTCGGTCAGCACGTCCGCATAGAGGTCGGCGAAAGACATCACGAAATGCGCGACAGCCGGCGCAAAAGCCAGTCGTTTTCGCGCCGGGATGCTCGTGTCACGGAGAAACTCGAACAGAGCTCCACCTGCGTACTCCCGAGCTCGTTCTTCCAGCCTTTTCATCACTCGACGCACAGTTGCACCTCCTGCTCAAACTCAGCTGTCACTCGGCGCCGGCGGCGGCGGAACCAAAGTCGAGTAGTCACCGGTCGGAGCCGGCACCTCGCCGGGTGAAAATACGCGATTGGCCTCGGTGGCCAGATACACCGTGAGGCGCACTTCACCGCCGTGACGCCGGAGCGCGATCCACGACTGCATGCCGACGCCCTCGTTCAGCGGCCGATTCGCGTAGGTCGCCACGATCGCGTCGTACGCCTTCGGGTCACCGCCTTGATTCACGAGATAAGATCGCACGCGTTCGTGCACCCGCTCATCATCTCGAGCATATGCACAGACGGGGACGTATACCGTCGTCGCTTGGGGCCGATCATCGGCCGCGCCCGCAAACGAAGAACACGTAAACGCCGCCCGGGCGTGCAGTCGTTCTTCTCCGCCGCTCATCGCGCGCACGAACGCGAGCGTCTCGCCCGGGCGGTAGCCGTGAGCGGGCTCGGCTGCGAACTCGAGCTCCTCCGCCAAGACCGCGTGGTGGCGCACGTATACTTTGACCCGCGCTTCCGGCGAATCGGCCAAATCGAGCGCAAAATACTTCAGCTCATCGAGCTTGGTGCCGCGCGCAAGGATGTGCTGACGGAGGCTCTGCCAGGCTCCCCGCAGTCCGAGCCGGTTCAGCCCTTCTTCGACCAACGCCGGCGCGTTCTCGGCGCCGCACGCGTTCGGGTTGAAATAAGCCTTGAACGCGGGCGGACGGCCGCGCCGAAACACGGCCGAGCTCCACACCGCGAACGGGCCCTGCATGTCTTCGGGCAGAAACAAATCCTGGAGCTTTCGGAAGCGACCGAGGTGGGCGCCGTACGCGTGCTCCAGGTGTTCGTTGAACGCGATGCCCGCCTCACGATAGCTCGCGACGGTGGGCAGCGCGCCTTCCGGCTCGAACAGCACGCGAACCTCGATGCCCTCGCCCGCGATCGCCACCGAAAACTCGATCGGCGTATTGTCGTCGCTGATCTCGGAGACCCATTCCGTCGGCGCGCTCCCGATCGGATGATCACCGCACACCGAGATCAGCCGGCGCAGCGTCGCGACCGTCGCCTCGGTATCGCTGCCGAAGCGAGCGCCTTCGCACAACGTGCGAAAGCGGCCCGCTGCGTGATCGACCAACCGAGGGAGGACACGAACCGTCCCCGAAGTAGCCTCCTCGGGAACGGCGGTTTCTTTTCTTGCACTCGATTTCATGTGAGGGCTCGGCCTTCCAGCTCGCCCCCGCAGCTTTCATTCTTTTCTACGACTCACGACCCGGGGATCTTAACCCCTAGGTATTAGAATATGCCGGGACCCGGCGCCAGTAGCATGTCTGGATCGAAGCGATGCTTCGCGCGCTTGAACGCTTCGAAAACATCTCCGTACTGGATCGCCCAGTCCTGGTGACTGAACTCGAGGGAACCGATGGGATAACGCGTGCCACCGATTGCGCGTGCCTGCTCGAACCAGCTGCGGTTACGAGACAACATCTGAGTAACGAACTCGGGATCCGGGCCGGGCGCCGTGGACGACGTAAGCACATCGAACAACCAGACGTACTCGCCGCCCGAAGGCACGCGGAAGAGCGGCCGCTTGAGCATCGAGTGCTTGAGCGCGAAGAGCAGGATGAAGCCTGTGGGGCCCACGTCTTCCGGCGTCAAGCTGGGCAGAATCTTGCCGACGTAGGACTCGACCTTGTTGTCCGGCAGCAGCACGTCGAACCAGGGGTGAATCACGGTGTTGAACACGCCGATCGAAATCAAGAAATCGATCAGCACGTCCACGCTCTCTACCTGTGCGAGGTAGGTCGAGTCGCTGTTGGTCGACGTGGTCGCGTCGAAATGCAGCCCCCGCAGCAGGCGAGTATTGTCGGGCGGAGACGCGGGATCGAAATTCTTGATCGCGTTCAGCTGGTAGTTCACCACGCCGCCGTCACCGAGCGTGCAGATGTTGTACACGCCGTCGAACTCGCCGCGCGCGAGCAGCGTGCGGAAGTCTTTGAAGAACGTCGCGTTGTCCGTGTAGTTGAGCAAGTACGTGCGCGACATCGAAGCGACCGGGATCAAGTCGACGATCACGCGCGTGATGATGCCGCACTGCCCGAGCCCGGCGAGCACCGCCTCGAACAGATCGCGATTGCAAGATTCCGAGCAGCGCACGATCTCGCCCGCGCCCGTGACGACCTCGAGCTCGCTCACGTTGTCGACGACCGCGCCGTTCGTGTTGGTCGGCGAAACGCCGCCCACCGAGAGCACGCCGGAGAGCGTGAGATCCAGGTAGCCCGTGAGCGCGGGCGGAGTGAGCCCTTTCAGCGTCGTCGCTTCGAGCAGCGTGCTCCAGAGACAACCCGCGTCGACGTCGGCGCTGTGCCGATCGATCGAATGGATCTTGTTCAGCGCGCGAATGTCGACGACCAAGCCGCCGGCCACTTGTGACTGACCGAAGGTCGTGTGGCCTTGGCCGCGCGCCGCGATTTTGATGCCGTGCTTGCGGCAGAACAGCACCATCTTTTGGATGTCTTGCACCGAGCCCGGCAGGAGCACGGCGACGGGAGTATCCGAGATGATCTTGCCCACGTCCTCCGCGTAGGGCGCGAGCGAAGAAGGATCGGTCAGCAGTTGGCCGTCGAGGCTCGGCACGTGATCGAACGTCGATGCGGCGCGAGCTTCCGAAATCCAAGATCGAGTCGCCGGATCGAAACCAAGCACAAGCGCAGCAGCCCCCAAACTACTCAGCAACGCACGACGTGAAACCATCGCTCATCGACTCCCTTCTTTTTGGTAAATTCCAAGACGAACCAATATTTCAACGTATCGAAGCCGCCGCAATTTCGCAACGCCCTTCCGTCCGTTTTGTTTCACCTCGGTGCCAAGTAGATGCGCGCGCGATGATTCGATCGGAATCCGTTCTCTCACCCTTCGATAAGAGCGCGACGCGTGGCTCTGCATGCGCGAGCGCAGCTCGAACGGACGCGCGCCTTCGGACGATGCGCGCGCGGCTCCACGCGCGACGCATGCGAAGCCTAGCCGCAGATCCACCGTCGCGCTCGTTTGCTCGATCATCGATGTGTGTTCCCGTCGCAGCAAGACCGCGAGTTCATCACTCGTATGAGTTACGAAGGTTGCGCCGCAAAGCTTTCCCGCGCTTCGCGTTCGCACTCGCGAAACAACGAGTTTGGCGCGCGCTCGCGCACGGACCATCGCAATCGATCGCACGCGGTCACGCCGAAATCAGCGGCGTTTTCCGCCTGGCGCGCTGCGGCGCGCGCCCTCCGCACGGTGTGGGTCTGGCTAGGTGAAGCGCAGCAGTTCTGCGCGCTCGCCTGCGCGTGACGCACACATCGCCGGAGCTACGCAGTGCTCGGGAATTTCCCGCGCCGCACGAGCGGAGTAACCTCGAGCCATGAAACTCTACGATCTGCGCTCCGACACGCTGACCAAGCCATCACCGGCCATGCGCGCGGCCATGGCGGACGCGGAAGTCGGCGACGACGTCTACGGTGAAGATCCGACGGTGAAGCGCCTGGAAAGTCGCGTCGCCGAAATTCTCGGCAAGGAAAATGCCCTGTTCGTCCCTTCGGGCACCATGGCGAATCAGATCGCCATCTTGCTGCACACCCGTCCGGGTGACGAAGTGCTCGTCGGTGAAGGCACTCACTGCATGAATTTCGAGGGCGGAGCCGCGGGCGCTTGGTCGGGCGTGCAGTTCGCGGTGGCTGGGCGCGGCGGCTTTTTCAGTCCCGAAGAAATGCGGGCCGCGATTCGACCGCGCGCCGAGCACTTGCCCCAGACCTCGCTGGTCGTGATCGAGAACACACACAACCTCGGCGGCGGGCGGGTGCTGCCGCGCGCCGAGAGCGAACGCATCGCGGCGACCGCGCGAGAGCACGGCCTCGCTTTGCACCTCGACGGCGCGCGCATCTGGAACGCCGCCGTCGCGAGCGGTGAAGCTCCGCGCGATCTCGCCGCTCCGTTCGATACCGTGAGCGTGTGCTTCTCGAAAGGGCTCGGCGCGCCGGTCGGCTCCGCGATCGTGGGTTCGAGCGCGCTCGTGCAAAGGGCGCGTCGCTTTCGCAAAATGTTGGGCGGAGCCATGCGCCAATCCGGCGTCATCGCGGCGGCCGCGTTGTTCGCGCTCGAGCACAACCGCGCGCGGCTCGCCGAAGATCACGCGGCGGCGCAAGGTTTTGCCGAGCGGCTGCGCAGCGCGCCCGGAGTCGAGGTCGCGCCAGTGGAGACGAACATCGTGCTCGTGCGAACGCAGCAGCTCGTGGCCGGAGAGGTCGTGGAACGCGCGGGCGCCAAGGGCGTGCTGATTCACGCGATGGGCGCGCGGCTCCTGCGCGCGGTCACGCACTTGGACATCGCTCCGGCTGATGTGCTGGAGGCTGCAGAAATTCTGGCGAGCGTGCTCGCCGGCTCGGCTTGATCGACCTATCGCGCGGCGCTCAAAAGCGCGCGGTGAATACGCGCACCGGTGCGCGCACGCCGCGCAGCTCGTGCTCGCCGAGATCTTCCACGCCTTCGGCCTCGGCGGTTTCGACGAACCGCGCGCTCAAAGCCAGGCGCGTCCCGAGTGACTTGCACAGCGACTCGAGCCGCGACGTCTCGTTGACGGCGGACGAGATCACCGTGAAATCCAGCCGATCGCGGCCACCGATGTTCCCGTACATCACCGCGCCGGAGTGCAGCGCGATTCCGATCTCGACCGCTTCCTCGCCCGCAGCGGCGAGCCCTTGGTTCACGTCGGCGAGCCCGGCGAACGTGCGCTCTGCAGCGGCGAGCGCGCGCCGACACGCGTCACGCGCGTCGTTTCCGAACGGGAAAATCGCGAGCACGGCATCACCGATGAACTTCAGCACTTCACCGCCGTGCGCGCCGATCGCGCTCACGATCAACTCGAAATGGCCGTCGAGCAGCTCGATCACGCGCGCGGGCGGCAGACGATCACTGAGCCTAGTGAAGCCGCGCATGTCCGAAAACCAGATCGCCGCGTCGATCTCCTCGCCGCGGCCGCGCTGAAATTCGCCGGCCAAAACGCGTCGAGCGGCGTTCTTGCCTAGATACACTTCGAGCAGTGCGCGCGTGGCGTAGTAGGCCGACTCGAGCTCGATGCGACGCGCGAGGTACGGTCGCACCGCATCGAGCAACGCGAGCGACGAATCCGAAAAGCCAGCCGGATCGTCGGTCACGAACGTGGCGTAGCTGACTTGTCCGTTCGAAAACGGCAGCGGCAGCGCGTAGAAATCCGTACCGCCTTGGTCACGCAGCTCCGTGCACAGCGCGAACGGGAGCTCACCGGGCTCGAGCCGCACGCGCAGCGGCGCACCGGAGCGGCGGACGACCGCAACCGGGCTCGCGGTGTAAAACGCGTCGCCGAGGCGCGCGTGCGACTGATCGAAGACGGAGACGCCGTCACGCGCGCTCCACAGCACGCTGCGCCAGAGCACTTCCGGGTGCATCGTCATCAGTGCGTAGCGCAAACGCCAGAGCGGAATGCCGCTCTGGGTCAGGCGCTCCGCGAGCCCTTGCACGAACTCTGCCCGATCCTCGCTCGAGCTCGGCGCGGTCGTGATCCATTCGCCGATCGCCACGGCAATGCTGGTCATTGCCACTAGCTTACTTCAGTAGTGGGGGAGCACTTCGCGATTCAGTGCCGCGCGGATCAACCGCACCGCATAGGCTTGATCGCTCGCGCTGGATGTCGTGAAGGGTAGCCCTTCTCGCCAGGAATCAGGCGCTTCCGGGTGTGTTCCGCTCAGAATCACCCAGCCTTGCCCGACGTGCGCCTCGACCACCGCCGGAGTGCCATCCGGATATTTCGCGATCACGTCGCCGAAGCCCGCGAGCGCCGGACCATCCTCCCAATATTGCTCGAGCGCGTCTGCGCCAGCGATCGAGATGGGTACGCTCGCTTTGCGCGTGCCCTGATTCTCGAGCGAGTAAAACGGGAACCGCACGCCGCGCGTCAGATTCAAGCCGTTGTACGGCGAGCCGCCCGCCCAGAATGCGCCCGCGCAAACTCCGAGGTAGCCGAGCCCGTGCTCGACTGCGGCGCGCACCTTTGGCGGCGTGCTCGGCGCGAGCCCATTGCCGAGCTTCTCGAAATTGCCGCCGGGTACGATCAGCAAGCGATAGCTCGCGAGCTCGAGCTCGCTCATTTCATCGACTTGCTCGCTATCCGCCTTTGCGTACGACAAGCGCTCGCGCTCGAGCAACCGTTCGATGGCGGCCACGTCGTCGCGGGACGTACCGCGGCCGTCGAACAACAAGATCGACGGCCGTTCGCCCGCTCCAGGCGTCGCACGCCGACACGCACCGAGGCCGACGCCGAGCACGACAACGACGATCTCGAAGATTCGTCGCGCGCGCCCGGTGCCCATATTTGCTCCGAGTTAAGCCGTGCCAGCGTCGAGCGTTTTCGGCGGGGTGACGC
>FTCX01000175.1_pt1 | contig 10854 bp, 7 predicted proteins | sample 1639831 | NCBI WGS metagenome assembly FTCX01 (sample SAMEA3914869, study PRJEB12502) | metagenome | biome: forest; material: soil | place: USA | collected 2012-03-12 | depth 0.1 m
CGCAGAAGTGCAGCGCCTGTTCAATCAAGCGCAGAGCCTTTCGACCGGCGTGGGTTTGCTCTTCTTGCTCGCGTGTCTCGCGCTGCGCCGGACGTACGCCGAAAAATTATCGGGCGATTCGCAAACAGCGGAGCTCGCGAGCACCTTCTTGCTCGGGTTCATCCCCGCGCTCTCGTTACAGTTCCTCATGATCGGCTTGGGAGCTGCGCTGAGAGGCATCGGCGACATGAAGCCCGGTTTGGTCGCGCAGACCTCCAGCGTGCTCCTCAACATGCTGCTCGCGCCATTTCTGATCTTCGGTTGGATTGGGGGGCACCCGCTCGGCGTCAGCGGCGCTTCGCTGGCCACGCTCATTTCGACGTTCGCAGCGGTCGCCGGCTTGGCCATTTACTTGCTCCGCGGTCGCACCTTTTTGCGCCTGAGAATCAGCCAATTTCGCCCTGATTTTGCCACGTGGCGCGCGATGATCGGCATCGGTGTGCCCGCCGGAACCGAGTTCTTGCTGATGTCGATCACCATGGGCGTGATCTACGCGGTGACTCGTCCGTTCGGCGCGCAAGCGCAAGCGGGCTTCGGCATCGGGTCGCGCCTGATGCAAGCCGGCTTCATGCCGGCCGTCGCGATCAGCTTCTCCACCGCAGCGGTGATCGGTCAGAACTTCGGCTTCGGCGCGTTCGGCCGCGTGCGAGAAGCTCGGCGCGAGAGCACGAAGCTCACGCTCGTGTTCATGCTCTTCTTCACCGCGGTCTGCCAGCTCGCGCCAGCTTACTTGGTCGCGAAATTCTCGGCAGACCCAGACGTGGTCGCTGCGGGCGTCGACTACCTGCGCACGATCTCCTGGGCGTACGCGCTGAACGGCATCATCTTCGTCTCCGCGGGCGTGTTCCAAGGGCTCGGCAACACCTGGCCCTCACTCGCGGCCTCGGCGATTCGCGCTCTCGGGTTCACCGTGCCGACGCTCTGGTGGAGCCGGCAGCCGAACTTCAGCATGCACCTGATTTGGCTCACCTCGCTCGGCGCAGTCGTCATCCAGTTTGCGATTCAGCAAACACTGCTACGCCGCGAACTACGCCTGCGCGCGCCGATCTGAGCGGCCAAACGCCAGCGCTGCATTTCCTGCTCGAACCAAGGCAAATCGCGCCGGGCAAGCTCGAGCGAGGCCGCTAGTGAGCCGGCGACGACATCGCTTGTCTCCAGCGCGCACGTGCTCGCTCGTGCGTGCTGCTTCGAGCTAACACCAGCTGCAACTCGCCATGCCCGAGCTCCAACTAGGCGCGCCGTTTTCCGATCACCTGGTTTTGCAACGAGGGCGAGAAAATCCGATCTGGGGCTGGGATCGTGCGGGCCAGCGCGTGACCTTGCGCGTGCTCGGACTGAACGCGGTGATCGAACGTGACGCTGTGGCGGCGAGCGATGGCCGCTTCGATCTGAGTTGTCCGGAGCTGCCCGCGGGAGGGCCGTATCGCATCGAAATTGCGGGCAGCAGCACAATCCTGCTCGATGATGTGTTGTGCGGCGAGGTCTGGCTCGCGTCCGGCCAATCCAACATGGAATGGCCGGTGGCAGCGGCGGCTGACGCGGAGCGCACGATCCGAGAGTCGCACTTGCCGGCGCTGCGCCAGCTCAAGATCCCGCGCGCGGCTTCGCGGACTCGGGAGCCGCGCGCGAGCGCCGAATGGCGCGTGTGCGGGCCGGACACGGTGGGGGATTTCTCCGCCGTCGCGCATTTCTTCGCCCTGGAGTTGCACGCGCGGCTCGGGGTGCCGATCGGCATCATCGACGCGACTTGGGGTGGCACCTCGATCGACGCTTGGACGCGCGCCGAAGCGCTCGCCGAGGTCGACGCCACGGTCACGCCGCGGCTCGCGGAAATCGAGGCCCAGCAGCGTGATCTGGAGTCGCTGCGCGAAGCCTATCGAGCGCGACTCGGCGCTTGGGAACGCGCTTCATTTCCCGCTGATCCGCCGAACGTCGGTCTCGAGCGCGGCTACGCCGAATTGGCCTTCGACGATCGCGCTTGGCCGCAGCTCGAGCTTCCGACCTTGTGGCAGCGCCACGGCATGCTGTTCAACGGCGTGGTCTGGTTTCGCCGCGAGGTCGAGTTGGCGGATGGCGGCCAGAGCGATCTCGTGCTCGAGCTCGGCCCGATCGACGACTACGATCACACCTACTTCAACGGCACGTTGATCGGCAGCCATCCGGACGGCACGCCCAACGCCTTCCAGACCAAGCGTCGCTATCCGGTGCCGCGAGCGCTGGTGAAGCCGGGCAAAAACGTGATCGCCGTGCGCGTGTTCGATCACTTCGGTGAAGGCGGGTTCGTGGGCCCGCGTCCGGCGCTTTTCATCGAAGCGGCGAGCGGCGCGGGCGTTCGTCACGCGCTCGCGGGCCCCTGGCGCTATTGCGTGGAACACGAAATCCCGCTCGTGCCGAACGCGGTGTTCGCCAGCTGGCCCGCGCCGCCGCCCGCGCTCGCGCTCGAAAGCGCGCCCGGCACATTGTTCAACGGCATGCTCGCGCCAATCATTCCCGACGGGCTGCGCGGCGTGATTTGGTATCAGGGCGAATCCGATAGCGAAACGCACGCCAGCTACGCGGCGCGGTTTCGCGCGTTCATTCGGGATTTGCGCCGGCAATTCTCGGCAGAATCGGCGTGGTTCCTCTTCGTGCAACTCGCCGGCTACCGCGCGAGCGGCACGTGGCCACTACTGCGCGAAGCACAAACCGCCGCCCTCGCCGAACCCCACACCGCGATGGCAACGACGCTCGACATCGGCGACGAACACGACATCCACCCCAAAAACAAACAAGAAGTCGGTCGCCGCCTGGCGCTGCTCGCCCGAGCGCGAATCTACGGGGAAGAACGTCTGGCTGACGAAGGCCCGCAGTTCGTGCGCGCGGAGCGCGACGACTCGCGCGTGCGGATCTGGTTCGACCACGCGCGCGGGCTTCACGCCGCGGGCGCCGGAACGGATGTGCGCGGCTTCGAGCTCGCAGATCGCGCGGGCGCTTTTCATCGCGCGAGCGCGCGCATCGCGGGTGAGCAGGTCACCCTTTGGAGTGATGAAGTACCGGAGCCGGTGGCGGTGCGCTACGCTTGGGCGGATTTCCCGGACGCGAATTTGACGAACCGCGCGCAATTGCCGGCGGTTGCGTTTCGCGCGCGGATCGACTGAGACACGGGCTCTCGCCGTCGTCGTAAATTGCTCTTGGCTCGCAACACCGAACACGTTTGCAAGCGCGGGCGTCGGCCGGACGGCGCGAGGAGCGGCTCAGCGATTCTCGTCTTCTTCCTCTTGGGCTTCGCTCATCTTTTGGACTGCGCCTTGGGCGGCTTCGGCGACGGGCGTCGCGCAATCCCAATCATCGTGGCCGCCGGCCTCTTCTACGGCGTGCTCATAGGCGTCGTGGGCATCCCGCTTCTTTTTCTCGAGCTCGTAAATTTGGCCGAGGCGATACGTGGCGACGAGATAGAGGCGATTGGCGGGCGCGGGCAGCTTGATGGCTTCTTTGATCGCTTCTTCAGCGAGAGGCAGCTTCGTGGGGTCGCTCGCTGATTCGGCTTTGAAGAGCTCCGCGAACTCGAAGTACGCGAAGGGCACGTACGGCGAGTGCGGCGCCTTCTGCAAGAGCTCGAGGTAGGCGGCGCGTTCGGCTGGGCCGTCCTTGCTCTTGCGCGCAGTTTCGGCCGCTTGCGCGAGCTCACTGCCCTCGGGCTTGCCGCCCTTCTTGTCGGGCACGCCTTCGTTCAGGATGCGCTCGCGACACCCTTCCATATCCTCGGTGGGCGGGGTGTTCGGGATGGATGGATCCGGATCCGCGTTGGTCGCCGCCGGGGGCGCCGGCGACGCGGCCGGGGGCGGCGGCGAACACGCTGCAAGCGCCAACGCACCAAGAACACAACTCGACCGACCGATGACGCGCTCGAACAAAGAGGTCACGAGGCCATGACTACCAACGCCGCAACTCGATGGCTAGAGTCAAGCCAATCGGCCTTGGACTTAAGGGATAAGCTCACGACGGCGATCGAGAATGGTCGCGTCCGCCCTGTGCATCGAAGCGGGCCAGCAAGCGCAACGCCGCGTGAAGAACGGCATCACGTTCGACACCCGGAGGGGTGATCGCGCTCGAAGGCCGCGTCAACGCGCCCGTCTCGTCATCGCGCGTGTCCTTGCGCCGCCAATAGATTCGGACCACTGACCGAACGCCTCGCCCGCGCCTCAAAGTGAATCGGCCGGCTCAAGATTTCCGGGCGGCTGCCGTCTACGGCTCGAGGCGTTGAATCAGGCTGCGCACCTCCGCAGCACGCGCGACTGAGCGGAGTCTGATGGATTCGAACGGAACTCGAAGATCGCGCATATCCAGGATGTTCATTGGGCGAGCCTTCGCACTCGGCACGCTCGCCCTCGCGGGCTGCTCCGCGACGGCTCCGAGTGGCGCCCCCGAAGAAGTCGCTTTCGCCGAGCAGGGGCTGCTAGCAGCCGCGTGCGATACGACGGGAGGCAACCTTGCGTTGACCGTCGGCGATGGTGATGTCGCCTACATTGGGCGGCTCGCCAACTGCACGGTCGAACCGTGTGTGTTCGCGAACGCGCGGGACAGCGCGGGCAACCTGTGCACCGTACGCTCTACGGCCAAGACGATCAGCGTCACCGGCGACGGCGTGGCCTCGCACGTGGAGAAAGTGGTGTTCGACTTCAGCAACGGTTTGTTCGCCGTTGCGACGACGACGCCGCTGATGAGCGTCACGCTCGACGGCACGGGCCTCGTTTCATCCTCGAGGGTGATGGTCGTTCCCCCGCTCACGGGCGGCGCGATGGCGCTCGGCACGAGTGGCTTGGACATCAACGCCTCGACCAAACGCGGCGCCACACAAGCGCTGGACATGACGATCGCGGGCGCTGCCTCGGACCCGGCTCCGCAATTCTTCTTCAACGGCGGCGCGGGCGCCGATGCATTCACGGGCGACGTCGAAACCGTGCCGACTGGATTCGCGACGTCCACCGCGCTCGGGGCCGTGGTCGGAGCGGCGACGCGGCTGAACCTGACGCTCAGCGGTGGCCCGGGCGCAGACGTGCTCGTCGGCGGAGCGGGCTCGAACACGCTGCTCGGGGGCGCCGGAAACGACACGTTCCTGCAAGGCGCGGTCGCGCACGCGGAGACGATCCAAGGCGGTGATGGCGTCGATACGGTCGACTACAGCGCGCGAGCTCTGCCCGTTTTCGTGACGCCAAACTCTGACACTGGCCTAGTTTCTGCGACGCCGAGCTCCGGCAATGAAGGCTCCGGTTACGCCGTCGGCGACGTGCTGCAGGTCTCCACGGGAAACGCACGACTTCCCGCCACGGTCGCAGTCGCGACAGTCGCGTCGGGTGCCGTCGCCAGCGTTACCGTGCTCGACCCGGGCGACGGATACGTCGCGGGCACTGCCGTCGGGACGACTGCAGTGACCGGAATCGGATCGGGCGCCGAGCTCGATCTCGTCGCTGGTGGAGCCAACGATGGGCAAAGCTATCAAGCCGCAGGCGCGATCGCAGCAGAACGCGACGCGATCGCCGCGGATGTGGAGATCGTCCTCGGCGGCGCGGGCAATGACGTGCTCGACGCTCATGCCGTGACCGCGACCGACGTGGTGCTGATGGGCAACGGCGGCGACGACAAGCTGACCGGTGGCGGCGGGAACGACGACCTGTGCGGCGGCGTCGGCAACGACACGTTCTTCGAGAACGCTGGCAACGACAACCTGGTCGGCGGCAGTGGCAGCGACACGGCCGACTACTCGAGCGGCAGCTCGGTCGTGGCGTGCCTCAATGTCGTCGACACCGGAGCTGGTAAAACTTGCGCGACGCAGAATGGCGGCAAATTCAACGGCGTGGCGGAGAAAGACGTCGTCAACGGCACACTGGCCAAGGTCTGTCCGCGCGCGACCCTGAACGTCGCTGCGGGCGGCGGCACCGCTCTGGTCGCTCCAACCACACTCGGCGGCGCGATGAGCGCCGACGTCGAAAACCTCATCGGCGCCGCCGCTGCCGCCAACACCCTACGCTGCGGCACCCTCGCGTGCACGGTCTACGGTGGCACCGCCTCCGATGTGATCGTGGGCAGTCCGCTGCTCGATCAGATTTTCGGCATGGGCGGCGCCGACACCATCACAGCGAACGGCGGCGCCGACCTGATCGACCTGCGAGGCTCCGCACCGGGCTCGAGCACCGTTGACTGCGGCAGTAACGCGGTCACCATCCTCGCGAGCGTGACGAACCTGCTTTCGGGCAACGGCACGAACTGCGCCTTAGCCAACCTGCCTTGAACTTCCGCTGCTCTTAAGTCTTCGCGCGTTGTCCACTGCGTGCGAGTCGGCAGCTGGGACTTGAGCGAACACTTGGCCGGAATTCGCGGTCCCAATTAAATCGTTGAAGTCGTAGAGCGTGGCGCGTAGTGTGCCTGGAACCGGTGCCGGGGCGCCTCACCGGGTGGGTCAGTCTCTGGGGGTTCAATTTCCAGTTCGGGTCGGAGGACTGCATGCACGTGTCGAATCGATTTGTCGTGCTCTTGGTGATCGTCACTGGTCTGTTCTTGCCGGCAGCGGCGGGCGCGCAAGAACCGCACTCGTGGTGCATCCCCGGCCTGCCGATGCTGCCGAACAACTCGATCGACCCGACGACGAACAAGGTCATCGGGGCCGTTTGCGGGAACAGCGCGACCGCCAGTTGCTGTGGCCCTGGCGGCCGTTGGAGTCTGTCGTGCGTGCAAGCGGGCGCGGTTTTCGCGCGGCAAAACAACCTCGGCGGCGGTGATTTTTGCGGTCGCTACGCCTGGGCTCAAGGCCCGGTCGGCAACCAGCAATTCTACCCGCGGGACTTCAATTTGTTCGTCACCGCCGGCGGCGTCAGCGGGCTGCGAGATGTCGACGGCGCAGTCGCTGCCAGCGGCTCGGTCAGCGCGAACAGCTTCAACTTGAACGTGCGGCCACGCGAAGGGCTCGCCTTGCTCGCGGGCGGCGGCGTCTCGCTCGCCAACGGTTCGGTGAACGGCGGAGTGGTCTACGCCGGTGGTTTCGGCGCCTCCGGAGTTACCTTCTTCAACGGCGCCCGGCCGACCGCGCCGACCAATCCGTTCCCGATCAATTTTCAAGACGCGTCGAGCCGGCTGATCGCCATGTCTCAAGCGATCTCTCACTATGACTCTGCGCTCGCGGTAAAGACGAACAGCACCATCACGTTCACGGGTTCGGATCCCGAGCTCAACGTGTTCTTCGTCACGACCGATATGCTCACCGGAACGACGAGCTATGTCTATTCCACACCCGCCAGTTCGACGGTGATCGTCAACGTGAGAGGCGCGACTGCGAACATCGCGAACGCAGGCTTCAGCGGCAACGCTTTGCCCCAGCACACGCTCTGGAACTTCGTGGACGCGACGTCGCTCAGCCTGCAATCGGTTGGCTTTCCGGGCTCGATTTTGGCGCCGAAAGCGGCCGCAGACCTGCGCAACGGCCAAATCGTCGGCACGGTGGTGGTCGCGTCGGGTCAGCCCACGAACGTCGAACTGTACTCGGCACCGTTTCAAATTCCGTCGTGCGGCGGCGGCCTATGCATCGACCCAACTTGGTCCGCCTCCGCAGACACCGTGATCGACGATGACGGCACCGTCGGGTTGCTCGAACCCGAAGCGGGATTCCTCGAGATCGATGGCGGAAACTACGTCGGAAATAGCACGCAGCGCCAAAGCCCGACGCATCGCATCTGGTACGCGTTTCAGCCCGCGGCCGGCGCCGCCAAAACCAAACCGCTCGCGGTCTTCTTCAACGGTGGTCCCGGCGCGTCGACGTCGTCCCTGATGTTCGCGTTCAACACCGCCACGATGACCGTGGATCCGCAACGGACACCGGCCGGCGCGAGCATCATGACGAACCCGACACCGTGGACTCAATTTGCCAATCTTCTCTATATCGATGCGCCGGCCACCGGCTTCTCCTACCCACTCGCGAATGCAGACGGCAGCCAACCGTCGGTCGGCACCGATATGGATCGGGACGCAGGCGTGTTCACGCGCGTGGTGCTCCGTTTCCTCAAGCGGCATCCTGGCCTGCTCAATAATCGAGTGGTGATCGTCGGCGAGAGCTACGGCGGCGAGCGCGCAACATTGATGCTGCAGCACTTGTACAACGACGCTCAGCTCACGAACTCCCTCTCTGACTACCAAGATGGGCAGCTGGCGAACGAGCAGGAAGCCTACTTCTCGGCAGTGTTCAACACGCTGAATCCGAGCCTCGCGCAATTGGCTTCGAAATTCGGTCACCAAGCGCTGATCGAACCGGTCATCGCGGGCCACGAGCAGGTCGTGGACTTTTCGAAGGGCAGCAAGGACGCCTTTCCGCTCTCCAACTGCCGCTCACCGACTTGCATGACGCTAAACATGACCGATCCGCTTGCGTGTGATGTCGACAATTGCGATCAGCCCTTCGGCTGGTCCGACGGACTGGAAAGTACCGCCGTATCGAGGCTCATGAACGTTGCCACACTCGCCACGATGCTCGGGGTCAATCCACGAACGATTGAATGGATGAAAGCCTCGTCGCGTACGCGAGCCTACGGCCGCAACGACGGCACACTCGTGCAGAGCCCGACGGACATGATCAACACCTTCGGCACGCTCGCGATCGACGACAGCTACTTCGTACTGCAAAACGAAACCGTGCTCGACGGCTACCCCGGAGCAGTGCAGTGGAACGCTCCGGGCGCGGGGCTCACGAGCGCGACCGACTATGTGAACCAGATCAAGAACGGCGTATCCACCTTCGTCACCACCGCGGATTTCGACGCCAACGTGCATTCACCTGCGATCCCGTACGCAATCGCGTTCTTCCGACAAAACAACGCAACCTTCGGCAGTCTGGTTTCCGGCGTCAGTTACGAAAAAACCGACGTGACCGGACTTGCGCGGCCGGGCGACTCGTTCATTACTTATGCTGACGGCACTCAGAAGCAGGTCTACATGCCGTTCTCGTACGCCTCGGGACATACCATCGTCATGCGTCAGCCGGCCCAGCTTTTGGCGGATGTATCACAGTGGTATCAGCAGACGCCGCATTGAAGCCGACGACTCGAGCAAGCGAATGAAGCGAAACCGTCGCCACGCGCGAATGCGAGCGCATTCATTTCGGGCGCACTGGCTGTGCACGGCGATGCTGTTGGTGTGCTGCGGCGGGAGAAGCGAGCAGACGGCGCAGACCAGCGGCTCGGGTGGAATCGACTCGAGCGCTTCCACCAGCGGCTCGTCGAACTCGTCGAGTGGCTTCGAGGCGGGCGGAAGTCAGGGCATCAGCGCGGGCGCAACCAGTGCCGGCGGAACCCGCGTCACGAGTGCGGGCGCAAACGCCGGCGGCAGCGGCAACATCATCTTGGGCGGCACCGGTGGCGGGGAACTCGCTGACAGCGGCACGGTGCCCTCCGCCGGCGCAGCCGGTACCGACGAGACGGCGTGTGACGTCGGGCAGCTCGTGCAGTTCATCGTGCAAGGTGGAGTCGGCGTCGGACAGTGCCAGCTGGTCGATCCACCGGGTCCAGGCGACATGATCGGCATCGCTCGCGGCGCGGTCGTGATCGACGGGGAAGGCCTCGTGATCGACAACTCCGGGCTGTCGCCGAACGCGAAGCGAGCGTGGCTGGCCGAGCTGAGCGACGAGCGTTGGCCCTGTTTAGCGGGCCAGACCCTCGGCTACAAGTGCACGGCTGCTCCGTGATCCTGTTCCGCGTCAGTGGCCGGGCGGCGGCGGGTGCATGCCCGTTTGCTGCATCAAGTAGTCCGTGTAGCGGCCACCGGGGTGGCGTCGGAAGTAGCGACGAGCTTCCACACGCGCTCGATAGATGTCCCGTTGATTGAAGATGGCGGCGACGAGCAGAGCGTCGAGCTCGTCCGCCTGAGAGTCATCTGGATTTCGCTCGCGCGCCCCCTGCACGAGTTGCTCCGCGAGCTCGGGCTCTGAGACGAGCGACGCGTGAATGCGCTGGATGACCGACGCGAGATCGCCCGCATCCGCGCCAGCGTCCGCGTCTCGCGGCGTGTTCGGCGGAGCCGGCGTGTTCGGCGGAGCCGGCGGAGCTTGAGCGGATATTTCAGGCCACGGCGCGGGCTCGGGCGGTGCCACTGGCTCATCCGCGTTCGCGCGTTCAGAGTGGCTCGGGCTCGCGGGCTCTCGAGTCGCTGAGCCGCCGGTTTTACAGCGATAGACCAGCCCGCAAGCGACCAGGCCGAGCAGCACCAGTACGGTTCGACCACGCCCCGCCATCGCGCGGAACGTAGCGATGCGGCTCTTCGATTGCAACCTCTGCGCACCCAACCCCAAACCGAAGACCGAATCGAGCGCGACAACGTCGAACGTTATTGTCCTCCACCTGCCCGACTCGTCGCCGGTGGTGGTTTCCACCAAAGCGCCTACGCCCACTGCGACACGACGTGCGCTAGTGCGCCCAGCAACGTCCGCCCGCCGACACGTAACCGTCGCAACGATCGCGCTCGAGCGCCGCGACCAACGCGCCCGCCACGTCCTAGAGCGCGCGACAGAGCAAAAGGTCCGCATCACCGTCCCAGCGGCGGTCATCACCGAATGGTGGCGTAGCCGCACTGACATCCGAGAGCGCATCCTCGCAGCCGTTCGCGTCGAGTCCCTTTCGGAAAGCCTCGCGAAGGTAGCCGGTGAGGCGCTCTCTGCTGTAAAAGGCGCGACATCAGTCGACGCGATCGTCATGGCCTCCGCGGCCCAGCGCGGAGATGTCGTCTACACGGCGGACGTTTCCGAGCTCACGAAGCTGGCCAGTTACTTCCGAACGGTGCGTGTGCTCGCAATCGGCTGAG
>FTCX01000079.1_pt1 | contig 10800 bp, 9 predicted proteins | sample 1639831 | NCBI WGS metagenome assembly FTCX01 (sample SAMEA3914869, study PRJEB12502) | metagenome | biome: forest; material: soil | place: USA | collected 2012-03-12 | depth 0.1 m
ACCCACACGAAGCCTTCGGCTTCGTCGTTCAAGGCGAGCGTGCTCGTGTCGTCCACGCGGCAGGCGTAGTTCAGCAAAATCATGTGCGCGGGCCGGTAGAACTCCGGCGAATCGACGGCTTCTTGCACGAGCAAGAAACGCACGTCCCGCGCCAAAAGGCCGGTTTCTTCGCGGATTTCACGCAGCAGCGCGGCCTCTTGCGACTCGCCGTATTCGATCTTGCCGCCCGGCACGCCGAGCTGATCTCGCCACTTGTGCGTGCGCACGAGCAGCACTTTGCCGTCGGGCCGTTCGATCAGCGCGCCGACCGTGACGATCGGTTTCGCGGTTTGCTCGTTCATCAAACCTGGCCGCGGAGCAGCGACAGCACTTCACTGCGCGAAGCGGGATCGGACAAGAACGTGCCGCGCAGCGCGCTCGTGACCACCGAAGAGCCGGGCTTTCTCACGCCGCGGAGCGTCATGCAACTGTGCGTCGCGTCCACGATCACCGCGACCGCGATCGGCTTGAGCTCGTTCATGATCAGATCCGCGACTTGATTGGTGAGCCGCTCTTGCACTTGCGGGCGCTGCGAATAAACGTCCAGCACGCGCGCGAATTTCGAGAGCCCGAGCACCTTGCCGTTCGGAATGTACGCGACGTGCGCGTGGCCCGTGAACGGCAGCAAATGGTGCTCGCACATCGAGTTGAACGGGATATCTCGAATCAGCACGATGTCGTTGTACTTCTCGGTGAAGACGGCCTGCATCAGCTGACGCGCGTCTTGATCGATCCCGCCGAAGACCTCTTCGCACATGCGCGCGACGCGATCGGGCGTGCCGACGAGCCCTTCGCGGTCCGGATCCTCGCCGATGCCCTCGAGGTAGAGGCGAATGGCGGCCCTGATTTTTGCCTGATCGATCACGTTCACTCCTTCGGTCTGCGCTCGCGGGCGCAGGGTGCCCGATTTTCTCGAGCCACGCACCTTGCTCATTTTCGAAAGGTCACGGCAAACTCGCGTCCATGCCCGCCAAAAAGAAAGTATCCGCCAAAGCCGTGCTCGCAACCGCCAAGAAGAAGGCCAAAAAATCGGGTCAGAAGCTGGAAAAGGCCGCCGGCTCGGCGGTGAAGAAAGCGAGCAAGAGCGCGAAGAAAGTCGTGAAGAGCGCGAAGCAACTCGCGCCCGCCGCGGGCATCATCGTCGCCGTGAAGCGTGAAGCCGCGCGCGTGACCGCGGTCGCCGAAGCGGTCGCAGAAGTGGTGCAAGAAGAGATCGCGAAGGTGCGCGCGAGCGCGAAGAAGAAGGCGAAGCCGCGCAAGAAGTAACGCGCTCCGAGTTTTTGATTTTTGGGGTTCAGCGCTGCCGTCGCCGCGCGCACTGGTAGCTCACCGCGCGATGTCGACGGCGGCGCTCTGCGTCTCTATGACGGCTTCCCGGATTCACCGCCAAGACGCCGAGGTCCCGAAGGTCGCCGAGATTTTGGGGTGGAGCGCGGCGCGTCCGTGCAAGCGTGATCTCTCGAACCGCGAAGCGATGCGAGCTACCAGTGCGTGCCGCATCGCGATCTGCTGAACCCAACAAAACTCGGCGATCTTCGGGACCTCAGCGTCTTGGCGGTATTCTCGGTCTTCGCTCTCGCTGTCGCGGGCGTTCGCCGGAGCGTCGGCCTTTTGGCCGATGCGGCGTTGTTGCGGAACGCGCTGAAAATGGGGGGCTCGACTTATCTCAACGTGAGACGACGCCGTTACCGGGAGCGTTGGGTGTTTCGAGCATGCGATTACGGCAAATATCCCTCGGTTTGTGCGCTGCGATTGGGCTGCTTTCGCCGAATGCGCGCGCGCAGAATTTCCGACTCCACGGCGAAGCAGGCGTCGCTCACGCGGTCACGCCGTTTCAAGATCGCGAGTTCGGCTGGGGCCCTTCGGGCAACGGCACGATTGAGCTGCCGTACAGCAAGGTGCTCGGCGTCGAGCTCGAGCTTGCTTCGCTCTGGCTCAGCAAAGGCAAGCCGCCGAAGGATCCGAACATCGAGCCCGAGGACAGCGCGACGGCGAACACGGCCGCGGTCGGTTTGCGTTTGCGACCGTTCGGCAATGCGCATCACGGTTCGGCGGTGAGCCCCGCGGGGTTGTGGCTCGCGGGCAACCTCGGCGTCACGCTCACGCACGGCCTCACGCGCGGCATGTTCGACGCGCACTTGGGCTACGACTTTTTGGATCGCAAGGGCAAGCTCGGCATCGGGCCCGTGGCGATGCTCACGCACGTGTTTCAGCCGGATAGCGCGTTCCGTCCGGATGACGCCAATATTCTCACGATCGGCGTGCACGTGATGTACGACTTCGGGCCCGGGCTCAACCCGAACGGAGATCGCGATCACGACGGCATTTTGGACGACGTCGATCGCTGTCCGGACGTGCCCGAGGACAAGGACGGCTTCCAAGACGAAGACGGTTGTCCCGACGACGACAACGACGCGGACGGCGTGCCCGACAAGGTCGACCAATGTCCGAACATCCCCGAGGACAAAGACGGCTTCGAAGACGGTGACGGTTGCCCGGACCCGGACAACGACAAAGACGGCATCCCCGATTCGACCGACAAGTGCCCGAATCAAGCCGAGGACAAGGACGGCTTCCAAGACGACGACGGTTGCCCGGACCCGGACAACGACAAGGACGGCATCCCGGATTCGAGCGACTTGTGCCCGAACGAGCCCGAGACGTTCAACGGCTACGCGGACAACGACGGTTGCCCGGACGAAGACCAAGTGCGCGTCGTTGGCGACAAGATCGTGCTCGACGATAAGGTTCACTTCTACGTGAACAGCTTCGTGATCCGGAAGGTGAGCTATCCGCTGTTGACGCGGCTCGCGAAGTTGATTCAGGAACATCCGGAGTACACGCACGTGTCGGTCGAAGGCCACGCGGACGAGCGCGGTGAAGCGGCGTTCAACCAGAAGCTGAGCGAGGACCGCGCGCGCGCAGTGGCTGATTTCCTGGTGAAACAAGGCGTCGCGCCGGAACGCGTGAGCTCGATTGGCTACGGCTCGACGCGGCCGTTGGTCGACAAGAAGAGCGAATATGCGCTGCTCTTGAATCGTCGTGTCGAGTTCACGGTGACGCGGCAGCTCGACTCGAACGGTGCCCCCGTGGTCTCGAAGCCGACGACCAATCCGACCGCGCCACTCCCGAATCCCGACGACGCGCCCGACGCGGACGACTCCCCGGACGAGAAAGAGCCCGCGCCGGGCGCGACGAAGGAATCGACGCCCAAGAACACCAAGGATGCGGCGCCGAAGCACACGAAGGACAACGCCAAATGAGCCGCATGTCGCGATCTCGGCTGATTTTCTGGGGTGCGCTCGCGGCGCTCGCGCTGCCGGCGGCGTGCGGGAGCAGCGGTGTCGTCGGCGGCAACTGCCGCTCGAATCTGCTCGCGTGCGATCACGTGTGCGTCGACGGGCAAAACGATCCGAACAACTGCGGCGCGTGCGGCCATCATTGCGATACCGGCGTGAGCTGCGTGGACGCGGTGTGCGGTGGCCCGGATGCGTCGGCCGGCGCTGCGGGCACGAGCAATAGCTCGGGCGGCTCGTCGGGCTTCGGCGGAAATTCTGGGCTCGCCGGCGAGGGCAACGAAGCGGGCGAGAGCACTGGCGGCAGCAGCGCCGCTGGCAACGGCAATAACGGCGGCAGCAGCAACGGCGGCGCCAACAACGGCGGGAGCAGCAACGGCGGGAACGCGGGCGGCCCGAGCTGTGGCCCGGGTCCGTACGACACGCCGGCTGCGTGCGGCGATTGCAACACGCAATGCAGCGGCGATACGCCGATCTGCTCACCGGACGGCAAGGGCAGCTTCATCTGCGTCGAGAAATGCGATCCGCCGTTCGTGCTTTGCGGCACGCAGTGCGTCGATGAGAACATCGACCCGAACCATTGCGGCAGCTGCGGCAACGTGTGCCCCTCGGGTATTTGCCAAGGCGCGAAATGCGTCGGCGCGAACGTGGGTCACGTCGTCGTGGCGTGCATGGATTACCAAACGCCGGTGGCCGGCTCGCCGCAGACGGTCTTGCTCGGCAACACGGTATTTTTGCCGATTCGCAACCCGGTGCGGATTTTGGCCTACTCCGAGTTCGCGACCAGCGCGACACGCACGAAGGTGAATCAAGACGTCGCGTACGCGGCGACCGCGCGCGGGCGCAGCTACGCGATCACGCAATCAGCGACGTTCGCCGACGTGACGGCGAAGCTCAACATCAACGACTACGACGTATTCGTGATTTACGATCAAACCGCGGCTCCCACGGGGCAGCTCGCGACGGTCGGTGCGGCTTGGCAAACGAGCACGGTGCTCTCGTCCTTCTCGGCGGCGGGCGGCGTGATCATGGCGCTCGCGAGCGGCACCGAGAATGACGAGATGGATCAGCTGTTCACGCAGTCGGGTTTGCTCGACGTGAGCGCGCTCACCACCGCGGCCGGCAAAACGCTGTACAACCGCGCGCCCGCGGACGCGCTCGGCGTGAACGTGATCTCGCCGTTCTTGGCGCCGCAGAGCTCGTGCACGTTGACGACGAGCGCGACGCCGGACAGCGACACCATTTTCGTGATTCAGGACGCAGCGGCGCCGGCTGACGGCTCGCCGGTCGTGGTTCACCAGGTGATCGAGCCCTGAGCTCGCGCGCCCTGAGCTCAGCTCGAGTGCGCTTGGCTGCTGCTCGCGGCGTCCGGGTGCACGAGCGGTAGGATCTCCGCGCGCAGCGCCGTGATTTGCGCGCGCGCGGCTTCTTTCAAGCGCGGCACGTCTGCAGGCGTCATGCCCTGCGTGGAGATCGGTTTGCCGATGGTGAGAATTCCGCGCGCGGGGCCGGGGCGCCAATCATGCTTGGACAAAGCGTCTTCGGTGCCGGCGACCGCCATCGGCAAGATGTCGGCACCGGTGTCGATGGCGAGGCGGAACGCGCCATCCTTGAACGTCTGCATTTCGCCGGTCTTCGAGCGCGTGCCTTCCGGGAAGATCATCACGGGCACACCGCGCGCGAGCCACTCGGCGCATTTGTCGAGCGCGGCCTTGGCCGCCGAGGGGGATGCGCGATCGATCGGCACATCTTTCACGAGCCGCATGCTCCAGCCGATGAAGGGCAGGTTGAACAGCGAGCGCTTGGCCAGCCACTTCATCTCCCACGGCACGTGCGAAATCAGAAACACATCCGTGTGTGAGCAGTGATTGCTGACGCACACGGTTTTGCCAGGATTTTGGGGCACTGCGCCGTGAATGCGGAAGCGCCAGCACGGCGAAAATACGGCCGCGGCTTGCGCGGTGCGTCGCAACACGCGCCCACTCAAGATGCGCTTCTTGTCGAACAAGAAGGTGGGCACGTACACGATGACGACCGCGACCCAGCCCAAAAAGGCGACCAGGAAGAGCTCGATGCAGGCGATGATTGCAACCAGAGTGCGCACGTTCGGACCGAGCGCGGTCGTAACATAATCGCGGCGGCTCGCGGCGGCGCTGACGTAAAAATGACTCAGCTTGCGCGATAGCGCGCGACGAGCACGGTAATGTCGTCTTCCGGCGCGCGATTGCACCAGGCGAGCACGCGCTCTTCGAGCTCGCGGCAGAGCTCCGCGACCGGGCCGTCCGCGCGCTCTCGCACCAGCGCGGCGAGGCGATCGAGCCCGAACTGCTCGCGCTTCGCGTTCATCGCTTCGGTCACGCCGTCCGTGTAGAGCACGAGCAAATCACCGTCTTCCAGCGCGAGCTCGCTGTCGCTCGTGAACTTCGAGATGTCCTTCATGGCGCCGAGCCAGGTGCCCGGCGTGGCCACGAATTCGATTTCTCCCGTGCGTTTGCGATAGACGACGAGCTCTTCGTGCGCGCCGGCGAAGCTGAAGCGACCGCCGCCGAAGTAACGGAAGAGCGTGAAGGTGACGTGCTCTTTGTTGTGCAAGCGGTGGCGGATGTTGTCGAACAGCACGGCGTTCAGCGCGCTCACGATGTCGTGCGGCGCGGCGTCGGGATAACGGCGCCCGAGCGCGCCGACCACGCTCTGCACCATCAGCATCACGAGCCCCGAGGTGAGCCCGTGCCCGGCGACATCACCGATGCCGATGAACGCGCCGCCGGGCACCGGGAACGCGTCGTAGTAATCACCGCCGACCTCGCTCGCAGGCAGCATGCGCGCGCTGATCTCGAGATCGGGGATCGCGATTTCACCGGGCAAGAGGCAGGTCTGGATGCGCGCGCCGATTTCGAGCTCCTTCTCGAGGCGCTGTTTTTTCGCCATTTCCTGAGCCGCGCGCTCGAGGCCGTCGAAGGCGCGCTCGGTCACCCGAATGAGCGGCCCGACGTAGAACGTGACGAACGACAAACTGAGCCCGAGCCCGAACACGCCCGCGAAAGCCGTGAGCAAGAGCAAACGACGACGCAGCTTCTCGCCGGCCTCGAGACGCGCGGTCGAAGCGATCATCACCACGCGCCCGACTTCGGTTCCCTCGACGCTGTGACTCACCCAAGTGGAAATGAAATCAGGCGAGACGTGCAGCTGATTTTCTGCGCTTTGAAAGAAATGCGCGAGCGGACGCGGCAAGCTGCCGCGCTGCGTGAGCACGGCGCCGCTCGCATCGAGCACGACGATGGCTCGGACGTCCGCGTCGTTCTCGTAACGCGCGAAGGTCGGGCGAATCAGCGCGGGATCCTTGAGCAGCATGCCGAGCTCGGCGTGTTCGGCGATGTCGGCCGCGCCTTGCGTCACTTTCCAGCCGAGATCCTGGCGAATCGTCGGCGTGAGCCAACGAAAGATGTGCGCCACGAGCAGGATCACGAACGTGCACAAAAGCGCGAGCAAGAGCGCGATGAACGCCGTCAGCGCGAGCTTCAGGCGCGAGCTCGAGAGCATGCGCTTGCGTTCGGCAACCGAGAGCAAGCTCGAAGGCGCTGGGACCAAGGGCGTCGGCGAAGCCATCTCAGATTCGGATGCGATTTCTGCCTGCTAACTTCGCAGCATACAGGCGTTGGTCCGCGACCAATACCAAATCTTCCAAGGTTTCACCGTCGACTGGATAGGTCGCGATGCCGCCGCTCACCGTCACGTGAAAGCGTTCCTTCGGCCCACCTTCGAAGGTCAGGTGCGAGAACTCCGCCGTGACGCGCGCCAGGATCTCGCGCGCGCTCTCGGCCCACTCGCCGTAGAACGCGACCAAGAACTCTTCTCCGCCCCAACGTCCGCGCAAATCCGGCAAGCGAAAGCGCGAGCCGAGGAGCGCGCCGAAGCTCGCGAGCACCTTGTCGCCCACAGCGTGGCCGTAGGTGTCATTGATCTGCTTGAAGCGATCCAAATCCAGGAAGCACACGGATAAATGGCGTTTCGCGCGACGCGCTTCGGCCAGGCGAGCTTGCATCGATTCAGTCAACGCGCGGCGCGTCAAAAGCCCGGTGAGCGGATCGCGATTGGACTGCTCGCGAAACACGCGCGTGCGCTCGAGCCGCACGCGCAGCCGGCTCACGAGCTCGCGCTCGTCCGCGCCCACGGGCAAAGCGTCGTCCGCGCCGGCTTCGTACGCGGCGAGACGCGCCGTCTCGCTACCCACGCGCAGCAAGATCGGCAAATCGCGCCAGCGCGGGATGGCGCGCACGATTCGGCACACGTCCTCGGCGCGCGCTTCGTCGCGGTCGACGAGCAGAGCGGCCGGCTGCGTCGCGTCGAGCGCTTCCACGATTTGTTCGGCGTCGCGCAGCGGGCTGAGATCCATGGCCAGCGGCTTCAAGCTCTCGGCGAGCCGCGCGGCCTCCGCGTCGTCATGCCCGAGGAAGAGCAAGCGCGGATGTTCCGGCGTATCGCGCACATCGAGGCTCTCGAGCGCAGCGACCAACTTGTCGCCGTTGATCGGCTTCGGCAGCACGAGCGCCGCGCGACTCTCGGCTGCCGCCAAGCGCAGCGCAAAACTCGGATTTTCGGCGACGACGACCAGCGGACAATGGCGTGTGCCGGGCAGCGATCGCAAATCGCGCGCGAGCGCTTGGCCGGCGGAATCACCCTCGAAATCCATGATCAGGCCGCTGAACGTCGCCGCCTGGGCGATGTCGCGCGCTTCCTCGGCGCTCGCTGCGGCCGACGCGAGGAACTTGCGACGGACCGCCGCGCGCATGATTTCGTCGACCAATTGTTCGTCGCGCAGCACGAGCAAGAGGCTGCCGCGCAGGCCGGCAGCTTCGACGTTCGAGCTCTCGATCGCGCGCACCGCGCAGGCCGCACGCGCAGCGCGCAGCGCGGCGGTGAGCTGGCGCTGCGTGCCGTCATTGATTTCGAGCTCGCGCGCGAGCAGCGCGCCGAGCGCATCTTCGATGTGAAAAACCGCGCTGGCGACTTCGGCGAATCCGAGCTGCTCCGCGCGCATCAGCACCTCGTGCACGTTTTTTTGGAGCGCGCGAAGCTCGAGCTCGCTCGTGCCGGGGGCCAATGTGGTCAGCGTCGCACCCAACTGGCGCAGGTCGTCCTCGAGCAGCGCCGCGCGCTCACTCGCTGATTCGCTCTCGGCACTGGCGAATGGCTCGTCCGGCTGAGCTAGAAAAAGTGCCGGGATCGCGACCATGCTGACTCGGGTAAACGGTCGAAACCAATTACGATTAAGCACCCGCGCAACTCCGAGTGGCGACTGCACGCAGACTCACGCAGTCTCGCGGTCGATCTCCCACGAAAACGCCGGCTTAAGTTCGGAAGAATCTAGCCGCTTTCACGTGTGCGAGGCATTCTTGAAAGAACGTGAACTCGGATTCTGCGAGCTCAGCTTTCAGCGACGACCCGAGCTCGTGTCCATCGTGCGGCGTTTCGTCTCCGAGTTCTACGACGGCGCGCTCGCGGATCCGGACGCGAGCTTCCGCGTCGCCCTCGCTACGCACGAGCTCTTGGAAAACGCGCTCAAATACTCGCCGGATGGGCAAGCCACCGTGCGCATCGATGTCGATGCTCGGCCGGGCTCTTCGGCGCACATCCGCATCTGCACGAAGAATCGCGCGGCGCCGGAGGATACGGCATTCATTCGCCGCACCATTTCCGAGATGCGCAAGAGCTCGGACCCCAATCTCTATTACCTCGACGTCATTCGTCGCAACGCGCGGCGCAGCGATGGCTCAGGCCTCGGGCTCGCGCGCATTTATGCGGAGGCCGAAATGAAAGTGAGTGTGCGCAGCGCGCGTGGCACCGTCACGGTGACCGCCGAGACCGACGTGCAGCTGAGCGAAGCCGCGGTGAGCGCACGCGGGGTCGCATGAGCGCCGTGTCGACGCGCCCGCTACAGGCTTCGGAGCTCAACGCCAGCGTCACCGCCGATGAGCACGGCCTCTTGGTCTCGCTCTCCGGCACGGCGGATCTGCGGGTGACCGAAGACGTCGAGAAGCTCCTCGCCGACGTCCATCAGCGCGCGCTCGCTGAGGCCCTGGAGGAGGTCAAGGTCGACCTCCGCAGTCTCGAGTTCATGAACTCGTCCTGTTTCAAAAGTTTCGTCACCTGGATCAGCCAGGTGCAGGACTTGGCTGAACCAAAGCAGTACAGAATTCGGTTTATTTCTAGCCCCGCGATCCTCTGGCAGCGCCGAAGCTTGAACGCACTTTCGTGTTTCGCCGCGCACCTGGTGACGATCGAATCGGTTAGAAATTGATTAGCAGCGTGCGGTCATCGCATTAGGAAAACGTAAAGTGACGGCCGTTGGGCCGCTTTTGACGCTTTCCGAATAGAAAATCCGAGCGCGAAATTCGGGAAACCTTCACGACTTCGAACGGAAACATTCGAAGTCGTAGACCGTCGGGCCAGGTTTCGTGAGTGCTTCGAAAGCGAAACACTCACTCGATACACGGCGCCGCTCGGAAGGGGCGGGTTCGCCGTGCGAAGGAGCTCGCCCATGAAGAAGTGGTTGGTCTTGCTTGCCGCGCTACTCGTCGCTTTGGCCGCGCCTCGTGCGCGCGCCGACGAACCTGTGCCGTCCCCTGCGGCTGCGCTCACGCAGCCCGGAGCCGCGCCGGCCGTCGCGGCCACGAACGCTTCCACGCCAAGCACCGCGGAGCTCGAAAAGCGGATCGCGGATTTGGAAGCGTATGTGAACAACGGCGCGCGCGTGGATCCGGATCTCTCCAAGTCCAAAGTCGGCGGCTCGGGCCCCGGCCACAACGGTTGGATGATGATCTGCGCAGCGCTCGTGCTGTTCATGACGCTGCCGGGGCTCGCGCTCTTTTACGGCGGCCTCGTGCGCAGCAAGAACGTGCTCAGCGTGATGGCGCAGTGCCTCGGCCTCGCCGGCGTGGTCACCATCCTGTGGTGGGCGTTCGGTTATAGCTGCGCGTTCGCGCCGGGCGGTCCGTTCCTGGGCACGATGAAATTCGCGTTTTTGCGCGGCGTCGGCGCGATCCCCAATACGGATTATTCGCAGTGGGTCTCGCACGACGTGTTCGCGATGTATCAGCTGATGTTCGCGATCATCACGCCGGCCCTGATCGTCGGCTCGATCGCCGAACGCATGAAGTACAGCGCGCTCATCACGTTCATGGTCGCGTGGATGCTCGTCGTTTATTTTCCGCTCGCGCACATGGTTTGGGGCATCGACGGCTTCATGAACGGCCTCGCGAATCCGAACGCCAAGATCAAAGCCATCGACTTTGCCGGCGGCACCGTGGTGCACATGTCTTCCGGTTGGTCCGCGCTCACGCTGGCCTTGATCGTCGGTAAACGCCGCGGCTTCGGGCACGAGAATTTCGCGCCGCACAGCCTGGTTTTGACCATGGTCGGCACGGGCATGCTCTGGGTCGGCTGGTACGGCTTCAACGCGGGCAGC
>FTCX01000132.1_pt1 | contig 10778 bp, 11 predicted proteins | sample 1639831 | NCBI WGS metagenome assembly FTCX01 (sample SAMEA3914869, study PRJEB12502) | metagenome | biome: forest; material: soil | place: USA | collected 2012-03-12 | depth 0.1 m
GGCGTCGACGAATCGACTCGGACGGAGCATCCAGCATGGTAACCCCGGACTACGCCACGATCCGCAGCCGAATCCCCGGCATTTCCCCGCCCTCGCCGCCGGTCCCCAATGCATCGAATCCCCTTGGGGACGCAAGTACCTCCAGCAAACCGGTGAGCTGGAGATGAGTCGATGAAGCGAGTCGCGGAAACGTGGGCTCGCTTCACGACTTTTGTGGGACGCGAAGGCGCATCCCCGGCGGACGCTTGGCGAGCGCCGGCGCGCGCGAAACTACCGCTGATTCCTCACGGGCTGGTGCCGCGCTCGCTGAGAACGAGCATCGAGGCGACGTGTGCCACAGCCTGCCCGGCGAATCCTACGCGCGCTGCGCGGCCACGAGCGGTTGAGGTTGGCTCGTGGAGTCGCCAGGTCGCCGCGCGAGCGGCGACGCAAGCCGGCTGGTTTCTCTGCGCTCAATCTGTCGCGCGCTACGGAGACGTTGGCGTCGCCGTGCGGCGCGCTTCGGCGCAGTCGTAGAAAATGCTGAACGAGTAGTTCTTCGCGCCCGCTTCGGGCTCGAACAGGGTGATTGCGGTGCCGCAACTCACGCTGTTTTGCGTGTTGAGGAACGGGGACCAGTTGCTCTGCGCGAGGGCGTAGGAAGGAAATTCGATGACCGCGACGCAGGAGCGCTCGCGGCAGTCCACGGAGGCGACGCGAAAGCTGGCGTGCGCTTGGACGTGACCGAGCATGACACGCAGGCTCTGCTCGGTCGGCGTCGCCCAGCTCGGATCTCGGACTTCCCGCTCGTGTCGATCGAGTGCGTCGCGGTGCGCTTGGCGATCCTTTTTGCGGATCGCGTCGAGGTCGAGCGGCGCTTCGCCAGTCGAAGATGATTGCGAGCTCGCGAGCGGGCCCGCAATCATCACGCTGACGGCCGGCGACGGCGCCGCTCTTGTGGCCTGCGGTTGACGCGCTCGAACGATGGTGGCCAGGCCGACGACGAGCGCGCCGACGAGAAAACCTGCGACCATTTGAAATGGAGATCCGGCCGTCCGTTGAGCCGTCGGATCGCGCGTCACCGCAGCAGTTTTCATGAAACGAACGCGTACGAGAAGATCGCGGCGTTGGGCGCGAACGTGACCAGCACGTAGTAGCCGTCCGGCGGGCTTCCGGATGCCCACGCGGGTCCCGGCGCAACGGAGATGTGGTCGATGCCGCCGGTCACGGTGCTGGTGTTCGCGATGGTGCAAACCCCGCCGCCTCCCCCGATGCTGGTCCGACATGCCGCAACGGACAGGCTAGCGCGCGCGGTAGACCAACCGCACACGTCAACGCTGCTCGCCGAATGCGTCGACGCCGTGGCGCTATTGTTGACGACCGGGCAATAGTCGGCCAGCGGCGCCGCGCTTCGATTCACGATCTGGCCACTTTGAAGGACGTGCGAAGTCGATCCGTTGAGCTCGCTGTTCACGCACGCGGTGGCGCTGAAGCTGTTCACCGCGGACGCCCGCGCTTGCGCGGACGCGAGCATCACGAGCCCCGCGAGCGCAGAAAAACCGAATCCCTTGAAAAAAGATGGACGCATGCGTTCTCTCCTCGAATTGGTGAGTTCCCCCAGCCGCGCGCGAGCACACGGCGAACCGCGCTCCGACTCGGCTGATGGAGCGCAACCTATTGAGCTGCGTAGGCCTTCACAAGTGAGAACGCGGTGAGAGAAAAGTGAGAAGCACACAGAGGCGCAAGTGCGCGCCTGTCGATCTCCGACATCTTGATTTCGGAAACATCGATCGTGATCAAGAAAATCTGACCCGCATTTCGAGCTCGCCTTTGCCGACGTGTGCCGTCGCACGAGCGCTTCGAAAATTCTTGGTCTGCGCGAGTGAGATCGGGTTTAGTGCGCGTCGCTAGCTAGGGGAACGCAATGCAGAATTCTGTCAGAGCGAAGCGCGGGAGGCGCACGTGGATACTGGATCACTTGCGAAGATCGGCCGCGGTGAGCTTTCACTGCGAAGGGGTCGCAGTCGATCTGGTCAATCATGTCGCGTGGCCGCCCGAGGGTGCCGTCGCGCTGCGTCCGCAAGAAGTGCGGCTACTTCGGCTGCTATCCGCCGCGCCGAATCGCGTCGTGCCAAGTCTTGAAATTCTGCGGCAGCTCTACGAGGGCGTGCCGCTCGAATCCGCGAAAGTTCGGCTCAAAACGCTGGTCGCAGACATTCGGCGGCGACTCGGGCCCCGCGTGGGCTCACGGCTCCGAGCTGCTCACGGCGTCGGGTTGATCCTCTACGTCGACGGAATGATCAGCGAAGCACAGGCTCAGCGCTTCGATTGAACAGGGTCTCGTCCGCCTTGCTCCCCGTTCCCCGCAGGGCGATTGCGGCTGCGCGGGGAACGGCAGTCACTACCGAACCATCGTCGCCCCTCCCGCAACATCAACGACGATCCCCGTAATCCAAGCGGCGTCCTCGGAAGCAAGGAAGAGCGCCGCTCGCGCAACGTCTTCGGGAGTTCCAAGGCGTGGGATGGGATGAATCTTCGCGAGCTCGGCCTGTTGCGCGGCTGGAATGCGCTCTTGGTTGCGTTCGGTGAGGATCGTCTCGGGCGCAATGCACGCAGCTCGGACGCCGAATGGCCCTGCTTGAATCGCCACATCCTGCGTGAGGAGCTCGATCGCGGCCTTAGCGACGGCGTACGGAATGGGAGAGCGCGGATGTGGTCGCCGTGCCGCGGACGAGGACATCGTGATGATCACGCCTGATTTGCGCGTCTTCATTCCCGGCAAGACGCTCTTGATGCACAGGAACGTGGCGGTGAGGTTTGCATCCACCGAAGCGCGCCAGTCGTCCTCGCTGATGTCTTCGAGTCGCCCCGGCGGCGTGAGGCTCCCTCCGGCGTTCGCGACCAAGATATCGATGGGGCCAACGCGTTCTTCGATCTCACGCCGCATGGCTTCGATCTCCGTGAAGTGCGTGACATCAGCCACCCTGGAGATTGCGCGGCCTCCGGCCTGTTCGATCTGAGCGTGCACTTCTGCGACGGCCTTTGCGTCGCGCCCATGAACCACGACTGTCGCCCCTTCCTCCGCAAAGGTTCGGGCGATCGAGGCTCCGATCCCGCGCGAGCTGCCCGTGACCAGAGCCACTTTGTCTTTCAGCTTGTTCATCGTGCTCTCCTGATTTTCGAGTCCAGCTGAATCATTCTGAACAACGCGATGCGTGGTCGACTCGTCGACTCATTCAGGAGAGCGCCGACGCGGTCGACGAGGGCCGAACGGCTCGTTTCGACTCGGCCATCGAATGATCAGCGACGAGCCTCCGGCTCGGGGCACGCAGCGCCCACGAGGCGATCGTCAGGCCCGTCAAGCCGAGCATGACTGCCACATGCCACCCGGCACTCCCGCTGACGAGGTGAGACACGGCGGCGCCCGTCATGTTGAAGAAGATCCCCGCGTAGGCCCATTCCTTCAAGCGCGGAAACCCCGGCGCCACGAGCGCCGCCGAGGCGAGCAACTTCCAAAAACCGAGGATCATGACGAAGTACACCGGGTAGCCGAGCAGCTTCATCCCCTCAATCGTCTCGGGGCGGTGCGCCAGCTCCGCGATGCCTCCGCTGAGGATCGAGAGCACGAGGAGTCCAGTCGTCGTCCAGTAACCAATCAACTTAGCTTTTGCTTTCATGAGTACGCCTCCATTCCTTCGGGGCGATGACGGATGACCGGCGTCGATTTCGACCGCGCCGATGACTTTCTGCGTGAGCCGGTCGAAATCCTCTAAGCTTGCCCGTCATTGGGGCATCGGAACGCTACGTTCCAGTCAGGAGCTATCCGACATGCGATTCATGATGCTGATTCACCACGACGAAGCCGCTCTCGCCGCCGCCCCTCAGAAGGAGCTGTGGGCCGAATACGGAGCCTTCAACGAAGCGCTCGCCAAGGCTGCGGGGTCGAGCTCGGGCGAACGCCTGCAACCGAGCTCCGCGGCCACCACCGTGCGCCGCCCGAGCGAGGGCAAGACCGACGTGCTCGACGGCCCCTACGCCGACACCAAGGAGCAGTTCGCCGGCTACTTCTTCGTCGAAGCCCCGAGCTTGGATGAAGCCATCACGTGGGCGAAGCGTTGCCCTTCGAGCAAATACGGATCGATCGAGATCCGTCCGGTCGTCGAGGCAAAGGCTGGCGCCAAGGGCTGAGGCATGGACGAGGTCGGCCGTGCTGCGGAGCGCATTGCGCGCGAGAGTTACGGCCGCCTCGTCGCCTTTCTCGCCGCTCGCACGCGTGATGTCGCCGGCGCCGAAGACGCACTCGCGGAAGCTTTCGCAGCTGCCCTGCGCACGTGGCGCGTCGACGGCGTACCCGATAACCCGGATGCTTGGCTGCTCACGGCAGCTCGCCGGCGACAGGTCGATGAGCTGCGTCAGAAGCAGACTCGCAGAGCCGGCGCGGAGCACGTGAAGCTCGTCGCGTCAGAGCTCGAAGCGCTGGCCGCTGAAGACAGCGCGATCCCCGATGTTCGCCTCGCGCTCATGTTCGCCTGCGCGCACCCGGCGGTCGAGCCAAGCATGCGCACGCCGCTCATCTTGCAAACCATCCTCGGCCTCACCGCGGAAGACATTGCGGCGGCATTCCTCCTGCCTCCTGCCACGATGGGCCAGCGACTCTCGCGCGCAAAGGCTCGCCTCCGCGACGCCGGCATCCCCTTTCGTGTCCCTGATCCCGAGGAGCTGCCCGAACGCTTGGCGTCCGTGCTGGACGCGATCTACGCCGCCTACACCAAAGGCTGGAATGAGGTCGGCGACGACGCGCTGCCCGAGCTCGCTGACGAAGCGATCTGGCTGGGTCAATTGGTCGTCTCGCTGCTCCCGGATCAGCCCGAAGCCAAAGGCATGCTCGCGTTGATGCTGTACACGGCGGCGCGCCGCCCCGCCCGCCGTGACGCGAGCGGCGCCTTCGTGCCCCTCGAGCAACAGCAGACGAGCCTCTGGCGCAGCTCGGAGATCGCTTCCGCAGAGCGACTGCTGCAGCAAGCCAACGCAGCAGGACCGAGCGGTCGCTACCAGATCGAAGCCGCGATCCAATCGGCACACGTCACGCGACGCTTGACCGGCATCCCCAATTGGCCCGCGGTGGTCGCGCTCTACGATTACCTTTTGAAACTGACGGGCTCTCCAGTCGTGATCCTCAATCGAGCTGTCGCGCGCGCAGAGGTCGAAGGGGCGCACGCAGCGCTCGCCGATCTGACGCCCCTCGAGTCGGACAAGCGCATGCTTTCGTACCAACCGTATTGGGCGGCCAGAGGCCACCTACTTGCGCTCTCGGGCGACGCGATCGCCGCCGCCGAAGCGCTGACCATCGCCGTCGGGCTCACGACGGACGACGCAATGAAGGGTTACTTGAGCGCGCGCTTGGCGTCACTTCAGTGATATAGACTCGCCGCGTGTCGCCCGAGGAGGGAAAGCGCTCGAGTCTCGTCAGGGTAAGCGTCTTATGGCTCGCCCTGGCTGGGTTGTGTATTGCGCTCCACCATCCCGTCGCTGGATGCCTTCTCATTGCCTCCCTCTGCATGGCGCTTTGGGGGCGTCTGCTGGAAGTTGCGATGTTCGGAGGCAAGCCGCTCAAGCAGAGCGCGCACCGAACGTCCGAAGAGAAAGTGCGCGTCAGCATCTTCATTGTCTTGAGCTTCGCGGCGCTGTGGTTGGCGTTGCGCTTGCTGAGCCCGCTCTGGCGCTGATCGAGCTCGACTCCGCGCGCTAACGCTCCGGCATGCCCTCTGCAGTCTCTCGGCGGCGCGGGGCTGCTCTTCCGGCGTACGGAAATCGTCGCCGATGGATCGGGACCAAGCATCAGCTTAGTCCCGATCGTCAGCCCGAATCGCGCGGGCGGCGCGTTCACGTTGCGGTTCTGACGTTCTGAAGCGCGACCCGCGCTGGTGAGATTTCGCCGTAGGCACAACTGCGTCGAACACCGACCGATAGAATCACGCCTCCCACTCAAAAATCGCAGATTTCGAGTCTTTCATGCTTTTCACCTTCGCCCCCTTTACCGGTAAGTCTTTGCTCCACCGCACCTCTTCTCGATGCTTACCGGTAAAGAATTAGACGTCTCGCTCGCTCTCCAGATCCTTACCGGTAAGGCACGGCAGCGTCCTACGCCTTCGAGATTCCTTACCGGTAAGCCTTTCGAACGGTTCTCTACGTTTTCAGATCCTTACCAGTAAAGAATCTCGCCGACTGACAGCCTTCAAGTCGTTACCGGTAAGCAATCGGGAGCTCTGAACCTGAATTTTTCTAAAAACTCGTAAAACGGAGAGCGTCAGTGACACCCCAATCGACATGGCCGACTGCCGATTGGGATACGTCGTGTTCACGGACATTCACCGTTCGCAGGCGCGCACAGCGAGCATGAGCCGTCCATATTTTCCTCGCAGCATTTGCCTTGCGAGCCGCAGGGTGACGTCGGCACGCCCGAGCCGCCGCCGTCAGCCGGCGGAGGCGGCGTGCTCGTCGGACCAGGCCAGCACTGGTACGGGCCGTAGGCGTGATCGGAATCGGGGCTGTTGTTGGCGTGGTCGTCTTGCCACCAGACCATCGTGTTTGGGCGGAGCAGCACGATGGGGCGCCCGACTTCGTCGTCGCCGAACGGAATGTCGGCCCAAACGTCGAAGGTGCCGAACGGCCCGTCCGACGGCGAGTCGCCCGGGTACAGCGTGTAGTGGTTGATGCTCGGGTGCGAGTGGCACGCGAGCTCGCCCGCGTTCAAGAGCGGGCCCATGCCGCTGCCGTACTGCGTGCCGAACACCATCGTGAAGCCGATGTCATCGCAGGTATCCCAGCACGGGTCGCCGGGGACATCACCCGAGCACGCGCCGCTATCGCACGCGCTCTTCGAGAAGTAGTTGGCGTGCTTCGATTCGGAGACCCAGATCTCGGTTGGGCCGTCGACCTCGGGGCGGAACGTGCGGAAGCGCCAATTGCTGCTGTCGTACTGATCGCAGGTGTGTGCGGTACCGAACTCGCTGTAGCCGACCCACATCGTCGGGTCATTCTTCGCGACTGACCAATCGTAGTTCCAACCGGGCGTGACAGCGACGTTTGCCTCGCTCACCGTCGGATCTTTGCGCGCGACGAGCACGGAGTACATCTCGCCGTCGCCGCGGTGATCGCCGATGTTGAACGGGCCACCGGTGTCCCAGTTGTACGGGAACACGTACGTGATCTCCAAGCATTGGAACTCGCCGGCGCACTGCAAGAACGCGCCGCTGGCGATCGTCTTGCCGCCGACGGTGACGATGCTGGTGGTGTCGCGGCTCGGCGTCACCGGCCGCACGATGAACGGCCAATTGCCGGAGTACGTGCTGCCGTCGTAGAGCTCGCCCCAATCACCGCTCGGCTCGCCGCGGAAGGAAGAGGTGAGCAGGTGCATCGTGGGCGCGAAGCGACGCGCCAGCGCGTTCTCGAGCGCGTCGGGCACGCCGTCGAGATCGGCGTCGTTGGCGGTGTCATAGCTCCACGCATTGCAGGTTTTTAGGGTGGCGCCTTGCAGGCACGGCGCGTCGCAGGTGCCTTCGTTGCAGACGCTTGCCGAGCATTGCTGGCAAATCCCGGCCCCGCCGCACGTGCTCGCTGCGAGGCCCGCGGTCGAGCACGGCGCGTCGCACGCAGAGCTCGCGGTGCAGATCCCGGAGCACAGATTCGGCACGACGGTCACCGCGGTCGAAGTGAGGAGCCGGCCGTTGGTCACGAGCGTGTAGCCGTAGCTCGGTCCGCTCGGCGGCGTCACCACCATGCTTCCGGACGAGGGCACAGACTGTCCGTCGACCGTGATCGGAGGCTTCGAGCAACCGGTGCCGACCACGATTGACCAAGTCAACGTCGTGCTCTGACCGAGCGCGACGATCGACGGCGAAGCCGTGAGCGTCGCGCCGACGTTGTTGCAGTTCGGGGCCGTGCTCGTCGGCGGTGGTGGATTGGTTGGACAATTCACGTTCGTGCCGGCAACGTCCGCCGTGTGACAGAGCGGAAGCTGCGCGCTGTCGGTCTCCTCGCCGGGATTCGCGGCGGAGCACGCGGCCAAGAGCGCAAAGGTGACCATTGCGAGCGCGATCATCACGCGACGCAGCTCACGGAAACGAGCGCGCGCGGCGCCCGGGTTCGTGCTTGATTCGGGGTGCGCGTCGGGGACGCGGGTGGGCTCCATGTATTTGTTTCTCCTCGCCTGCCGCACGCAGGCGCGCCCTCAGTGCTCGAACAGTGAGCACGAGCGCACGCCCGCACGTGCGCTGCTCGTCGAGAGCAACGCCGCGGGCCACGAGTAACATCGTGTCTGCTCGACACGCTGTGCCATCACCGAGAAATAGCGATGACGTCAATCCCGAGCGATTACGAGAGCTTTGTTGCGCTTACACCCGAGCGCGTGTCGAGCATAAACAGCGCTCACTCTCGGGGATGAGCGCTGTCGCTTCTCGCCGTTACTTCCCCTGCCCGCTACGCAGGAACTCCGCGAACTCGGCTTCGAACTCGGGGTGCCAGCGCGAGAGCGCGGGGCGATTCTTGATGATGTCGTCGGCGGACCACTGCATGCGAAGCTCGTCGGTCTTGCGATCGACGGCGTTGTCCGGGCACAGGATGTAGAAGTCGCGCTCGACCAAACGCGCGAGCATGAAGTCGACGACTTGCTCCGGCGTCCACGCAGCCGATGGTTTTTCCGCGACACCGGTCATGCCCGTGAACGTGAACCCTGGGATCAATAGGTGCGCGCTGATCATGCCGTTCGCGGTGCCGCGCAGCGCGTGCGCGAGTGACTCGGTGTAGTTCTTGAGCGCGGCCTTGGACAGATTGTAGGCCGCGTTGCCCGGCGGGCTCGTGATGCCTTGCTTCGAGCCGGTGTTGATCACGAACGCGGACTTGCCGCGGGCGATCATGCCGGGCAAAAACGCTTCGACGCCGTTCACGATCCCCCACAAATTCACGTCGAAGAGCGCGCGCCAGCCGTCGCCGTTTTCCCACGGCAAACCGGGATTGTGCCCGACGCCCGCGTTGTTCATGAGCAAAGACACCGCGCCGAAGCGTTCGTCGACCGCTGCGCGCAGCGCGTCGAGCTCCTCTCGCTTCGTCACGTTCGTCGGCACCGCGAGCACGTCGTTCGCGCCGCCGCGCGCAACGGCAGCCACCGAATCGGCAGCCGCGCTCAGCTTCTCGCTACCGAGATCTGCCAGCGCCACCTTCATGCCGACCGATGCGAAGCGCTGTGCAGCGGCGAGCCCGATGCCGCTCGCCGCCCCCGTAATCACCGCAACGTTACCGACTGTGACGACTTCCGAGACGCGAGAATCACTCATGCGCGATCCTTGCCACAACCTCGCGTCAGTGCCGAGCGCGTTCGGCGCCACGCCACTGGCGCGGCGTGACTCCTTCCCAACCTTGAAACGCGCGCGTGAACGAGTTCAGCTCTTCGAAGCCGAGCAAGAATGCCACTTCCTCTGGCTCGATCTCGGGTTTGGCCAGCAGACGGCGCGCGGATTCGCGCCGCACCGAATCGAGCAGTCCTTGATACGTCGCGCCTGCGCCTTCCAAGCGCCGCTGCAGGGTGCGCGTGCTGACGCCGAGCTCTTTGGCAATTTTATCCACGCTCGGCCGCTCACCGGAGAGATTGCGCGCGAGCGCGAGCCGCACATCGTCCAGAAAGGAGCGTTCGCGCGCTTGCTCTTGCAGCGCGAGCTCGAGCTGCGGCGTCATCAGCGCCACGAGCTCGGAGTTGTGCGTCACGAACGGCGTCGCGAGCGCGGCTTCGGACAAGACCAAGAGATCGTGCGGCGCGTCGAAGCGGATCTCGCAGGCAAAGTAGCGCGCGAGCAAGGCCTCATCGCGCCGCGCGCGCACGAGCTCGATCCGGCGTGGCTCGATCTTTTGTTGGGTGCCACGTTGCGCGAGCGCGAGCGTCGCGGTGAACGTCGCGTCGATCAAGAAATCCGGCGGAGCAGCTGCGGCGAGCAGCCACTCGTAGCGAATGCGCGCTTCGCCGCGCGTGATTTCGATCGTCACTTGCTCGGGACAAGTGACGCGCTTGTAGCGCGCGATCTTGCGCAGCGCCTCACCGAGCGTCGGGGCGTGCAACGCGGCCATCGACACGACGTCGTATTGGTGCGGGGCCGAGCTCGAGCCGAGTCGCAAGCCGAGCTCGCGATCGCCGGCGACGAGCTCGATGGCGTGCCAGAGCGCGAAGAACTCGGCGGTGGTGACGCGCGTCTTCACGCCGCTGAAGCGGGACCTCGGCACACTCGCGAGCGCGAGCACGCGCTCCACGTCGAGGCCGAGGCCCTGCAGCCGCTCGAGCAGCATGCCGGAGACGGGCACGCTATCCATCGCTTCAGCTCTTGCCGGCCAGCATTTTCGCGAAGGGAGTGTCCGCGAAATTCGGCATGCCGTCAAAGTCCGTCGACAAGCTGAGCTCGCGCACACGCTCATCCTCGGCGGCGCGCTGAGCCAGCGTGGCCTTGGCGATGAACACCGCGTCCGAACCCAAGAGCAACCGGAGCGGCGGCTCGTTCAGCGCGGCCAATTGCACGATCGCGCGCGCGCCTTTCACCGGATCGCCGTGCGCCGAGTGAGCGCCGCCGCGGTGCGCGCGCATCACGCCGATCGTCGGCTCGTAGGCCTCGTTGAAGGGATCCATGCGCATCGAGGAGCCGGCCCAGTCCGTGCGGAAGCCGCCCGGCTCGACGATCGTGACGCGCACGCCGAGCGGGCCCACTTCGCGGCTGAGCACCTCCGAAAATCCTTCCACGGCCCATTTCGCCGATTGGTAC
>FTCX01000453.1_pt1 | contig 10755 bp, 6 predicted proteins | sample 1639831 | NCBI WGS metagenome assembly FTCX01 (sample SAMEA3914869, study PRJEB12502) | metagenome | biome: forest; material: soil | place: USA | collected 2012-03-12 | depth 0.1 m
CCGTTGCTCTCGATGAAGTACTGATGAATCTCGGGGCGAATCGCCTCGAACACGTAGCGGAAGCGACCGACGAGCGGGAAATTTCGGCGAATCGTGTGCGGCGTCTGCACCATGTCGTACGCGCCGAGCAGCACCAGCGGCACGACGAGCACGTGCGCCCAAAGCGCGGGCAACCAGAAGAACCCGAGCAATTGAACCGTCGCGAGCGCGAGCACGCTCACGAAGACGAAGATCTGGCGCGGCGACATTTGGACGCGAGTCTAGGCGCCCACGCGAGGCGCTACCAACCCAGATTTTTCGCGAACGAATCGGCGAGCTCGCCGGCCATGCGCTCGTGGGTGACGCGGCTCGGGTGCCAATCGCAACCCCAACCTTCCGCGTCGGTCTCGTTCGCGTGCTCCAGATAGAAGATGCGCGCGGATTTGTCCGTCGCCACCTCGGCGACGGCGGCGCGGATCGCATCACGCGCGTGACTGCGTGCGCTTTCGTTCGGCGGCCATTGGTCGCTCAGGAGCGGGCTCACGGCGCAGAAGATGGCGGCCTTCGGATATACCGCGCGAACGCGCGCGAGGAGCGCGCGATACGCCGCTTCGAACGGTGATTTATCCTTATTTTCGGGCGCAAAATCATTGGTTCCGAGCTCGACCACGACCGCGTCCGGAGCCCAGCTCGAAAAATCCCAAGGACTCTCGTCACGCGTCGGAAGCGTGCGTTGCCAGAGTACGGGCATGGGCACCGTATCGGTCGTGCTGCCGCGGTTACTGAACACGCCCTTGCCGGACCAAGCGATCAGGCGCACTTCAGCGTGCGCGCGACGACCGAACAGCGCGGCGTAGCTCAAGGTCGCGTTTTCGGTGTCGGCGCTGAAGTGGCACGAGCGATCTTTGCCTTCGACCCCGTACGCGGCCGTGATCGAGTCGCCGATGATTTCGACGCGCCGAGCGGGCCCCGGCTCGCTGCCGAGCAGCTCACCGCCTTGGGCCGCGCTCGCCGAAATCAGGCTGGTTTCACCGAGTGAAGCCTCGGTCGCGCGAGTGACGGTCACGCGATGCTCGCCCGGAGGCAGGTGCTGCGCGACCGCATAGCAGCGTGGCCCAACGTACGCGATGAGCTTGCCTGGCACGCGCTCGCCGTCGATCGCGACCGTGAACCAATTGTGACCCGAATCCTCGAGCTCGAGGTCGAGCTCGCTGCCACGAAAGCGAAAGTCGAGCGCAGTCCCCGACCACTCGAACGTGAGCCCTTTCGCCAAACGCTCGCTGCGCCCCGACACCCGCACGCGCGAAAAATCGAACGGCAAAGGGCTCGCGCAATGATCGCCGAGGAGCGGAAACGGCGGCGGCGGTTCCGGCTCGACCGCGCTCGACGAGCTCACCGGCGCGCTCGAAACCACGCTGCGATTGCTGCAAGCCGCGAGCAGACCCAGGCTCATGAGCCCCACGAGGTGAACGCGCATTTCGATGCTACCTTCGCACGAGATGAGCTACGACGTCACGAACGCCGCCGAGCGCGTCGCGCAAACGCTCGTGACGACGAGTGACATCGTGGCCGATCGCGTGGACGATGCGCGCGCGCCGGGTTGGTGCGAGGCGCGCCGCTGGACCGAGTTTTTGCTCGGCTTGAGCGAAGCAGAGCTCGCGCGCTGTGAAGCCGAAGGGCTCGCGTTCGCGCTACTGGAGCTGCGCGGCGCGCCCGCCTCGTTGCTGGAGCTCGGCGCCGAAGTGCGCGCGCTGAGCGCGCTGCCGCAACTCGACGTATCGCCGGCAGCGCGAGTCGCCGAGGACTATCGCGGCGTGGCCGCGCGCAAACGAGCGCAAGTGTCGGGGCTGCTCGCCGCGCTCGCGCCGTTGGCAAAGCCGGCCGCGCGCATCGTCGATGTGGGCGCGGGCAGCGGGCACTTTGCGCGGCTCGCCGCGCCGCATTTCGCGCGCGCCGTGCTCGGGCTCGAACGCGACCCCGCGCGCGTCGAAAGCGCGCGCGACCGCGCGAGCGAGCGCGCTCACCTCGGCGCAGGAGCCTCATTTCGCGCCGAGTTCGCGGTGATCGATGCTTGTCGAGAGCCGCTCGCGCTCGGTCCGCGCGATCTCGCGATTGGACTACACGCGTGCGGCGAGCTCGGTGATAGCCTCGTGCGCGCGGTCGCGGACGGCGGCGCTTCGCTCGCGCTCGTCTCGTGTTGCTTGCAAAAGATCAGCGCGCTCAGCCGCGCGCCACTTTCGCAGAGCGGCGTCGAGCTCGCGCGCGCCACGCTCGGGTTGAGCAACCTCACGTCACAAGCCGTCGGCATCGAGACGTCGCTCGAGCGCACGTTGCAAGCTCGGCAAACGCGGCACGCGCTCCGTCGCTTGTTGCGCGCACGCGGGCTCGACATTCCGCCAGGCGCGGAAATGCGCGGGATCAATCGCCGCCAAGCGCTGGCCGGGCTCGGCGAGATCGCGACGCGTGCGCTTGCTTCACGCGGGCTCCCGGCGCCGAGCTCCGCCGAGCTCCGCGAGCACGAGCACGGCGCGACCGCGGAATTCGGTGTCGTCCGACGCTTGTCACTGCCGCGTAACATGTTGTCCCGCATCGTCGAGCTCGGCGTCGTGCTCGATCGCGCCATGCGGCTACGTGAGGCGAGCTTCGCGGTGCGCGTGGCGCTCGCCTTCGAGCGCGCGGTCACACCGCGCAACATCGTGCTTCTGGCGAGCCGCGATCCTTTGGCGTTACCGCGCGTCCTCGGCTAGCGCGCGGCTTTGGGCTCAGAGCCGATTCCACTCAGAGTGGCGAAACGCTCACGCTCGCATCTCGGAAGCGTGTGCAGATGCCGCGCACGGGCTCGGTGTCAATGAAGGCGCATTGCCTCAAATTTTGGAGGCCAATCTCAGGCTCGAGATAGAGCTGTGGCCTCTTTGCGAGCGAGGTCGACCATGCTACCGTCGCCCGCTTGGGAAACCCGACGCCTTCGGGAAAAAACGGGAACATGAAAAGACAGCGTGCGTTCAGCGCCACGGAGTTGCTCGTCGCGACGACCTTGCTCGCCATCGGAGTGGCAACGGCCTGCGGCGGCGGGGATGACAGCAGCTCGAATTCGAGCGGCGGCGGCGGCAGCGGCGGCGCAGCGGGTTCTACGAGCGGTGGCGCGGGCGGCAAAGCCGGCGCCAGCGGTGGCAAAGGCGGGAAAACCGGCGCCGGCGGCGAGACGGCTGGTGAGCAGGGCCTCGGCGGAGACGACACGGCGGGCAGCACGGGCTCGCCCGGTCCGGATGAAGGCGGAGCCGGCGGCGAAAGCGGCGCGCCCGACATCGATCTCACGCTCAAAAAACCGGTCTACGCCGCGGTGAAATTCCCCGACCAGAACCCGGATTCGCCGGCGAAAGACATGCTCGGCAAGATCCTGTTCTGGGACGAGCAGGTCGGCGGCGATAACACGATGGCCTGCGGCACCTGTCACCGCACCGGCGCCGGCGGCGGCTCGGACATCCGCGCCATCAGCAACGACAAGGCCTTCCGCAACCCCGGTGACGACGGCATCTTCGGCACCGCGGATGATATCCACGGCTCGCAAGGCATCCGGTACTGCACGAGCGGTGACGCCTCGCCCGTGGTGTACGGAAGCTCAGCCATCTTCGGCACGGATCACCAAGTCACGAACCGCAAGGCTCCTTCGTACTTGGACGCGATGTTCGCGGGCTCGCTGTTCTGGGACGGCCGCGCGACCACTCAATTCTACGATCCCAATCCCAGCGATCCGGCCAACCCGGCGTTGCTCATCCCGACGGGTGGAGCGCTCGAAAGCCAATCGGTCGGCCCGCCCATGAATCCGGGCGAAATGGCCTGTAGCGGCCGCACCTGGAACTCGCTCTTGGCGAAGCTCGGCACGGTCACGCCGCTCAACCTGGCTACGAACATCCCGGCCGACATGAAGGCCGCGATCACCGCGGCGCACGGCAATTACTCGGAGCTGTTCGTGGCCGCGTTCGGCACCGGCGCCAAGATCACGGCCGCGAACTTTGCGATGGCGATCGCGACGCACGAGCGACACCTGCAGAGCAACCAGACGCCGTGGGATCTCTACAACGAGTACCTGAACGACCCGACGACGGGCGATCCGCGCGCGCTCACTCCGGGTCAGGTGCACGGGCTGCAGCTGTTCTTGGGTAAAGGCCAGTGCTCGGGCTGCCACGTGCCGCCGTTCTTCAGTGATTTCCAATTCCACAACCTGAAGTTCCTCACGAACGAGAAGGATCTCGGACGCCAAGCGCTCGCCGGACACGCGAGCGACCCGCCGAGCCAAGTGAAGACGGCAGGTCTCCGCAACGTCGGGCTGCGCAGTCCCGAAGGTCTGTTTCACTACGGCTACGGTCCGGGCGCGAACTTGGGAGCCGTCATCGACGCCTACAACAATCCGCCGAACGCCATCACGCTCACGGATATCGGCTTGGATGGATCGCTCGCAGCGATTCGCCCACTGGGATTGACAGACGACGAGAGAGCCGATCTGATCGATTTCTTGAGCAACGGTCTGACCGATCCGCGCGTGCAGAACCAAGAGTATCCGTTCGACAAACCGACACTCAGCACTGAGTAGTAGGGCTTCGCTTAGTCATGAAATTTCGCCGGCAGCTACTGGAGGGGATGATGCGAGTGCTACTCGGCGCCGTCGTTTGTACGACGGTCGCTTGCGGTAGCAGTGACGACAACGCGGGCAGCGGCGGCGGCGGCAGCGGCGGAAAGGCCAGTGATGACTCCGTGCCGCCGCAATTCGCCGGCCTCGACAGCGCGATGGTGGACGCTGACGGCAACGTCGCGCTCGCCTGGACTGCGGCCACCGACAACGACTCGATGTCGGGCAACATCGCGTACGCGGTCTACGTCAGTGACACCAGCGGCGGTGAGGATTTTTCGAGCCCGTATCTCGTCACCCCCGCGGGTGCAGAGGGCGCGACGCTCACCAACGTCGTTCCGGACCAGAAGCACTTTTGGGTCGTGCGCGCAGTCGACCAAGCCGGCAACGAAGACGACAATACCGTCGAAAAATCGGCCTCGCCGAGCGATACCACTGCGCCGCGCTTCGCCGGCGTCACGCGCGTGACCGAGCAAACCTCGCACTCGGCGCTCGTCGAATGGAAGCCCGCGCTGGACGATGCGACGAGCGCTGCGGACATCACGTACGAAGTCTTCGTGTCCGACGATCCGGACCCGAAAACTTTCTCGTTCGACAAGCCGACACTGACCGTGCAGGGCGCCGTGACCTCCGCCGTGCTCGACAAGCTCGATCCCCTGAGCACGTATTACGTCATCGTGCGCGCCGTCTACAGCGCCGGCAACGCCGACCAGAACACGCACGTCGTGAGCGTCGCCACGCCGGAAGGCGTGCCGCCGGTGTTCGCCGGTCTCAAGCAAGTGAACCCCACCGCGGACGGCGTGAAGCTGTATTGGCTGCCCGCTTCCGACAACCTGAGCGATGTCGCGAGCATCGTCTACAACGTCTACATCACGACGGACTCCGCGTTCAGCGCGCAGGATTTGGCGAAGCCGAGCTTCGTCACTCCGCAGGGTGCGATCACCTTCGTCGTGCCGGGCCTCATCAACCAACAGAAGTATTCCTTCTTGGTCCGCGCCGAGGACACCGCGGGCAACGAAGACACGAACACAGCCACGCTCAGCGCCCGCGCGCTGAACGGTGCGGATGACACTGCGCCGGGCTTCAACGGTGACTCGGTCAAGGTGACCGGCGACAGCCCGACCACGCTGCACGTGACTTGGACGGCGGGCTCGGACATCGTTACGGACCAAGCGCACCTCGTCTACAACGTGTACGTCGGCACGACGTCGAGCGCGCCGGCGGCGGATGCGACTCCGACGCTCGTGAGCGCGCCGGGCGCCACGGCGATCGAGATCGCGAGCCTATCGCCTCAAACGACGAGCTACGTCACCGTGCGCTGTCGCGATCAAGCGGGCAATAGCTTGCCCAACATCTCGGTGCAGAGCGGGACCACGCTCGCGTCGCCGGGTACGGATGTGACCGCGCCGGTGTTCACCGCGACACCCGTGCTCGGCAGCAACGCCGCGCTCCCGACCGGCCTTCACCTCACCTGGACTGCCGCCACGGACGACACCTCGGCGGCCACGAAGATTCGCTACCTCGCGTGCGCATCGACGGCGGAAGCCGATTGTCAGGGAGCGAGCTTCCTGAGTCACATCTACGCCGAGAGCGCCGCCGGCGCGACGCAGCTGGATTTGACGGGCCTGTTCACGCGCACGCACTACTTCGTCTACCTGCGCGCCCAAGACGAGTCCGGCAACCTGAGCACGACGGACCAAGGCGCATCGATCACGACGCCCACGTCTTACAGCCGTGACGTGAGCCCGATCGTGTTCGACAAGTGCAACGGTTGCCACGACTTCACCGTCCTCAGCACGGTGAACGTGGAAGGCGGCTACGTCGATGCTCGGCTGCCGAGCACGACCACGGGCATGTTCTTGGTCGCGCCCGGCAACCCGCGCGACAGCCTCTTGTACCGGCGCATCAACCCGCTCGGAGATCCGATCGCGCCGTTCGATCAAACGATTACGGATCTCTACCGCGGCCCGCAAGAGCCGCAGAACTCGGCCAAGATTTTCGCCGGATCTTTGAGCGGTGACGAAGACGGCGCCATTCGCGACTGGATTACGCAAGGGGCTAACGCCAATTAGGACACGAAGCATGGCTAGACATTCTTTTGAATCGATCGCGTGGCGAAGCATCGGCGTCGGCGCGGCACTTGGCTTGATTGGCACCATCCTCGTGAGCTGCGGCAGTGATGTGACTTGCGGCAGCGGCACGACGAAAAAGGGCAACACGTGCGTCCCCACCGCCAGCACCGGCACGCCTCAAGGCGACGGCGGCCCGGACAGCGGCGGCAGCGCGGGCAGCAGCTCCACGGGTCCGACGGTGAGCTTCGACGGCGTCACCTCGGTCTCGCCCGTGAACAACAACACGCTCCAAGTCACGTGGAGCGCGGCCACGGCTTCGCTCACGCCGGCGGCTCAAATCGTCTACAACGTGTACCTCGCGACGAGCGCGGGAGCCGAGAATTTCGCGCAACCGACGATGGTTTCGCCGCCCGGCGCGACCTCGCTCGTGGTCGGCGATCTGCAAGCGAAGACGCAATACTTCGTGGTCGTGCGCGCGGTGGATTCCGCGGGCAACATGGACACGCCGGTCACGCCCGTGGAGCTCAGCGCCACGACGGGCACGGACACCAAAGCCCCGACGTTCGGCGGCGCGAAGAGCGCGACAGCCGTCGCGGGCAGCGGCAACTCGATCACCGTCTCCTGGGATCCGGCCTCGGATGATCTGACCGATGCGCCCGGCATCACGTACGAAGTGTTTTGGTCGGATAGCTCGAGCAAGGGCTCGCTCCCGAGCACGCAAGGCCCGGTGACTTCGCCGGGCGCGACCAGCGCCGTGGTCTCGCAATTGCCGAAGCCGCTGACCGAGTATTCGTTCTACGTCAAAGCGCGTGACGCCGCGGGCAACGAAGACGACAACATGGTCGTCATCACGGGTAAGACGGGCGCGGACAAGCAGGCGCCCGTGTTCGCCGGCTGCACCGCCGTCACGAGCCCGGGCGCAGCCAACGCGACCGTGAGCTGGGATCCGGCGACGGATGATGTTTCGACGCCCGCGCACATCACCTACAACGTCTACGCCGTCACCTCGCCGGTGGACGACAAGACGCAGTTCAATTTGCCGAACGGCAGCTTCACCGGCGTGACCAGCGGTCTCGTGGAGGGCTTGATGCCCGAGACCACGTACTACTTCGTCTGCCGCGCGGAAGACGAAGCGATGAACGAGGACACGAACATCTCGTATCGCATCGCGACCACGCTCGCGGATTCGAAGCCGCCGACGTTCACCGGCATCACGAACACGAACGTGCAGGCGACCTCCGCGGTCATCACCTGGGCGGCCGCGACCGACAACGAGACCGACTCGTCGCAGATTCAATACACGGTCTACCAAAGCACGGATCCGGATCCGGCTTCGGACCCGAAGAACGCGATCAGCCCGGCGCCCGAGCTCGGCGCGACCAGCATTTCGATCAACAACCTGAGCTCGAACACGACGTACTTCTGGGCAGTCGTGGCGACCGACAGCGCAGGCAATGCGACCAAAGCTTCGGCGGCCGTGTCCGGCACGACGCAGGTCAGCTTCGAGAACGACGTGCAGCCGATTTTCACGACCAACTGCGCCAAGAGCGGCTGCCACAGCAGCAACGCGCCGATGCAGGGTCAGGATCTCTCGGACGGCAACGCTTACGCGAACATCGTCGGCGTGCCCACGCGCTACGACACGCAGATGAACCCGCACACGAATTTCGAGTGCCAGCACATGAATCGCGTCGAGCCGGGCAATCCGGACAAGAGCTTCGTGCTGTACAAGCTGAAGAACAGCGACGAGCTCTCGGGCGCGCGCGCCTGCACTTCGGCTCAGCTCAGCTCACCGCCGCCGTGGCCGAACGCGAACGGTTGCTGCACCTGCGCCGGCTGCATCAACAACACTTGGGATTTCGGCATCGGTATGCCGAAGGACTTGTGCGTGTCCGACCCGAGCTGCCCAGGACTGCAGCCAGCCGACATCGCCACGATCACGCTCTGGATCACACAGGGCGCGAACGACAACTGAACTCCGGCTCGCGCCGGCCTTAACGACAATCGATCCCCATGAGCTCGCTTAAACCCATTTACTTGGCGCTCGGCTTCGTCGGCGCCTGCAGCCTCGTCAACAAGTTCGACCCGGTGAACGAAGTGCCCGCCAGCGCCGGCAGTGCCGGTGTCGGTGGAAAGGGCGGCGCGGGCGGCAAAGGCGGCAGCAGCGCGATTTCGGGCGCGGCCGGCACCGGAGACACCGGCAATGGTGGCACCGGCGGCACGGGCACTGGCGGCACCGCTGGCGCCAGCGGTGAGGGCGGCGAGGGCGGGCAAACCATCCAAGGCACGCCGATCACGACGGGCCTCGTCGTCGTCGCCTCGAACATCGGCACGGGCACCACCGCCACGCACACGCTCTTCCTGCTCGATCCGAAGGACGGCACGAAGATCGCTTCCACCACCACCGCGCTCTCCGTGCTCGCGCTGGCGTACGAGGCGCAGCGGAACAAGTGGTTCGTCTTCACCGGCACGCCCGGACAGAGCGGTGACACGACCGGTCCACTCTTGGTCGGCACGATGACGACCGCCGGCTTCCAGCAGGAAGACATGGAGGTCGTGCCGAAACCGACGAATCAAAACACCGTGGCGGTGTTGAACGGGCGCATTCTGTACCGCAGCGGCACTCACACGGGCGCGGCCATGACGGACGACGCGCTCACCTTGCTCGACACGAGCGCGACGCCCGTGATGGCGATCGCGAAGCTGACAATTCCGTATCGCTACGCGCTCGCGGGCGCCGTGGGTCGTCCCGCGAGCGGAACCGTCGCGGGCGGGCGCGTGTTCTTCCTGCACCAAAACTCGGATGACGCGACCGAGAACTGCGTCGCGCCCGACGCGGGCACCGAGCAAGCTTGCTCCGTGTACTACTCGACCCTCAACGTGCTCGCGGCCGACCAGGGCACACTCACGCTCCCGAGCGCGAGCATCACCAACGTCGCAGAAGTGGATCGAGATGGCTCGTTCGCGGTGATCGCCATTCAGCCCGGCTCGAACGCCAGCACCGTGGCCGTCGTCGTGCCGCCGAAGCGCGTGGAAGGCGCGGACGCCCGCGTGTTCAAGTACAACACCGGCACCGGCGAGGCGATCTCGGGCGGCCCGGTCACGTTCTCACTCGACACGCCGCCGGCGCGCCCGGTCGTGAACACGGAATCGATCTCGATCGCGACCGTCGCGCTCGACCCGTGCAATGATCTGCTCTTTACTGGCGAGCTCGCGAACTCCGCGTACTTGTACGGCGTGCCCATCGGTCAGACGCCGGGCACCGTCGTCGCCTTCGATCCGCAATCGAAGAACGGCACCGTCGGCAGCGCCGTCTACGAGCCGTTCACCAAGACGCTCATCAGCTACAACAACGACCCGGTGAACCCGACGTTCAACGGCTTCCAAATCGGCGGCACCGCGACCGCGCCGACGGCCACGCTCCGCGGCAAAAACGGAGCAGCGGTCTGGACGCCGCCGACCGGCATCGTGCCGAGCATCGTCGTCGCTCAAAACCCCAACAACCCGCCCTGCAACTGAGCTGAGCGAACGCGCCGGCGTTTCCGCGAACCAGAAAACGCTCTGAAAAAACGGGCGACCCTCTCACGACGGTCGCCCGTTTCTTTTTGTTTGGGCTCAGCCCTGCGCCCGCGCACCGGAATCGGTAGCCCCAAGCTCGCCGCCGCCTCGGAAATAAAACAACACGCTTCGTGATACCCGACGGGGTGAAGCTCCAGACTCGCCGGGCTGATCACGGTTCTCGAACGAGAGGCGAAGTCAACGCGACCTGACCGAACAGGCGCCAATCGCGCAACGAAAAGCGCGGCCAAACGTCGTAGTACGCGCGGGGCGAAAAACAAAAACCCCCAAGATCAAAGACAAAGCTTCAACCTCGAACTCGTCTTGAAGCGCACCGCCATCACCCGCGATGCGCTTCCTTCCTACGGCGACGCTCAACCGTGCGCGTCGCGGCCGCGCTTCGCGCTCCTGCGCCTGCGCGTCGCGACACCGATCAGCGCCAACCCGGCGAGCCAGAGCGCGCTCGTGCCGCGAGACTCGGAGCCCGGCACGTTGCAACCGCAGCTGCCCTTGTCCGTC
>FTCX01000467.1_pt1 | contig 10750 bp, 5 predicted proteins | sample 1639831 | NCBI WGS metagenome assembly FTCX01 (sample SAMEA3914869, study PRJEB12502) | metagenome | biome: forest; material: soil | place: USA | collected 2012-03-12 | depth 0.1 m
GGCGGGACCAACAACCGCGCTGGCTCGAGTGGTGAAAGCGGCAAGGGCGGTGACGGGAATTCGAGCGCTGGTGAGGCTGGCGAAGCGGGGTTCGGCGGCGAGTCCGGTAGTCAGGGCGGCAGTGGCGCCGTCGGCGGTGGCGGAAGCCCAGGCACGGCTGGCTCCACACCGGTCGGTGGCGCGAGCGGCGGAGTTTCCGGCTCCGCCGGCTCGGCGACCACGGGCGGCGGAGGCAGCACGTCGACCGGCACCGAGTTGATCGACGACTTCGAAGACGGTGACGGTTTCATCATCCTGACCAAGAAGCGCAACGGCCCTTGGTACGCGTTCGACGACGGCACGGGCGGCGCGCCCGCAGTGTTCAAGGTCGCCGCTGAAACGGGTGGAGACGCGCTCACGGGCAGCACCATCGGCGGGCACATGACGGGCTCGGGCTTCACGGGTTTCGGCGCGGGCTTCGGCTTCGACTTCGTGAACCTGCAGGCGAAGAAAGTCGCGTACGACGTGTCGGCGTACAAAGGCATTCGCTTCTCCGCAAAGGTGGAGAGCGGCTCGCAAGCGGCGATCAAGGTGTTGATGCCGACCACGTACTCCGATCCGATGGGCGGAAAGTGCGATGACACCGTCGCAACGAAGAAGTGCAATGACCACTTGTTCGTGCAAAAAACGCTGACGACGGCCTGGGCTTCGTACGAGTTCGAGTTCACGGATCTGATGCAGCAAGGCTTTGGATTGCCGCAAACCAAAGCGGATCCGAAGACCGGGCTGCCCGACACGTGGCTCGATCCGACGAGCGTCTACAGCTTGCAGTTTACCGCGGCGACGACGCTCCTGCCGGCGAACATGTGGGTCGACAACGTCGCGTTCCTCCTGAATTGAGCGCGCGCGATCAGCGCGTGAGCGAATAGGTGAGCGCGGCGTCTTCGAGTGATGTCGTCAGGCGAGGCGCACCGTTCACGGTGATGGGCACGACGCGTTTCGGCGCGCCCGTCGCTGAAAGCGCGGCCGCGTGCCAAGCGCCGTTCGGCAAGCCGAGCGTGACCGGGATGAACTGCGCCAACGCCGGCCCTGCGCCGAGCGCCTCGACGCGCGTTCGGTCCGCGTTCTTTGGGCGCTGCGAGTTCTGGCTGCGACCGGTGACGGTAAAGAGCACGCGGTTCGCGCGCGCCAAGGGTTGACCATCGGCGCTGACGAGCGTCGCGCACGCGAAGCCTTCGGCGAAATCCGCAAATTCCAGGCTGAAATCCGCGAATTTGAGCGAACTCTTCGCGACTTGTCCACACACGGCCTCGAGCGCCGGCGCGTCGATGCTGAAGCGCGGATGCTCGCCGCTCGACTCCCAGTAGAGCTCGCCCGTATCGCTGCCGAGCGCGCCGCTCACGTGCAGCGCGTACGACGCCGCGATCGCGCTCGCTCCGCTGTGCAAGCTGATGCCGACTTGGCGCAGCGCAGCCGCGGCGAGCGGCACGTTGTTCGCGCTCCACAAACTCGAGAGCGCCGCCTCGGTGACTGGCAATGTCGTCGGCGCGTCCGGCACGAACAGCTCGACGCGACTCGCGCCGGGCGCGACCAGCCCTTTTCGGAACGCGAGCGCCGCGGTGCTCAGAAACGCGAGCTTGGCTGGATTGCCGGCGAGATCGAACACCCCGTTGATGCGCCCGGGATCGTAGTCGCGCTTTTGATCGGCCCAGGCGAAGGCGAAGAGCGCATCCCAATCTTGCAATCCCGCGATGCCGAGCAGCAGCGGGAGCGCTTCGGCGGCGTAGTCATTGGGCGTCGCGCTCGCGTATTCGGAAACGACGAACGGCTTGCCGAAGACGCGATAACCCGCGAGCACGCCGAGCGTGCCGCCGTCAGCGGCCGCAAATTGCGGCGTATTTTGCAGCGACCACTGCCCGTCCGAGCTCGGGCGCGGATGGTCCCAATAGCCGTGTGCATCGATGAAATCACTCAGCTCGGCTTCACGCAGCACGCCGGCGAGCCCGCCGAAGCTGACTTGAGTGTTCACCAGCAGCGACTGGAGCGCGAGCTCCTGGCGCACGTAGCTCGTGAGCTCACGCACGCTGTCGAGCTCGACTTGGCGCAGGAACTGCGCGTAGTCCGCGCGCGCGCCCTCCGCGCTTTGAAACGTGGGCAGCTCGTGGGCAGCTTCTTCCAGTGCTGGGCCCGGTGCGCGTAGCCCTTCGGCGGTGCGCTCAGCGAGCCAGGGCGCATATCGTTGTGCGAGCTCCGCGCGATAACTCGCGGGCGCGTCATCGGGGCTTCCAGCCCAAGCTGGGAAGATCGTGTCTTCGTCGTTCAGCTCGACGTAGAGCAGCGCGGGCTCGTGTGCGTAGCTCGCGTGTGTCTCGGGGTTCTCGTGCGTGAGCAGACGGCGCGCGAAATTTTTCTGCGCTTCGAGGAATGGGCGATGAAAGCGATCCAGCACTCTTCCTTGGGGAAAATGCGCCAAAGCGTCGCCCTCGAGCCCGGGATAACCGGCGAGCGCGTGCAGCCCGAGCGCGACATAGATCCCCTGCGCCTTCAGCGCCGCGACGAAATGGTCGAGCTTGGCGAGCTCGCTCGGGACGAGCTCACCATCGCTACCGACGATGCCTTGCGGCGCGTCGAGCGCCTCGAGCCGCGCGGCGTTGAAGCCGAGCTTCCGAAAATGGCGCGCGAGGCGATCGGCCGTGTCTCGGTCGGGCAGGGCGGCGACACCCGTGAGGTTGATACCGAAGAAACGTAGCCGTTCACTGCGATCGTCGACGAAATGTGCGCCGCTCACGCGCACGAAGCCGTGAGCGCCGGCAGGCTCGCTAGTTAGAGAGGAAAGATCGGTAACGCTCGCCGTCGCGTCGAGATTGCTCGGCGGCACCGCGAAGAATTGAAGCTCAGGCGGTGGAGCGGCCGCGACGCCGCCGACCACTGGAAATTTCTGTTGCACGCGGCATGACGAAATCGACGAGATTCCGAGGAAAATCAGCCCGATCTTCAGCGATACAGACATTGCACTACACCGTCGACCGCGACTATGGTGGCTCGCTCCGCGCGTTCCGAGGGGCTGCCTCACTTGCCCAAGATCATGCTCGCACATCGTCGCTTCGGCTCTTTGCTATCACGCTTCCTCACTCCCGCCCGGCTGAATCTACCGCTCGTCGGCTTCGCTTTGCTCGCGCCGAGCGTCGCGCTCGCCGGGCCCAAGGATGCCGCCGCGACCAAGCTCGCCAATCAAGCGATGCAGACGGACTACGTCGGCACGCAGTTCAAGAAGGCCGAGCAAAAGCTGAAGAAAGCGATCCAACTCTGCGGCTCGTCGAACTGCGCGTACGACGTCGTCGGTCGGCTGCATCGCGATCTCGCGACCGTCTACATCGGCGGCATGAATCAAACGGCGAAAGGCAAAGCCGAGCTGAAGCTCGCGCTCGAAGCCAACCCGGATCTGCAGCTGGATCCGGCGCTCACGACGGCCGAGTTGAAAACCGCGTTCATCGCCGCGGGCGGCAAAACGCCGAAGAGCGAGGACGACAAAGACGAAGACGAGGACAAGCCGGAAGCGAAACCAGCGAAGAAAACCGAGGACTGCGAGCCCGGCACGGAAGGCTGTGACGCCGAAGCGCCGAAGCAAGAAGAAGCGCCCGCAGCGAGTGGCAAGGGCCACAAGAACTGGATCAGCCTCAGCTTCTCGCAGGATTTCTTGGTTTACTCGTCCACGAATGACGTATGCGCGACGTTCGGGCCCACGTTCTATCCCGAGGCGCCGCAGTACTCCTGCTTTCAAAGCGGGAGTCAGTACGGCTACTCACAAGGGCAGAACATCGTTGCGGGCGTCGGCAATCACGTCGCGGGCGGCGTCGGCGTGTCGACGTCGAGCATCCTGCTCGGGTTCGATCACGTGGTCGGCTCGAACTTCAGCCTCGGCGCGCGCTTGGGCTTCGCGTTCGGCGGCAGCCCCGAGACGAACTCGGGCGCCAAGTTCCTGCCCCTTCGCGCCGAGGTGCGCGGCAACTACTGGTTCGGCACTGACCCGTTCGAGAACGACGGCGTGCGCCCGTACGTCGTGCTCTCGGCTGGCGTCGCGGAGCTCGATGGGCACGTGTCCGTCGAGTATTACCAAAACGCCGTGACTCAGGATCAGAAGGGCACGCTGGACGCCTGGCGCCGCACCGGGAAGACGTTCGCAGGTCTCGGTTTCGGGTTGATGATCCCGTTCGCGGGCAGCTCGGGCATCGTGCCGGAGCTGCGCGTGAAGGAGATGCTCGGCGCGTCTTCGCTCGCGTTCGACGCTTCGATCGGCTACGCGCTCGGGTTCTGAGAGGAGCGCACGCGCGCGAGTCGGGCCCGGGTCGCCGTCAGGTGCCCGGGCTTTTGCGCGTTTGGCGCATGAGCTCCCCGTTTGGACCACCGTCGCGCCGGAAAACGGACTGGGTGCTACTCAGAGCTGGAACCGGTGCCAGATCGCGAGTAGAGACTCGCTGGTTGGCAGAAAATTGTCGCTCCGACGGAGTGAGCCCGCAGCGTTGCTGGGGCCAGGAGCCCGCGGCTCGGATCGAGCCGGAACCGATTGCAACCCGAGAGCGAGAGGGCAGCCGGTCGGGGTGCCGGGCGTCGAGCGGCGGTCGTGTGAAAACGGTTCCAGGATTTGCTCAATCGCACGCTCGGGTCGCGAAATAGCGCCCGCTTCGGGTTGACAGAACGCGGTCCTCAGATGAACATGAACACTCGAGCTTACGCCGTGATTCGCGGGTAGCGGAATCGGCCGCCGCCGCGGCGGAGCCAACTGAGCTAGCGCTCGATTCGGAGTGGTGAAACTGATGAAGGCAACAAAGACGAACGTGTGGATGCTCGGGCTCTGTCTCTCCGCTCTGGTGATTGGGAGCGGTTGCAGAAAAAAGATCTCGGCCACCTCGGATGACGTGAAGAACTCGCCCGAAGGCAAAGCCTGCCCGGCGAACGAGGGCATGATCTCGGACGGCGAGGCGAACAGCAATCAGGTGAACCCGATCAAGGGTCGCGGCGGCTACTGGTACACGTTCGTCGATCCGAACGGCTCGACCATCACGCCGACTGCGGGCTCGCAAGGCGGCACCTTCGCCATGGCTCCCGGCGGCGCGAACGGCACGAAGTACGCGGCGCACATGACGGGCGTCGTCGGCAACGGTGAAGCGGTCTACGCCGGCATGGGCTTCAACTTCGTCGATCCCAAAGGTCAGTACGACGCGACGGCGTACAAAGGCGTCTCTTTCTGGGCCAAAAAAGGCCCGGGGTCGACGGCCAACGTGCGCCTGAAGTTCCCTGACGTGAACACCGATCCGGACGGCAAGGTCTGCAAAGAGTGCTTCAACGACTTCGGCATGGACTTGCAGCTCACGGACGACTGGAAGCAGTACACCATCCCGTACATGGCGATGAGCCAGATGAAGGGCTGGGGTTCGCCGCACACCCCGGGCGTGGACACCTCCAAAGTCTACGGCATCCAGTGGCAGGTCAACGACAAGGGTCAGAAGTTCGACATCTGGATCGACGAGATCCAATTCACCGGCTGCAACTGAGCCCGCGCGCGCGAAGCGGCAATCGCCCGCTTCGCGCGTGAGCTCTGCGCCGCGCGCCTCGCGTTTGCCTTCGATAGCGAAGGGAGGCGCGGGGCGTTTTCAAATCTGCTCGCTTTCCAATTCAGTTACCGGAGCCCCAAAAGTCATGCGTTTTGGTCATTTCGACGACAGCCAAAAAGAATACGTCATCACCACGCCGAAGACGCCGTACCCCTGGATCAACTACCTCGGGAACGAGAATTTCTTTGGCTTGGTCTCGCATCAAGGCGGGGGCTATTGCTTTTACCGTGATGCGCGGCTGCGTCGTTTGACGCGCTATCGCTACAACAACGTGCCGACGGACTCGGGCGGTCGCTACTTCTACATCAATGAAGGTGGGGATGCGTGGACGCCCACGTTCATGCCGATGAAGAAGCCGCTCGATTTCTTCGAGTGTCGTCACGGGCTCGGCTACACGAAGATCACGGGCAGCCGCAACGGCCTCCGTGCCCAGGTGCTCTATTTCGTGCCGCTCGGCGAGACGGCGGAGGTGCACCAAGTCACGCTCAAGAACGAGAGCGCGAGCCCCAAGCAGTGCAAGCTGTTCTCCTTCATCGAGTTTTGCCTCTGGAACGCGCACGATGACGCGACCAATTTTCAGCGCAATTTCAGCACCGGAGAGGTCGAGGTCGACGGCAGCACGATCTACCACAAGACCGAATATCGCGAGCGTCGCGACCACTTCGCGTTCTATCACGTGAACGCCAAAGTCTCGGGCTTCGACACCGATCGCGAGTCCTTCATCGGCCTGTACAACGGCTTCGGCGATCCGGATGTGCCGCTCGCTGGCGAATCCAAGAACACGGTCGCGAGCGGTTGGTCGCCGATCGCTTCTCACGGTCTCGATGTGACGCTCGCGCCCGGCGAAGAGAAGACGTTCGTGTTCGTGCTCGGCTACGTCGAGAACCCGCGCGAAGAGAAGTGGGAGAAGCTCGGCGTGATCAACAAGCAGCGCGCGAAGGCGCTGATCGGTCGCTTCTCGAGCCCGGAGCAGGTGACGGCCGCGCTCGGCAAGCTGAGCCAGCACTGGGAAGGTTTGCTCTCGAACTACGCCGTGCAGTCGGGTGACGAGAAGCTGAATCGGATGGTCAATATCTGGAATCCGTATCAGTGCATGGTGACATTCAATATGTCGCGCAGCGCCTCGTATTTCGAGTCGGGCATCGGTCGCGGCATGGGTTTCCGTGATTCGAACCAGGATTTGCTGGGGTTCGTGCACCTCGTCCCGGAGCGCGCGCGTCAACGCATCATCGATATTGCTTCCACGCAATTCGCGGACGGCAGTGCCTACCATCAGTATCAACCGCTGACGAAGCGCGGCAATAATGATGTCGGCAGCGGCTTCAATGACGACCCGCTGTGGCTGATCTTGGGCGTCTCGGCGTATATCAAAGAGACGGGTGACTACGGCATCCTCGACGAGCAGGTGCCGTTCGACAACGACACCAAGAACCAAGCCAGCTTGCTCGAGCACTTGAAGCGCTCGTTCGATCACGTGCTGCACAACCTCGGCCCGCACGGGCTGCCGTTGATCGGGCGCGCGGATTGGAATGATTGCTTGAATCTGAACTGCTTCTCGGAAACCCCGGACGAGCCGTTTCAGACCACCGGCAATCGCACCGGGCGCACCGCCGAGTCCGTGTTCATCGCGGGCATGTTCGTGCACATCGGGCCGGAGTACGCAAAAATCGCCGAATACAAGGGCGATAAAGCGGAAGCCGAGCGCGCGCGCAAAGAGGTCGCGAAGATGGATAAGACCGTGCTCGAGCACGGTTGGGACGGTGAATGGTTCCTGCGCGCTTACGATTTCTTCGGCAAGAAGATCGGCAGCAAGGATTGCCCCGAGGGCGACAGCAAGATCCTGATCGAGCCGCAAGGTTATTGCGTCATGGCCGGGATCGGCGTCGCGACGGGTGAAGCCAAGAAAGCGCTCGATGCGGTCAAAGAGCGCCTCGATACGCCGTACGGCATCGTGCTGAACAATCCGCCTTACCGCGAGTACCACGTGGAGCTCGGCGAGATCTCTTCGTACCCGCCTGGATACAAAGAGAACGCCGGCATTTTCTGCCACAATAACCCCTGGATCATGATCGCCGAGACCGTGATCGGCCGCGGCGAGCGCGCGTTCGAATATTACAAGAAGATCGCTCCGGCCTACATCGAGGACATCAGCGAGATCCACCGCACCGAGCCTTACGTCTACTCGCAGATGATCGCCGGCAAAGATGCGCCGCGCCAAGGTGAAGCCAAAAACTCGTGGCTCACCGGCACCGCCGCGTGGAACTTCGTCGCGGTTTCGCAGTACCTGCTCGGCATTCGCCCGGAGTGGGACGGCTTGTGCGTCAAGCCGTGCATCGGCAAAGAAGTGGCGGAGTTCACGGTCACCCGCAAGTGCCGTGGCGCCACTTATGTCATCCACGTGAAGAGCTCGGGCGGTACCGGTAAGGCCAAGCTCACGGTCGACGGCAAAGCCATTCAAGGTGAACTCGTGCCGTACGCCAAGGCTGGCAGCACCGTGCACATCGAGTGCGAAGCGAGCTGAAAAATCCACGTTTCTGGAACCGGTTCTAAAAACGCTCGGCGTTTCAGGAATCGGTTCCAGATCACTGGTTTGGGTCGAACGGAAACGCTATCATTGGGCCATGAGTAGTCTGCGGACGCGGCGGTTTTCTGGCGCGGTTTGTCTTTCTTTGGGACTCGGGCTCTTGGTGGCCACGGCGTGCAGCGCCAACAACAGCTCTGGCGCGGGTAGCACCGTGCGCAACGGCTCCGGTGCGGATGGTTCGGGAGCCACTGGCGCCACGGGCTCCGGCGCCGGAGCGACCACGGGCAGTGGCACCGCCGGATCCAGCACCAACATCAACACTGATGCTGGGATCGATACGGACGCCGGGAGCTGTCAGCACAAAGAGCTCAATTTCGTCCCGAAGACGCCGACTGTGTTCGTGCTCGTGGATCGCTCGGGGAGCATGTTCGAGGCACCCAATCCGCCTTGGGAGCCGCTCAAGACGGGAGCGCTCCAAGTCATTCAGGAGCTCCAGGCGGATGTCGCTTTCGGGTGGGGCGCGTTCACTGGCCAAAATGGCGGCACCTGCCCGGACTTCCAATCAGTGGCTCCGGCCGTGAACAACTATGCGGCGATCAACGCCGTGTACATGCCGATGGGCGCCGTCTCGTACAAGGCCGAAACTCCCGTGGGGCTCGCGCTCGGCAAGGCCGAAGCGGCGCTCGATGCATCGCCGGTGGACGGCGACAAATACATCCTCTTCGTGACCGACGGCGAGCCTGATTTCTGCGACGACGGGGACCCGAACTGCCCGCTCGATGACGTGGTTTATCATCTGCAGGGTCTGTCGGCGAAGGGCATCCAAACCATCATCTTCGGCCTGCAAAACGGAAACGTGCCGAAGGAGACCTTGCAAGCTTTCGCCAACGCTGGCGCGGGTCAACCGGTGGGTTTCCCATTTGCGAACGCCACGAGCGCGCAAGATGTCTATTACTCGTGTCAGGGCGTGACGGGCTGGAAAGCCGAAGCGACGGCCGCCGGCAAGACTGGCATGGACATCCTCGGCACCTACGCGACCGGCGCAGGCGGCACCGCGAAATACTATTCACCCGATCCGACCGATCAAGATGCGCTCACCACGCAGCTGCGCACGGTCCTGTCGGGCGTGAAGAGCTGCACCTTCGATCTCAGTGATTTCACGATCGATCTCACTCAGCTCAGCCAAGCGTCGGTGGCCGTGGATGGCACGACCGTCCCGCTCGACATGACCAACGGGTGGACGATGCCGACCAGCTCGCAGCTGCAACTCGTCGGTTCTGCGTGCGACAACTGGAAGAATCCCGCGGTGACGAAGATCGACTTCAACTTCCCGTGCGATATCGTCGTGCCCGTGAAGTGAGCCGCGTCTGAGCTCCAAGCGGAAAGGGCGCCCGAAAGGCGCCCTTTTTGCTTTCACCACCACATCGTCGCTTCGATCTTGAATACGTTCTCGTCCGGAAGCGTGGTCGGCGCATAACGGAGATTCGTGACCGCCGCGGACGCGGGGATCGTGGCGCCGAACCCCGTGGGCGACACTGGCGCCGAAGGCGGCTGCACGCAGCGCTCTTCGCCGACTTCATAGGTCGCGTTCGCGGGGTTACCGGTCGCGCAGGTGCGTTGATCGTAGAAGTAGCGGGAGTATTGGATGGTGACCGCTTCGCGCGAGATCCATTTCGATCTGAACACGAGCCGCGGCGACAGGATCGAGAAGGATTGCTCCGGCACGCGGCTGTTCGGTTGCAGTCGATCGGCGCGGACCGCGGCCGTCAGCCAAGAGGTGAGCGACCACGCGAGATCCGCGCCGTACTTGAGCTTGTGGATGCCGTCCGTCAGCGCGACATCGCTGTGGACCTGGTTGTACATGCCGTACAGCTTCAAGTAGAGGTCCGCGCCTTCGCCGTCGAACTTCGGGCCGCCGGAGATTTGCTGGCGAAAATTCGTGAGACTGAGCTCGTATTGCGCGAGCAAAGTATCGATGTTACCGTTGCCTTGGCTGCAGGGCTCGGTCACTGCGCTGCTCAAAGCCTGGTCATCCGCGGAGCTCGACGCGGGGGTGGCTTTCAGCTTCGGCGCTTGGAGCACGCCCTTCAAGTTATCGACGCAGCTGAGCCCCAAATAATTGTCGACCGCGCCCAGGCCGAGTTCGCCGCCGCCCGAGGCGTGGATCACGTCGATCGCGCGCGCGACGGTGAGCGCATGCTCCAAACCGACGTGCGAATAGGCAGCGTAGAGGTAACCAAACGCGCCGAGATCGAAGCGCCCGTCGAGCCCTGCAACCCACATCCTTCCGTCAGGAACATTGTAGACCGAGCTCGCCGGCAGCGTGCCCGCGGGCTGGGGCGTGATGAAGCCGCCGGTTTCGACGCCTGCGGCCGTACGCACTTCTTCGGAAGTCCATGAGTCGAGATAATGCGCGGAGATTTCGACGCTGCGATCATGGCTGAAGCCGACGTGCGCGTGATTGAGCAGCGTGAAACGCGCATTGTCATCCTGGCTCGGGTCGGGCTTTTTCGCGCCGACGCCGTGCTCGATCCAGAGAGTATTGTGCGCGTCGAGATCGTAATCCACGTGCAGCGCTTCACCGATGTTGTGAATGCGTCCGAACATGTACGTGTCGTACTCGCCTGCGTCGTAC
>FTCX01000382.1_pt1 | contig 10712 bp, 9 predicted proteins | sample 1639831 | NCBI WGS metagenome assembly FTCX01 (sample SAMEA3914869, study PRJEB12502) | metagenome | biome: forest; material: soil | place: USA | collected 2012-03-12 | depth 0.1 m
AATTCACGGTCGGGCATCGCAGCGATCCTTCGCTGACGTTGCCGCACACTTCCTGGGGCACGACCTTCGACGTCAACGGCGACGGCTACGCCGACGTAATCCTCGGTGCACCAGACTTGGGCGACGGCAACCAGGTTCGTCCGAGCACTGGCCATGCGTACGTTTTTCTGGGCAGCGCCGCGGGCCTCGCGAGCGTCGCGGCGACGACACTCGTTGGGCCGAGCGACAACAGCTCGTTCGGCGGCGCCGTGGCGAGCGCCGGTGACGTGAACGGGGATGGCTATGCCGACGCGATCGTCGGCGCGGAAGGCACGGACGGCCATCGCGGCAGCGCGTACGTGTACCTCGGCGGTCCGAACGGCCTTTCCAGCACTCCGATCGCTTCGCTCGACGGCCCGGACGGCGGCAATTTCGGCGACGCCGTCGCGAACGCGGGCGACCTCAACGGCGATGGCTACGGCGACGTGATCGTCGGCGCTCGCTATGTGCGCGCGACCGGAGTCGCGACGCAGTTCACCGGGCGCGCGTACGTGTACTTCGGCAGCGCGACGGGCATCGACGCCGCGAATCCGATCACGCTCGCGGGCTCGACCGCGAACGGCGCCAATTTCGGCGAAGTCGTAGCGAGCGCGGGCGACGTCAACGCCGATGGTCACGCCGACTTGATCGTGACTGGCAGTGACGCCGTTCCCGTTTCGAACGGCGGCTATTTCGAGAGCGGCCGCGCCTACGTTTATCAGGGCGGCGCAAAGCCGTTCAACACCACCGCCGCCATCGAGCTGCACGCGCCCTCCGATCTCGAATTCCTCACCATCGGCGGCGCGAATGACTTCAACGCGGACGGCTACGCCGATCTCGTGCTCGGTTCGGAAGGCCAAGCCGTGGAATACCTCGGCGGTCCGCAGGGCTTCGCGGGCAACGCCAGCTTCAGCATGCCGTTCGCGCAGCCGCCGAACACGACGCTCTCCTACAGCTATCGCATCACTGGCGCGGGTGACATCAACGGTGACGGCTACGACGACGCCATCGCCAGCTACGATCAAATCTACACCTACTTCGGCGGTCCGCACGGCGCGAGCGATCCGCCCGCCGTCTTCACGCCGCCCGGCGAATCCGCCTCGATTTACGGCTTCGACGTGATTCGCGTCGGCGACATCAACGGCGATGGCTTCGACGACGTCGTGATCGGCGCACAGTTCGCCGATCAATTCGCCGGTCGCGCATACGTCTATTTCGGCACCGCAACCGGCTTGTCCGCGACCCCCGCACTGATACTCATCGGCCCGGATGGAGTGGGCGGAAGGTTCGGTTGATTTTTTGATGGTCACGCGTCACGCACTCGGCGGCGCAGCCTTCGGCGTCACGGACGTCTTCGAGCCGTGGCGCGCGCAGAATCGCCACGAGTGAAGCGTGAGTCGGCACTGAAACCGCGCGGCTGGATTTTCGTTGCTTGCGTCGTCGACGCGGCGCCGCCAAAAGAGCGCGATGCCGTCGCCGCACCCTTCGAAGGCCGTTCTGCGCATGCTGCCGTGGCTCGTCGCGGTCGCTTTTTTCATGGAGTCGCTCGACACGACGATCCTCAACACCGCGCTCCCGGCGATGGCGGCCGCGCTGCACGTCGCGCCGCTCAGCATGAAATCAGTGCTGACGAGCTATACCTTGAGTCTCGCGGTGTTCATTCCGGTGAGCGGCTGGGTCGCCGATCGCTTCGGCACGCGTAAAATCTTTTCGTCCGCGATTGGCCTATTCACGCTCGGTTCCGTGCTCTGCGGGCTCTCGAACGATCTGCACGTGCTGGTCGCGTGCCGCATTCTTCAAGGCTGCGGTGGCGCGTTGATGGTGCCCGTTGGCCGCCTGACGATGGTGCACGCATTCCCCAAATCGGAGCTCGTCAGCGCGATGAGCTTCGTCGCAATTCCAGCTTTGATTGGCCCCTTGCTCGGACCGCTCGCGGGCGGAATGATCGTCGGGCTCGCGCATTGGCGGATCATCTTTTTCATCAACCTGCCCATCGGCGTGGTCGGCTTGTTCCTGGTTTATCGCCATTTGCCGGACTACCGCGCGGACGAGACGAGTCCTTTGGATTGGACGGGCCTCGCGTTGTTCGGCACCGGCGTCGCGCTGCTTTCCTACGTGCTCGAGGTCTTCGGCGAGCACACGCTCGGCGCATGGCCGGTGACGGCGCTCTTGGTGATCGCGCTCAGCTTGCTGGCTTTGTATCAATGGCATGCTCGACGCGCGCCGCATCCATTGCTGCGGTTGGCGCTCCTCCGCATCCGCACCTTGCGCGCCGCGGTCGTCGGCGGGTTCGTCACTCGGCTGGGGATCGGCGGCATGCCGTTTTTGCTGCCGCTGCTGTATCAAGTCGGCCTCGGTTTTACGCCGATCCAATCGGGTCTGCTCATTCTTCCGCAATCGGTCACCGCGCTCGGCTTGAAGCTGACCATGCCGAAAATTTTGACGCGCTTCGGTTATCGGCGCGTGCTGGTCACGAACACCGTGCTGCTCGGCTTCTTGATTGGGTCTTTCGCGTGGGTCGGCGCGAGCACACCCATCTGGGTGATCTGCCTGCAAGCGATGGGCTTCGGCTTTCTGTCGTCACTCCAGTTCACGAGCATGAACACGTTGGTCTACGCGGACGTGTCCGAAACCGATACGAGCATGGCGAGCACGATCGCCAGCACCTTCCAACAAATGTCCGTGAGCTTCGGCGTCGCCGCAGCGTCGCTGACGACGGCGCTCTTCGTGCCGGACCGGTTTCACTCGAACCCGCCGCAAATGATCCACGGCATTCACCTCGCGTTCGTTTCACTCGCGGCGCTCACCGTGCTTTCGTCAGTCGTTTTTCGCGGTTTGCGCGCGGAAGACGGCGACAACGTGAGCCGGCACAAGTTGGCCCTCGCCGCGGACGCCGAAGTCGCGACCGCGAAAGGCCCAGCCTGACTCGCTCCGAGCTAGCCGCGTTGACGCGCGCGAAACGTCTGCACCTTGGCGCGGTTGCCGCACGTCGCCATGCTGCACCAACGGCGCCGATGGGACTTCGTGCGATCGTAGAAGTGGAGCACGCAGTCGGCGCTCTCGCAGGCGCGCACGAGCTCGAAGTTCCCGTTCGCGAGTAGCTCGGCTGCGGCGAGCGCGACCGGCATCAGCAGTTGCTCGGCCGTGTCCGTCGCGAAACGTTGTTCGAGGCGTAACTCGCCCGGCCGATCCTGAACCAGCACGGGCGCTCGCCGGCCTTGCGCGAGCAACTCATTGAGCGCCGTGAGGTCCAAGCGCTTGTGCGCCTGCCGTTTGCGCACGAGCTCGCGCACCACTTCGCGTAGCTCGCGCGCGGCTTTGAGCAAACCCTTCCGCGGCGTCGCGGTCTCGAGCAAGCCGGCCTTCACCAGCCACTGGGCCACGTCCTCATCGGACTGCAGCACATCCACCTCTTCGCCGTCGACCAACAGCACCGTGTTCAGCAGATCGAGCGCCCGATCGTCGGCGATGAACAGCGGCTCCAACATGAGAAGACTGTAACCTGTAAAATAAGATTTGACAAGTTACTGGTTCGGACGCAAAAGCAGTAACCATGAAAGATGTGTTTTATGGGTTACGGTGTTTCGCAGCCCGCTCGGCAAGCGCGACCGCCGCGCTGCTTTTCGCGGCTTGCGCCGCGCCCAGTCACGTTCGCGCGCCGATCCAAACCAGCAACGACACCCCAATCAGGAGCTCCACCAACATGTCTTCAATCGTCTCGATCCCCAAAGTTTCGCTCAAGCGCGTGCAGGCCGATGGCGTGGATGTTTTTTATCGCGAAGCCGGCCCTGCGGACGCGCCGGTGATCTTGTTGCTGCACGGCTTCCCGTCTTCTTCGCACATGTTCCGCGAGCTCATTCCGCGCCTCGCGGGGCGCTACCGCGTGATCGCGTTCGATCTGCCCGGCTTCGGCTTCACGAAGGTGCCGGCAGAACGCAACTACGTGTACACCTTCGATGCGCTCGCGAAGACCGCAGAAGCCGTCGTCGAAGCGCTCGCGCTGAAGCAATACGCGCTGTACGTGTTCGACTACGGCGCGCCGGTCGGGTTTCGGCTCGCGGTCGCGCATCCCGAGCGCGTCACGGCGTTGATCTCACAAAACGGAAATGCGTACGAAGAAGGCCTCGGTGACGCGTGGGCCCCGATTCGAAAATACTGGGCCACGCCTTCGGCCGAGAACCGTGATGCGGTGAAACGAGCCGCGCTCGGCTACGAGGGAACGAGATTCCAATACGTGGAAGGCGTGCCGGATCCGAGCCAAATCCAGCCCGAATCGTATACGCTCGATGCTGCGCTGCTCGAGCGTCCGGGGCAAACGGACATCCAGCTCGATCTGTTCCTCGACTATCGGAACAACTTGAAGCTCTATCCGACCTTCCAGAAATTCTTCCGCGACCATCACCCGCGCACGCTCGCGATTTGGGGCAAACACGACCCCTTCTTCATCCCCGCAGGCGCAGCGGCGTATCAGAAAGACAATCCTCGAGCGGTCGTGAAGATGCTCGAGACGGGACACTTCGCGCTCGAGACGAACGTCGACGAGATCGCCGTCGCGATCGATCAGTTGCTCAGCGGGCAATGACGATCGTGAATCACTTCAGCGCATCGAACGCGACACGCTCGATTTCGTCGCGGATCTGCAGCGCGTGCATCGTCTTGAGCACGACTTTGTGAATGCCGGCGCGGTTCACGGCTTGGACCATGATGTCCGGGGCCGCATCCGCCAGCAAAAGCACACGCTGAATTGCGGGCCAACGATCTCGGACCGTGCTGAGTAGGCTGACCCCATCAATACCCCAAGTGGATTGGTCCGCAACGACTACATCGATCGTCGTGCGCTGCAATTGAGTCAGCGCATCGAGGCTATTGGCGGCTTCAATCACCACCAAGTCGCACTCGGCGAGCATGCGCGCGAGAGATGCTCGCAGCTCTGGATCGTCATCGACGACGAGCACATGCGGAGGTCGATGTGCGTGCGGCTCTTCGTTGCGATCGGCGATTCTGACCGTGCCCGACACTGGATTGTCGAACGCCGAGGTGACCCGTGCACGAACCAGATCCTTCACCCGTCAAACATGGCCTCGAGCATCGCGCTGGTCAATCGACAGTCCTCGCTGACTCGACGACTGGAGTGTTGACGCGTTGACGCGACAACATTGTCACGTCCGGAGGATCGCTGACCGAGCGGAAATCGTCAGCCGCGCGAGTGCAAACAAGTCGAAGCCTTTGGGGCGCTTGGCCGCGAGCGAGTGAGCACTCTCGAGGTTGACGCGCTCCTTTCACCACGTCGGCGCCGCGGCGCAGCGGCCTCATATGACAGTAAGTTTCGGCGAGGCGAAGCCGGTGACGACGGCTCGCAAACGATGCTTCCGTCCGTGATCGATCGTCACCGGCGCGAGCGTTAGCTCTTTTTGAGCGTCAAATCGGCCTGGAGCACGAGATCGTTGATCACCGGCGCGACCTTGGGATCCGTCGAATCCTTGCCGACGTTGAAGTCCGTGCGCTTGAATTTGACCTCGGACTTGATGTGTACGCTGTCGGCGGTCGTGTCGACGACGTCGAACGTGATCGGCAGCTTCTTGGTCACGCCGCGGAATTTGACCGTCGCGTTGGCGCTGTAGGTTTTGTCGGCCTTCTTCTTCACGCCGTCCACGTCGACCGTGATCGTCGCGTACTTGGCGGTGTCCAAGAAGTCCGGCGTGTTGAGATGAGCGTCACGCTTGGCGATGCCGCTCTTGAGGCTGGTTGCGTCGATCTCGATCGTGGCCTTGCCGCCTTCGATCTTCTTGGGATCGAAGCTCGCCTTGGTGACTTTGAATTTCTCGAAGGTAACGCGGACCGGATCATCCGGCTTGGCCTCGGTGTGGCGCGCGAGCACCACGATCGAATCACCCGCAGGTGCTTGCGCGAAGGCCGATCCGGCGAAGCCAGACGCGGTCAAAACAGAGGCGAGAACGAACGTATTGAGCAGTTTCATCGTCAGTCACTCCTAGCGCCGATCATTGAGAGTCGGTGTGGCGCAACACCAGGGACACGTGAATTGGGATCTGATCGCCGTCGAAGTCTTTGGCATCATCGGCGAGCGCGGTGTCTTTGATCACGAGCGCGAAGTCGGCCTGGACGAGCAGGATGTCGCCGGGGCCGGAGAGATTGAGCCGAGCGAGCGCGGCGGGATCTGGCTTCTTGAGCGTGCCAGTGACCTCGATCGAGTGCTTCTTGCCGACGAAGCCGAGCGTGCCGTGCGCGCGGAACTTGATCGCGCTTTTGCCGTCCTGACTCGCGGCGAGCGCGCGATCGAGCGCAAACGTGATCTCGGGATACTTGTCCGTGTAGAGGTATTCGCTGCGCGCGTGGTTCGAACGCTCGTCAATGCCGGTATCGACACCCACGGCGGCGACCGAGATTTCGCCGCTGGTCGGCTTGGTGAAGTCGTGCGGATCGCCCTGCCACGTGCCGTGAATGCCGCTCGCGAAGCGCGCGTCGAAGGCGTCGTGCCCGGCGGACAGGTGCGCGGTGATCGAGGAGCCGGGGTGCGCGACGACTTCGTAGCGGCCGGCAGGCGCGTCGATGAGGCCGGTGACGCCCGATTCGATGCCTTGGATCGTCGACGCAGCGAGTGTGCTCTGTGCGCCTTCTGGTGCGCCGCCGCTCGCGAACGCCCAGACCGGCACGACGAGCGGAAGCGCGGCGACGACCCAAGTCATTGCGCGCAATGCGCTCGACGGCCGGCCAAGCTTGGCCTCGCGGCGGCGAATGACCGAACCCACGAGGATCAATCCGATCGCGAGCGCCGCCATCGCGGCGCACACTTCCAAACCGATCCAGAACGGGTGCTGCGGGCTAATCCGATATCCGAGATCCGGATCCGCGATGTAGAACCGCTTCGCCGTCGCGGTGTACAGGTTCTTCGAACCTTGCATCAGCCAGCGCGCGAGCGAGGCGGCGAGCGCGACGCTGGTCAGCACGCTGGGCGCGAACGGCGATTTCACCGCACTTGAGTAGCTCGTTCGCCGAAGCGTTGCACTCGGCGGCTGCGCAAAATTGTATTGCGACCGCGCACTGACGCCGGCGGATACTTCGTATCACCGGCGCCGGCTCGACGAATTCCTCCGCTTCACTTCGGGTACGCGCGGAGCGATTTGCACGCCGCGATGACCTCCGGCGCTACGACCGTGTTGTTCGGCGTGCAGCGAAGCGACTTGTTGCCGTTCGATTTTACGCTGGAAAGCACCTCGGAATCCGTCGAGCCAGTGCGCGTGTAGACCCACCATTGTCCGGTGCCCGCAGTCTTGCCGTTCGCCGTCACCTTGAAGCTCGGCATCGCCACGAACGACTGGTCGGCCTTCAACTGATCGTCGTACGTCTTCCAATTCGAGCTGCTGAAGCCGACGGTGACGTTGAACCCGCTCATCGGCCCGTTGAATCCGATCAACTCGGAGTACAGGTCGTTCGGCGCATCAGGAGCTCCGGCCTTGTAGCCCGCAGGCAGCGTCACGCAAAACTCCTTCTGCGGATCCGCGTAGTCCGCGCCGCAGCCTTGCGCGGCCGCAGGCGCGGCCGGCTCGTCCGTCTTCGCTTCGTCTTTCTTCGAGCAACTCGTCACGCCCAACGTTGCCACCGCCAGCACTACCAATAACGATTTCGATTTTTGCACCGTCACGTCCTTCTTTTGGAATCGAGCCAAAATCCGCGGGCCTCGATTCGTCGCTTCAACGCGGACTTGGCCTCGAGTGTACGTGAGGTCTGGCAACGAGGAGCACGTCGTAAACGATTTCTCGTTCATCTCAGCGCTGAGCGCGTAAGCATTCGTGAGCGCTCGGCACTGCACATCGCGCGCGGCTTACGACGCGAGCGCGCTCGCGTAAACTCACGCCAACCGCGGCCCCCAACCCCAATTACTCAGCATCAAAAACGTCTGCGCCAACTTCGAAAAAAATAAGCTGCCGGCTCTCAATCACTCCACGCGATGAAACGCCGATAATCATCGAGTGTGCGCTCGAAGAAGTAGAGTCTCGGTGGTCCGCTCATGGTGGGCGCATGATGCCGGATCGTTTTGCGAGCGCCGGCTCGGACGAGGCTCGTGTACGTGGTGGGATTATCGGTGACGTGACACGCATAGTTGCTTCCGAGCCCGAACCAGCCGATGTCTTCCGCCAAGCGCGCGAGCTGATCAAAGTAGTCCGTGTCGATTTTCCCGTGATGCGCGCCGAGCGGTTCGGCCGACGCATCACCGTAATATTCGACCGCGCCGTCCGCGTGGAGCGTGAGCGAATAGACCGGACAGTCGCCAAAGCACGCGGTGCGCTCGATTGAGATCTCGCTGACCTTCGTGCGCGTTGGCTCGACGTCGCAGCGCATGGTCGCCCGCGTTTTCGGCTGCTTTTCGTAGAGCTCCTGTAAGCGATCGGCGGTCGGCTCGCTCGGCGCTCGGCCTTGCGCAGGCGCTTCCGCGACGTGCTTCGGTGCCGCGACCCGCGGCATGATCGCTGTCGAGCTTTGACTCGGTGTCGCCGGCACGCTGCGCCCGGTCACGATTTCGGCCGACGCAACCGCAGCGGGGTTCTGGCACGCGCTCACCGCGCATCCGAAAACGGCGGACCACGTTCTCAACGTATGCATGAGTGCAGCGCACTAACGCGTACGCTGCGTCGAGCTCAAGTGACGTTTGGGTTCGGGATTCCGCTCTGCCCTGGCGTCGCGCGCGCCGCCGCTTGCTCCTCGAACGGCGACGTGAAACTCTGGATCTTGATGGGAAGGGCCGGGCGGCGAGGGGCGCGAGCTGTGTGGATGGACCGCGCATCGTGCTCGTCTTTCGTGCTGATGTGCGTCGCCTGCCGAGGTGCATCGCCTTCGCACGAGCACGAGCACCCGCCGCTGCTGGCGTCGAGCGCGCGCACAACGCCGAGCTCGGGGCTCGCGGCATCGAGCTCGGCCGCGGCGGCAGCGGGCGCGCCGATTCGTGTCGCCAGCAGCGAGCCGCATGTGCTGGCGGACTGCGCGAACGCGGAGCTCCGAGCGTGTCTCGCTCCGTTCCTCGAACCCAAGCTGTCGCCGGCGGACATTCGAGGGATCGCCGGCGCGCGCTGCTTCAAGGGCGGGCGCGATTTGTTGGCGCAAGCGGGGGATTGCTTGCCGCTGCGAGCCGGCACCGATTTGCGGAGCGGTAAGGAGCTCAGGTTCTCGTTCGTGTGCTCGGACATCTGTCCAGATCAAGGCGGCGCTCTGTTCGCCTATGTGGATGTCGAAGAACCGGCGTGTTGCAAGCTCGGGGGCGAGCCGATTCACATCTGGCCCGACTCGTATGTCGGTTGTCATCCGCCGGAGTCTGCAGAAACATCGGGCTCCAACCTGATCACGCCCGACGGCAAGTGGCGCCAGATCAGCTACTCGTCGTGCCCGGGCCGCAAACCCGTCATTTACGCGGAATGGCCGTGCGAGCCGACGGCAGCGACGAAACCCATGCTGGGCATCATGCGTGGCCCCTTGCCCGCGGGCGCCCACTACGCGCCGAACGCCAAGATCTACACCGAGAGCGACTGCGTGCCGAAGTTCGACGCAGCTGCCGCCGAGCGCGCGGTCTCCGAATTCGATTTGAGAGCGCTCATGTGCGTCACCAGCAACCGGAAGGGCAGCGCATCGATCCGGATCCGTTTTTCACCCAAGGGAGATCGGGGCAGCGCCTACCTCTCCGAGCCGAGCTGGCTCAACAACGCCCAGGGGCGCTGCATCGAGCAAGTCTACAGTGCAGTGACCATCCCGCCGTTTCGCGACGAGATGGGCGAAATCTTTCACGGCTTGAGCGTGAACTGAGCGCTGCTCAGTCAATCAACGCGCGACCCGGACCGGATCGTCGCTCGCCACCGTATTATCGGCGCCGAGGGTGCCGTTGTTTCCGTGTGTCGTGATGTCGGTCACGGTTTGAGACGATTGTGCCTCATTGAAGTTCCAATAAGCGATGAGGCCCGTGCTCGTGGGCGAGATCGAAGCTTGATAGTTTGCTGCGATATCGGCGGCGCTGCGCGCCACATTCCAAAAGCGCACCTCGTCCAAGCTGCCGTTGAAGAACGTGCGCACCCCGAGATTGACGTCCTCGATACCCAAGCGGAACGGCAGATTCTCGAGCGGCAGCGCGCCCGCGATGTCGGTCGACCCGGCCTGCACGCCGTTGAGATAGAGCAGCATCGTGGCGCCGTCATAGCTGAGCGCGACGTGTGTCCACGTGTTGAGCGGCATCGTCGCCGACACTGTCGTTTGCCCCGCGACCGCAATCCGCCCGACGACATCGCCGCCCGTGAGCTGAAGCAAGAGCTTGTCGGGCAGCCCGCCCTCGCCCCACATACTCGCGATGCCGCCGCCGTTCGCCGAAGTTGCGTCAACCCAAGCTTCGATCGTGAACGCGTTCGTCACATCCAAATCGCTCGCGAAAGGCACCGTGACGATGTCGTCCGTGCCGTCGAACGAAAGCGCGTAGTTGGTCGCGCACGCGTCGCTGGTGCACCCGAATTCACAGTCGCTCGGCGTGCCCCATTGCCCGTCCGCAGCGCACGTTTCGAGCTGCGTGGCGCTCACGCAGCGCTTGTCGCCCGAAGCGCAAACAGCGGGCGCGCCACCTTCACCGCTTGCGCCCGCTTCGTTCGCTGCGCCGCCGTTCGCCGATCCAGCCGTCGCGGAGCCGCCGCTCGCTGTGCCGCCAC
>FTCX01000677.1_pt1 | contig 10623 bp, 7 predicted proteins | sample 1639831 | NCBI WGS metagenome assembly FTCX01 (sample SAMEA3914869, study PRJEB12502) | metagenome | biome: forest; material: soil | place: USA | collected 2012-03-12 | depth 0.1 m
CATCGGCGGCATCGCCGATTACGACTCTGGTGCCTACGCCCCCATCGCCTCGCAAAACACGAACTCCGCGCGCATGCCCTCGTTCAATCAGCTCGATTTACGCGTCGACAAAGAGTGGCAATTCAAAGCTTGGAAACTCAGCGCCTACCTCGATGTGCAGAACGCCTACAACCGCCAAAACCCCGAAGGCATTTCCTACAACTACAACTATTCGCAAGGCGGCACCGTGTCCGGCCTGCCGCTCTTGCCGATCATCGGCGTGCGAGGTGAGCTATGAAAAAACTAGCCTTTTTATCGCTGTTTTCCAGCGCGCTGGCGCTCGCAGGCTGCGGCGCGGACTTCGACCCGGGCTCGCGCGTCACGTCCTTCCGCGTGCTCGCGGTGCAGGCGGATCAGCCGTTCGCTTCGCCCGGCGAGACCGTGAATCTGAACGCGCTCGCGTACGACCCGCAAAATCGCACCATTACTTGGGCTTGGGCCACGTGCGTGAATCCCACCGAGTCGACGACGGAGGGTTGCTTTGCGAAAATTGCGCAAGACACGCAAGCGAGCGGCGCGTTGCCGATTCAGGCGCAAGGCCCGGGTCAAAATACATTTTCCTTCGCCATCCCGGATGACGCGCTGAGCTCGCTGCCCGCGGAGGCGCAGCGCTCGGCGTTCGTCGGCGTGATCAGCGTCGCGTGCCCCGGCAATTTGTCGTTCGAACAAGGACCGGGCGATTTGCCGTTTCGCTGCCTCGATGCGACGGACAATCACGAGCTCGCGCTCGCCGAATACGCCGTCGGCATGAAGCGCGTGTTCGTGCGCGACACGGATCGCAACCAAAACCCGAGCATCGATCACGTCACGTGGGACGGCGCTGATTGGGCTGAAAACGACGTAAAAACCGCCGTCCCCTGCGACACGGACGGCAACGACTACACCAAATGCTCCGGCCTCAGCAAACATCAAATGGGCGCATACGTGACCGCCGACAGCATCGAATCCGGCACTGACGAATTCGGCGTCGCGTTCAGCGAGCAAGTGATCGTCGATTACTACGCGACCGAAGGCATCTTCGAAAACGACGTGCGCGTTGCGACCAGCCCCGAGAACGGCTGGGCCGCGCGCACGCAATCCTCCGGCCAAGACCTCACGTTTTGGTTCATCGTGCACGACGACCGCGGCGGCGTGACGTGGACTACGCGTCAAGCGCACGTCAATTGAAGGCGCCGAGATTTTGGGGTTCAGCGCTGACGGCAGAGCGAAGCATCGGTAGCTCGCCGCGCGCCGAGGTTCGAGCTACCCACGCTTGCCCGCGACGCGAACCGCTGAACCCCAAGAAGCAACCAGGCGTCGTGCTGGACGCCCCTCACGCATCGTGAGCGACGCGCTGCCACAGCTTCGCGCCTGCGAGGCGAGATGACACTGCAATAACGTCTCAGCCGATCGCGCCATTTGCCCGGATTTCTCGGCAAAAACTGGACGGCCTCGGACTTGCTTAAGGGCTCGCCGAGGTCTTCATGAATCGGCTTGTCTTCCACTCGCTCACCCTCGGCTTCACTCTTACGGGTTTGCTCGCGAGCTCGCTCGCGTCCGCGCAGGCGGCGCAAGATGCGCAGCCACCGCTCACCGGCCCTTCGCTAAACACGCAGGGCAAACAGCTCGATCCGCCGGCGCCGGTCAACGGCCCAGTGCCGCGGCTCTTCTCGGTCGATGCATTCGGCGGCGCCGCTTTGTTCGACATGGGCAGCGTGAACGATCGCCTGGCGCAAAACGGCTACGGCAAAAGTCTGCCGATTCTATTTCCGATTTTAGGCGGCCAAGGCTTCGGCTTGCTCGGCCGCTTTTTGATCGGTGGCTCGGGCGCGGGCGTGCTCGCGCGCAGCGTGGACGGCCCGCTCGGCCCGATGGGTGACACGAAGATCTCGGCCAGCGGCGCGTGGGGCACCGTGGATTTCGGCTATCAAATCTTGCGCGTGAACGGCTTCTTGGTCGCGCCCGTGATCTCGCTCGGCGGCTACGGCATGAACATCGACATCAACTCGAAGGCCGATCAATCCTTCGATGATGCGACGAAAAACCCGACGCGCGGCGCGAATCTGACGCGCCACGGCGTCGTCGGCGGCGTCTCGATCATCGCCAAGACCATCGTGATTGGCCGCAACGCGAAAGTCGCGGGCGCGAAATCCGGCTGGTCTTTGGGCCTGCGCGTCGGCGGCCTCTACAGCATTCCGACGAAGGGTTGGAAGTCCGACGACGCGTCGATCACCGGCGGGCCGACGTTCGGGTTGCGCGGCGGGTATGCGGCTTTGTCGCTGGGTGCTGGGACTTGGTGAGGAGCCCGTCGAGTCATCGCGCGTGTGGAGTTTTTTCGGCCCTGCGTGACGCGCGGCGCTTGGCCGCTCGCGCAGACCGGTACGCGACTGGCGCCTGTTCGGTCAGACTCGCGTTGGCTTGTTGCTACTCTCCAAATCCGTGATCAGCCGCGTGAGTTTGGATCTTCACCCCGTCGGGTATCGCGAAGCGCGTTGTTTTATTTCCGTGCATGTGACTGATGGCCCTGGGCGCGCGCTTAGGCGCGAACGGAAAGAGCATGCGGTCGATACCCCGCGCGAACGCGGAGAGGCTACGCTTTGAGGCGATAGCCACTGATCAACAAATACCTCACTCCCGCCAAACAAAGCAGCATGAACACCGCAGTCATGCCGAAGCTGACGCCCACGCTCACGTCCGAGTTGTCGTAGAAGCTCCAGCGGAAGCCGCTGATCAGATATACGACGGGGTTGAACAGGGTGATCGTGCGCCAGAACGGCGGCAGCATGTGGATCGAATAGAAGCTGCCGCCGAGGAACGTGAGCGGAGTCACGATCAGCATCGGTACGAGCTGGAGCCGCTGAAAGCCGTCCGCCCACAAACCGATGATGAACCCGAACAAGCAAAACGTGATCGAGGTGAGGAAGAGAAACGTCACCATCCAAATCGGATGCGCCACGTGGTACTCGACGAACACGCGCGCGGTGAGCAGGATGATCGTCCCGAGCGCGAGTGATTTGGTCGCCGCCGCGCCGACGTACCCGAGCACGATCTCGACGTACGAAATGGGCGCCGACAAAACCTCGTAAATCGTGCCGGAAAACTTGGGCATGTAGATGCCGAAGGAGGCGTTCGAAATGCTCTCCGTCAAAATCGAGAGCATGGTGAGCCCGGGAATGATGAACGCGGCGTACGGCACGCCGTCGATCTTCGTCATGCGCGAGCCGATGGCCGAGCCGAACACGATGAAATAGAGCGAAGTCGAGATCACCGGCGCTGCGATGCTTTGCGACAACGTGCGTAGCGTGCGCGCGATCTCGAAGCCGTAGATGGCTCGGACGGCATGAAAATTCATGATTTCTCCCTGACCAAGCTCACGAAAATGTCTTCCAGCGAGCTTTCACGGGTTTGCAGATCTTTGAATGCAATGCCGAGCTCGAGCAGGCGCTTGAGTAACGCGGCCATCTTTTCGCGCTCGCGTTCGGCGTGGAAGGTGAAGGTGAGCATTTTCCCTTCGCTCGAGAGCGCGAGCGCGAAGTCAGCGAGCTCGGGCGGGAGCGCAGCGAGCGGCTGCTCGAGCCGCAAGATCAGCTCTTTTTTGCCGAGCTTTTCCATGAGCACGGCCTTCTCTTCGACCAGGATGACTTCACCCTTGTTGATCACGCCGATGCGATCCGCCATCTGCTCGGCTTCTTCGATGTAGTGCGTGGTCAGAATGACGGTCACGCCAGTCTCGCGCAGCGCGCGGACCATCTCCCACATGTCGCGCCGCAGATCGACGTCCACACCCGCCGTCGGCTCGTCCAAAAATAGGATCGAAGGCTCGTGCGAGAGCGCTTTGGCGATCAGCACGCGCCGCTTCATGCCGCCCGAGAGCGTCATGATCTTGTTCTTTCGCTTCTCCCACAGCGAAAGCTCACGCAGCACCTTTTCGATGTGCTGATCATTGCGCGGCTTGCCGAAGAGCCCGCGGCTGAACGAGACCGTATCCCACACCGTCTCGAACATGTCCGTCGAGAGCTCTTGTGGCACGAGCCCGATCTTCTCCCGCGCGGCGCGAAAATCTTTGACGATGTCGTGCCCGTCCGCGACGACGCTGCCTGTGCTCGGGTTCACGATCCCGCAAATGACGCCGATGAGCGTCGTCTTGCCGGCGCCGTTCGGGCCGAGCAGCGCAAAAATTTCGCCGCGCGCGATCTCGAGATCGACTTTTTTCAGGGCCTGAAAGCCGGAGGCATACGTTTTGGTCAGGCCTCGAACCGAGATGATCGACTGCACGAGCGCTCCTAGATCTCACACTTCAGCTGAACTGGGAAGTCGTAGGCATGGGGCCGATTTGCAGCGCTGCCAAGGCCCGCTCCGCTCACAGCGCGACCTCGGAGCAGACGATGATTTCATTCGTCACGGGCGCGAGCGAAGTTGCCAGGAGCGCGTGTCTCGCGAAGCTTCGTCGCCTCTTGCAGAACAGAGCGGGGCGTGATTCGACGAGCCCGATGTGCCCGCGAATCGAGAGCGTGATCTGTGGCGGCGCGGTGCTCGGCAAGAAGCGAGTCGCAGTTGGGCAGAGACTCGCGGCTTGTGACGCTTTGGCCGTGACACTCGGCCGCGATCGTGGCCGCGCGTCGCAAGAACGGGTCGAGGCAATTCGGTAATTGCCGCGCGATCGACTCGATTCGTACTTTTCAAACAGACCTCTCGGCAATTCATTCCTCGCGCACATGAATCGACACTCGCTGGTACGCCCAATGCAATGTCGAGCATCGACCGCGACCCGATTCGCGTCCAACTTGCCAGGGAGCCTTACCATGAACGTTCGATTGTCGTCTTTGCTCACCGCTACTGCATTGCTCGGTGCCTTATCCTTCGTCCCTAGTCGTGCGCACGCAGCTGCGCTCGATAAGTGCGGCGGGATCTTTTTGACTGCCGCTTCGGCTTGTGAGTTCAAACCGGTTCAAGATTGCATGACCACGTGCTCGACGACGTCCGTCGAGCAAACGTGCGCGCAGCAAACCTACACGACCTGTAGCTCGGGCTGCACCGTCACCGACACGACGAGCTGCACCAAGACTCACAGTGACTCGTGCGCGCAAGAGTGCGACAGCATCGCCAGCCAGAGCTCACACGACGTCTGTACCAGCGAGTGCACGAACAACTGCACGAGTGACGCCGTTTCGAAGGGCGAATTCGGCGCGGATCAAGGCAAGTGCGGCGAAGCCTGCGGGCACGACTGCGACGCGCAGTGCGACAGCTGCAGCACGACCGATCAATCGACCGATTGCATGACGAAGTGCATGAGCATCACGACCAGCGAATGCAACGAAGAAGTGAATCGTGATTGCGTGCTCGATTGCCAGACGACGAACTTCGAGAGCTGCCAGACCACCACGGTGAACACGTGCAATACCTCGTGCACGGACAAGGGCGGCGCGATCTTCTGTGACGGCCAATTCGTTGATGCAGAGAATTTGCAAGATTGCGCCGATCAATTGGCGAGCGAGTTCTCGTTCAATATCGACGTGACCGCGCACGTGAACGTGAGCGGCGACGGCACCGTCACGACGACCAACAGCGACGGCTCGAAGACCACGACGAAATGCTCGTATAGCGGCGCGCCGGTGAGCTCGAACGGAATGCTCATCGCGGGCCTCGGTGCGGTGGCATTCGCGGTGGCGCGTCGTCGTCGCCGCAGCTGAAAAACGATTTCTACTCTCGGCTATTTCGACCCAAGGTCTCTCGGGGCCTTGGGTCGAAACCCGTATGCGAGTTCGGAGTTGGGTGATCGGGGCGGCCGCCTTGACGACTGCGTGCGCTGCGACGAATCCGCAGGCGGAGCGAGCGCGCTCGGTCGGAGCAAAACAAATGAGCTGTCCCGAAGGCGAGCCCGAAGCGAAGCTCACCGCCGACGACGGCACTACGAGCGAGTGGCAAGTCGGCTGCAATTTCGAAAGCGTGATCGTGACTTGCGAACGCGGCGGCGGATGTCGTCTCGGCAAACCGCCGCGCTCTCGGCCGATTCTGGTGCGTAGCGAAGCGCTCTAGCCTGTGCCCGCCGATCCGCGTCGACTTTTTTGAGCCGCTTCGGCGGACGGCGCGCATTTCGTGACAAACGATGGTGCGCGCGCGACGTTGGTTTGGCTCGATCTTGGTTTTGGCTGCGGGCTGCAGCTCTTCGAGCACGAGCTCGACGACGAGCGCCGGTGGCGCCGCGAACGGCGGACAAAGCGGCGAATCCGGCAACGGCGGCACTCACTCGAACAGCGCCGGGCACGGCGGCGCGAGCTCCGCGACCAGCGGCTCGGCGGGGCTGAACGGCGGCGGCGCAATGGGCGGCTTCGCCGGGCTCGCAGGCGGAGCCGGCATGGTTGGCGTCGCCGGCGCGACGCAAGATCCGAAAACCGTCTCCGCTAAATACAACTACGCCCCGAGCACGCGCACGCTCAAACCGATCGCCGTGCAAAGCATGAGCGGCTCGATCGTGAATCCGAACAACGTGCTGAACGGCGATGCGACTGCCATCGTCGGCAATGGCTCCTATTTGGTTTTGGATTTCGGGAAAGAGGTGGGCGGCGTGATCTCACTCACGTTCGCGGCTTCCTCGGACGCGAATCAAAGCATCGGCGTGGCGTTCAGCGAGTCATTGCCGTATGTGGGCCCGAGCAGCGACCAATCGAACGGCAGCGGCACGCCGGATGGCGCCGTGCTCGGCTCCGTGCCCGGCGCTTCGACGTACACCGTGCCTCGTAAATACCTGCGCGGCGGATTTCGCTACCTCACGGTGTTCTTGAATTCGGACGGCTGGGTGCATTTGAGCGGCGTTTCGCTCGAATTTTCGCCCGACCCAGACCGAGCGGTTCCAAACGATTATCCGAACTACTTCTACAGCAACGACGACACCCTCAACAAAGCTTGGTACGGCGGCGCCTACACGTTTCAAACCAACATCGTGCGCAATCACGAAGGCCGCGCGTGGCCGCCCGCAAATGGCTTGTGGGACAACAGCTTGACCGTGGGTGAAGTCGGCGACGCGGTGCTCACGGACGCAGCGAAGCGCGATCGCACCGTGTGGCCCGGTGACATGGCGATTTCGCTGCCCACCGGCTACGCCTCGTTGTTCGATTTGGTCTCGCCCAAAAACTCGCTCGCGACGCTGTACAACCATCAAGGCGACTCGGGGCAATTGCCGTACGCCGGGCCACCGATGAACTTCGGCGGATCGGATACGTATCACATGTGGAGTTTGTACGGCCTCGAAACGTATTATCTCTATTCGGGCGATCGCGCGTTCCTCGATTCGGAGTGGGCCAAGTTCAAAGCCGGCGTCGCGTTTTCCCTCGCAGAAATCGACGAAAATGGCCTCCTGAACGTCGTGAACGGCAATGATTGGGCGCGTGACAACACGACGGGTGAAGGCATTCAGTCGAATTCGATCTTGTACGGCGTACTCGCGCACGCAGTGCCGCTGGCGCAAGTCGAAGGCGATACCTCGCTTGCCACGACTTATCAAAATGCTGCTGACGCGCTCAAAGCCAAGATCAACGCCACGCTTTGGGACTCGAGCGCCGGCGCGTACAAAGATTACCCGACCAGTGCGCTCTATCCAGAAGACGGGAACTCACTCGCCGTTTGGTTCGGCGTGATCGACAGCGCGAGCCAAGCCAAGAGCATCAGCTACGTGTTGAACGAGAATTGGAATGCGATCGGCACGCGCTGCCCCGAATTCACGTTCGGCACCGGCACACCACGCATCAGCAGCTTCGCCGGCTCGATGGAGTTGATGAGCCACTTCGTTGCCGGCTACGACACACGCGGCCTCGATTTGATCCGCCGCATGTGGGGCTTCATGTTGAACGACAAGAACGGCCCCGAGAGCACGTTTTGGGAAGGCTTCGATTCGGACGGGAATTTGGCTTATCAAGGCTCGTTCACCAGCTCTTCGCACGGCTGGGGCAGCGGGCCCACCTCGGCGCTCACGTTCTACGTGCTCGGCGTCGCGCCGGACACCGCGGGCGGCGCGACGTATCACGTGATCCCTCATCCCGGCGACCTCACGCACGTCGAGGGCAATCTCACCTTGGCCGAAGGCAAGAGTGTGCTCGTCGACTACGACGTTGATTCAGCCTGCAAGACGTTCTCGCTGCGCGTCGAAGCGCCGCAAGTCGGCGCGGCGACAGCGCGCATCGGCGTGCCGAAATTCGGCGCGAAACACACCGTGCTCGTCGATGGCGCGCCAGCGTGGGACGGCGCTGCGTTCGTGGAAACGGCGGGCATTGCGAGCGCGAGGGAGGACACTGACTACGTCTACTTCGACGGCGTTACCGCGGGCGTGCATACGTTCAGCTTCAGTGACGGTCAGAGCTGCCCGGCCGCGCCCGAGGAGTGGGCCTTCTGCAGCGACGAAAACGTGGCTTGCTCGTTCACTGGCACGAAGCGCGTGCGCTTCGGCAAGCGCGGCCAATATGAATACAAGATCGTGAGCGGCGGCACGCCCTGCGACGCGGTGACGTTCGGCAAAGATCCGCTCGCGAACGTGCCCAAATCCTGCGAAATCTCGGACGAGCTGTACACCGCGTGCTCGGTCGAAGGTCAGACCTGTAGCTTCAGCGGGACGAAACAAGTGCGCTTCGGGCTCAACGGGCAATGGGTCACGCGGACTGCTACTGGCTCCAGCGCGTGCGACGCGACCACGTTTGGCATCGATCCATTGCCGAACGTCGTGAAGCGCTGCGAATATCGCGACACGCCGTGACCGCGCACCAGCGCGCGGTTGCTCGCTCATAAAAAAGAGCTACCGTCCGCGCCTTGCGCACTCCTCAAGAAGGCCCGACCAAACCCAGCCTGCTCGCGACCAAGGAGCTGTTCGGGCACACCCGCCGCACGCTCGCGCTGGTTTGGGCATCGTCTCCGTCGCTGCTCGTCGCGCTCTCGCTACTGAGCGCGAGCGGCGCATTCTTGCCGCTCTTCGTCGCGTACGCGGGTAAGCGCATCGTCGATGCGGTCGTGCTGCACAGTCGCGCGTTGACTTTGGATTGGGTCGCGTTCGAGCTGCTCTTCGTCGCGCTTTCTGCGGCCAATCAGCGCGGTCAGGGCCTCGTGCGCTCGCTGCTCGGCGCGCGCCTCGGCACGGACGTCAACGTGCAGATCTTGGAAAAAGCGCTGCGCCTCGATCTGCAATTTTTCGAAGACGCCGAGTTTTACGACAAGCTCACGCGCGCGCGCCGCGAGGCTTCGTCGCGCCCCGTCGCGCTCTTGAGCGAGAGCTTCAGCCTGATTCAGAACATCATCACGCTCGTGGGTTATGCGGTGATGCTCGCGCGCTTCAGCGGCTTCATCGTGCTCGGGCTCTTGCTCGCGACATTGCCAGCGACGATCTCCGAAATGCGCTATTCGAAAATCGCGTTTCGCATTCGCAATTGGCGTTCTCCCGAATCTCGTCGGCTCTTGTATTTGGAATACGTGCTCGCGAACGACGAGCACGTCAAAGAAGTAAAGCTCTTCGGCATCGGGCCGCATTTGCTCGAGCGGTACCGCACGCTCGCCGAGTCCTTCTTCGAAGAAGACAAGCGACTCGCGATCCGGCGCGCGGTTTTGACCCATGTTTTCAGCCTAATCGGCACACTCGCGTTCTACGCGACGTACGCGGTGCTGGCGCTCGCCGCCGTCGCTGCGCGCATCACGCTCGGCAATCTGACGCTGTACGTAGTCTCGCTTCGTCAAGGCCAGCAATCATTTCAATCCGTGCTCAGCGGCATCGGCAATCTGTACGAGCACAACTTGTACATGTCGAACCTGTTCAGTTACATCTCGCTCGCAGAGGCGAGTGAGCTCGCAGAACAAGAGCGCGCCGCGCGGCGCTCGCTCGCGCCCGCAACGAGCGGCGCGCCGGGCATTCGCTTCGAAGACGTCGGCTTTCGCTACCCGAAAAAAGACGTTTGGGCGCTGCGCCATTTGAGCCTCGACATCGCCGCAGGCGACAGCATCGCGCTCGTCGGCGAAAACGGCGCGGGCAAAACCACGTTCGTGAAATTGCTCGCCGGTTTGTACGAGCCGAGCGAAGGTCGCATCTTGCTCGACGGCCGCGATCTCAAAGACTACGCGCCCGAGGCGCTGCGCAAACGCTTCGGCGTGCTCTTCCAAGATTTCAACAAATACCAGCTGAAATTGGGCGAAAACATCGGCCTCGGCAGCATCGAACATCTGAGTGACGAAGCGCGCATCACGCGCGCCGCCGAACGCGGCGGCGCCGCCGAGCTCGTCGACACGCTCGCCGGCGGCCTCGACGCCGCGCTCGGACATTGGTTCGAAAAAGGCAGCGAGCTCTCCGGCGGCCAATGGCAAAAAGTCGCCCTCGCGCGCGCCTTCATGCGCGAGGACGCCGACATCCTCGTGCTCGACGAACCCACCGCCGCACTCGACGCGCAAGCCGAGCATGCCGTCTTCGAACGCTTCCGCGAGCTCGCCAAAGGCCGCAGCACCATCGTCATCTCGCACCGCTTCCCCACCGTGCGCATGGCCAAAACGATCCTCGTCCTCGAGCACGGTCAAATCATCGAACGCGGCTCGCACGATGATCTGCTCGAGCTCGGCGGCAAGTACGCGCACATGTTCCGC
>FTCX01000663.1_pt1 | contig 10605 bp, 6 predicted proteins | sample 1639831 | NCBI WGS metagenome assembly FTCX01 (sample SAMEA3914869, study PRJEB12502) | metagenome | biome: forest; material: soil | place: USA | collected 2012-03-12 | depth 0.1 m
GAGCTCTTGGTCTGGTACGAGCGCCTGTGCGACGTGACCGGACGCCAGCTCGGCTCGAGCGCCGATCTCGGCGGCTACCAGGGGCTCGACCTCGAGCGACTGCGGCGCTTGGTGCCCAAATATCATCCGGACTATGTCGTCGTTCGGCGCGGCAACGAGCGACGTTTTCCAGGTTTTCCTGTGGTTTATCAAAACAACGGCTTCGCCGTGCTGAAGCTCGAAGCGGCCGCGCTCGCGCCCGCGCCCGTCGCCGCGCCGAACATTCCGCAGCCCGTCGCGCCCACCATCTCGGTGCCCGAAGACCAATGATCCGCGCGCGAGCCTCGGTTACGGCCTTGCCCGAGCCCAGGGCCTGAGGCACCTTCCGGTCGACTCTTCATGGCGACGCCGCACGCACCCAACGCCGCGCGGAGCTCGGGCGCTCCCGAGCTCTCTTTCGTGATCCCGTTCATGAACGAGGAAGCGACGCTCGAAGAGCTCTTCAATCGCATCCAGGCGGCGGTCGCGCCCGTGCTCGGATCAGGCGAAACCTTCGAGGTGATTTTCATCGACGACGGCAGCACGGACAGCTCCGTGCAGGTCGCCGAGCGCTTGGTCGAAGCGCACGCGGAAGCGAGCCTGCTCGAGCTGCAGGGCAATTTCGGCAAGAGCGCTGCGCTCGCGGCTGGTTTCACGCGCGCGCGCGGCCGCATCGTGTTCACGCTCGATGCGGATTTGCAGGATGATCCCAAGGAAATCCCGCGCTTCCTCGCCAAGCTCGACGAAGGCTTCGATCTCGTCTCCGGCTACAAACAAAAGCGGAACGATCCGATCACGAAGGTGTTGCCTTCACGCGTGTTCAATTTCCTCGTGCGCCGCGCAACGGGCGTGAAACTGCACGACGTGAACTGCGGCTTCAAAGCCTATCGCGACACCGTGCTGAAGAACGTGCGCCTGTACGGCGAGCTCCACCGCTTCGTGCCCGTGCTCGCGCATTGGAAGCGTTTTCGCATCGGCGAGATCCCGGTCGAGCACCACGCGCGCCAATTTGGATATTCGAAGTTCGGCGGCGGCCGCTTCTTCCGCGGGCTGATGGATTTGCTGACGGTCGTGTTCCTACTCCGCTACGGGCGTCGCCCCGCGCACTTCTTCGGCGCGCTCGGCTCGATCACGCTCACCGTCGGCGTGGCGCTGTTCGCATATTTGTGCGTGATTTGGCTGCAAGGGCAATCGATCGGGCACCGCCCGCTCTTGATTTTGGCAGTGCTGCTCATCGTCGTCGGCGTGCAGATCTTGGCGACGGGGTTGATCGCCGAGCTCATCGTGCACTTGGCGCGCACCGAGCTGCCGTACGTGCTCAAGCGCGAAGCCGTGCATTCGCCGCGTGAGCTCGAAGAGCGCTTGGTCGCGATGCGCTCTTGATTCTCGCTCTTCTCTTTCGCGCCGGAGCGCGCGCGAAGGGCATGGGCCAGATGCACGGAAATAAAACACCGATCCTGATTCGCCGGGCTGATCACGGTTTTAGAACGAGAGGCGGAGCCAACGCGACCTGACCGGACAGGCGCCGGTCGCGCTGCTCGATGCGCGGGCGGCCGAGCGCTGTGCAAAGCGCAGGGCTAAATAAATCTCTCAGCGCCAGCGCTTGAGCGCAGCCCAAACCAAGATGTCCGCGCACAGTGACGCCGCGCGCGATGCGATGGCGACGGCCAGTGCCGGCGCGCTGCCGAGCGCGGGCGCGAGACTCAGGGACAAGATTGCTTCACGCACGCCGACGCCCGCGGGCGCTGCGAGCGCGACGAAGCCGCCGACCGTCGCGAGCGCGTACAAACCCGACGTCGACGCCGCAACCGCGAAATTTGCGCCGAACGCGTGCGTGAGCAGGACGCCGTGCGCCGCCCAGGTCAGCCAATAAAGAAAATGGGCGACGGGGAGCCCGAGCGGCACGAGTGGGCCGCTGCCCGAAACTTTGAGCACGCGCACCGCGAAGCGCGGCAACCGAGAGCGATCCGCAAACGCGAGCACCAAGACGCCGAGCGCGAACGCGAGCACGAGCGGAATTGCCCACACGCCGAGCAGCGCCGTGAGCCCGCTTCGCGCCGGCAGCGCGAGCAGCGAGGCGAAGCCGAGCGCGCCGCCGACCGCGGTCCACGAGAGCATCTCGAGCCCGACGGATGAACCGACGGCGACCGCGGGCACGCCCAGCCGCGGCGCGCCCGCCATGCGCACGACGGGCAAACCGACCATGCCCGGCGTGTAGCGCGCGAGCTGCGAGTCCATGTACAGCGAGAGCGCGGGGCCGCGCGGAACGACGCGCGCGGTCATCCGTTCGATCAGCGCGATCCAACCGCGGCCTTGGATCACACAGCCCAAGGTCAGCGGCAGGATCGACGCGAACGCCCACGGCAAATCGAGCGACACGCGCGCTGCCTGCCAACGTCGGCTGAGGCTCCACGCCGAATACACGACGAACACGAACGCGATCAGCATGAACAGCGGCTTCAGCCGCTTGAGCGGGGATCTCTCGGGCTTTTGCGGCTGATCGCTCGGCTCGCTCAAAGTTGCCAGTCGCTCTCGAGCTGTTTGTTTTGGCTCGGATCGGCGCCGCGCTTGAACAGCGCGAATTCACCCGCGCGCTTGATCACGCCGTATTGCCCGCTATCGAGCGCGGCTTTCAAAGTCGGGCGAGTGCGCGAGAGCTTGAGCTCTTTGCTCGAAGCCAAGATGAAGTCCGCGTTGTGCGGCCCTTGCCGCATCGTGAACATGTTGACGCGCGACGACACGTGCGGCCCGATGGTCTCGGTCGCGGCGACGGACGCATCTTTGGGAATCATGTCCGCGAGCGACATCAGGCGATCGTAACGTTCACGTTCGCTCGGCTCCCAATTGAAGTCGATGAAGTTGTAGCCGCCTTTGAACGAACCAGCGCGGCGCGCGAACGCGCCGTAGTTGTACGTGAGCACGAGCGAGGCGCACACCATCGTGGCCGCGGCGGCGCGCATGCGCGGGAGCCCGCCTTCGAGGCTCTTGCCGATCGCTTCGAGCGCGAGCGGCACGGCCAGGAACAAATACGGCGCCCAGTGCATCACGTAGTGGAACGAGAAGAGCGTGGGCGGGTCGTAATTGGTGACCAAGAGCGTCAGCAAAATGCCCGGCAAAAACGCGGCCCACAGATACCAGCGTCGCGCCGGCAAGAACGAAACCGGCACGAGCAAGTGGAGCAAGTAGACGAGCTTTTTCTCGACCACGATCTTCGAGAGCACGAAGAGCGGGTTCGTGATCAAAGTCTTGATCACGCTCTTGTAGCCCTTCTCGCCGTCGGCCCAGAGGTCCTTGTACATGTTCGGGTACCACCACTCGCCCGCCTCATCCATCACGTGGAAGCGCAGGTAGACGAAGTAGGTGAGCGCCGCGACGGTCAGGATCAAACCCGGCTTCGAGCGATAGCCAGTGAGGAGCAAGAAGCCGCCGATGACGGCCACGCCGATCGGCACATCTTCACGGAGCAAGAGCGCGGCCGCGGTCGCGAGGCCACAGATGACCCAGCGACGCGTTTCGGCCGCCCAAACCAGCGAAAACAAAAAGAAGGTCGCGATGGGCACATTCTGGAACTCCGAAAAGTTCGCGCTGTGCATCGGGTAATAACAGAGGAAGGAAAGGACGATCGCGACCGCCATCCACTCGGACACGTGACGCCGCGCGAAGCCGTACAGCGGCAGCGCGCTCGCGCCGAGCAGCGCGGATTGGAGCACGAGCAGCGTCTCCGGCTTCGGCCAGAGCGCGTACAACGGCAAGAACAAATAGGTGCCGAACTTGGCGTGATTCGCGAGGTACTTGCCGGGATCGCTCGGGAACACGACGGTGCTTTCGAGGATCTTCCCGTGCAGGCCGCCGTAGATCAGGTTGTTGTTGATCGAGAGATCGAAGTTGTGAGTCCTGAGCTTGAAGTGCCAGCGCACCAAGTAAAAGCTCATGAACAAGGCATATCCGAGCGCGCCGGCGATCACGGCGACGAGCGGGCCCTTGAGCTTCACCTTCTCGGGCAGCTGCTCGCGCATGCCGTCCCACCAATCTTGCACGGCGAGCGGCACCGAATTCAGCGCGCGCACGAGCGTCGTCTCGACGAACAGCGAAGCCACGAGCACGACCAAGAGCAGCGCTTCGTAATGGCTTTGCCAAGGCTTGAAGCGAAACACGATCGGCAAGATCGGCAGCGCGATCAGCGGGCACAGAAACCAGGCCCACTCTTCGGCGGCGTGCCAAGACTCGCGCTTGCGAAACAGCCAAAATAGCGCGGCCGCGCCGGCTGCGCCGCCCAGCGCGAGGCCACCGACGAAGCCCCAGACCAACGTCATGCGCATGGCCGAGGCGTCGTCGGCCGGCAGATCGAAGGTGTTGTTCTCGAGGAAGTCCGCCACCCAGCGCGAGTGGAACGCGAGCTGCCACCACACGATCGCGGCGGCGCCGAGCAACGCGGAGATCGCGAGCACGCGGCTGCCGATGGCGTAGCGATCCTCGTCGGGCAACGGCGGCAGATCGCGCGGCGCAGGGCGACGCTCGCTGTCCGCGTCGTCGTCGTCCTCCTCTTCGTCCTCGACCGTGGCTTCTGGCGCGCTCGGAGCAGGCGTGGGCGCGGGTTTTTCTTCCGCCGCGCCCGCGCTCGCTTCGCCCGCCACTTCTTCCTGTTTTTCCGGCTCCGGCCCGGTCATCGGCCGAGGGGCATACCATGATCTGCCGCCGGCTGGCGCCCCCCCGACCCGGCGCGTACTCTATAAAGAGTGAGGCTTCGCGTTTCGTCCCCGTGGCTGCTCGCGGCGTTGCTCCTCGGTGCCCCGTCCGCGCACGCCGAGTTCAATCCACAGGGCCGCAGCAAGAAACCAAAGACGACGGTGCATCAGCCCGCACCTGCCGCAGCCGCAGCACGACCCGGCACAACCAAGAAACCCGCCGCGAGCCCGAGCTCCGCGGCGACGTCAGCCGCGCCCGCTGAAACTGACGGCGCGAAGCCCGAGAAATCCGACAGCAAGGGCCCGAACAGCGAGGCCCTGATCAAGCGCTACACCGGCGTCGTGCTCGCGCAGCCGGGCGCGGATTTTCCGCTGCAACGGTTGATCGAGCTGTATCGCGAGCGTGACGGCCAGCTCGACGGCCTAATCGCCGATCTCACACAACGCGCGGAAGCCGGCGGGCCGACGCGCTACGCCGCGCTGGTCGCGCGCGCCGGCATCGAAAAGCTCGAGGGCCGGACCGATCGCGCTCAGGCCGCCTACGAACGCGCGATCGGCGAAGACCCCAAAAATCCGATCGCCGTGGTCGCGCTCGCCCGCATGCTGAACGAACGCGGGGAAAAAGCACAGGCGCGCGCGCGCTTCGAGCAAGCCTTGCCCGCACTCAAAGACGACGCGGATCGCGAGCAAGTGCTGCGCACGCTGCTCGGCCTGTGTTTGGACTTGAAAGATTACGACGCGGCCAAGCGCTACCACGAAGATTTGGTGAAGCGCGCAGGCGGCTCCTTCTTCGTGCGCGCGGAGCTCGGCCGTGAGCTGCTCGCGCGCGGCGCGTACGAGCGCGCGGCCGCGGAATACAAGACCGTCGTGCGCGCCGCCTCGGGCGACAATCGCGTGCTCGCGCCCGCGCTGCGCGACTACGGCAAAGCGCTCGAAAAACTCGGGCAAACCGACGAAGCGCTGACGCAGTTCCGGCGCGCGCTGGAGCTCGCGGGTGAATCCGGCGTGCGCCGCGAAATCGAGCAAGCGATCGTCGAGACGTATCGACAGAAGGATCGTTTGCCGGAGCTGATCGGCGAGCTCGAAAAAAGGAACAGCGCGCGCGCCGACGATCTGCGCTTGCTCGCTTCGCTGTACGAAGAGACGGGCCAAGTCGAGAAAGCGCTCGCGACGTATCGCCGCGCGCTCGCCGCGGATGGCAAAGATCTCGCGACCCATTTGAAGGTCGTGCATTTGCTCGAGGTGCGCGGGGATTTGGATCAAGCGATCGGCGAGTACGATGCGTTGATTCGCGCCGCGCCGCGCAATCCGGATTTCGTGTTTCAGCTCGCGGAGGCCCTGATTTCTCGGGGCGACCGCAAAAAGGCGCTGACGCGGCTGCAAGAGCTGGAAGCGCGCTCGCAGAACGACGAAGAAACGCTGGCCGCGCTGGTCGACTTTTACGAGCGCGTCGACGAAAAGGATCGCGCTATGGCGCTGCTGCAGCGGCTCGCGGGCAGCGCGGCCGCCGATCCCGAGCACCTCGTCGAGCTGGGCGCGCGCTATTGGCAAGAGGGCGACAAGAAGAAGGCGCTCGCCACTTGGCAGCGCATCCGCGCCGTGGTGCCGGATCGCGCGCGCGCCTTGCTCATGCTGGGCGACATTTATCTCGAGCACGACATGCCGAAGGAAGCGCTCGCCGCGCTGTCGGAGGCTTCGAAGCTCGCGCCGAAGCAACCGCGTTACCGCAAAGCGCTCGCGCTCGCGCTCGAGCGCACGAGCTCATCGGTCGGGTCGCGCGAAGGCAAATCCGAACAGTTCGACGAAGCGCGCAAGATCTGGGAAGAGCTGATCAAGGAAGGCGGCGCGGATCCGAACCTCGCGCGCGAGGCGCGGCAGCACATCATCACGCTGTACAGCCTGGAAGGGCAGCTCGGGCAGCGCGTGCCGATACTCGAGCGCCGTTTGGCTCAAAATCCGCTCGATTTGGATCCGGCGCGCTTGCTCGCGGAGGCGCATTTGCGTCTGCGCCGGTACGGAGACGCCGAGCGCGTGCTCAATCGCGTGATCGAAAAAGCGCCGGGTGATGTGGAGAGCCTCACCTCGCTCGAACGCGTGCTCGTGCTCGAACGCAAATTGCACGAAGCGATTGGCGTGCTCGAGAAGCTCGTCGCGGCCGACCCCAAGCGCGCGCGCGAATACTACCAGCGCATGGCGAGCTACGCGGCCGAGCTGTACGAAGACGACGCGGCCGTGCGCTACGCGGCGCGCGCCGTCGAGCTGAGCCCTGATGACGCCGAGGGCCACAAGAAGCTCGGCGAGATGTATCGCAAGCGGCAAGAGATCGCGAAATCGATCAACGAGTTCCGCCAAGCCATCAGCAAGAACGAGCGACTCTTCCCCGTCTACCTCGAGCTCGCCGAATTGCTGCTCGGTCAGGGCGAGACGGACGACGCGGACATGCTGCTTCGTCGCGTCGTGCGCGCTTCGCCGGACGAAGAGCTCGTGAGCCAAGCGGCGCGCCTCAGCATGCAGGTGAACCTCGGGCGCGGCACGCTCGAGTCGCTCGAACGCGATCTCTTGCCGCTCGCGCTGAACAGCCCCGATCGGCCGATTTACCGGCAATTATTGCTGGAGGTGTACGGCGCGCTCACCTACCCGCTACTCGAGCGCGAAAAGAGCGATGATCCGAAAGCCGCGGACGCCGCGCGCGCCGCGCTCGACAAGATCGGCGAGCGCGCCGTGAAACCGCTGTTGGACGCACTCGGCGACGCGCGCGAAGCCGAGCAAGAAGTCGCGATTACCTTGCTCGGCCACGTGCAAAACAAGAGCGCGGGCCCGACTTTGTTTTCGTACGCGCTCGGCTCGGCGGACGGCGGGCTGCGCGCGCGCGCGATGCTCGCGGTCGGCATGTTGCGCGATCCGGCGCTCTTGCCGCGCTTCGAAAGCGCGCTCGTTTCCTCGGGTCACGCGACGGCGGAAGAGTCGGATCCGGTGTTGCTCGCTGCGGTGTGGAGTGTCGCGCGCATGCGCTCGCCGCGCGCGGAGAAATTGCTCGGCATCCTGGCGCAAAGCGACGCGCCGGACGTGAGCGCGCTCGGCGTGGTCGGGCTCGGTTTGTTGGGAGCGAAGAGCGGCGCGAAGGTCGCGAGCAAGCTCGTGCACGAGAGTGAAGCTTCGCCACTCGCGCGCGCGGCCGCCGCGTTCACGCTCGCCGAGCTGGGCCAAAAATCCGACGAAGCGACGCTCGACGAGCTGACCGAAGCGCCCGACGATACGCTCGCCGCGAGCGCAGTTTTGAGCCTTTCTCGGCTGAATTCGGCGCGTGCGCCGCGCGCGATCGCGGACGCGCTGACCAGCTCCGAGCCGCTCGTCTCGGACGCGGCGGCACAGGCCGCGCTCGTGTACGGCAGCGGCTATCGCAAACCCAAAGAGGTGCTGCCCGCGCTCGACGGCTCGGTCAACGTGCGCACCTTGCTCGATTCGCTGCGTCCGAGCGGCTACTCCGCGAGCGAGCGCGTCGCCACGCTCGACAAGCTGTCGAACGCGCTCGCCACCGCGTTCGCGCGAGCCGCCGCGATCTCACCGGAACGCGCGCGCGCGGTCGCGGATCTGCTCGTCGTCGATCCTGGAAAATTGCCGTTCGGTGCGCTCAGCGCAGACGCGGATTTCACGCCCGCGGAGCGCGCGCACGTCGTCGCGCTCGCGCGTGAGCTCGGCAGCGGGCTCGTGCCGACGTTCGTCGCGCTCGCGCGCCATCCTTCGCCGGACGTACGGCTCTCGGCCTTGCGCTTCTTGGCTCATCGCGCCGAGCCGGCCGCCAAAGCTGCCGTCGCCGCCGCGTTGAAGGATGAGCTCACGGCCGTGCGCCGCGCTGCGCTCGCGGCCCTCGACGCCCAGGATCCGGAAGCCAAAACGGCAGTGATCGAGCTGCTCGCAGAAGAGCAAGATTGGGCGCTGCGCGCGAGCGCCGTCGAGACACTCGGCCGCGTCGCGGCGGGCTCGCGCGATCCGGCGGTGGTCGCGGCGCTGAGCGCGAGCGCGAGCAAAGACTCGTTCGCGATCGTGCGCGAGGCGGCGCTGCCCGCGCTCGTGGCCGTGGATCCCGCGGCCGCCCAGCGCGTGCTCACCCAAGTCCATGACAGCGACCCGGAACCCAGGGTAAAAGCTCGAGCGCTTGCGTTGCTCGAGCACCTGCGATGACGAAAATCGGCTTTCGCGTCCCGCACCCGCGCCTCTTCGGCACGTTCGGTCTGCTCGCGCTGGTGAGCTGCTCCAGCATCGATGGCTTCACGTCGAAGCCCGGCTACGCCTACTGCGGCGGCATCCTGCGCTCGCCCTCGTTCGAGACCGGCTTCGTGCCGCGCGGTGAGCCGCCCGCGCTGCGCGTCGCGCTCACGATCGACACGAATAAGCTGACCACGACGCCCGGCATCCTCACGAGCAATGACGCGCAAACCGGGCTCTGCTCCGCGAACGGCCAGGCGCTCTTCCAGGACGCGCCGCTGTGGGCGATTCCCGCGGTGGATCAGGACGCGGTCAGTCAGCTCAGCTTCGGCGAAGGCCACCAGCACGACTTCTTCGCGTTCGTCGACTCGAGCTGCCAGGGCACGATGGTCGCGCTCGTCTCGCTCTTGAAAAACAATCAAGTCGAGCTACGCCTGTTCAAGCCGGAGCCGCACCCCGCGGACGACACCGTGCCGAACCAACCCGGGTTCACGATGTTCCCGCTCGCGCTCGAGAAGCGCGCGACTCCCGAAGACACCCCCGAAGAATCGAAAGAAAACTGTGGCTTCTGATCTGCTCGTCCTGGGCATTGAAACTTCGTGCGACGAAACCGCGGCCGCGCTCGTGCGCTCCGACGGCACCGTCGTGAGTGATGCGGTGCACAGCCAAATCAAGCTGCACGCGCCGTACGGCGGCGTCGTGCCGGAGCTCGCTTCGCGCGATCATTTGCGCAACGTGCGCCCAGTGATTCGGCAAGTGTTCGAGAAGGCGAACCTGCCGCCGTCGGCGATCGACGGCATCGCGGTCACGTGTCGCCCGGGGCTCACCGGCGCGCTGCTCGTCGGCGTGCAAGCCGCGCGCGGCCTCGCGTTCTCGCTCGACAAACCGATCGTCGGCGTCGATCACTTGGTCGGGCATTTGCTCGCGGTGTTCCTCAAATTCCCGAACCAGCCGGAGCAAGCGCCGCCGGAATATCCGTTCGTCGCGCTGCTCGCTTCGGGCGGACACACCGCGCTCTATCGCGTCGCCGGGCCGCACCTCGAACAAGTCAAAGAGCTCGGCGCCACGCGCGACGACGCCGCCGGTGAAGCCTTCGACAAAGTCGCGAAGCTGCTCGGCCTCGGTTATCCAGGCGGCCCGATCATCGACAAGCTCGCGAAAGACGGCAATCCCGAGGCGATCGAGCTGCCGTGGCCGATGCGCCGCAAAGGCTCGCTCGAATTCAGCTTCTCCGGCCTCAAGAGCAACATGCTGCGCTGGGTGACCGAGCACGGCTTGCCCGCCGACGATCAACGCCTGCGCGATCTGTGCGCCGCCTTCCAACGCCGCGTGGTCGACACCTTGATCTGGAAAGCGCTCGAAGCCGCCGAGGCCGAAGGCATCAAAACGCTCGTCCTCGCCGGCGGCGTCGCCGCGAACCGCGAGCTGCGCGAGCGCTCCGCCGCAAAAGCCGCCGAGCGCGGCATCCGCGTCGTCGTGCCGCCGTTCAAAGCCTGCACCGACAACGGCTCCATGATCGCCTACGCCGGCATCGCCCGCCTCGCCCGCGGCGACAACGACGCCGCCGCGATCGAAACCTCCCCCAACACCTCCCTGCCTCAGAGCACGAAAAAAGGCCGCGGCCGCCGCGCTGAAGTCAATCACCCTCAGGAGTGATTAATGGCCGAAGCGGTTCGTGTTCGAACTGGTCGATTCC
>FTCX01000201.1_pt1 | contig 10557 bp, 7 predicted proteins | sample 1639831 | NCBI WGS metagenome assembly FTCX01 (sample SAMEA3914869, study PRJEB12502) | metagenome | biome: forest; material: soil | place: USA | collected 2012-03-12 | depth 0.1 m
GGGCCGGCTTTGGGTGCCGGCTGTTGCAGGTTCAAATCCTGCCACCCCGACAAATTATTCGACGAGCACGCCAGCGCTGGCCCCGAAAGAAGGCTGCGGATGGAGGGTTTATGACTCCGTAAGCCATTTCCGGGTCAATGGCGCTTGTCGTCGAAGTACAGTTTGGTTCGTCGTCGCGACTTCACGCCGCGCGATTTTGCGAGAGCCCCATGCGCCTTCACCGACTGCAACGCTTGAAGCTCCTCACGCAAGGCGCCGCCTTGCTCGGTCTCGGCTCGATAGAGGCGTGCCAGCAGCCCGAGCCGATTCACATGAACGCGCCGTACAGCGTCTCGGACGGCGGCACGACGCCGACGGCAACCGCGGAGCCGCCGGCGCCTCCCGAGCCGCCCCACATGAACGCGCCTTACGTGCCGCCCGATGCGGGAGCGACCAACGCCAAGCCCACGCCGACGGCGGCGATCGCAACGAGCGAGCCGTCTGCAAAACCGCAGCGTCCGAAGCTCATCATCAACGCGCCGCCGAAGCACCTCGACGCTTCGCAAAAAGTCTCGGAATAAGTCGTGTTCGCGCTGCGGCGAGTGAGCGGCGGTGCGCTCGCGCTGACGCGCGAGCACGAGCTCATCGCGGCGCCTCGTCACGGCTCGATTCGCTGGACCGAATTCGATCCGCGCGCGTTCGACGAGCCGACGCTCGCTGCGGCCGCGGATTTGTGGGCTGCTCGCGCCGAGCAGGAGCTGCATTCGCTCGCGCTGTTCACCGACCTGGCTTCGCAGCTGCAACGCCTCGGCGCGCCGCTCGATTGGTCCGGCGCCTGCGCGCGAATGATCGCAGACGAAGTGCGGCACACCGATTTGTGCCTGCGGATGTGCGAGGCACTCGGGCACCCGCGCGAGCCACCCATTGAAGCCGATCAGCTCCAGTTGCTCGGTCCGAACGCTTCGCGCAGCGCGGTGCGACAGTTGATCGTCGCGGCGTTCTGCATCGGCGAAACGATCAGCGGGCGCATGTTTCGACGCGCATTGAAAGTCACGGACGTACCGCTCGCGCGCGAAGTGATGGCCGCGATCGTGAGCGACGAGACGTTTCACGCGGAGCTCGGTTGGGAGCTGTGCGCGCTCAGCATGCGCGAGGCTGGCCCGGAATTTCAGGGCGAGCGCGCGGAGCTCGCCGCAGCGCTGCCGCGCTTGTTCCGCCACTACGCCGCGCTCTGCGGCGCCACTGCTCTCGCGACCGCAGCAAACGACGCCGACGACGCACCGCGCCCGAACTTCGGCACGCTCAGCGCCGCCGGCTACGCGCGCGCGTTTTTCGACGGCATGCGCGAAGACGTCGTGCCCGGCCTCGTCGCGGTTGGTTTGCCCGAAGCCGAAGCCGCGCATGCAGAGCTGCTCGCTTCCTTCACTTCGCCGCGCTGACTATTTCGAGGCCGCGACGTGCACGCCGGACCACTCGGGCGGCGGCGGCTCGGCTTTGAACTGCTCGCAGCGCGCGTGCAAAATCTGGCTCGGCGCGTCGTCTTTCGCGGGCGCGAGCAGCTCCGCGGCGTGCGCGAAATCACGCGCGAGATAAGCCGCGAATGCGGCTTCGTAGCGTTTGATTTCTGGGGCGTTGGGCAGTGCGTCGCCGCTCCGCCCGAGCAGCTCGAACACATCGATGCTCTCGGCCTTACCCTTGACCGCGACGCGATCGACGCGCCGAAACGCGAAGCCGTCGCCGGCTGCGCGCACGGTCGCTTCGCTCACGAGCACCGTCACGCCGTATTGCTTGCAGAGCGGCTCGAGCCGAGCCGCGAGGTTCACGCCGTCACCGAGCGCGGTGTACGCGAGGCGCGAACGCGCCCCGAAATTCCCGACCATCACGTCCGCCGTGTGCACGCCGTAGCGCGTGACCAAACGCGGCAAGCCTTGCCACGCCGCGGAATCGTACAACGCCGCGGTCGCGGCTTTGCACGCGAGCACGGCTTCGCAGGCGTGCCGCGCGTGCTCGTCGAGCGATGTCGGCGCGTTCCAAAATGCCATCACCGCATCACCGATGTACTTGTCGATGGTGCCGGACGCGGCCTGCACCGCGCTCGTCATCGCCTCCAAATAGTCACCGAGGTGCCGCGCGAGTTGATCCGGCGGCAAATGCTCGGACAGCGTGGTGAAGCCTTCGATATCCGAAAACATCAGCGTGAGCGTGCGCAGCTCACCGCCGAGCGAAGGCTCTTCATTGCGCTCGTACAAACGGCGCACGAGATCGATTGGAATGTATTTCCCCATCGCGCGCACGGCCGTCTTCGCGCGCTCGAGCCCAGTCATCAGCTCGTCGATTTCGCGCAAACGGCTTTGTCCGGGTTCTGGCTGGAACTCGAATTGTCGCATTTTTGCCGTCGTTTTCACGACCCGCGCGAGCCCGCGCTGCACGATCCGCAGCGTGAGCACGCCGATCAACAAGACCGCGCCGAGCGTGCCGCCGAACACGAGCAGGAACAGCCGCTCGAAGCTCACCAAGTCCGCCGTGTAGTGCGCCTCGGGCACGACCACCGCGACGAGCCACCCCTCCGTGCCGCCCTCGGCGACGGACAGCTCGCGCAATGTCGCGAGGTAACGTTGACCGTTCACGGTCAGCTCACCGCCCGCCTTGGGGTGTTTCGGATCCAGATCGTGGACGAGCGGGCTCGTGAGGAGCGCCGCGATCTCCGGCGGCGGCTGCACCGCCGTGAAGCGCAAGTCATTGCCGACTAACTCGATGCGATCTTTCGCTCCGATGCGCGCGACCAAACGCGCGTCGTGCGGCCCGCTGCTCGACACCGCGAGCAACGCAATTTGATGTGGATCGTGCACATCGGTGGGATCGACCTTGAGCTTGGAGATCGCGTCCAAGTCGGTCGTGAGCAGCGCGACTCGCACCACGCCGATGACGTGGCCGAGGGCATCTTGGACGGCCTTTTGCACGCTGAGCACGACCCGCGGATTCGGCTTCCCCACGTCGAGCTCCGAGTAATGCAGATCGCTCCACAGCAGCCGGCCTGCGTTTTGGCGCAGCATCGGCACGCTCACCGTCGCTTGCTGGGTCGGATCATCGGCCGCGCCGCGCTCGACGAACGGGACGTCATCGAAGGCGCTGTTCGCTTTCCGTTCGCGCGTTTGCACCCCGAAGCCGGACTCGACTTGGCGCGTGAGTTGCGTCACGAGCCCGCCGTCGGCGGCGCGGAACGCGGACAGCTGGAAGCGGCCCGTCGGCGCCAGCTGAGCTTCACCGTTCGCGTCGTAGCCGACGACCTCGGTGCGCACGAACGTGACCTCCGCCAAGCGCTGCGTGTTCGCCAGCTCGTCGTACAGCGCGACTTCGAGCCCCGACAAATCGTCCACGTGCACGGCGCCAACGACGAGCTCATGCGTCACGTGATCGAGCGCGTCCTCGGCCGTTCCCAGTGCGCGTGCGACTTGGCCTTCGACGCGCTCGGCGGCCGTCAGCCGCAGACGCTCGGAAAAATCCAAAATCGACGAGCGGGCGTCACGCAGAAAAAGCCCGAACGACGCCACGACGACGATCAACGTGATCGCCGCCGCCGCGAAGAAGGTCTGCGCGAGCGTCGCGCGTCGTGGGGCTGCCACGACGCGCATTTCTAGCATCACCCCCGAGCGGTGGGTGCGGTTTCCCTCACTTGGTGCTGGGGGTCGCGCTGGTCGCGGGGGCAGCGCTCGGCGCAGGGCCATTGCCGGCAGCCGGCGCGCCACTCGCCGCGGCGGGCGGTGGCGCGAGCCGCGCTTCGACGCCTCGCCCTTCGGTCAGCTCGGTGCTCGCGATCTTGACCACCTTGTCCGTGGCGCTGATGCCGCCCGCGACGAGCACCGTCGCGCCCACGTCGCGCTCGAGCACGATCGGCTGCAAGTGCAGCTTGTTCTCGCCGTCGACCACGGCGACGCGCAGCCCTCTCGCGTCGTTGATCAGCGCCGTGGACGGGATCTCGAACACGCGATGACTCGACGGCAGCGTGAGCGAAACCTCGGAGTACATGCCGGCGAGCAGCTCGTTCTGCGCATTCGGCACGCGCACTTCGACCAGCATCGTGCGCGTGTTCGGATCGAGCGCGCCGGCGGCGTGCGCGACCTTGCCGTCGAACGTACGATTCGGAAACTCGCGCACGTGCACTGCAGCGGCCACGTCCGTCTTGATGCCCGCGGCCACGTCTTGCGGCACTTGGATCAGCACGCGCGCCGGATCCGTGATCGCGACCTTGAACAACGGCGTCGCGTTGCCGGCGCTGACGAGCGCGCCGCGGTCGACGGTACGCGAAGTGACGGTGCCAGCGAACGGCGCGACGACGTTCGCGAAGCCCTTGAGCTGCACGAGCCGGCGCACGTTTGCTTCCTGCGTGGCCACGTTCGCCTTTGCGACGGATACGCCCGCTGCGTCGACCACGCTTTGCGCTTGGTTCTTATCGAGATCTTCTTGGCTCGCGACGCCGGCGGGCACGAGCTGCTGAAAGCGTTCGAGATTCGCCTTGGAAAAGGCGTGATTCGCTTCAGCTTGCAAGACGGCGGCTTGCGCTTGAGCGAGCTGCGCGCGCGCTTGATCCAGCTGTTGATCGAGCTCCGGCGTCTCGATCACGGCCATCGTCTGACCTTCCTTCACTTTGTCGCCGATATCGACGAGCCAGGACTTGATGTAGCCGTCGGCGCGTGGGTAGAGCACCGTTTCTTCGAGCGGACGAATGCTGCCGGTGAGCACGAGCGCGTGATCGCTCGACTGCACCTTCGGCAAGATCACTTCGACGCGCAGGGACGCGCCGTCATCGCTCTTGGCGGTTTCCGCGAGCTCGGTTTGCGCTTGATGCTTCGGCAGATAACCGAACAGGAACGCCGCGCCGAGCACGCCGACGCCGACGAGCCCGAACATCATGAGCTTGGATTTGCTGAGCACTGTTGGCCCCGGTAGGTCGAACCCGAGCTCGTGCTCGTGTGCGGGACCTGGATTTACGGACTGGGTTTGCACGTGGCTGCTCACGTCGTGGGGCGAGGTCACACTTCCTCCAAAAGCGGATCGGCCGAAGGCGGCTTGGTCCGCAGCGTGCTGTACATGACGGGCACGAAAAATAGCGTGGTTACCGTTGCGAGCAATAGACCGCCGATCACGGCGCGTCCGAGCGGAGCATTCTGTTCACCGCCTTCGCCGAGCCCGAGCGACATCGGTAGCATGCCGATGATCATCGCGAGCGCCGTCATCATGACGGGACGAAGACGAGTCATGCCGGCGGCGAGCGCGGCGTGTTTCGCGTCGCGGCCGACCTTGCGTTGATCGTTCGCGAAAGTGACGACCAAGATGCTGTTCGCGGTCGCGACACCGACGCACATGATCGCGCCCATCAGCGCGGGCACGCTCAGCGTCGTGCGTGACAGGAACAACATCCAGACGATGCCAGCGATCGCGCCGGGCAACGCCATCAAGATCACGAGCGGATCGAGCCAGGACTGGAAGTTGATGACCATCAACAAATACACCAGCACGACGGCGAAGATCAGACCGTAACCGAGGCCCGTGAAGGACGACTCCATGCTCTCGACCTGGCCCTTGATCTTGGCCGTGGTGCCGCGCGGGAAGCTCGCCTTTTCGGTGTTCACGATCTGCGACACCGCCTTCGAGACCGCGCCGAGATCCGTACCGTCGACGTTGGCTTGAATGTCGTAGGTGCGCGCGGCGTTGAAGTGCGTGATGTTCGCCGGACCGACGGTGCGCGAGATCGACGCCATGTTCGAGAGCAACTGCGGCGTGTCCCCGCCCACCGAGAGCGGCGTGCGGTCGAGCGCATCCACGCTGTTGTTCTCGTACTGCGGGGTTTGCACCGCGACCGAGTACTGCACGCCGCGCTTGGTATCGAGCCAATAGCTCGGCGCGACCTGCGTGCTCGAGGACAGCGAGACGAGGATGTCGCTCGCGACGTCCTTTTGCGTCAAACCTTGGAGCGAAGCCATCGTGCGATCGACGTCGATGCGCAGCTCGGGCTTCGTCAGCACTTGCGCCATGTGCACGTCGACCGCGCCCGGAATCGCCTTCATCCGAGCCATGATCTTGCGCGCAGAAGCGAGCGTATCGGCTTCTTTGCCGGGCGCGCCCACGAGCTGCACGTCGATCGGCGCGGCCAAACCGAAGTTCAACACTTGCGTCGAGATGTCGGGCGCGAGGAAGAAGAACGTCGATTCGGGGTACTCGCGGTGCAGCTTCTGCCGCAGCTTCCGCACGTACTCCACGGTCGGTTTGTGATCTTCCTTGAGCGCGATCAGGATTTGCCCATCCGAAGGCGAAATCAGCGCGCCCTCGCTGAGCGACAAGTTGATGCCGCTGTTCGGCACGCCGATGTTGTCGATCAACGTCGCGATCTCGTCCTTCGGGATCACGGTGCGAATCGTGTCTTCGACCGACGCGAAGCGCTTTTCCGATTCTTCGACGCGCAACCCGGGCGCGCCGCGCACGTGCAACTTGATCAACCCGGCATCGACGCTCGGGAAGAAGTCGCGCCCGAGCAGCGGCGTGAGCACACCGACTGACACGACCACGAAGACCAAAAACGCGGACACGAAAACGCCGCGATTTTCGAGCGACCAAGCCAGGAGGCCGCCATAACCCGTGCGCAGCCGCACGAACCCGCGTTCGAAGGCGGCAAAGAAGCGCCCTGCCCAGCTCAGCTTCTTGTGCTCGTCGTGGCCCTCGAGGTGAGCGTTGGCTTCACCCTCGAGCAGATAGCGCACGAGCGTCGGGATCAGCGTACGTGACAGCACGTACGACGTGAGCATCGCGAACACGACGGCGAGGGCGAGCGGCACGAACAGCGACTTCGCCGCGCCAGCGATGAACGCCACGGGCACGAACACGATACAGATGCACAACGTCGAGACCATCGCGGGCACCGCGATTTCCTGGGCGCCGTCGAGGATCGCGCGGACCATCTTCTTTCTTTGGCCCAAATTGCGGTGGATGTTCTCGATTTCCACGGTCGCGTCGTCGACCAAGATGCCGACGGCGAGCGCCATGCCGCCGAGCGTCATCACGTTCAGCGTGTATCCAAGCGCGCGCAAGATGATGATCGAGACCAAGATCGAGAGCGGGATCGAGATCACCACGATCAGGGTGCTGCGCCAGCTGCCGAGGAAGATCAGGATCATCACGGCGGTGAGACCCGCAGCGATCGCGGCTTCCTTCACCACGCCCAAGACCGCCGCGCGCACGAACACCGATTGGTCGAACAAGAGCGATGCCTTTAGCTCCTTCGGGAGCTTGGCCATCGTGTTCGGAATGATGCTCTTGATCGCCGAGACGACGTCGAGCGTGCTCGCGTTGCCGTTTTTCAAGATGCTCATCAGTACGGACCGCTTGCCGCTGACGTGCACCATGCTGGTTTGCGGCGCGTACCCGTCGCGCACGCTCGCCACATCCTTGATGTAGACGGTCGTACCGTTCACGGACTTGACCGGAATGTCGCCCAGCTGCGGGATGAGCTCGGGACTCGAGTTCATCAACACCGGGTACTCTTCGACGCCCATTTTCGCGGTGCCGGTCGGCAGAATCACGTTCTGCAGACCGAGCGCGTTGTTCACGTCACGCGGCGAGAGACCCCAGGCGTACAGCTTCTTGGGATCGATATCGATCATCACCTGACGCTGCTTGCCACCGTACGGATACGGCAGCTGCGCGCCTGGCACCGTCGCGATGTCCGCGCGGATGAAGTTCACGCCGTAGTCGAACAGTTGCTGCTCGCTGAGGGTGTCGCTCTCGAGACCGATCTGCAAAATCGGCACGTTCGACGCGCTGTACCGAATGACGAGCGGTGGCGTCGCGCCGGGCGGCAAGGATCTCACCCACGTTTGCGAGATCGCGGTCACCTGCGAGACGGCCGCATCGATGCTCGCGCCCGGCTGGAAGAAGATCTTGATCACCGAGATGCCGCTGAGGGTTTGGCTCTCGATGTGCTCGATGTCGTTCACCGTGGTCGTGAGCACGCGCTCGTAACCGGTGGTGATGCGCTGCTCCATCTCCTCCGGCGGTAGACCGCTGTAGTTCCAGATCACCGAGATGACCGGGATGTCGATGTCAGGGAAAATGTCCGTCGGCATCCGGAGGATGGTGAACACCCCCAGGATGATGATGAGCATCGACATCACGACGAACGTGTATGGGCGCTGGAGCGCTACGCGTACGAGCCACATGGGAAATCGCTTCGGCTAAGCTTCCGAGTCCAATTGGACGGCAGCAAAACGCTGGCCCGGTACCTCCTAGGGTCCACGCCACCGATCGTCCAATATATTGTTCCCTATCTTGTGATACCTTTTGGGTATTATTCGCGTCTTTGCTGAGAAACTAGGCCGATCGATGGAACTCCGGCATTTGCGTTATTTTGTTACCGTTGCCGAAGAGCTGCACTTCGGGCGCGCGGCGCAACGGCTGCACATGGCGCAGCCGCCGCTGAGCCGTCAGATCCAACTGCTCGAAGGAGAGCTCGGCTTCTCACTGTTCGAGCGCTCGCGGCGCCGCGTCGAGCTCACCCCGGCGGGTAGCGCGCTCTTGAGCGGCGTTCGTCACGTCTTCGACACGCTGGACGCCGCGATTCACGATGCGCGCAACGCGAGCGAAGGCGAGAGCGGTCGCTTGGTCGTCGGTTATCCGTCGTCGCTCACGTACAGCGGGCTCACCGAGCTGCTACGCGCGTTTCGCACTCGTTTTCCCGCGGTGACCATCGCGCTGCGCGAATTGCCGCCGGGCGAGCAAATCGACGCGCTCAAAACCGGAAACCTCGACGTGGGCTTCGTGCGCTCATCGCTCGACGACCCGTCGCTCGTGTCCGAGCGCGTGCGGAGTGAAGCGCTGATGGTGGTGCTGCCGGACGATCATGCGCTGTGCGCGCGGCGAGTCATTCCGCTCACCGCGCTCGCGCAAGAGCCGTTCGTGATGTTCCCGCGCGCGCGCGGCCCCGCTTACTTCGATCAGCTGATGGGGCTCTGTCGCGCCGCGGGCTTCACGCCGCGCATCGTGCAAGAAGCGCCGCAGCTCGACATCATCAGCATGGTCGCGGCCGGCTTCGGCATCTCGATCATGCCTTCGTCGATGCGCAACTTCCGGCGACCGGGGCTCGCCTTTCGTCCGATCGCCGGCGCGCCGCAGGTCGAGCTGCTGATCGTCTGGCGACAGCAAAATCTGTCGCCTGCACTGCATAAATTCCTCGATCTGGTGCGCGTGCTCGGCGTCGATCGCCGCGGCCCGCGCGCCGAATCGAAGCGTTGACGCTCGCGCCGACCGCTCGCGGCTTCCCTGCCACGCGCGCTCCTGATTAAAGTGCGCGGCAATGTCGATCCTCCGCTGCTCGCTGTTCGCCTTGGGTTTGGGGTTGCTCCTGACGGCGTGTGACGACCCGCCGAAGTCCGAGGCCGCCGCGTCGGCCTCGGCGGCGCCCACTCCGTCCGCCGTGCCCGCCGCAACGTCCGCGGCCGCCCCCGCTCCAACGCCAGAAGCCGAGAAGCCCGCGCCCCCGAAGGTGACGAAGAAGCTCGAGGATTGCCCGAAGGGCCCGAACGTCACCTTCGATCAAAAAGAGGTCGAGAACGAGATCCGCAAGAAGCTGCAGAAGCCGGACGGCGCGATCACCAAGGCGGATCTGAAGAAGGCCAAATCCCTGAACTTGTCGCAAGTGAAGCTCGGCGGCGTGGACGTGTGCATCTTCTCGGAGCTCACCGGCTTGAAGGATTTGTTCCTCGGCCCCGGCGACTACGACGACATCTCGCCCGTCGCGTACGCGAAAGATCTCGAGTCGCTCGCGGCTTCGCGCAACCAGGTGAAGGATCTGACGCCGCTCGCGAAGCTCAGCAAGCTCGATCGCTTGGACCTCGGCAAGACGCAGGTCGCGGATTTGAAGCCGATCGCTGGCCTCACGACGCTAACCGAGCTCGCGCTCGACGATTGTCCGGTCGAAGACGTGAGCCCGCTCGTGAAGATGACGAAGCTCGAGAAGCTCAGCATCCAGCGCACGAAGGTCAAAGATGCTTCACCGCTCAAGGCGCTGAAGAAGCTCAAATTCCTGTACGTCGCGGGCACCCCGGCGGACGAAGACGGCATGACGCTCGCGCCCGTGCGCGGCAATGGCACCAAGGTCTTCAATTAACGCTTCGATAAGCGCTTACAAAATCGTGCGCAACGATAGGCCGAGCCAGAGGGCCTGATCGCTGAAGTCGTTCGGCGTTTGCTTCAGCCGGCGTTGATATTCGAGGCTCAACGCCGGATGCACCTCGCTCGGCCAAAGCGCGACGTCGACGCCGGCGGCGCCGTAGATCGCCGCGCGAAAGCCACCCGTGCTGTCACCGAGCTCGCCGCCGAGCGCAAGATACGGATCGACGATGCGGTACAAACGCCACTCAGCGAGCGAGAACGGACGCAATTGTCCTTCCGTGAAGCCGAGTGCGCCGCCCGCGGGATCGTGCTCCCAACGCGCGCCGAGCGCGACTCCGATGCCGGCGAGGCTCATCGTCGATTTCACGCCGAGCCCGCCGAAATGCGAAAAATCGTCGAGCGCGACGAATGCGCCGA
>FTCX01000206.1_pt1 | contig 10550 bp, 9 predicted proteins | sample 1639831 | NCBI WGS metagenome assembly FTCX01 (sample SAMEA3914869, study PRJEB12502) | metagenome | biome: forest; material: soil | place: USA | collected 2012-03-12 | depth 0.1 m
GTTCACGCGCGCGGACTCTTTGATCCCGAGCACGAGCAAGCCCGTGATGATCAGCACCAAGATCACCGCCGGCAGATTCAACACGCCGGCCGCGCTGCGCACGAGCGTGTGCTCACCTTGCAGCGCGAACGGCGCCGTCGTCCACGCCGCCGACGGCTCCCAGCTCGAGCCGAAGGCGTGGCTGAGCTCTTTCAAGAACGCGACGAAGTAGCCCGACCAACCGACGGCGACCGTGGCCGCGCCGAACAGATATTCGAGCATCAAATCCCAACCGATGATCCAGGCGAGGAATTCACCGAGCGTGGCGTAGGCGTAGGTGTACGCGCTGCCCGCGACGGGAATCATGGCCGAGAGCTCGGCGTAGCAAAGGCCGGCGAAGGAGCAGCCGAGCCCCGCGACGATGAACGACAGCACCACGCCCGGCCCCGCGTATTGCGCCGCCGCCGTGCCGGTGATGACGAAAATGCCCGCGCCGATCACCGCGCCGATGCCGAGCATCGTCAAATGCGTGGCCGTGAGCACGCGGTTGAAGGCGTGCTCGCCGCTCGCTTCCGCCTCTGCTTTCAGCCGGGAAAGGCTCTTTCGAGAAAATAGACTCACGGCGCCGGACGCTAGCATGCACGCGCGCCATCTCAGCGAGGCGAAGTTGCCCGCTCGACGCGGCCCGCTCGCGGAGTCACGGTTCGCGCATCACCACTGCGCTCGCTCCGACCGTATTTCTGATCTCGCCCGCCAAGCTGAGCGGAAAACGCGGCGCGCTGCTCGAAAATCCAAAGTCGGACTTCGCGCTCGCGCAGGCGTTGCGCTCGCCTGCAGGCGCGCCGCTCGGCGAAGTGTTCGCGTTCGTGAGCGGCCTGTATTTTCGCGGCAAAATGACGTACGCGCGCGCGTTCGGTCGCAGCGAAAACGCGGAGCCCGCGGCGCTCGTGATGACGGCCGGCGGCGGCCTCTGCACGCTCGACGAGCCGCTCACGCTCGAACGCCTGCGTCGCTGGCACGCCGTCGACATTCACGAGGGCAATCCGCACTTCACGGCGCCGCTCGTACGCCACGCGAACCTCTTGCTCGAAGCGCATTCGCGCGAGACACGCTTGGTGCTCTTGGGCAGCATCGCGAGCAACAAGTACGTCGAGCCCTTGCTCGAAGTGTTCGGCGAACGGCTGCTGTTTCCGACCGAGTTTGCTGGACGAGGAGACATGAGCCGCGGATCGCTGTTGCTCCGCGCGGCGCGCGACCAGCGAGAGCTCGAGTATGCGCCGGTGGCGACTCGCAGATCCGGCACGGCGAAACACGACGATTGAGGATCGGCGGATCGCCGCAGCGCTCGGCTGAAGCCGACCCGCGGCAGTTTCGCCGCGCAACTTGTAAGTCCCGATCGGGACTTACACCGCAAGCGCGAGACGCCGCTTCGCAGCTCGCTTGCTCGTCGATGCGCGCTTGCGACTAGCGCACCGCGCCGTACACCGGTTGCTGCTGCGACAAGCAGGCCGTCGACATCAGATACGGCGCTTGCGGTGAGCTGCTCGCGTTCGGCGAGTACGGTTGCTGCGTGATGCCGTTCGCCGTGACGAATGCACAACCGGGCGACGCCTGTGTCATGCGCTCTTGCGGCCACGGCTCTTCGCGTTGCTGCGTCCGCTGCCACTCGACGTCGTTGGTCGAGTAGCATTGCGTCCCGGACTTCGGCCCCGATTGGCAGTAGGTCTCGCTGCAGCCGGAGAGCAGCGCAGCGAACGAGACCCCAATTGCCAGGAAGCACCACGTGCGCACGCGACGAGCTCGATCGATCATGACGAAGCGCAGATTCAGCAAGAAGCAAGCCGGCTCAGCACGGCTTGATTCCGCTCATTTTTGGCTAGAAACGCGCGCGACAGCGTGACCGCGCGTTCACGCTGTCGCACGCGGACCACACTCCCCCACGCTGTTCACGCGCGTTCCCCATGTGCGCTCGGCGCCTACGAAAATACGAGGGGTGCCGCAGACATTGACCCAAGCGAGCCGCTCGATGCGCCAAGGTACGGACAAGGGCAAGAGCATCGATGAGAGCGTGGCTTGGTTCGATTCTGACGTTGGTGGTGGGAGCAGTCTTGGTGGCTTCGGGTTGCAGCAGCAGCAGCCCCCCTTCGGTCGTGAGCGGCGGCGGCAGTCGCGGCAGTGACGGCGGCGCCGGCGGCACGGTCAACGGCAGCGGCGCGAGCTCCGGCCAAACCGGCAGCGGCGCGAGCGCAGGTACGTTCGTGCTCGTCGGTGACGGCGGCGACACCGGCAGCAACGGTTGCCCCTCGACATGCGCCGAGCTGAACGCGAATTGCGGCTTCGTCACCGACACCAAGTGCGCCGGCGTGATCCAATGCGGCACCTGCCCGGACGGCCAATTCTGCGGCGGAGACGGCCCGAGTCGCTGCGGCACCGGCACGAGCGGTGACGGCGGCGCGTGCTCGGGCACGGATTGCCAAACCTGCGCCGCAAAGAGCTGCACGGACCAAGGCTTTACCTGCGGCCCGGCGGGCGACACCTGCGGCAACAAGCTCGATTGCGGTCCCACCACTTGCCCCATCCCAGGCTGGACGTGCGGCGGCGATCAACCCGGCGTGTGCGGCTGCAAAGGCGCGTGCAGCCAAATTCCCGATTGCTCGGGCAGCGCGATCACGACGACGTCGATCAGCGGCACCGTGTTCGACCCGGCGGGCGTGAACCCGCTCAATCACGTCTTCGTGTACGTCGCGAACGACCCGACCGATCCGGATCTGGTCTCGTTCAAGCCCGGCGTCAGCTGTGACGTGTGCGGCGCGAGCGCTGCAGGCTCGCCGCTCGTTTCCGATTCGAACGGCACCTTCGGCACGTACACGGACACCTCCGGCAAGTTCAAGTTGAACAACGTGCCCGTCGGCAAAGGCATCACGGTCGTGATTCAGCTCGGCCGCTGGCGCCGCGTATTCCAAGTCGACGTGAACAACTCGTGCGCCGACAACCCGATGCCGAGCACGACGTTCTGGATGCCCAGCACGCAAAAACAAGGGAATATCCCGCTGATCGCGATGGTCACGGGCGCTTCTGATTCGCTCGAGTGCGTGCTGCGCAAGATCGGCATCGACTCGACCGAGTTCACGAATCCGGCGGACGGCGGGCGCGTGCAGTTTTATCTCGGCAGCGACAAGAACAACAACCTCGGCAACTATGGCCAGAAGATCGATGCGAACACGCCGATGCAAAGCGTGCTCTTCGGCAATGACGCGAACAATCAGCCGGTGATCAACGGCTACGACATGACGATCCTCGCCTGCCAAGGCGCGGCGCCCAGCGAGTCCACCGCGGACATGACCACGCTGCGCAACTACGCCGCTGCCGGCGGCCGCGTGTTCACCTCGCATTACAGCTACTCGTGGCTGCGGACGAACGACGCAAATACCGCGCAAAAAGGCGTCGCCGATAACTGGAGCGAAGTCGCGAAGTGGAACGTCGATGAAGGCGATCGCGCCGCGACGGCGTCCGGCAACGTGGACTTCGTGACGAATCCCAAGGCGAATGATTTTGCCGATTGGCTCGTCGCGGTGAACGCATCGACGACGCGCGGCATCGCGCCGGTGATCGTCGTCGATCACGACACCGACAGCATCTCGACCACGCCGAACCAAGTGCAGCAGTGGCTCTACCGCAACGGCACCAACAACAAGAAGTGCAAGACCGGCGGCCAAACATGCAGCTCGAACACCGATTGCGCGAGCGGCGACACCTGCACTGGCAACGACTACACCGGCCTGCAATTGCCGCTGCATTTCACGTTCAACGCGCCAGTGAACCTGACCGAAGATCTCACGAAAGATCCGCCCGCCGTGCAGTGCGGCCGCGTGCTGTTCAGTGATTTCCACGTCTCCGATGCGCACGAGCACGACAAGATTTTCCCCGCGCAGTGCGACACGAATCCGATGAACGCGCAGGAAAAGCTGCTCGAGTACATGATCTTCGATCTCGGCTCGTGCGTGCCGCCCGCGAAAGCCTGCGTGCCCGCGATCACCTGCCCCGCGGGTGAGAATTGCGGCTACGCGCCGGACGGCTGCGGCGGCTTGGTCTCGTGCGGCGCGTGTCCCGCGGGCGAATCCTGCGGCGTCGGCAATCCGCCGGTGCCGAACGTGTGCGGCAAAGGCCAGCAAACGTGCACGCCGCAAACGTGCGCCGCGCAAAGCATCGAGTGCGGCCCCGCCGCCGACGGCTGCGGCGCAAAAGTCGATAGCTGCGGCGTGTGCGCCTCGGGCGAGCTCTGCGTCTCGGGCAAATGCCAGAGCGTGAACTGATCGCTCGAGAGATTTGGGGTTCAGCGGATCGCGGCGCGCCCCAGCGTGGGTAGCTCACCACCCGACGGGGTGAGAGCTACCAGTACGCGGCCGCGCCGTCAGCGCTGAGCTTCCAATCCCAACCGAGGCTCGAATGACGGCGCGGTCGGTTCGTATTCGAAGAAGCGTTTGAGCTTGAGAAACTGCTTTTCGAACAAGTGAAAGCTCAGGAACGCGAGCAGCATGCTGAGCGAAATCGCGATCAGCGAATACAGGCACAGGCAGAGCGCTTCGTTCGGAATTGCGGCGTGAAGCGGCGGCAGGAGCTGCTCGAACGCGCGCAGCGCCGCGGCGTGGATGACGTACGCGCCGTAGCTGTACTTGCCGCACGCGCGCAGCACGCGATTCGAGCAAACTCGGGCGAGCCGCGCGTTGGTCATCGCGAGCAAGATGAGCGCGGCGGAGCCGAGATCGATCAGCGAATAGCCGAAGGTTTGCATCGACCAATGCCAACCTGCTTCGGAGCGCGCGATCGCCGCGACGCCGCCCACGTAAAGCGCTACGGCGGCGAGCACCCACGGCGCTTTGGCTCGAGCGAACGCGCGCATCGACTCATGCCGCAGCGCGAGCGCGAGCAGCGCGCCAATCGCGAGCCCATCCATGCGGCAAAACGTGAGCATGTAAATCGTGCCGCGAAACACGTGCGTCAGGAAAAAGCCCGTGCGAATCGCGACAGCAGCGGCCACGGTGCCGAGCGCAACTCGAAACAACGTCGCTTCGCTCGAGACCAGCACGACGAGCGGCCACACGAGATAGAAATGCTCCTCCACCGAGAGCGACCAAAAGTGAGCGAGGTAGTAGCAGCCGCCGCTGAGATCGAATGCGCCGTGCAGCCAGGTTTCGAAATCGGCGCAGTGCAGCCAGAGCCAACCTTGATTGGCTTTTGTCGCGAGGCTCTCCGGGCTCATCGGCACCACGCGCGGCACGATCCAAAACAAGACGATCAGGGCGCCGTAGTAGAGCGGAAAAATGCGGAGCACGCGCCGCATGTAGAAGTTCCGCAGGTAACGCGGACTGCCTTTCGCGCGCAGCAAGATGTTCGTGATCAAGAAGCCGGAGAGCACGAAGAACAGATCCACGCCCATCCAGCCGAGTGAGCTCACGCTCGCAACCGCTTTACCGAACGCACCCTGCGCGTGCTCGAAGCCCGAAAAATGACGCAGCATCACCGCGAGAATCGCTAGGCCGCGCAGGCCGTCGAGCGCATCGACTCGCGGCGCCGACTCCGACTCACCAACTGCTCCTGAGCTCAAGCGGCCAGAATTTCATTCCTGGCTCAGCCGCACAACGGAGCAAATTGCCATTCTGGCCGTCGCAGAATGCCCCGAAACATCATATTTTATTTATGAGCTCGAGTCTGCGGGCGCGTTCACTGCGCGGGCGGCAGCGCGCGAGTGAGGATGACGGTACAGCGCGCGAGGCTGAGCGTGCTCTTCGCGACGGATCCGAGCGTTTCCCGCGCGGGACCTTGGCCGTGAGCTCCAATCAAGATCACGTCCGCGCCGATTTCGCGCGCGAGCTCCGTGAGCCCGAGCGCCGGTGAGTCCACGGCGACGTGCGGAGTCACGCGCTTCGGCAAGTGTTGCTGCGGGCGCAGCACGCGCGCAAAGGCCGCGAGCTCGGCATCGACGCGCGCGCGCAAGCTGACGAACACGCCCTCGATCACCGCGCTCTCGGCGACGATCCAGTGCGGATCCGCGTGCGAGCTGGCAGGCTCCGGCGGAACGATGCACGCAACGTGCAGCTCGACTTGCTCGCGTTCGGCGGCGTACGCGAGCGCTTTGCGCAGCGCGTGCAGCGCGGGCTCGGAGAAATCCAACCCCACGAGGACGACATACGGTTTGCTCGACACGGCGCTCCGCACCACGGTTTGCTGTTGCATCACGCCTTTTGCGCGCGGAGCGCGTCGCGAATTTCCTCGAGCAAGAGCTCTTGTTTCGGCGGCGGCGGCGCGGGCGCCGGCTCCGAGCGCTTGAGCTTCGCGATCACCTGCACCATCGCGAAAATCGAGATCGCGACGAGGAAGAAGTCGACCACGGTTTGCAGGAATGCGCCGTACTTCATGACCACGGCGGGCGCCGAGCCAACCGCGGGGCGCAGGGTCCAGCCGAGCTCCTTGAAATCCACGCCGCTCGTGAGCATCCCGAGCGGCGGCATGATCACGTCCCCGACGAACGAGGTGACGATCTTGCCGAACGCGGCGCCGATGATCACACCGACGGCGAGATCGACCACATTGCCTTTGATGGCGAACTCTTTGAACTCTTGTACGAGCTTCATCTTCGGCTCCTTCAGTTCTGGATTCGTTGAGACACGATGACGTCGGGTGACGGAGAAGCGGGGCTCTCCCCGGCCTCCGCGGTCACGCTCAAATCGAACGCCACCTCGGGCACCGAGCCGCTGAGTTTTCCGCGCCGATCGCCTTCGTCGTATTTGAGGCCACCGATGCGCGACCACGTCGCGCTCGAATCCTTGCGGTACCACGCGAGGTAAGTCGTATCTTTTTCCACGATGCGCGCGGGCGGCGGCAGATTGCTGATGTCGACGCTGAGCTGCGTTTGACCTTGGTCGCCAGAGACATCAGCGATGATTTTCGCGTCCGCGCCGGGCGCGCGCGCGCTCGACGGAACTTGATATTTCAGCGGGCCGCCGCAGGCCGTGAGCAGCAGAGTCGATGCCAAGAAATAAGTGGTCTTCATCTTCGTGTTCCTCGGTTTTTTGGAAATTGCGCCGGAGCGAGCGGCGACGCGCTGCTCGCCCCGGCAGAGTCAGAGTCACTGAATCAACTTGAACTCGATGCGACGGTTCTTTTGCCGACCCGCCGCGAGCTTGTTGTCCGCGATCGGCTCATCGGGGCCCGCGCCGCGCGTCTCGATGCGTGCGGCGTCGATGCCTTGCGTCACCAAGTACGCTTTCACCGAATCCGCGCGTGTCTTCGACAGCTCTACGTTCTTCGCGCGCTCACCGACATCATCCGTGTGCCCGACGATCGAGATGCGCAGCGCAGAGTATTCCTTGAGCACGCCCGCGGCTTCGTCCAGCGTCGCGCGTGAAGTCGGACGAATCGTGGCGCGGCCCAAGTCGAACTCGATGCCCGGCACGACGCCCGCGTACTTCTTCACTTTCTCGGGCAGCGTATCGGGACAGCCGTCTTCGTCTTCGAAGCCGTTCACCGTCTCCGGCTGATTCGGACATTTGTCTTTGTCGCCGCTGATGCCGTCGTGATCCGGATCCGGATCGGGGCAGCCATCCGTCGGCAAACCCGGCTGGTCCGGACATTTGTCGAGCGGCACCGGCACGCAATCATGATCCGGATCGCGATCCGGGCAGCCCGTCGGCGCGGGGCCGGCTTCGTTCGGGCACGCGTCGCGTGCGTCGGTCACGCCGTCGCCGTCACTGTCTTTCGGCGGCGGACAACCGTCGGGCGCGGGCCCTGCTTCTTTCGGGCATTTGTCGGCGCTATCCGGCACACCGTCGTTGTCGGCATCGGGGGGCGGCGGCGCAGCTTTCGGCGGCGTTTTCTCGGCTGGGTCGAGCGTGAAGGTGAGCCCGAGCGTCGCTTCCGGCGAGTGCGCTTGGGTACCGGGCGACGCGTGATACTTCTGCGTCAGGTTGTCGCGCAGATCGAGGCGTAGCCCCAGAAAATCATCCAGCGCGACCTTCGCGCCGACACCGAAGTGAAACAGCTTATCGCTATCGTCGCCGGTGACTTTACTGCCCGCGCCGAGCGCGCCGCCGCCGATCAACGCGAACGGCACGACGACGTTCCCCGGCAATTGCACGAGCGCGTGGCCGCGCACGGCCCACACGTCCGCCGGCTCGCCGCTCTGCGTTTTGCTGCCGCCGGCCATGCCTTCGAATTCCGCACCCAAAAAAGAAAGCGGAAAGTAGGCGACGCGTGCGCCGAGCTCGCCCGCGGTTTTGAACGGCTGGTGATCGTGCGTCTCGAGCGCGTGATTGTCGGACAGCTTGATGATGCCGCCGAATAGTCCCGCTTCGAAATAGTTGGAGCTCGCGCGCGCGGGGTTTGCTTGCGGCACATCGCTCGCGGTGGGCGGTTTTGCCGTCGCGGGCGCGGGCGTCTGCGCGTGCGCCGATGCAGCCGAAAACAAGCTGAAAAGCGCCGCCGATGATGGAATCCAGATCGATCGATTGAGCATGATGACTCCGAGCAAAAAGCAAATTCAGAAGCGGCTCGGTTTAGAGCAACTGGTAGACGAGGTTGACGGCCGTGATCGTGTCGGTCGATTTCACGTCGGGCAGCGGCGCGTTGTCGTAACGAAGGCTGAACGTGGTCGCGAGCGAGAACTTCGCGGCGATCGCGGCAGTGAGCCCCACGTCCCAGTTGAGTCGCCAGAACTTGCTCTCCGGCAAGCCTTGCAAATACTCGAGCCCAGTGTTGAACGTGACCGCTTCGTTCAGGCTGTTCTGATAACCGGCGAAGAGGCGCGCGCTGTGCCTTGTCTTGGCTTTGACGAGGCTCGTGCCTTGCGCGAGCGCATCCTCGATCGCTTGGTCGCGGCGAATGTCGTATTGAAGATCGTAGCCGGCTTCACCCCAGAGCTGATGCTTCGGACTTTGAATGAAGTAGTACGCGAGGCCCGGATCCAAATTCAGGCGTAAATCCAGGCCCTGGAAGCGATCGCGCCGACCCGACAAAGAGACGAAGAGCGCGAGCGGATCCGAGACGAAGCGGTCGTAACGCAGCTTGCCTTGGTAGTTTTCGATCGTCGTTTGCACGGGATCGGTCGGCTTGGCCGCCGAGCGCCCGTAGTTGGCTGCCGCCGCCGCGCTGAACTCGTTCGCGCCGCGGCGCGCGCGCACGGTGCCGAGCGTCGTCAAAGCGAGTGAGCGCGAGTTGCCGGACGCCGACAAACCGCCGCCCTGGATCTTGGCTTGCGTGACGTCGTTCTCGTCTTTCTTATCGGCCGCAGTTTGAAACCCCTGCGTCGCGACGTCCGAGCTGCCAGTGCTCGCCGCGTCGTGCTTCATCACACCTGCGGGAGCATCTTGTGCCGACGCGAGCCGCGGCAACAGCGCGCTGCCTCCGAACGCGCACGCCATGAGCACGCGCTGAAGCGAAGTATCCTGAATCCATCCCATCGTTTTCCGTTCTCCTGCGCGGCACAATGGCAAGGAGCGGGCCACCTACACGGCTGTGGCGGTTATGCGGAAATGTCGGGTATTTAGCGGGCTCTCTCCGCGATCTGTGGTCTCGAACCGACACTTTGTCGTCTGCAGACGACAACAGATCTGCGACCCAAACTCGATATCAGCGGGTGCGGATGCCGTGCCGTTGAATCAGTTTGATCAGGTACGTACGGTCCATCTGCGCCTTGCGCGCAGCGAGCGCGACGTTGCCGCCCGCGTCACTCAAGAGCTGCGCGAGGTAGCGCCGCTCGAAGTCTTCCAGCACGGTGCGCCGCGCGTCTTTGTACGACAAATTACCTAGCGCGCCGTCACTTGACGGATTCGCTGCGCCACCGCGCGCGCTCAGTGCTGCTAGCTCCGGACTCTCACCCATGGCCACGGTTGCCTCGACCCAGTTGCGGAGCTCACGCACGTTGCCAGGCCAACGGTGCGCGCAGAGCTCTTCCATCATTGCGTCGGGGATCACCGCTTCGGGCAACCCCTCGTGGCCACATTCTTTCAAGAAATGTGCCGCCAAGAGCGGGATGTCCGCGGCGCGCTCCCGCAACGGAGGCACGCGCAGCACCACGACCGCGATGCGGAAATACAAGTCGAGGCGAAACACGCTCGCGTTCACCTCCGCGCGTAAATCACGGTTGGTCGCGCACACGATGCGCACGTCGATATCGATCTCGCTGCGGCCGCCCACGCGGCGAAAGCGTTTGCGCTCGAGCGCGCCCAAGAGCTGCGGCTGCAATTCGGGCGGTAATTCGCCGATTTCGTCGAGGAAAAGCGTGCCGCCGTGCGCCCGTTCGAACGCGCCCACGTGCTGACGATCTGCGCCGGTGAACGCGCCGCGCTCGTGCCCGAACAGCTCACTGGCCACCAAATTCGGGGCCAGCGCGCCGCAATCGAGCGTGATGAACGGACCGTTCGTGCGCGCGCTCGACTCGTGGATCGCGCGCGCGATCAGCTCCTTGCCCGTGCCGGATTCACCGATCACGAGCACGGGCACGGTCGAGCGCGCGGCCGTCGTCACTTGCTTCATCAAGCGACGCATCACTTCGGTTTGACCCTTGAGCTCATCGA
>FTCX01000167.1_pt1 | contig 10456 bp, 10 predicted proteins | sample 1639831 | NCBI WGS metagenome assembly FTCX01 (sample SAMEA3914869, study PRJEB12502) | metagenome | biome: forest; material: soil | place: USA | collected 2012-03-12 | depth 0.1 m
ACGCGCAGCTCGTCGCTCAAAGACATTCACCACTTCGCGGCGCACTACTACTTGAAGGATTTCGGCTACACCGGGCCCGAGTTCGGTTGGTCGCCGATGCCCGATCAATTGGCGGTCGATTTCGTGCGCCGTCGCGAGCTCGTGGCCCCGAAATCCCCCCTGTTTTTGGAGTACGCGCTGACTTCGAGCCACGCGCCTTGGTCCGAGCTGCCGCCCATGGTCGAGGATTGGTCGCGGCTCGGTGACGGCGGGGTCTACCGCAGCGAGCGCGGCACGCATTTCGAAAATGGCTGGCTCGCGCTCGGCGGCGCCGCGGATGCGTACGCGCGCTCGGTCGTGTACGACCTCGAAGTCTTGCGACGCTACCTGTCCGATTACGTTACGGATGATTCGCTCGTGATCATTTTGGGGGATCACCAGCCGCACTCCGAGGTCACGGACAACAGCGCTGCGACCGGCGTGCCGGTGCATGTTTTGAGCCGGAATCCCGCGCTGCTGGAGCCGTTTCGCGCGCGCGGTTACGTTGCCGGCATGCGCGCCGCGAGCGGCGTCCCGCGTGCAGGTCTGGAAACCTTCATGACCGACTTCGTGTCTGATTTCTCGCTCGCGCGAGCTTCGGGTGAACGCTGATGCAGTTGCTGGCTTATGTCGGAGTTGGGCTGGATGAGGCGCGAGCCTGGGGGCTTTTGCGTGAGCTCGGGCGGCGCGCGCGCGGCGGAGAGCCGGTCACTCTGCGCACCGGTTTCGTGGTGGACACGGCGGGGCACATCGAAGAAGTGCCCGCCGAGCACGCGCAGATCGTGATCTTGCCAGGTGAAGAGCCCGGCTATCGCAGCGCCATGCGTCTCGCGCCCGAAGTCGCGCAGCTGTTCGATTTGTATCTGCCGTTGTGCGTCGGCGCGCGCGCGCGGTCGCTCGTGGTCGGTCACGTCGGGCAGAGCTTGGACGGGCAGATCGCGACCGCGGGCGGCGCTTCGCGCTACGTCACCGGGCCGGAAAATATCGTGCACATGCATCGCCTGCGCGCGCTGTTCGACGCCGTGCTCGTCGGTGCGGGCACCGTGGAGCTCGATGATCCCGAGCTCACCACGCGGCTCGTGCCGGGCGAAAACCCGACGCGCGTCGTGGTCGATCCTTCGTTGCGCCTGCCGCACGGGCGTAAATTGTACCGAGATAACGCTGCGCCGACGTTGATCGTGTGCCGCGCGGGGCGCGCAGATCGCGCGGCACCGGCGCGCATACCCGTGGTCGAGGTCGCCCCGGAGAACGGTGTGCTGTCCGTGTCCGCGTTGCTCGACGCGCTCGCGGAGCGTGGTCTTCGCCGCGTGTTCGTCGAAGGCGGCGGCGTCACGCTCTCGCATTTCATTCAAGCGCGCCGCCTGGATCATCTGCACGTCACGATTTGCCCGATGATCATCGGGCGCGGTCGGCCGGGCATCAGCCTGCCGGGCGTGGATACTTTGGACCAAGCGCTCCGGCCGACCACGCGGCGCTTCACCCAAGGGAGTGATGTGCTGTTCGACTGTCGGTTCACCGATTCATGAGCGCGGCGGGCGAGCCGCGGCGCGAGCTCGCGTTCGTCGTGCCGCCGCTCGACGGCCCGGTGACGGGCGGGACGCTGTACAATCGCGAGCTCTTGAGCGCGCTCGCAGCGCACGCCACGGTGCGCGTGCTCGGCCCCGATGGTGTGAGTGGTTCGGGCGAGGGCTCGCCGTTCGTGTGGCTCGATAGTTTGTTCCTCGCGCGCGCGCCCGAGCTGAAGGCGCGGAGCGGGCGACCCGTCGCGTTATTTTTGCACTATTTGCCGACATTCGTGCGCTTGGGCCGAGCGGCGTTGCCCGGCGAGCTGAGCCCCGAAGAGCAGGCTGCGCTGCGCTGCGCGGATGCACTTTGGGTCCCGAGCGCGTTCATGCGCGACGCAATCGAGGCGAGTGGGGTGCCCACCCAAAAAATACACGTGCTCGAGCCCGGGAGCCACGCGCGCCTCGCTTCGAAGCGCGAGCGGGTCCAAGGCCGCCCGCGCGTGTCGTGCGTCGGCAACCTGACGGCAGGGAAGGGGTGCTTGGAGCTGCTGCGCGAGCTCGCGCTTCAGCTCGCGGCGAGTGATGATTTCGAGCTCGCGATCGTCGGGAGCACGACGGTCGATCCGGTTTACGCAGACGCGTGCCGCGACGTCGCGCGTGCGTTGAAGGTGTGTGTGCGGTTTCTCGGCGAGCTGACTCCGGCGGCTACGTTGGCCGAGCTCGCGCGAGCGGACTTGTTCGTGTCGGCTTCGCGCATGGAGTCTTATGGCATGGCGCTCGCGGAGGCGCGCGTGAGCGGAGTGCCGATTCTGGCGCTCGATGCGGGCAACGCGCGCGCTCACGTGAGCGCGGAGGCCGGCGGACAATTGGCCGAAAATCCCGCCGATTTGGCGCGTTTACTGCTCGAGCTCACGCGCGCCTCGACGACGCTCGCCGAGCGTGCCGCGCGGGCGCGAGCACATGCGCCGAGCCCGCGCAGCTGGGCCAGCGTCGCGCTCGAATTTCTGGCTCAGCTCGAGAAATGCGAAAAGTAGAACGAGCGCGCGAAGGATGCGCTCACGATCACGGTGCCGGAGAGCACGCACGCCGAGCCGAGCGAACCGGGCAATGCGAGCCCCGCGATCAGCCCGACCGCCAAGCTCGCGAAGGCGATTCGGCCGAGCAGTGAGCGTGGCGCTTCACGCCCGGAGCCAGGTAAGAGTCGAACGGCGAGCACGTACGCGTAACGCAGCACGCCGGCGGTCAGGACCCACGCGCCGTAACCTTCGAGCAAGTGGAGGCGCAGGGTCGCGATGAGCACGAACAGCGCGTCCGTCTCCATGTCGAAGTACGCGCCGAAGGCTGACGCTTCGCCGCGTGCGCGCGCGACCGCGCCGTCGACGCCGTCGAGCAGCAGGATCGCGAGCGCGAGCAGCGCGCCGCCGTGGATCGAGAGTACCCCCACGGGTGAAGCGAGCGCGCCGACGAGCAGCACGCGGAGCGCCGTCAGCGCGTTGGCGAGGCCGAAATTCCCTCGCGGCGTGAGCGCGCGCCGGCACATGCCCAGCAGAACCGTGAAATTCACGCAGCCGAGCGCGGCGCAGAGCAGCGGCGTCTGCGCGCGCAGCGAGCCCGCGAGGCCGGCGAGCAAGAGGAGCGCGTGCGCCAAGCTGAAGCGCTCGAGCGGGAGCGCGCGCGGGGTGGGCTCTGAATTCATGCGGTCGAGTGAGGGCGGGGCTCGCCCGCGCTCGCAGCCATGGTATCACGTGTGCTGCGCGGGCATCGCGCGTCGGAGGAGTGATGACGGAGCGAGCGCGTGCATTTTGGACGATGAGCCCGGGACAGGGCGAGCTTCGCGAAGAAGAGCTGCGCTCGCCCGGTCCCGACGAAGTACTCGTGCAGACGCGCTTCAGCGCCGTGAGCCGCGGCACCGAGTCGTTGGTGTTCAACGGTCGCGTGCCCGAGAGCGAATACGAGCGCATGCGCTGCCCGTTCCAAGCGGGGGAGTTTCCCGGGCCCGTGAAATACGGCTATGCCAACGTAGGAGTCGTGCGCGAAGGCCCGGCGGAGTTACGAAATCGCGCGGTTTTTTGCTTATTTCCGCATCAAACGGCGTACGTGGTGCCGGCGCATGCGGTCGTCCCGCTGCCCGAGCAAGTGCCGCCCGAGCGCGCCGTGTTGGCCGCGAATCTGGAGACGGCGGTGAACGCCATTTGGGATGCGGCGCCGCGGCTCGGCGATCGCGTGACGGTGGTCGGCGCCGGCGTGCTCGGCTGTTTATGCGCGTACTTGCTCGCGCGGCACCTCGGCGTCGAGGTCGAGTTGGTTGATGTGAGCGCGGAGCGCGCGATGATCGCGCGGCAGCTCGGAGTCTCGTTCGCGTTGCCCGAGACAGCCGGTGCCGAGCGCGATTTGGTGCTGCACACGAGCGCGAGCGAAGCGGGCTTGCGGCGTGCGCTCGAGCTCGCTGCGCCGGGCGCGACCGTGCTCGAGCTGAGCTGGTTCGGTGACGTCGAGCCGCGCGTGCCGCTCGGTCGCGCGTTTCATCAACGTCGGCTCGTGCTGCGCTCCTCGCAAGTGGGCACGGTCAGCCCCCGAGCGCGCGCGCGGTTCGATTTTCGCGCCCGCCTCGCGCTGGCCCTGAAATTGTGCGCCGATCCCGCGCTGGACGCGCTCTTCGACGGTGAAAGCTCGTTCGAAACCTTGCCCGCGGTGATGTCACAGCTCTCTGCGCCGGGGACGAGTGTACTCTGTCGCCGTCTCGTCTATGGTGGTTGAAGGGAGCTTTGCCATGTACACAGTCTGCGTTCGCGGCCACGTGATGATCGCTCACAGCTTCAAAGGGGATTTGTTCGGTCCCGCGCAGCGCTTGCACGGCGCGACGTACGTCGTGGACGTCGAGTTTCGGCGCGCCGAGCTCGGGCACGAAGGCGTGGTGATCGATATCGGCCGCGCCAGCGTCGCGCTGAACGCCGTGCTGGAAGCGCTCAATTTTCGCAACTTGGACGACGAGCCCGCGTTCGCCAACCAGAACACGACCACTGAGTTCATGGCGCGCGCGATCTTCGATCGCATGGTCGCGCGGCTCGATAGCGGCGAGCTTGGGCCCGGCGCGGATCGCCTGCAATCGATCAAAGTCACGCTGCACGAATCGCACGTCGCGTGGGCTTCGTACGAGGGTTCGCTCGACCTCGCCCAATCGTGAGTCGCGGCCGGCTGTCCCTCCGGGGCGCGTTCCGGCTCGCGTTCGGCGCTGGCGCGAGCGGGCTGGTTTTCTGGCTAATTTTGCGCTTCATTCGCGATCACGCGCAGCTCTCGGCGCGCGCGTTTTCGGCGCCCTGGGCGTGCGCGGCGGTGCTCGTCTGCGCGCTCCAGATCTTCGTGGTGGCGTATCGCTGGGCCTTTCTGGCGAGTGAGCTCGGCGCGCCGCTCGAGTATCGTTCGGCGCTCGGCGCCTACTTCGTCTCGATATTTTTGAACTTGCTCTTGCCCTTCGGGATCCTCGGAGACGCGCTGCGCGGCGTGTGGCATTCGCAGCGGCTCGCGCGCGAACGCGGCTCGGAACAGGCCATCTCCGATGCAGCGACGGCGTTGATCTTGGATCGCCTCTCCGGACAAGCGGTGCTCTTCGCGCTGGTGCTCGCGATCTTGCCGCTCTGGTGGCGCCCGCTCACTGCGGCTCGCGTGCACGCAGCTTCCCCCGCGCTGCCCGCGTCGTGGCTCGCGTGCGGCGTACTCGTCGTGGTCGCTTTGGGTTGGTTCTTTCGGCGCGCGCTCGTGCGACGCACGGCCCGCGCTCGCGCGGTCTTCTTGCGTCCTCGGGCGTTCGCGATGCACGCGCTGTGCTCGTTCTGTGCGCTCGCGCTGCACGCGGTCGGGTTTGCGTGCGCCGCTCGCTCGCTGGGCTTTTCCCTGCCGTTCGTGCGCGCGCTGCGCGTCGTGCCGCTCGTGCTCGAGGCGAGCTCGGTGCCTTCGTTCGCGCTCGGCACCGGCGCGCGGGAGGCCGCAGCCGCCGTGCTTTATCGGTTGCTCGGGCTCGACGCGGGGGAGGGCGCGGCCGTGGCGCTCGGGCTCGGCGTGCTCACGTTCGTCGCGAGCTTACCGGGCGCGTTCTTGCTCGTTGCGGCGCGCCTGCGCGCTACGCGAGCTTCGGAGTGAGCTGGCCCGCGTGCACGAACAGCATACTCTCTTCACCGGGCACGCCGAGCCGGAGCGGGAAACCGTAGTGCCCCGTGCCGCGATGCACGTACAAGCGGTCACTGCCGCGCGCCCAGAAACCGTGGTCCGGCATGCGCACGAACAGGCGCATCATCGTGAACGTCAAACCGAGGCTGACGAGCCCGACTTGGCCGCCGTGGGTGTGCCCGGAGAGCACGAGATCCGCCTCGCCCGCGGGTAAGTGTTTGAACGCGCCTGGATCGTGGAGCAAGACGATGCGCAACGCCTCCGCTGCGCGCGGGTACGCCGCGCACACGCGAGCGAGGTGCGCTTGGCGATCACGCCACACGAAGTCCAAACCCAAAATCTGCACGCGACCGGCGCCAGTCTCGACCTCGCGTGCCTCATCCATGAGCAGCGTGACGCCGGCGCGCGCGAGCGCGGAACGCACGATTTCCGGCGCTTCGTGATCGTGATTGCCGAAGCACGCGAAGCAACGCCCGGGGAGCGCGGCCAGCGGGGCGAGCGCCTCGGCGAGCAGCTCCGGATTGCTCTGCGACTCCATGGTCAAGAAATCACCGGTGAGGAGCACGAGATCGGGGTTCCGCGCGACTGCGCGTTCGGCGATGCCGCGCAGGCGCGCGACGGACATGAACGGCCCGAGGTGCGGATCGGTGATCTGCACGATCGAGAGCGGACGCGCGACGGTCGCGCCGTGCGCGCGATGACGCTGCAGCTCCGGCACTGCCTCGCCGTCCGCGACCGTCAGGTGCACATCCTCCTCGCGGCTGCGCAGGGATTGCACGACGCCGATCAGCGCCGCCGTGTACGGCAGCCACAACCACGGCAAGCGCACGTTGAACGCCGCGAGCAGCACCCAAGGTAGCGACAGCATCGTGCCCGCGCCGAACAGCGCGCCGGGGATGCTGACCAGCACGCGATAGGGCAGCGGTCGAAGCCGTGGCCGAATCAAAGCCAGTGCCTGCACGAACACGGCGACGTGCCCGTACACGAACAGCGGCCAGAGCGCGTGCACGCGCGGGAGCAACGTGCTCGCGAACAAAACCTGAAGCCCGAGCCCGATGGCTCGATAAATGGCGTACGTGCGCGACCGCAAGAACCAGCCACACCCGACGACCAACGCCCACGCGCACAGCGAACCAACGACGAACGGAGTCACTTTCGATTTTTTATGGGGCGGCGCGCGAGGTCGAGCAAGGGTCTCGCGGAAATCCGCGACATTCATCCGATATTTGCTCTCGACGGCGAACCGCGGCTGTCACTATGCTCCGCCCGTGACCGAAGTCATCGTCGTCAGGCCCGTGTGGCGCGGCTACTTGCTGTTTGCGTGCGCGGGTGCGGTGCTCGGCTTCACCGGCTCGCTCTTGCGCGGCCCGGAGCTCGTGAGCTTCTTCTTCAAGCCGCTCCAGGATTCGCTCTCGTGCGCACCGACGGTCAACACGGCGCTCGATCAATTCGTGCATCTACAGCTCGCGTGCGCGGTCATCGGCATCGTGCTCGCGCTGCTGGTCTTGTTTTTCTGGCGCCGTTTTCGGCAGCGCCGCGCGATCGCGCGTCAAGGCGGCACTCTCGGTTGAGCCGTGCTGCGTTATTGCGTCGCGAAGTAGCGGGCGCGACACGAGCGACAGCGATACGGCTTGAACCCGAACGTGCGAATCACGACGTCGACGATGCCGCGCGAGCGAGAGCGGCGCACATCATCACGACCGCACGCTGGGCAGCTCGGGAACGGAGACGGTTCACTGCCCGGCTCACGCGGTTCCGGAGGGCTCGAAACGGGCGCAACTTGATTCACCCCCCAAATATTAAGCTATCGCCTCGAACGGCAAGCTCTTTTGCAACAAGCGAACTGCGGAGAATTGTCACATTCGATTACACGTCGCGAATTGCTTTCCAATTCGCGCAGCTAATATCCAATGCGCTTCCGCAACGTTTCAATGACGACATTTTCAGGGCGTAATTCCATTCACTCTCGAGGGTGATCGAGCGGCCGCGTGAGTGCGCCGAAAATGCGCAACCGCTTCCAGCTCGGCGCGCCAGCATTCAGCAAGCTTCGCCGAACGCGGCGAGGTGCGCGGCGTAGTTCGAATCACCGGTGACGCGATCGAGCTCGCGCTCGAGCAGTTGCACGCGGCGCTCGAGTTCGAGGATGCGGTGATCGCGCGCGTCGAGCTTTGGCTTGCGTCCCGGTTTCGCGCCCTCGAGTCCCTCGGTGCCGCGCAGCGCGAGTTGCTTGCGCCACGCAGCCAAGTGCGAGCTGTAGATCGCTTCGCGTCGGAGCAACGCTTCGATCTCACCGCGCTTCGAGCTCTTCGCCGCTTCTTGCAAGATGCGCAGCTTCTCGGCCGCGGTGAAGACGCGTCGCGCGCGCTTCGCCTTCGCCGCGGACGCGGGGCTCGGTTCGCTGTCCCGCGCTCGAGTCGGCGCACCGAGCGCGGAATCGCGTGCCGCTTCCGGGGTTTCGTACGGGGAATGACTCATCTTCACGGCCCAAGGGGGGTTCGGGGCAAGAGCTTGCCCAGGCGGCAATGACCCTCACCAATTCCCCTGTAATGCTCGGGTCGCCCGATTCGATCACGCGGCCGTTTGCGAGCCCGCGTGAACGGGTCTCGCGATCATTTCAGGCTGGATTATTTTGCCGGTCCCGCATTTTGCCCGGCATTTGGCGGCGAATCCGGGAAAACCCCGACGGGTGGCGCCGCCGAGGCCGCGGCTGGGGCCGAGGGCGCGGGGGCTGCCGAGGACGAAGCTGCTGGGGGCGCGGGCGGAATCTCGGGCGCGGGGGCCGGCGCAGGCGGTGCTTCGGGCGCGGGAGCAGCCGGTGGCTGCGCCGCCGGTAATGCCGGATTGGCTCGCGCGCTCAGTGTGAGCTCCATGCTTTGGACGTGGCGCGTGCAATCATTCGCGTGCTCGACTTCGACGGTGCTGATGGCATCCGGCATGCCGGGTTGGCTCGCTCGAATCGTCCAATGTCCGTCGGTGAGCGGCGCGTAGTAACAGGATTTCAGCTCGAATTCGTCGCCGCGGTTTTTGGCCGTGACGGTCGCCGCGCACGTCTTTCGCCCTTGATCATCGAGCACGGTGACGTCGAGATAGTCGTAGCAATGGCTCGTGAGCGCACCGACGCCCACGACCACCGCGAGCGCTGCGCCGCCGACCACGGGCGCGCAGGCGCTCGCTCCGCATGCCAGCAGGCCCAGCGCAACTCCGATTCGCAAGCAGTGTTTCAACCCCCGTCGTCGCTCACCCGTCATCGCGTTTCCCGAGCTTTAACATCGATCTCTCCCGATGTCGGGGCCCGCGCGATTCGATCGCCGCGTGCTCGAGCGCGAGCCTGTTCCAGCCCCCGCGCTCAGCAACGCACTTGTCCGTATGAGCGCGCGAAACAGCGTCCCGACATGGCGAACGCAGGCTTCGCGGCGGCGCACGGAACTTTGCAAGATTCGTCGGACGAAGCGAGTGAACGGCCATCCGATTGACGAGAAAGCGCAAGCTGCTTTCTTTTAAATTGGGCGGATGAAGTCGCCGAAATTGCGCGGGCTTGGGCTTTTGGGGTTGGTCACGGGGGTGGTTGCGTCGTGTTCGGCGAGCTCGGGAACTGGGGCAACGGTGCGCGGCGGCGGCGGGGCGACCAGCTCGAGCGGCGGCACCAGCTCCGCCGCCGGAGTTTCGTCGATCAACACCGGTGGCTCGCTCGTGCTGCTCGACGGCGGACCTCAGGGCGACGGCTCGGCGCCGCTCCCGGACGCGAGCGTGCCAATGGATACGCTCGTTCCCTGCCAGCAAAATTCCGACTGCTGTCCTTTGATCATGGGCTGCAAAGATCCGACCGAATACATCTGCACGACCGAGAACACGTGTGGCCAAGTCAAAGGCACTTGCGCGACCGAATCGGATTGTCAGAACGATACGTATTGTTGCGACGAGACGTGCCGCAAAGATGCCTTGAAGATGCCGGTGTGCATCCCGAGCTCCGTGCCGCCCGGGATTCCGTGCGTCTCGAACGTGAAGCCCGGCGTGTTCGCGCCCGCGGTGCAATGCGAATGGACCGGCCCGAAGTCGACCGACCCTTATCCGGACTCGCCGAACGTGCTCGCGACGCCGCTCGTCGCGGACACCGGCGTTGATTCCGGGGACTCCGCCGAAATCGTGATCATCACTTACAACGGCACCGACGGCACCGTGAATCCGGTGGCCGCGCCCGGCAAATTCGGCGTGCTCCGGATCTTGAGCGGCCAAACCTGCGAGCTCTTGTTGACGATCGACGATCCGCAAAACCCGCTCCGCGCTTCGGCCGCACCCGCGCTCGGGGATTTGGACGGTGACGGCGACATCGACATCGTCGCGCGCCGAAACGACAAGGGGCTCGTCGCGTACAAGTGGGAAGACAACACCTTCAAGCTGATGTGGTCGAACTCGACGGATGCGATGGATATCTCGTCTGCGCAAGCGTGGGATGGGCCTTCGATTCACGATCTGAACGACGACGGCTATCCCGAAGTCATCTTGCGTGAAGCGGTGTACGACGGTCGCACCGGCAAGCGTCTGGCGAGCGACATCAACGCTTCGCCGACCTCGCCGTTCAACGGCTACATTCCCGTGCTCGGCGACGTCGATGGCGACGGCAAAGTCGAAATCGTGAGCCATCAAGGCTTCAACGGCATCAACTATTGGGAGTGGACCGGCAGCGGTTGGAAGACCGAATACACCAGCCAAAACGGCAATTGGATCGGAACCGTGCAGGCTTCGCACTTCGCGATCGCGGACTTCGGCAC
>FTCX01000450.1_pt1 | contig 10438 bp, 6 predicted proteins | sample 1639831 | NCBI WGS metagenome assembly FTCX01 (sample SAMEA3914869, study PRJEB12502) | metagenome | biome: forest; material: soil | place: USA | collected 2012-03-12 | depth 0.1 m
GCTGCTGCGCGACCAAGCTCGCGGCGTAGTTGCCCGCGCACTTCGCCTCGCCGGTGCCGCCGGGAGCGGCGCGCACGTACTCCTTACAGAGCCAGACGGTGAGTGGCTTTACCCCTTGCGGGAAATAGTTGCCCGAGGGTGAACCAAACAAAAGAAACAAGTATTCTTTCGCCGGGCGCACGCCGAGCACCGCTTCGGTCGCGATCATCAGCGGACGCAAATACAGGCTCTCGCCCGCGTGCGGCGGCACCCAGCCGCGATCTTCGCGGATCAACAAATCCGCGGCTTCCACGAAGCGCTCGACGGGCAACGCCGGCATCGCCAAGCGCGCGGCGGAGCGATTGAAGCGATGGCCGTTTTGTTCCGGCCGAAACGTCGCGATGCCGCCGTCGGGTTGGCGATAGGCTTTGAAGCCCTCGAAAATCGCCTGGCCGTAATGGAGCACCGAAGCCGCCGGATCGAGCGGGATCGGCGCGTACGGCGAAAGTAGGCCGCGACCCCAACCATCGGGCGCGTGATAGCGAATCGTGACCATGTGCTCGGTGAAGAGCCGGCCGAAGCCGAGGTCTTTCATCGCTTGTTCGCGGGCAGCCGCGGGCATGGGGGAAGCGGTCGGCTTGAGCTCGAAGCCAGGATCGGACGACATGCGCTCTATCCCTCGGGGATACCACAGAACCCAGCCGCAGACACTCGTCGCGCCGCGCGATTGTCGCTAGCCTCGGCGCATGACGCGCGCCATTCGCTTCTCTCACACGGGCGGCCCCGAGGTTCTTTCGTTCGAAGAAATTGCGCTGGCCGAGCCAAAAGCCGGGGAAGCGCTCGTGCGGCAGCGCGCGATCGGCGTGAACTTCATCGACACGTATCATCGAAGTGGGCTGTATCAGGTGCCTTTGCCGTCGGGCCTCGGCTCCGAGGCCGCCGGTGTGGTCGAGAAAATTGGTGAGGGCGTGACGCATGTGAGCGTCGGTCAGCGCGTCGGCTACGCGGGCGGCGCGCCCGGCGCCTACGCCGAAGCCCGGCTTTACCCCGCCGATCGCTTGATCCCGCTGCCCGACGACATCACCGACGATGTCGCCGCCGCTTCACTCTTGAAGGGCATGACCGCGGAGTTTTTGATCCGGCGCACGTATCCGGTGAAGTCGGGGCAAACCGTGCTCTGGCACGCGGCCGCGGGCGGCGTCGGCTTGATTGCTTGTCAGTGGCTCCACGCGCTCGGCGCGCGCGTGATCGGCACCGTGGGCTCGGACGAAAAAGCAGAGCTCGCGAAGCGGCACGGCTGCCACGAAACCATCGTGTATACGCGAGAAAATTTCGCGAAACGCGTGCGCGAGCTGACGCACGATCGCGGCGTCTCGGTCGTCTTCGATTCCGTCGGCAAGACGACGTTCCAAGGCTCGCTCGAGTGCCTCGAGCCGCGCGGCATGCTCGTCGCGTTCGGCAATGCTTCGGGCAAACCGGACCCGTTCGACATCTTGCAGCTCTCGCAAAAGGGCTCGCTCTACCTCACGCGCCCGACGCTCGTGAGCTACATCGCGACGCACGCCGAGCTCGCCGAAAGTTCGAGCGCGCTCTTCTCCGCGATCCGCAGCGGCGTGAAGGTCGAAATCGGCCAACGTTTTCCGCTCGCGGAAGCCGCCGCCGCGCATCGCGCGCTCGAGAGCCGGAGCACGCTCGGCTCCACGCTGCTCACGGTTTGAGCATGCGCACGAAGCCGTATCGCACGTCGATCGTCGTGTTCGACGAAGTCGAGCTGCTCGACGTGACCGGGCCGATGTCCCTGCTCAGCGCGGCCGGCCGACAATGGAACTTTCAACCGTTCAAGCTCGAGCTCGTCGCCGAGTCGAGCGGCGAAGTGTCCACGCGCAGCAGCGTCGCGCTCGCGGCCACCGGCGCGTTCTCGGCGCCGCACGAAGTGGAGTGCTTAATCATCCCTGGGGGTTATGGGGCGCGCGTCGCGGCCCAGTCGCACGCGGTGGTGGACTATGTGCGGCTCGCCGCCGAGCACGCCGAGCACGTCGCGATCGTCGGCAACGGCGCGCTGATCGCCGCGCGCGCCGGCCTGCTCGAAGGCGCGGAGATCGCCGTCACACCCGAGCTCAAACCGGAACTGACGACGACTGCAGGCACACGGTTCAACGTCGAAAGCGGAATCTGCACGAGCGGAAAAATCCTGAGCGCCGCCCGCAGCGCGCTCGGGCTCGATTTGGCGTGCGAATTGGTCGCGCGCACGTTCGGGAAAAAGCTCGCATCCTCATTATCGAGTCAATTCGGCGTGGCCTGGGCGGGTGAGCTCGAGCTGGTCGAGATAGTCGGGCTTTAGAATTTCCCGACTTTCGCGCGCTGAATTTCTCTGCCCTGCGCGCGCCTCGATGCTTGGCCGCTCACGCGACTCGTTGCGCAACCGGCGCCTGTTCGGTCAGGTCTTGTTGGCTCCCGCCTTCATTCTAAAACCGTGATCAGCCCGGCGAATCTGGGTCTTTGTTTTATTTCCGTGCATCTGGCCCATGCGCTTCGCGCGCGCCCGGCGCGAAAGACGAGAGAGAGAGTCGAGACTGACGCAGCCCGTCAGCGCGCGTCTGGTCTATTTCAAGAAAATACCCGGCACGAGCGGACACTGAACGAGCGCCTGGGATCTTCCTGGGCGTTCGCAGGGAGCCGGCGCTTGTCAGCAAAAAGCATTTTTCTCGCACTGCCCGTGATTTCGGGCGCGCTCGTCGTGTTCGCTTGCAGCGCGGGCAAGGCACCTGGCTCTGCAGTGAGCACCACTCCGGACGGCGCTGCCGGCAGCGCGGGCTCGGCGAGCCAAGGCGCCGCCGGCACCGCGAGCGGAACGGCAGGAACGACGAGCATCATCGTCGCGCCGCAGCCGGACGGCGGGGACGAGATGGGCACCTCGGGCGACACCACGCCGCCGCCGACCGCATTGCCCGCGGGCGGCGACGAGCTCGGCACCGGCTTCGACATGGCCAACAAGGGCATGTTCAACGGCACGCCGGACCCCGCTGCCGCGCCGACCGTCGCGTATCCGCTGGCGCACGCGCTCTTCCCAGCGAACCTCGCGCCCGTCGAGATCCACCTGAAAAAGACGGTCGCCACGCAAAGCATCGCGCGCGTCAATTTCCACGTCCAAGGCTTCGATCTCAATTTCTACGACACGTGCGTTGCCGCCGAGCAAGATCCGATGGGCTGCGTGCTCACGATCCCTGCAGATGTTTGCAACACGCTCGGCAACGCCAATTACTTCGGCGCGCTCACGACCACGATTCGCCTCGCCGACGCCGCGGGCACCAACCTCGGCGAGACGACGCTGAACGACGTGTCCTGGACGTACAACCGCCTTTCCGGCGGCCTCTACTATTGGACGACGAGCAGCACCGGCGCGAGCCAAACCGAAATCCGCCGTTACAACTTCGCCGATGCGGGCGGCAAACCGGAAACGTATTGGGCGCAAAATCCCGATTCCCCGATGCTCACGGGCTCGAACGTGCCGGCAGATCAAGCCGGTCCGCACGCCTGCATGGGTTGCCACGCGATCTCGCGTGATGGCTCGAAGATCGCGCTGTCATTCGGCGGGAGTTTGCCCGCCGCATTCGAGCTGATCGACGTAGCCTCGAAGGCGCCCATCGCCGCGCGGCTCGACACGACGACCGGCTACGCCTCGATGACCACGTTCTCGCCCGACAACACGCGGCTCATCAACGAGTATCACGGCAAGCTCCTCTTGCGCTCGGCGGACGCGAGCCTCACCGATGTCTCCGAGCTGTTCGCGAGCGACACGACCGAGCCGAAATCTCATCCCTTCTGGTCGCCGACAGGTGATTCGATCGCGTTCGTCTCGTTCGACTTCACCGCGAGCGCTGCCGTGCCGGCGCCGACGGGCGACTTGGTCGAAAATTCGCAAATCTGGATCGCGCCCTCGGACGGTCAGACCGCGACTGGCGCCGCGAAATTGCTGGTGCCGCGCGCAGCGGGCAAATCGAGCTACTACCCCGCGATCAGCGACGACGGGAAATTCGTCGTGTTCAATCAATCCTCGTGCTCGGCGCCGATGAACATCGGCAGCTGGGGCTCGGATCCGTGTGACGGTTATAGCGATCTCTCCGCGCGCTTGATGGTCGTGCCGGCGGACGGCAGCGGGCCGCCCGTCGATCTCACGGTCGCGAACGGCGAAGGCAATCTGACGAACTCTTGGCCGCGCTGGAGCCCCGACCACGGCGAGTTCAACAAGCAGCAGATCTACTGGGTCGCGTTCGCTTCACGCCGCGCATACGGCCTGCGCTTGCAAGGTGCGAGCGACACCGAACCGCAGCTCTGGTTCGCCGCCGTGCGCGCCACGCCCGGCCAAGCTTTGGAACTGGATCCGAGCTTCGCGCCCGTCTGGCTCCCCTCGCAGGATGACGACATGAAGAACCCCACGGGCAATCACACGCCGCAGTGGGTCGAGAAGTTCGTGAAGATCGTGGTGAAGTGATCGCGCGCGGGCAGGTAGTCGCGAACTAGCTCGAGTCACCTGCCTGGGTGGATTTTCTGGCCCTGCGCAGCGCACGGCGCTTGGCCGCCCGCGCATCGAGCGGCGCGACTAGCGCCTGTTCGGTCAGACTCGCGTTGGCATGTGGCTACTCGCCAAATCCGTGATCAGCCGCGCGAGCTTGGATCTTTGTTTTATTTCCGGGCACGCGGCTGTCATCCTTCGCGCGCGCTGGGGCGCGAGGGAGAGCGAGAAAGAGCAAGCGCTCGAGACCACACTTACTCGTGACACTCGGCCACGCTGACCTCAGCTGCAGTGCTCTTGGAGCGCGCGAGCAAGAAGTTCTCGCCTTGGATGGCAATCATGTCCGCGCCGCGCACAGTGCTGTCCGCCGCCAATACGGTGTGATCGCCGACGCGACCGAACCAGGTCGCGCCGTTTTCGCCCGCGGCGGTGAGCCAGACTTTGCTCGGGTCGGCGGCGTCGACCAAGAGCGACGGCGTGCCGGTGCCGCTCGCGTCGCCGTCGAGCTGCAGCTTTTGAAAGGTGCCGTCGGCTTTGACGTGCACGAGCTCGAGCGCGCCGTTGTCGGCGCCGGGCGTGCTGTCGTCTTCGCGAAACGCGACGTATGCGCCGCCGTCAGCCGCAGCGGCGAGCTCGAACGTCATCGGGCGCGCGCCCGGCGCGGTGACGACCAAAGCGGACGACACGGCCTTGCCCTTCTCGTCGAGCTTTTGCACTTCGATCCGGCGCGTGCCGATGTCGAGCAGCGAGTCATCCTCACCCAAGTCACTGCCCGCGTCCGGCGCCTTTTTTTTCTGCGGTTTCGGCGCGTCGAGCGAGCGCGCGACCGCGAGCCAGTAGCCCCCTTTGCGGAGCGCGAGGCGCGGCGAATCGACGTCCGCGCCCGGCGCGCTGAGCGCCTCGGGCGAAAGCTTCGCCTTCAAGTTCGCGGGATCGAGCAGCGCGCCGTACACGCGGATCTTGCCGCTCACTTCGGCGGCATAAGTCACGAGCGCGTGGTCGCCGGAGACTTCGAGCGCGAACGTCGAGTCACGCCGCACGCCGGTGATCTCTTGGCCCCAACTGATCTGCGCTGCGCCCCGCACATCCTGCACGAGCCCGAGCCGCAGCATGCCGCCGCCCGCGTCTGTATCCGAAGCCGCCACGACCGCATCCGCGCCTTTGAGCGCGAACGCCGGCGGATCCGGATCGCCGTGCACGACGCCGAGATCGACGATTTTGCCGCTCGCCGCATTCGCTGCCACGAGCGCGACGAGCGCGTGGGCTTGACCTTTGTTCGAGCGCAGCGCGCTCACCGCAAAGCCATCCTTCACCGCGCGCGCGTCACCGAGCTCGACCGAGAACGGCGCGGGCACTTCGTCTTCTTCGTCCGGCCCGGCGTCATCTTCGTCGTCACTGGCGCGGCTCTTGGCGACTTCGCCGATGATGAAGGATTTGCCCGAATCCTCGCGGCAACGCGACGCGACCGGCCCCGCAGACGGAGCAGAGCTTGGCGCCGGATCGAGCGCGGGCGCCACAGTTTCATCGTCCAATTGCGGTTCCGGAGCCGGCGCGGGTGGCTTCTTCTTGCAGGCGACGAGGCCCGCGCTGCAAAGTGCCAAAGCGGTGAGCCCGATTGATCGCCGTATTGTCGCTGAAACCCAGAAGCGCCGCGCGAGCATGAAGCCCCGAATCGCTACTCGCGCCGCCTCCCCTCAGCAAGTATGATCGAGTAGCCAAGCTCCATAGACGACTTTCCGACGATGGCGAAACGAGAGCTCACCCGTCCGTACGAGCCGAACCCGGCCCTCCGCGCGGTGTACCGGCGCTTCTTCGAAAAGATTCAGGTGGACGAAGCCTGGGTGCGCTCGGTCAAGAACCTGGCGTCGGAGGGCTCCGTCGTTTACGTGCTGCGGAACCTCAACTTCATCGATTTTCTGGCGCTCGATTACCTGACGAAGCGGCATCGGCTCCCGGAAATTCGCTTCGTCAACGATCTCGGGCTCTGGATCCTGAACCCGATGGGCAAGGGTTGGCTGAACGCGATTTTGCCGCCGCAAAACGTGTCGCGCTCGGCCGAGCTGGAAGATGCGCTCGAGCGCGGTGGCTCGGCCGCGCTGTTCCTCAAACGTCCGCCGGGCGTGCTCGATGTCGCGCAGGGCGCGAGCGGCGGGCGCGGTCTGCAAGAGGGTGATGGCCTCGTGCGCACGCTGTTCGAGCTGCAGCGCAAGCGCCAGCGCCCGATCTTGCTCGTGCCGCAGGTCTTCGTATGGACGAAGTTTCCGGACTCGCGCGGCACGGAGCCGTTCGACTTCATCCTGGGTCCGCGTGAATGGCCGAGCCCGCTGCGCACCGTCGCGCAGTTTTTGTACAACTACAAACACGTCGAGCTGAAGCTGGGCGAGCCGATCGATTTGTCCGAGTTCTTGAAGGACAACCCGGGTAGCCCCGATCCGGTGCTCGTGCGGCGGCTCACGTACGCGGTGCTCGGCCGGCTCGAGCGCGAGCGGCGCAGCGTGACGGGCCCCGCCGACAAGCCGCCGGAGCGCGTGCGCGAAGAGATCATCCGCAGCCCCAAGATGCGCGCTGTGATCGACGATCTCGCCGACGAACGCACCGACAAATACATGCTCCGGCAGCGCGCGAAGGAGATGCTGCGCGAGCTGCAAGCCACGCCCGATCGCACCACGATCAAGGCGCTGGAAGTGATTTTCGATCGCGTCTTCACGCGCATCTACGCCGGCATCGAGTTCGAGAAGAGCGACATCGAACGCCTGAAAAATGCGGCGAAAGATGGCGTGCTCGTGCTGCTCCCGAGCCACAAGAGCCACATCGATTATCTGATCCTCAGTTACATCTTCAACCAGCACAACTTGCCGCTGCCGGTGATCGCCGCAGGCGACAATTTGAACTTCTTCCCGATGGGCGCCGTGTTCCGGCGCGGCGGCGCATTCTTCATTCGTCGCTCGTTCCGCGGAGATCGTTTGTATGCGGCCGTGGTGGACGCGTACGTGCGGCGGTTGCTGCGCAGCGGCTACCCGGTGGAGCTGTTTTTGGAAGGCGGGCGCAGCCGCACCGGCAAGCTGCTCGCGCCCAAATTCGGCTTGCTCAACATGATCGCGGATGCCGCGCTCGCGATCCCGGATCGCGAATGCTTCTTCGTGCCGATCAGCATCGGCTACGAGCGCGTGATCGAGTCGCAAGGCTACGAGCGCGAATTGCGCGGCGCCGAAAAACAAAAAGAAGACGCCGCCGGGCTGCTCAAGAGCAGCGAGCTACTCCGCCACCGCTACGGCACGATCAACATGCAGGTGGGGACACTCCTCACTTTTCGCGAAATTCGCCGTGAAATCGAGCTGGCACCGGACGCGCCGCTCAGCCCGGCCAAGCGCCGCAGCCTCGTCACGCGCCTGGGCAATCGCGTGATGGATGAGATCAATCGCGTGACCGCAATCTCGCCCGGCGCGCTCACTGCCCTCACCTTGCTCACGCACGAGCAGCGCGGCATCGAGCACCGGGAGCTTCTGGACTACTGCGGCAAACTGCTTTCGGTGGCCGAAGGCATGGGCGCGCGCACCAGCCAAACCTTGCGCACGCCTTCCGGCAAACTCAGGCCCGAGGCGCTGCGCGAAGCCGTGCAGATGTTCGTCGACGCCGAGATCGTCGAAGTGCAGTACGTGGACGATCCTTCGGCTTCGATCAAAAAGGCCGGTGACGGCGCGACGTACAGCGTGCTCCGCAACAAACGCCTCGCGCTCGATACGTCGAAGAACATCATCGTGCACTTCTTCGTCGAGCGCGCGCTCGTGGCGATGGCGCTCTTGACGGCACCGGGCGCGGCCTCGTTCGAGTGGGTGCAGGGGCGCGTGCAAGCGCTGTCCAAGCTGTTCAAATTCGAGTTCCGTTTCCGCGCGGACGCGCCGTTCGAAGCCATTTTCGCGAGCACCGTGGAAGCCATGGTCGGCGCGGGCGAGCTCGTCCACGCCGGCGAAGCGCTCACGGACGGCCCGGGCCACGACGGCTGGAACGGTCGCACTTGGCTCCGCCACTACGCCGGCATCTTGCAGAATTTCATCGAAGGTTATTACGTCGCCGCGCGCTCGCTCGAGCTGCTCGAGAAATCACCGATGGCCGAGAAGGAGCTCGTGAAGAAGGCGCTCCCCTTCGGTCATCGCTTGTTCCTCGAAGGTGCGATCGAGCGGGCTGAAGCCGTCAGCAAACCGATTTTGCAGAATGCGTTTCAAGCCTTCATCGACCACGGCTACCTCACCGTGCGCGATACCAAGCTGGATTTGGCGGACGGCATGGCCACCCGCGCGGCGTACGTCGCCGTCGCCGAAAATATGCGCGCGATGATCCCGGGGCGCGCGCCGTGAAGCGCGTCGCGCTCGCGGGCCTCGCGGCGTTCGCGCTCGGGGGTTGCTTCAGCACGCCCACGCCGCTCGCGCCCGGGCTCTCCGGCACCGTCGGCGTGCCGAACCGCGGCGTGCTCACCGAATCCGAGGAGCTGCCCGCGGCGGGGCCCGGTTTCGTGCGCTACCGCGCGCAAAGCAGCCATTATTTCGGCCGTCCGCGCTTGGTCCACGCGATCGAGCAGGCCGCGGCGAACGTCGCTCGGCAAGCGCCGGGCGGCGCGCGGCTCGTGGTCGGCGATCTTTCGGCCAAGACCGGCGGCCGCATTCCCGGTCACGATTCGCATCGCAGCGGGCGCGACGTGGATCTTTTGTTTTTGGTGGAGACCCCCGAAGGCGTGCCCGTCGAAAGCCCCGGCTTCGTGCGCTTCGAGAGCGACGGGCTCGGCTTCATCCCAGAAACCAAAGAATACATTCGCCTCGACGTCGATCGCGAGTGGCTGTTCTTGCGCTCGCTACTCACGTCGCCTGAAATCGGCGTGCAGTTCATGTTCGTGTATCGGGATATCGAAGCGCTCTTGATCGATCACGCGCGCGCGCTCGGTGAGCCCGATGAGTTGATTTGGCACGCGGAGACCGTGATGCTGCAGCCGAGCGACAGCTTGCCGCACGACGATCACGTGCACCTGCGCATCGCCTGCACGCCGGAGGAAGCCATCGCCGGCTGCAGCGGCGGCGGCCCGCGCTGGGAATGGCTGCCGCAGAACGCGCCCGCGCGGCCGCTCAGCGAGGAAGACTTTGCGCGCATCGCGCGCGAGGATCCGTTCGCGCTCGCGCCGGATTCGAGCGCGGAAAACGCGAGAAATGCCGTAAAAACGCCGGGAGGCGTGTGAAGCCGATTCGGCTCGGACGCGGCGAGCTCTGCCACGGGGATTGCCTCGCTGTGCTCACGACGAGCGCGGTGACCGGGCGCTTCGATCTCGCGTACATGGACCCGCCGTTCAACGCCGGCGGTGAGCGCGGCGCGCGGCAAAAAACCGGCGAGCGCGCGCTCGGGAAACTCGCCTATCGGGATGCTTGGGGCGGCCTCGACGCCTTCCTCGCCATGCTCGAGCCGCGCCTCGCGCTCGTGCGCGAAACGCTGAGCGGACAGGGCACGCTCTGGCTCCACTTGGATCATCGCGCCGTGCATGACGCGAAAGTGCTCGCGGATCGCATCTTCGGACGCACGGCCTTTCAAGGCGAGGTGATTTGGGTGCCCGGCAACGGCGGCAAGCGCAGAAATGGGCCGAGCGTCACTCATCAAACCTTGCTCGTCTACGCGCGCGGCAAAGAAATGATCTGGAACGGCGATGACCCGGCGCTGCGCGAGCGGCACGCCGAGACCAGCTTGCGCATGCATTTTCAAAACGTGGACGCGACGGGCAGGCAATATCGCGACCGCGTCGTGAACGGCAAAACCTATCGTTACTACGCGGACGAAGGCCGGCGCCTCGGCAGCGTCTGGCTCGATTGTCCGTCGATGCGCGCGAACACGCCGCTGATCAAAGAAGCCACCGGCTACCCCACGCAAAAGCCGGAGAGCTTGCTCGAACGCATCGTGCGCGCTTCCAGC
>FTCX01000666.1_pt1 | contig 10433 bp, 8 predicted proteins | sample 1639831 | NCBI WGS metagenome assembly FTCX01 (sample SAMEA3914869, study PRJEB12502) | metagenome | biome: forest; material: soil | place: USA | collected 2012-03-12 | depth 0.1 m
GGGGCTCGTGCCCCGCCCTTCGCGGGACTGCGTGAAACCATGGGCCGAATGTTCCGCATCTCCTAGCACAGGCCGGGGCCGCGGCGTGCGCCGTGCTTTTGAGCTCCCCGGATTCGCGGCGCGACTTCGCCGAACCGGCACCCCCGTGCCGAGCCGCCCGAGGGCACGACACACCACGGGATCGTCGCACGGCCCGACGCGCCCGGCCGCGGAAGGCCAGGGGACGGCGCCCATTTCCGTGCGATTTCTCACATCAGGACCGGCCACACCGATCGGCGCGCCCACCAGATCCGCCTCGTGCTCGTCCACTTCCGGGAGCCCGAGCGCCCATTCCGGCTCAAGCCCAACCTGTTGCAGCGGCGTGCCATCGGGCAACGCGACGAGCAGCGTCGTCAACCGCAGCACGCCGCGACCGGAGTGATCGTCGAAGTATTCCTGCACGCAGCCCTTGCCGAAGGTGTGCGCGCCGAGCAGCGGGCCACGGCCGTAGCTGTCGATGGCGCCCGCGATCATCTCGGCCGCGCTCGCGGTGTAGCCGTCGACGAGCACCGCGAGCGGCCCCTTCCACGCTGTGTCCGCTTCTGGCTCTTGCGCGCGCATCACCTCGCTCACGACGCCGCGGTGGATCAACGGGAACGCCGGCGCGCCCGGCAAGAACAAACCGATCGCCGCGGCCGCGCCGTCGGTCGAGCCGCCGCCGTTGCCGCGCAGATCGAGCACGACGCCGACCGGCTCTTCTTCTTCGCGCGCCGCGCTGAGCGTGCTCGCCAAATCTTCGCCCAAGTGATCGCCGACCTCGCTGATCGGGATCACGAGCGCGCTGCCGTCACCGTAGCGCACGCGCGTCGCGCTCAGCGGCTCGCCCGTTTCCTGACCATCTTGTGGAAACGCGATCGAAAGCTCGAGCGGCACTTGCGCGCTGCCGCGCAACAGGCGCACTCGGTGCACGCTCTGCCCTTGCGGTGGATCGACGCGCGCGAGCTGCTCGATTTGCTCCACGCTCAAGCCCGCCGTGAGCACGTCGTCGACGGCGAGCACGAGATCGTCGATCTCGAGCGGCGCGCGCGGCCCGGCGACGATGCGCGCGCCGAGCGCGGTGCGCACCATGTCACTCCAAAGGGTTGGCTCGCTGCCGTCGATCGGATCGCCTTCGAAGAGCGCCCACTCTTCTTCCAGCGGCGCCCATTCGCCGTGCGGGTCGAGCGCGGGCACGTACGCGCGCACGGCCGCAGCGAGCACGACCTCGGACCACTCTTGCGCGGAATAATCCGGGAAAAATCGCGACGACGCAGCGCCCGCGGGCTCGTCGCCGAGCGCCGGAGCAACGCTTGCGAATTGACCGATGCGCTTGCCCAAATCCGCAGCCAGCACGCGCGCAGGATGCGACACCGACTCGTCTTCGAACGCGGGCTCGTTGATCGCCGCGAGCGCGCGCGCGAACGGCACCTCGCCGGCCTCCGAGCGCGACTTTTCGAACACACCGCGCAGCTCGTCGACCCAACGCTTGGCGGACGCGCCGAGCGCGAGCGAAACGTTGCACGCGCCGTTCGGTGCGCCCTGCTCGAGCTCGTCGAGCAATTCGCCCGCGTGCGCGTGCGCCGCATCCGCGAGCGGCGAATCCGGCGCTGCCGACCAGAGGCCGTGCGGATCGAACCAATCCACCCACAGCTCGGCGAATTCGTCGGCGCCGACTTTGGGCGGTTCCGCGGGCAAACGCCCTCTAACCTCGGCCACGATCGCGCGCGCTTGGCTGCAGCTCAGGCGCGGCGGATCGCCCTTCGGCACCGCGAGCGGCCGTTCGGTCTCGGTTTGCTCGGCGCTCGCCGGAAGCTCGGCGGAAGCGACGGGTAACGGCACGCTCACCGCCGGCGCATTGCCCGGCTCGGTGCTGCGATTGTGACAACCCGCCGCGACGAATCCGAGACCGAGCACACACGCAGCGAGCGAGCTGAGCTGCCACCGGCCGTGTCGTCCGCGTCTCGGCACCGGAAGTACCTTGCGCGCCCACGCGGACGAGCGCAAGCCGCCCGCGCGGCGCCCGGGTTTGCGGCGCGAGGCCGGCAAAAATCGAGCTATGGTCGCGTGCCGTGGAGCTCGGGTTCTTGGTCTTGCTCGGCTGTCGTTTGCGGCCGTTCGGTGCGCTTTCGGCCGCGGGCGAGCGCCGCGTGGCGCGCGCCGCCGCAGCGTACCGCGAAGGAGCCGCGCCGCGCATTCTGGCGTGCGGCGGCAAGATTTGGACGCGCGTGCGCGAGACCGACGCGCTGTGCGCCGCGTTGATTCGCGCCGGTGTGCCCGAGGCTTCACTCGAGCGCGAAGGTTTTTCGCGCTCGACACGGCAGAACGCGCGCTACGCCGCCAAGCTGCTCTTGCCGCGGGGAATTCGACGAATCGGCGTCGTCACTTGTGATTGGCACATGCCGCGCGCGCTCCGCTGCTTCGAAGGAGCGGGCTTCGAAGCGACGCCAGTGCCAGCGCTCGCGCCGCGCCTGCACGGGCTGCGCGGACTCGAGCGAACGGTGCGTGAACGAATCAGCTTCGCCGTCGATCGCGCCGTCACGCGCAACTTCACGAGCGTATGATGCGATCTTTTTTTTGGGGGTTCGCGCTGAGCGCGCTCGCCGCCTGTCGGGGGACAACGCCCGACTCGAGCGCGCGGCCCGCCGCGAGCACGAGCGCGCGCGCGCCGATTCCGGTCGCGACGAGCACGCTCGAGACCGCCGAAATTCAGCGTGATTCGAGCGCGATCGGCGAAACGGCGTTGTCGAGCCGTGAAGCGACCGTGCGGCGCGAGGCAGCGCGCGCCCTCGCACGGATCGCGGATGCGCGCGCGGCGGAGCTGCTCGCGCTCGCACTCGCCGATGAAGACGGTGATGTAGTCACCTGGTCGGCTTACGGGCTCGGCTACGCCTGCAAGGGTCGTGAAGCGAAGATCGTGCGCGCGCTCGTCACACGCGCCGCATCGTTGCCCGATTCGGCGCAAGCGCACACGCCGCTCGAAAATCCGAGCGAAGCCATCGCCGACGCGCTCGGTCGCTGCGGCGGCAGTGAAGCCGAAAGCACGCTGCGCGCGTGGCTCGAAGGCGCGCCTGCGCGCGCAGAAGCCGCCGCGCTCGCCCTCGGGCGGATCGCGTCGCACCAAGGAAGGCTCGAGGACGCGACCGTCGTGGCGTTGCTCGCGGCCGCGGATCGCCCGCAAAATCCGCTCGTTTCCGCGCTCTACGCCGTGAGCCGCCTCGCCGCGCTGAACGAATCGACCGAGAGTCGCGCGCGAGAGCTCGCTCAGCGCGCGCTCGCGAGTCGCGCTCCCGGCAGTGAATTCGCGGTCCGTGCGCTCGCGCACACGGGCGCCGATGGCGTCAGCGCACTCGCCGCACTCGCCTCCGATGTCACGCGTGACGCGACGCTCCGAGCCGAAGCCGTGCGTGAGCTGAGCGCGCTCGGCGCGAGCGCGCAAGCAGCGCTGTGGAGCGCGTTCGACAAACTACCGCTCGACAAACCGACGGACGCCGAGCTGCTCGACGCCAACTTCGGTCCGAACAGCGCAGTCGTCGCCGCGCTCGCCCCGCCGATCCTGAGCTCGGGTCCAAAGCTCCAAGCGTTGAGCGAACTCGCGCTCGGCGACAGCGATGCTCCGACGTTGAAACGCCGCAAAATTCAGCTGCGTTGCGCGGCGGCGACGCTGCTCGCGGGCAGCAATTACCAAAGTCCGCGCCTCACCGCCTGCGACCCGGCAAAGGAGAGCCGCGCGCGCGAGCTCGGTGTGCTCGCGGTGATCGGGCGCGAAAAGATCCGCGGCGCGCGCAAGCAAGCGTACGTGGCGCTCGCGAGCTCGAAGGACGTCGCGGTGCGTGAGGCAGCACTCGGTCTGCTCGCCGCGCACGGCGAGGTGCCCGAAGCGTTTCAGCTCTTGGCCGATGCGCTCGGTGCGACATCACTCGGCGTGGTCGCGAGCGCCGCGACCGTGCTCGCGACCTATCCCGAACGTGCGGCGCGCGTGCCCGAGCATGACGCCGACGCACACTCGGCACCAAACCCCGACCCGAGCGTCGTGCAAGCGTTGACGCGCGCGTTCACCGCCGCGCGCGATCAGCACAACGTCGAGGTCCAGAGCTTGCTTCTCGACGCGACGGGCTCGTTGCAGATTTTGAGCCTGAAATCCACCGTCAACGACGCCTGCACCAGCACGAACCCGACGCTGCGCGAGCACGCGGAAAAATCGCTGCGCTTGCTCGGCGAACAAGCGCGCCGCTGTGACAAGTCGTCGCCCGATGCGAGCGCGCACCCGAGCGCTCCACCCGCGGCGAAGACCGAGCTCAGCTTCGAAACCGAAGCCGGCACACTCACGCTGACGCTCGATGCGGCGTACGCGCCGAACGCCGTCGCGCGCGTCCTCGCGCTCGCTCGAGCCGGTTTCTACGACGGGCTCACCGTGCATCGCGTGGTGCCCGGCTTCGTCGCGCAGCTCGGCGATCCGAACGGCGACGGGTACGGCAGTGACGCGGAGCCGCCGCTGCGCTGCGAAACGTCGCCCATCGCGTTCGGCGCCGGCGCGGTCGGCGTTGCGCTCGCCGGCCGTGACACAGGCTCGAGCCAGATCTTCGTGACGCTCGGCCGCTATCCGCACCTGGACGGCGAGTACGCGTGGCTCGGGCAAGCCGGCCCCGGCTGGGACAAGGTCGCGCCAGGGGATCGCATCCTGCACGTAAAAGCAGCGGATTTGCCGTAGCCGCAGACGAATCGGCGCGCGCCCGCGCTGCCGCGCGAAAACCAAAAGTGGTACAAGCGGGCCATGCTTCTCGCCGTCGACATCGGCAACACGAACGTGGTGTTCGGGCTGTACCGCGGCCGCACGCTCGAACAAACGTTCCGCGTCTCGACCGTGATCACGCGCACCGAAGACGAGTACGGCGTGCTCCTGCAACAACTGCTCACGCTGCGCAAAATTCCGAACGACGCGATCGACGCCGCGATCATCGCCAGCGTCGTGCCTCCGCTGACGGACGTGATGGTCGAAGCGGTGCGGCATGCCTTCGCGCGCGAGCCGCTCGTGGTCGGGCCGGGTCTCAAGACCGGCATTCCCGTGCTGTACGAGAACCCGCGCGACGTCGGCGCCGATCGCATCGTCAACGCCGTCGCGGCGTACGAACGCACGAAATCCGCCGTCATCGTCGTGGATTTCGGCACGGCCACGACGTTCGACTGCATCTCTCCCAAGGGTGAATATCTCGGCGGCGTCATCGTGCCCGGCGTGCAAGTGAGCCTCGAAGGCTTGGTCGCGCGCGCGGCGAAGCTGCAGCGCGTGGAGCTCGCTGCGCCGCCGCACGTCGTCGGTCGCAACACGACGCATGCGCTGCAGTCGGGCGTCGTGTTCGGCTACGCTTCGATGGTGGACGGCATGGTCGAGCGCATCGAGAGCGAGCTCGGCTATCCGTGTCAGGTGCTGGCCACCGGCGGGCTCTCTTCGCTGATCGCCAAGCACACGAAGCGACTCACGGACGTCGACGTCAATCTCACGCTCGACGGCCTGTGCTTGATTCACGAGCGGAATGCCGGCGCTGCGGAAGCCGCCGAAGGCGCGCCCGGCAAACGGCGCGCGAATCGAGCCCGGTGAAACGCCGCGTCTTTCTCGCCAGCACGCTCACGCCTTTCATCGCCGCGCTCGCTGGTTGCAACCGCAATCCAACCGCTGCGTCCACGGGCAAACGGCGCGTCGTCTCGTTGTCGCCCGCGATCACCGAGACTTTGTTCGCAATCGGCGCCGGCTCACAACTCGTCGGGGTGAGCGACTACTGCAACTATCCGGAAGCCGCGAAGCAGCTTCCCCGCAACGGCACAGCGCTCACCCCCAACTACGAAGCGATCGTGCGACTCGCGCCGACGCTGATCCTGTGCGAAGCCGCCGCGAGCACGCCGAAGCGCGAGCTCGCCGCGCTCGGCGTCACCAAATTCGTGCCCTGGCTTTCGCTGGAAGACATCGTCGCGAGCACGCGCTTGCTCGGCGCGCTCACGACGCAGCAACCGGCCGCGAACGCGCTCGCCGACAAACTCTGGAGTGGCCTCGCGGTGGCCGAAAATCCGAGCGGTCCGCGCGTGCTCGTCGTGCTCGGCGAAGGCGAGGCCAAGCTCAGCGAGATCTATTTCATCAAGCGCAATTCGATCCACGGCGCTGCGCTCCGCGCCGCGGGCGCGCGCAACGCCGTCGCGAGCGACGTGCCCGGCGTGCCGCGGCTCTCGCTCGAAGAGTTGATTCGGCTCGATCCCGAAGCGATCATCGTGCTGGTCGCGCCGTCCCCGAGCGCGCCGAGCGAAGCGCAAATCCTGCACGACTACCGCGCGCTCGAGCCGCTCAGCGCGAACAAGAACCAGCGCGTCGCGGTGCTCGCTTCGGATGAGGCGTTCGCGAACGGCCCGCGCATCCTCACGCTCGCCGAGCACTTGAAGCAAAAGCTCGCTACGCTGTTTCCGGCCGCCCCGCCGCAGTGATCGCGATGACCGAGCTCGAGCTCACGAATCTGAGCCTGAAGATCCGCGAGCGCACGCTGCTCGACACGGTGACGCTCGGGGTCGAGCGCGGTGATTTCGTCGCGCTCGTCGGCCCGAACGGCGCGGGCAAAACCACCTTGCTCAAGATCGCGCTCGCGCTCGTTGCGCCCAGCTCGGGTCAAGTGCGGCTGCGCGGCAAAGACACGCGCGAGCTCAGCGCCCGCGAACGCTCCGCGATCGTCGCCTGGCTCCCGCAACACGTGCGCGCCGACGAACCGATCTCCGCGCTCGACGCCGCGGCCGCTGCGCGCTTTCGCTTCGACGAAACCCACGCCGCGTCGCTCACTGCGGCGCGCAGCGCGCTCGCGCGAGTTCATGCCGAAGCCTACGCGAATCGCCGCGTGACCGAGCTTTCGGGTGGCGAGCGACAGCGCGTCGCGTTCGCGTGTTTGCTCGCGCAAGAAGCGAATTTATTGTTGTTCGACGAGCCCGCGAATCACCTCGATCCGGCGCAGCAGCTCGAGATCTATCGTTTGCTCGGTCAGCTCTGGCAGAGCGGGCACACCATCGTGTGCATCAATCACGACGTCAATTTGTTGAACCATCTCGGCGACGCGGCGCGCGTGCGCATCGTCGGCATGAACCGCGGACGCATCGAGCTCGAGTCGAACTTTGCGGCTCCGGATCTGCCCGAACGACTCGGCGCGCTCTTCTCCGTGCCGCTGCGCGCGTTGCACGACGCGGGTCAGCGCTTCATCGTGCCGTTCGCTGGGGCACGACCATGAAGGCGCGCGCGATTGTCGTCATCGTCGCGTGCTTCGTGCTGTTCGCCGCCGCCGTGTTCCTCGGTGCGAGTCTCGGCGGCCCCGAAGGCGATTTCATCCTCTGGCAATTACGCTTGCCGCGCGCGCTCGTCGGCGCGCTCGTCGGCGCGACGCTCGCGCTCGTCGGCGCGGTATTTCAGGCGCTATTTCAAAATCCGCTCGCGACCTCGGACACCGTGGGCACGACGGCCGGCGCGACGCTGGGCGCGCTCGCGGCGCTCGCGCTCGGCGACTCGCACAGCGTGCAGGGCCTGCCGCTGGTCACGGTCTCGGCGTTCGCGGGCGCGCTCGGCGCGAGCTTCTTGGTCGCGAGCTTCGCGTCCTCGCGGCGCGCGCATTCGAGTGATGTGCTGCTCGCGGGCATCGCCGTGACACTCGCGACGAGCGCGATCGCTTCCGGCATTCAATACGTCTCGGATAGCCGCGCGCTCTTCGCGGCGACGCAGTGGGCGCTCGGACAGCTGCCGCAAGTCGGCTATCGCGGCGTGCTCTTGCTCTTGCCGGTGTGCGCGTTTTCGTGCGTCGGCTTGCTCACGTTGACGCGGAATTTGCAGGCGTTCGCGCTCGGCGAAGAGCTCGCACACAGCCAGGGCGTGAACGTGCCGCGCTTGCGTTTCGTCGCGCTCGCGCTCGGCTCGCTCGGCGTCGCGGCGTGCGTCGCTTGGTGCGGACCGATCGCGTTCGTCGGTTTGATCGTGCCGCACCTCGTGCGCGCCCTGCTCGGCTCGAGCTACCGCGTGCTCTTGCCGATGTCGCTCGTGCTCGGCGCCGCGCTGCTCGTTACGTGTGATGCGTTCGCACGCCTGATCGTGCCGGGCCGAGAGCTCCCCGTCGGGATCGTGACCGCAGCGCTCGGCGCGCCCGCGTTGGTCGCTCTCGTTGCCCGCACGAAGCGCTGACTACTTCTCGAACACCTGCGCGCCGGCCAAACCGGAGCCGCCCGCGGCCGTCACGACCACGCGCACCGCGACCGGCAACGGCAACGCCCACTTGTAACAATTCGGCTTCTTGCCGAGCACCGCGGAGGGCCCGACGTCTTGATCCGTCGCGAGGATCGGCGCCATGCCCGGCACGATCGTCACGGCGACGAGCTGCACATTCAGCTCGGAAATCGGCGGCATCCCGACCGCTGCCACGCTGTAACACTTGTTCGGCTGCAGCATGATTTGTTGCTCGAGCGTCTGCGCGCCGCCGATGTTGCCGGCGAACGCCGCGCCGATCGCCTTCGAGCCGGCGACGGTCTGCGACGTCGCGAGCGCCGTGATCATCGGTTGCACCGCGGCAGCCATCGCCGGATCCGCGCTCGCTGCGGGCGGCGGCGTGGTCGGAGCAGCCGTCACTGTCGGCGCCGCGGTCGCGGTCGGAGCAGCCGTCGGCAACGCGCCGGCACCCGCTGCGCCGGGCGTGCCCGCTTGGTATCCGGCAGTCGCGGCCGGCTCGTCTTGCTTCTTGCAAGCGATGGCGGCGAGCAGAGCGAGCGGCAGCGTCAGGCGTAGCGTCTTGTGCATCATGGAGAGCTCCTCGAAGGGAAAAAGAAGGTCGCGGGCGGCAAAGCTACTCTGCCCTTTCCGCGCTCTCAACACGGGTTAACGTCCGCCGCATGCGTTTCGCGTTGATCAGCGACGAACATTTCGGCCCGACCGCGTACTTCGAAGGCAAGTTGCGCAAGCTCACCGCACGAGCCGGCGAGCTTTGCCAGAGCTTCGTTCGCCGCATGAACGACGAAGTGCATCCAGATCTCGTGATCAACCTCGGCGACGTGATCGAAGATGAATCGCGCGAAAAAGACCTCGAGCACTACGGACAGTTCGTGCAGATCTTGTCCGAGCTCAGCTGCCCGGTGCTGCACGTGGCCGGCAATCACGATCAAATCAACCTGAGCGACGACGATCTACGCAGGCTTTGGGCACACGAAGGCGAGCTCTTCTACAGCCGTGATTTTTTGGGGGTGCACTTCGCGGTGCTGCGCACGATCGAAATTCAAGATCGCGCGATTCACCTGCCGCCCGAGCAAATCGAGTGGCTGCGCGCTGACCTCGCGCGCACGGATTTGCCGAGCATCGTCTTGATGCATCACCCCGCGAGCGACATGCGGCTCGACGGCAATCGCTGGTTCGCCGAGCGGCCGTACGTCTGCCGCGTCGCCGAGCGCCGCGATTTCCAGCGCGTGATCAGCGCGGCGCCGAACGTCGTCGCGGTGTTCAACGGCCACGTGCATTGGAATCACTTCGACGTCATCTCCGGGGTGCCGTACATCACGCTCCAGAGCCTGATCGAAAACTTGGACGACGACGCGCCGGGTCGCGCAGCGGCCGCGCACGCGGTCGTCGACTTGGACGACAAACGCATGGTCGTACGCGTCGCGGGCGCGGAGCCCGTGCGCTATCAGGTCGAGCTGCGCAGCCGCAGCTGATCGGATGCCATCGTCGGCTCGGCTTTGTGCCAAGCGAACGACGCCCACAGCGCAGTGAGCAGCGAAATCCACTGCGACGTCGACAGCGCGACGATGCTCGGCGCGCTCAGTCCGTGCGGCTTGAGCCACACGTAAACGACGACCGGCAGCGCAAACGCGAGCCCGTTGAGCGCACGCCTCAGAGCGCCGTTCACGACGCTGCGCGCCGGACCGTACGCAAACGCCGCCGCGAATAGCACGAGCAGGAGCGGGATCCCGAGGTGCTCGCGAAACGCCGGACCAAACGTGCCGCGCTCCGTATCGTCCCGCACGATCTCGAGCAAGAACCGGCACCAGCCGTAGCCGAAGGTGAACGCGAGGAAAACTTCGCCGCGAAACCGGCGCTGCTTCGTGAGGTAGAGCGTGAGCGCGAGCAAGAGCGCGCCGACGAACGACTCGTACAGCTCGGTCGGGTGCACCGGCAGCGAAGCTTGCGAAGTGATCGCGAGGCCGCGCTCGTTCACGTGCTGCAGCCACGCGGGCGAGCCAGCGCCGTCGAGCAAATCATCGGGCCAACGCGGGAAGGTGCCGAGCTTTTTGAGCCACGCGGGCGCGCTCGCCGCGAGCGGCTTGCCGAAATCACAACCAAACAAATAACAACCGATGCGCGTGAGCATCAGCCCGCTCGCCAAGCTCGGCGCAGCCACGTCCGCCCACGGCAGCAAGGGCACCCC
>FTCX01000732.1_pt1 | contig 10384 bp, 7 predicted proteins | sample 1639831 | NCBI WGS metagenome assembly FTCX01 (sample SAMEA3914869, study PRJEB12502) | metagenome | biome: forest; material: soil | place: USA | collected 2012-03-12 | depth 0.1 m
CGGGAGGCTGGCGAAAGTAGAATTGTACCGCAGGGCTACAGTGCATCATGCTCTCGAGTACGCCAGCACAGGGTATGCTGCCGGGCCAAATCCCTATTGCTGATTTTTCTCGTTTTCCTGAATAGATTTTCCGAAATGCGCGGTTCTTGGAATGGGACGCATTCAGCTCGCGCAGGCGGACCGCGAGCGCGGGCACGGCGCAGATCACGAAGTCCGTTGTTTTTGGGGGCTCGCGCGAAGCGGTAGCGCGCCGCGAACGTTCACCGCGTTGTCCGGCAACGCCGTGCGGCCACTTGGTCGAACGCGCCGAAACGCCGAAGCGCGCTCAGCCTTTGACGGCGCCGCTCACGAGCCCGCTCACGAACTCGCGCTGAAGCGCGAAGAACAAGATCGCAGGCGGCACGATCGCGAGCACGGTTCCAGCCAAAAACACGCCGTAATCGTTGGCGTACTGTGCGATGTACAGATTCAGCACGACCGGCAGCGTGAGCTTGCTCTGGGTTTGGAGCAGCACGCTCGGCGCGAAAAACGAATTCCACGAAGCGAGGAAGCTCATCAAGCAGAACGCCGCGCTGGTCGGACGCACGAGCGGCATCACCAGCCGCAGATAAATCCAAAACTCAGCGCAACCGTCGACGCGACCGGCATCGATGAGCTCGTTCGGCACGCCGTGCATCGCCTGCCGGAACAAGAAGATGCCGTAGGCGCTGACCATGCCCGGCAAAATCACGCCGGAATACGAATCGACCAGATGGATGCGGACGAGCAGCTCGTAAATCGGCGGCATCAAGAGCACGCCGGGGATCGTGAGCGAGCCGAGCATGAACGCCAGCAGGCCGGCTTTGCCGCGAAAATCGTATTTGGCCACGGCGTAGCCGGCGAGCGAGCAGAAGAAAAGCTGCAGCACCGTGCTCGTCGAAGCCAGACAGACCGAGTTCAATAGGTACTGCCAAAAGTAGACCGTACCGCCGAGGCTCGGTTTGCCGGCCAGCAGCTCACGAAAGTTGTTCAGGTTCAGCGTGCGCGCGGACCACTCGCCGAGCGGCGGAAAGAACACGTACTCGTTGAGCACCGATTTGTCTTTGAAGACGGCGGCCACGAGCCACAGAAACGGCGCGAGCACGCCGCTCGCCGCAACCAGTAACATCACGTGCTTGAGGAACGAGAACGCGAGCTTCGGCTGACGCGGTGAAGCCGCGAACAACGCCGCGAACACGCCGAGCACGCTCAACACGATCAGTCGCGCTGCGTTCATGAGAGCCGTTCCCTACTCCGCTCCGACGCCGGTCAGGCGCAGTTGCAAGCAGCTCGCGCCGAGGATGATCGCCGCGACGACCCAACCAACCGCTGCGCCCAAACCCAGATCACCGCCGGAAAACGCGACTTGGTACAAATAGCCAATCACGGTGAGCCCCGAGTTGTCCGGCCCCGAGCCGTTCGATTGCGGCAAGAGCGCGAGCGGCAGCTCGAACAACTGATACGACCCGATGATGCTGGTCACCACCACGAACACGAGCACGTGACGCATCGCCGGCAACGTCACGTGCAAAAACACCCGGAGCGGGCCGGCGCCGTCCATGCTCGCAGCCTCGACCAGGCTCTTGTCGACGCTCTGCAGGGCCGCCAGGAAATAGATCATGTTGAAGCCGACCCAAATCCAGAGCGAAGTGATCACGATCGCCGGCATCACCAGCCGCGGCTCACCGAGCCAACGTTGCTCGAGACCCCAGCCGAACAGCGCCTGACAGAACCGATTGATCAAGCCGTAACGCGGCGTGAACAGCACCCCGAACAAGATCCCGACGAAGATCTGTCCGACCAGATTCGGCGAGAACAAGATCAGTCGAAAAAAGCCTTTGAAACGACTCTGGCTCGAATCGAGCAGGAGCGCGAGGCCGAGCGAGAGCGGCAGCTGCAAAAACAGCGAGCACAGCGCGAACACCGTCGTGTTCCACAGCGCGCGATGAAAAATCGGGTCGAAGAGCAGGAACGCGAAATTGTCGAGCCCGACGAACACACGGCTCCGCGGGCCGTTGGTTTGAAAGAACGCGAGCAAGCCCGCGTGACACAGCGGATAGATCAGGAAGACCGCGCTCACGAGCAGATACGGTGCGAGGAACCAATACGGCGCGGTGAGCCGCGGGCCGGAGCCCGGCGCCGGCGCCTCGAGCTTTCGACGCGAGAACGGCAAACCCCAAGCGCGAACGCTGCGTACGGACGCCGTCATTCGTCCCTCGCAGCGAGCACGTGGCGTTCGGACACGCGCCGCACGTAAGTTGCGGCGGCGGCGAGCTCCGTCTCGGCTACCCGCTCGAGCCCTTCGTCTCCGTGTTGCTCGTAGTAGGCGCCTGCGCGGAGCAACGCTTCCCCGAGCTTGTCGAAGGCCAATTGGTAGAAGGGCGAGCCGTAGACATCGGGCGTGGACGGCGCAAGCGCCGCATACACGGCGCCCAGCGGCTGCCCCGAGAAATACGAATTTGGCCGGCGAAATTCCGGCAAATCCCAAGCTTCTTTGAAGGGCGGGATGATGTTGGTCGCCAAGAAGCGCGCGCCGAGCGCCGGCTTGTTCAGATACAGAAACTTCGCCAGCTCCCAAGCGAGCTCCTGATGCTGGCTCGCTTTGGTGATGAAGAGCCCGGTGCCGCCCCAAACGCTCGTGCGCCGACCGCCGGGTTCCCACGCCGGCAGCGGCATCACTTTCATCTTTCCGGCGAGGTGCGGCAGATCGGTTTCGGTCATGAACGTGCGCCAGTCGGGCGCGAGGTAAAATAGCGCGAGACCGTCGCTCATCGCTTTCAGCAGCGGCTGACCCCAGCCGCACTCGGTCGCGACGCGGTCCTTGCCGCGCGTCTGTCGCACGTACCAAGCGAGCACCGCCGCCGCGCGCGGATCATCGAACGTGACGCGCCCTTGCTCGTCGAACAAGCCCACCCCGCGCTGGAGCAACAGAGCCACCAAGGCATCGCCGCCCGAGAGCGGCAAATCGAGCGCGTAGCGATCGAGCACGCCGTCGCCGTCGAGATCGCGCGTGACGACTCGACCCATTTCCGCAAAATCTGCCCAAGTTCGTAGCTTGTCGACGTCGATGCCGAGCGCCTCGACCAAATCGGCCCGATACATCAACGCGAGCGGGTGTACGTCGTGCGGCAGCGCGAACACGTGACCGCGCGAGGACCACAAACTCAACCGCGAAGCGACGAGCTTGTCGCGCAGCCGCTCGCGCTCGACGCGCTCCGTCAAATCCGTAAAGCCCACGTCCGCGAGCGGCCCGGAGGTGAAGTAGCCCATGCTCCCCGCGAGCAGCTCCACCAGATCCGGCACTTCGGTCCCCGCCATCAGCGCGTTTTGCAGCCGCGCGGTGAGCCCTTGCTGATGCACGAGCTGAATCGAGACGCGCACGCCGTGTGCACGCTCGAACTCGGGGATCGCTTTCTTGTACGCCTCCGAGTGGAGCGAGGTGAACGTGGTGAGCACGAGGTCCGGACGCGCTTCGGGCCTTTGTCGAGTGACGACCAAGAGCAACGTGGAGACGAAGGACGTGACGAGCAGCCAGAACGGAGCTTTGCCGTAGGGGAAGTGCTGAGCCACGTTTTTCACGGAACGATCCCACCATAACACGCAAATTCATCGAATGAAATCGTTACCACATCGCAATGCACAGCCACGGGCTCGCGCCCCAATCGCTCTTGTCGCGAACTCGCGAGAATGATTGCTCAAATGACGAACGGCGCCTCGGTTTGAAAACCGAAGCGCCGTCGCGCGTCACCGCGAGCGCGGTCTTACGGGAAGAGCGTCGGCAAGCCGCTGTAAGGAGAAGGCGCCGAGCACGTGGGCCCGACGTAGCCCTTGTGGCGATAGAACTGCGGATCGTCGATCCACACGTCGAGGTTGCCGCCGGGGAACGCGAACACGAGCGCTTCGATCGAGCACACGTCCAAACCCGGCGAACGCTTGTCCACGTTGCCCTGACGCATGTCCGCGAACGGAATGTAATAGCGCTTCCAGTCCGTATCGATCGCCGGTGAGCCGAGCCAACTGTCGCCGCAGCGATCTAGTTTCTCCGGCGGATCCAGGTCCACCCCAGGGGTGTAACAGAATTGGGCCGAAGCCTCGCGCGTATCCTGAAACACGTACGGCTTGTCGGAGCAGTGCATCGTGCCGACGCCCGGAGCGCCCGAGGGGCCAGGAACCTGCCACAAATTGGCTTCCGTGGCGTTCACGGGGTTGTAGATCATGGACGGGATCGGCGTGTCGGTCCGGAAATCACACGCGGTCTGGCCGCAGCGAATCGACGGATCATCCGACGGCCACGCATCGACCTTGGGATCCCAGCAGTACGTGCCCTTCTTGTCCGCCGCATTCGCGACGAAGCCCGAGTAGCAACCGCTGAGCGGAATCGTGGCGGGATCCGGATGATTGTACTGCGTGTTCGTCGGATCCGGATCGTACTCGGTGCAGGGTTTGCCGTTCGTGCAGCTGCAGATCGTGTAGATGCTGCGACACGCGGCGTGCTCCGCCGTGAGCTGCTTGTTGAAATCATCCGAAGTGGTTCGGTCCAAAATTCCAGGACGAAAACCATCTTCACCGTAAGGTCCGCGCCGCGCCCAGAACGTGATGCCCTCCCACTGGCTCACGTCCGCGCTCGCCATCGCCGGAATGTAGGGTGTGTCGCCTTGGGCCGCGAACTCCACCGTGAGGGGTGTGAACGGGACTTGCGGGTTGTTCACGTCGGGATTCAGCGTGGTTTCGTGATTGTCGAGCACCGTGCCGAGGCCCGCGCCCCAGTTCGTGTACGTGCCCGCGAGGTGCATCGCGCGCGTGCTGCCACAGCGTTTGCCCGGTTGAGCCACGTTGTTCGCGTCGTACGTGATCCAGTTCTGGGGAATCGCGGTCGAAGCGGGTTCCCAATCCTTCAACGCGGTCGGCATCACCTCGCAGGTGCTGTCGTTGTAGGTGTACGTCTTCGAGGCGACGCCGCCTTCGTAGTCGTCGACGAGCGCAAACTCCATATCCGCCGGGTCCGCGCAATCATCGGCCGAAAGCGGGTGCGGACCGTAGTCGTTCACCGCGGGCGGCAAGCTGTTGTCGGCCGCTTGCACCGGCATTACGTAATACGGCGTATTCGGGCCGATCTCGGCGGCGGGCTCTTTGCCCGCGCCGCTCGTGCCACCGCACGCAGCGCTCCACACGGGGAAAGCGGCGATGATCAAAACGACAGGCGCTGACTTGGAAAGAATGCTCATTGCTTAGCCTATTTTAGCTCGCCACTCAGTTCGCGCTCTTGAACGGCGATTGCTTGCCGGGCTCGATCACGAACTCCACGTCGTCGATCCAAAGATCGAACGGCGCATCGCCAGTAATGGGTTGGATCTCGAGCGAGATGGCGTCGTTGAATCCGCCGGGCACCTTCTGCGCCCAATCCGCTTGCTTCATCTTGTCGAGCGGCACCACGATTTGTTTCCACTTCTTGGGGCCGCCGAAGCCGTACGCGAAGTTGCCGTAGTCGGTGACGGCCTTGCGCGTGATCGCAGCGCGGAAGCCGCCCTGCCCTTTCGCCCAAAAGCGAATCCCCTTCACCATCGTGATGTCCGTCGGCGTCGCGTTGGGGTCGATGTTGATCGCGAGCGACGCCCACGGCCACGGCTTCACATTTTTGCCCAGCTTGCCGCTCAAGTGGCCGGCCATCTTGTGCACCGGATCTTCGCTATCCTCGAGGCGATAGGTCGCGATCGTGCCGAGGTTGTTGGTGTCCATTTCGGCGCCCCAGACCGCGCCGTTGATCGGCCCCTTGCCGTCGAAATCGTCGAGCACGACCGCGGTGCCGTCGAGCTTCTCCGGCGGCAGATCCGGCTCTTCGAAGGGATTGCGTTTGTGCGGCGCGAGCACGAGCTCCACGTCATCGACGTACAGGTTGAAATCGGTGCCCTCATCGAGTGGCGCGATTTCGATCGTCTTCACGTCGTTCCAAGTGCGCGGCAGTTGCTGCGCCCAATCCGGTTGGCGCAGGCTATCCATGCGGATTTCGATCGTCGTCCACTTGCCAGCGGGCGCTTTGAAGCTGGTCGCGAAGTTGCCGTAGTCTTTGACGGCCTCGCGCGGCAGATCGAAGCGATACTTGCCGCCGTCGCCCTTCACCTTGAAGCGGACCATCTTCACGGCGCTGAAGTCCGCGCCCGAGCCATCTGCCTTTGCCTGCAAGCCGAGGCTCGCCCAGCTGTAGATCTTGCCTTGGCTGTGCCCGAGGTGACCGGTGAAATGCCCGACCGCGCCCTTGCCGCCTTCGACGTCGCTCTCTTGCTTGAACTCGGCGGTGCTGCCGAGATTGTTCTGATCCGCCGATGCCCACCAGCCGACGCCGTTCGCCGCAATCGCGTTCTCGAAGTTGTCGAGCTGGAAGCCTTTGGTCTTGCGCGTGACCGGGCCGCCGTCATCCGGGCGCGCCGCCGTGATGCAGCCGGCGAGCGGCAACAGACCCAAGAACAGCAAACAGGCTCGATGGTGGCGCATCGCGGGCTTCTCCGCCGGGCTCTTCGGGTGGCTGAAAACCAGCCATTCCCGCGCTCGGTACTCGATACAGCTTACGGGGCTGAGCCACCCCCGAGGGTGGCTTTTCTTCTCGTTTCCGTGGACGAATTTTCCTCACAGAGTTCGAAATGCAGGCGAAAATTCCGGGGAAAGATGCGGCCCCACGAAGATTGGTCGGGATCAGAAACCCGGGCCGTCGGTCAGATCTCGGTAGAACAAACGCATGCCGTGAGTAAGATGTCTTTTCGAAACAGTTTGACCCGAAACGCATAACGCGGCGCGTGAAAGAGGCGAGTTCATGGCAGGTGTGGTCCTCAAGGACGTAGTGAAAGTGTACGAAGGCGGCGTAAAGGTCGTCGACCGATTCAATTTGGACATCGCCGATCGTGAATTCGTGGTCTTCGTCGGCCCGTCCGGCTGCGGAAAATCGACGACATTACGCATGATTGCCGGCCTCGAAGAGGTCACGTCCGGCACGATCTCCATCGGCGACCGCGTGGTCAACAACGTCGCGCCGAAGGACCGCGACATCGCCATGGTGTTCCAGAGCTACGCGCTCTACCCGCACATGACCGTCTACGACAACATGGCGTTCGCGCTGAAGCTCCGAAACACGCCGAAAGCGACGATCGACGAAAAAGTGCAGCGCGCGGCCAAGGTGCTGATGATTTCGCACCTACTCGAGCGCAAGCCGAAGGCGCTGTCCGGCGGCCAACGCCAGCGCGTCGCGCTCGGCCGCGCGATCGTGCGCGACCCGAAATGCTTTTTGTTCGACGAGCCGCTCTCGAACTTGGACGCGAAGCTCCGCGTCGAGATGCGCGCCGAGATCAAGCAAATCACGATGAGTTTGAACGCGACGACCGTGTACGTCACGCACGACCAAGAAGAAGCGATGACGCTCGGCGATCGCGTGGTCGTGATGAAAGACGGCATCACGCAGCAAGTAGGCTCGGCCCTCGAGATCTACAATCACCCGACGAACCGCTTCGTCGCGAGCTTCCTCGGCAGCCCGCCCATGAACTTCTTCACCGGCAAGCTGAGTGAAATCGGTGGGCGCCTATTCTTCGAGGAAGGCACGGGAAAACTGCCGATTCCGGATTGGGCAGCGGCGGAGCTGAAGAGCCGCGTCGGGCAAGAGTTGGTGATCGGCGTACGGCCGGAAGCGATGTCGGATCGCGTGCACGCGCGCTTCCAAACCGAGGATAATTTCCTCGATATGAAGGTGACCCTCGTGCAGCCGCTCGGTCACAAGATGGACGTGTATCTCTCCACGAGCGCGCATCCGAAAGCCGTCGCGCAGATCGATTCTTCGGCGGGCGTTCGCGCCGGCGAGGCCATGCAGATCTTCTTCGACATGGCGCGCGTGCACTTCTTCGAGCCGGGCGACAACGGCAAGCGGCTCGTGCGCAATACGGCGATCAAGGCCTGAGTCGAAGTCCGCGTTTGGGGCTCGCATCGGCCCCAAACGCGATTTCGCGCCGCGCCCTCAGTACGGGAAGCCGGCGATGCTCGAGGCGATCGAAAACACGCCGCGCTGGCCGTCATTGCCCTGCGCGGTGATGTAGATCGTTTTGTGATCGGTGCCGCCGAACGCGACGTTCGTCGAGGTGCCGCCGTTGTCGAGCTGCACGGTGCCGAGCATCGTCCCCGCGGACGAATAGATATCGATGCTCGCGCCGCCACCGGCAACGTACACGTTGCCCGCGCAGTCGACGGCCATACCATCACCGTTGAACTTCGACGCGAAGTCAGCGGCTGGGCCGAGGCTGCCGTCGGCCATGACCGCGAACTTCTTGAACCCACCGGAACCATCGACATAGAGCGTCTTCTCGTCCGGCGAGAGCGTGACGCCGTTGGGCATCATCGGCGCATCGGCGATGGGCGTGACCGTGCGCGTCGGTGCCGGTGAGACCCAATAGAGTCGCGTCGCGCTCTGCGGCTCGGGGTTGGTCGAGTTTTGGTAGTTCGGATCGGAGAAGTAGATCGTGCCGTCGCTGCGGATCGCGAGATCGTTCGGCGAGTCGAAGCGCGCGTTCATGTACGAAGTGACGACGGGCGTGACCGGGCCGCTCGGCAACGTGACTTCCGACACCGAGCCGTCTTTGTGAACGGCCGCCCACAGGTTGCCGCTCCCGTCGACCGCCATGCCGTTGCTGCCCGAGTCGGCCACCGCAATCGAGACGACATTGCCCGGTCCGAGCTTCAGAATGCGCGCCGGCGGAATCGGCGTCGCCGAGGTCATCTCCGAGAAATACAGCGAATCCCCGATCCAAACCGGCCCTTCGACGTTCGTGAAGCCCGCATTCTTGTTGAAGTCGTCGACCGGCGTCGTGCCGGCGATGTGCGTCGCCTTGCCAGTCGGCAACGCGAACGTGCCGGGATCCGCCGGACAGGTGAAAGCGGTTCCCGTCGAGCCACCGCCAGCACCGCCCGCGCCGCCGCTCGTGCCACCGGCGCCTGCCGTCGTGCCGTTGCTGCCGCTGCTGCCACCGCTCGTCGCGCCTGCGTTCCCGCTGCCGCCACCGCCGGTCGTGCTCGTGCCCGCGCTTCCTGAGCTCGTGCCGCCGCTGCCGCCGTTGGTGTGCGCGCCCGCTGCGCCTGCGGTGCCTCCCGAGCTGGGGCTCCCACCGCGCCCGGTGTCGCCACCACCACTCGAAGAGCTGCAAGCTGCAGCGAAAGCCAACACGAACCAGCACGCCAACGTCTTCTTCATCGAATTCTCCCAATCACCGACGGCACCTATCAACGCGAGCGCTCGCGCCGCGCCTCACTCATTAGCATTTCGTGTTCGCTTCGCGCGCGTTGACGCAACGCGAAGCGAGCTGTTTCGCTTGGTAAATGCGGTTGACTTGGCTTTGCTCGAACGCTTCGCCTAGGTTCGAAGGCACATGACGGACCCCAATAGACTCGCGATTCTCGTGGGCGGCGGCCCCGCCCCCGGCATCAATAGCGTGATCGGCGCGGCCACGATCCGCGCCTGCGTTTCCGGCATTCCGGTGCTCGGCATCCGCGATGGCTTTTCGGCCATCATGCGCGGTGACGTGAGCAAAGTGCGACCGCTCGACATCGAAGCCGTCTCGCGCATCCACTTTCGCGGCGGCTCGTGCCTCGGCACCGCGCGCGCCAACCCAACCAAAGATCCCGCGCTTCTCGACGCGACGGTCGACTCGTTCAAACGACTCGGAGTCACGCGGCTGATCACCATCGGCGGGGACGACACGGCGTTTTCAGCGCTGCGTCTGGCCGAGCATTCGCAGGGCGCGCTGCGCGTCGTGCACGTGCCGAAGACGATCGACAACGATCTCGATTTGCCGGAATGGATTCCGACCTTCGGTTATCAGACGGCGCGCCACGTCGGCACCGGCATCGTGCGGGATTTGTTGGTCGACGCGCAGACCACGTCGCGTTGGTACTTCGTCGTCGCGATGGGCCGAAAAGCTGGGCATTTGGCGCTCGGCATCGGCAAGGCGGCGGGCGCGACGCTGACCGTGATCCCGGAAGAATTTCCGCCCGGCGTCGTGCCGCTCGCGACCATGGTCGACACGCTCGCCGGCGCGATCATCAAGCGACTCGCATACGGCCGTCCCGACGGCGTCGCCGTCCTCGCCGAAGGTTTGGTCGAGCGGCTCGATCCCGAGGAGCTTGCGCAGCACGGCGACGTGGAGCGCGATGAGCACGATCACATTCGCCTCGCGGAGATCGATTTCGGGCGCATCATCAAAGCGCGCGTGCTCGATCGCCTGAAAGGCTTCGGCATCAAGAGCACGATCGTGTCGAAGGACATCGGCTACGAGCTGCGCTGTACCGATCCGATCCCGTTCGACATGGAGTACACGCGCGACCTCGGCTACTGCGCGGC
>FTCX01000655.1_pt1 | contig 10357 bp, 7 predicted proteins | sample 1639831 | NCBI WGS metagenome assembly FTCX01 (sample SAMEA3914869, study PRJEB12502) | metagenome | biome: forest; material: soil | place: USA | collected 2012-03-12 | depth 0.1 m
GCTCGGCTGCTCCTTCGCCGGCCTTTGCTACGCCGAGCTCTCGGCCATGATTCCCGTCGCGGGCAGCGCGTACACCTACGCGTACGCCACGCTCGGTGAATTCCTCGCCTGGATCATCGGTTGGGATTTGATGCTCGAGTATCTGTTCGGCGCGGCCACGGTCGCAGTCGGTTGGTCGGGCTACTTCGTCGCGTTCTTGAAAGAGCTCAGCCACACCTTCGGCTCGAGCTGGGAGCCGTCCGCGGCGTGGACGACGGCGCCGTTCGCGCTGCAAGGCGAGCACACGCTCGTGCGCAGCGCGGCTGGCGTGTTGAATCTGCCGGCGGTGATCTTGGTACTGATCATCACGGGCTTGCTCGTGCTCGGGATCAAAGAGTCCGCGCGCGTGAACAACGTGATCGTCGCGGTGAAGCTCGTGGTCGTCGCGCTCGTGATCGTGTTCGGATTTCAGCACGTGAACAGCGCCAACTGGCACCCGTTGATCCCGGAAAACCAGGGCGAATTCGGCAAATTCGGCTGGTCCGGCGTGTTCCGGGCTTCTGCGGTCGTGTTCTTCGCGTACATCGGCTTCGACGCGGTTTCGACCGCCGCGCAAGAAGCCAAGAACCCGCAACGGGACATGCCGCGCGGCATCCTCGCGTCACTCTGCATCTGCACCGTGCTGTACGTGCTGATGGCGCTGGTGATGACGGGGCTCGCTTCGTATCACGAGCTCGATGTGCCGCACCCGGTGTACGTCGCGCTCGCCAAAGCCGGACCGTCGCTCGCGTGGCTCGACTACTTGGTCAACGTGGGCGCGATCGCGGGACTCGCTTCGGTCGTGCTCGTGCTCTTGATGGGGCAGCCGCGCATCTTCCACGCCATGGCGGAAGACGGCCTTTTACCGCCGATTTTCCAGCGCATGCACCCGCGTTTCAAAACGCCGTACGTGACCACGCTGCTCACGGGTGCCGTCGCCGCGGTGGTCGCCGGCATTTTCCCGGTGAGCTTGCTCGGTGAGCTCGTGTCGATCGGCACGCTGCTCGCGTTCGTGCTCGTGTGCGCAGGCGTGTGGCTCTTGCGCTCGCGCATGCCGGAAGTGCCGCGGCCATTTCGCACGCCGCTCGTGCCACTCGTGCCGATCTTGGGCATCGGCACGTGCGGCTACATGATGCTCGCGTTACCGATCGAGACGTGGATTCGACTCGTGATCTGGATGGGCCTCGGCTGCATCGTCTATTTTCTGTACGGGCGAAAACACTCGAAGCTCACGGCAGAAACACCGTAAATTGCGCTGTTTTTTGTGGGTTCAGCGGTGCGCTCGCGGCGCGCACTGGTAGCTCGCTGCGCAACGCTTCGAGCTACCGATTCCGGCGCTCGCCGTCCGCGCTGAACCCAACAAAACCAAAATCGATCGCGGCCGGCGAATTTTCGACCGCGCGCTCGCTGCCGAGCGTGCCGCGGTTGAGCGCGAGATCGTTCGGCGCATTCGCGCCATAAATCGCTGCGAGCGCGCGCGCTTGCTCACGCCCCACGCCGACCTCGAACATGCCGCCGAAGTACGCGCGGTCTCGGCACAGCTCGAGCGCGCGCAAGAGCTCGAGCACGCCGCCCATGCGCGGCGCTTTGAGGTTCACCCATTCGCCGCGCGCGAACGCCGCTTCCGCGTCCGCAGCCGATTCGATCGTCGCATCCCGCGACACGCGACGCGCCGGAATTTCTGCGCCGTGCGGCGGATCTTCGAGCAGCGCGTGGGGCACCGCGTTCGCGGCGCGGCGCGCGAATTCGGCGCTGCCGCGGCCCTTGAAATCCAAAATCACGAGCCGCGGATCGCGGCCGAGCTCGTGCAGCGTCGCGTCGCTCCAGCGCTCGTCGAGATCGAGCTTGAGCTCGCCGACGAAGCCCGCAGCGCGCAAGCGCGTGATTGCAGCGAGCGGATCGGCGCCGCCGCTGAGCGAAGCCACGAAGCGCAGCTCGGCTTCGCGCAGGCCGGTCAGATCGTACAAGCCAAGCTCGGTTTGGCGCAGCGCGAGATCGATCAGCGCGGCTTCGAGCGCGGCGCGTTCGTAACGCGGGAGCTCCGCGCCGGCGAGCGCTCGCTCGACGGTGAGCTCGCCATTTTCGACGGCGCGCTCGCCCGTGAGCTCGTCGCGCTCCGTCAAATCACGAAACCACGCTGCGATGCGCTCGACGAAGAGCTCGTGCTCCGCGCCGTAAAACGCGACGTTCTCGCCGTAGCCCGTGACCCCGAATCCGCTCAGCTCGACGGTGCTGCTCGGGCGCGGCTCGCCGGGATAATCCGGCAGCGGCACCGCGCTTCGAGTCACGTGCACGCGCGCGACGTGAACCGGCAATGCGGCGAGCGTGCGCGCGAGCGCAATGGGTGAAGGGCGCGGCGTTACGCCGGCCATGCGCAGCGAAAACCAGCGAAAATTTGGCGCCTTTGGGGATAGTCCCAGTTGCGGAACGTATTGCGCGCCACGAGCGGATGCGTCGCGAACGAGCCTCCGCGCAGCACGCGATATTCCTCGCCGAAGAACACTTCCGAGTATTCGCGATACGGAAACGCTTCGAAGCCGGGGTAGCCGTTGAACCAAGTATCGGTCCACTCCCAGACGTCACCGAGCAAGTGCAGGCAGCCGGCTGCGCTTTCGCCCGCGGCGTAGGCGTGAGCGGTGGCCGGTGCGAGCCGCGTTTGCCCGAGGTTCGCGCGCGTCGCGTCCCACGCTTCATCACCCCACGGGGTGCGGCGCGCGCGTTGCGCCGCGGCGTCCCACGCGGCGGCTTTTTCCCATTCGGCTTCGGTCGGCAAACGCGCGCCGACCCAGCGCGCATACGCCGCGGCCTCGTACCACGACACGTGCGAGACGATGCCCGCCGGATGCAGGGACTCGAGCTGCCCGAATACACAAGCGCGCACGTCAGCGAGTGAACGAGGTTGGGTCGAGCCGGCCACCTTCCAGTGCGCCGGCCCGGTACAGTGGCTCTCTTGCAGCCAAGCCCAGCCGGCATCGGTCCACAGCTCGCGCCGCTGATAGCCGCCTTCGAGCATGAAGGCGAAGAACGCGCCGTTGCTCACCGGCGCGCGATCGAGCAGGAAACTCGGCACTTCACGCGGGTGCGCCGGGCGTTCGTTATCGTACGCCCAGGTGCGATCGTTCGTGCCCATCAGGAATGGGCCGCCGGGGATGAGCACGCGCTCGACGTGTACATCCGCGTGGGTGACGAGCGGCGCGGACGCGAGGAAGCTCGGGCGATACTGCAAATCTTCGCGCAGCGCGAGCGCTTGCAGCATCGTTTCTTGGTGCTGCAGCTCGTGTTGGATGACGAGCGGCAGTGAATATTCACCGGCCGGCAATGCCGACGTCGCGCTCTCGGCGCCGCTGCGCGCGAAGTATTTCTCCACCTGTTGACGCACGTTGTGCAATCGCTCGAACACGGCGCTCACCGGCGGCAGCGCGAGCTTCGCGCGGTCGCGACGCGGCGTCGCCATCGCGTCGTAGAGCGCGATCACTTCGGGCGCGGCGTGCGCGCTCGCCGGGAGCAGCCACTGTTCTTCGAACTGCGCGATGTGGCCGAGGTCCCACGCCAGCGGGCTCATCAGCGCGCTGTGCTGCGTGGACAGATCCTTCTCGGACAAACCCGCGACGAGCTCGAGCGTGCGCGCGCGTGCTGCGTGGAGCTGCGCGAGGCGCTCGCGATCTTGATTGCGCGTGGGCTTGAGCAGCTTCGGCCCGCGCGGCTTGCGGAACAAAAACAGCCCAAAATCACCGCTCCCGAGGCCTTGCCAGACCGCGCGCAAACCAAAGCGTTCGACCGTGGCGACGAAGCTCTCCGGGCGAAACTTGTGGCTCACCTCGGTTTGAATGCGCTCGCCGCGCGCGACGCGGAACTTTCGCCCGAGCGCGGGCACGTGAAACGAAAGCTCTTCACGCGCTTCGGCGAAGATCTCGATCCGCTCGCGCTCGTCATCGTAATACGCGATGTGCTCGAGCGCGCGCTCGGGGATATTCGTGTGGAGCTCGCGGTTCATGCGCGCGAATAGGTTGCGCGTGAACTCCGCGGTGACGCCGGCCGCGTCGTTGTACGCGGCCTCGAGCCGCGCCGGGCTCTTCACTAGATCCACGCCGACCAAGAAACAGTCACCGGGGCGTAGCGAGCTCGCCACGAATTCGCAAAACGCCGGGTACTCGTCCCAGCCCAAGTTCCCGATGCTGGAACCGAGGAACGCGACAGTCATCGGCTCGGAGCCCGAGAGTCGGGTGAGCGCGCGTTGATACGTCGCGGCTACGCCGTGAATCGCGAAGCCGTCTCGGTCGCGATAACGATCCAGCAATTTTTGGCTGGCTTGCTCGATCGCGCCCGCGTCCACATCGACGGGCACGTACTTCGTTGGACCGGCGGCGAGCCAGGCGTCCAAGAGTCGCTGTGTTTTCTGCGACGCGCCCGAGCCGAGCTCGACCAAACAAGCATTGCCCGCGAGCGCGCGGATCTCCGCTGCGTGCTCGAGCAACAAACTATCTTCTGCGCGCGTCAGGTAATACTCGGGTTGCTCCGTGATGCGCTCGAACAACGCCGAGCCAACGGCATCGTACAAAAAGCTCGATTCGAGGCGCCGCGGGCGCGCATCCAGCCCTTGCGCGATCGAGAGCGCAAAGGCGAGCGGCGCTTGCCGCTGGCGATCGACACACAACGTGAACCCCTCGTTCTCGAGCACTTGCCAGTCCTCGAGCACACCAATCCGCGCAGCCGAGCTCATCACGGGTCCATGGTACTAGCAAATCGCGATTGCCAGTGCCCGTGGCGTTTTTGCGAGTGTTCGCTCCGCTTCGCAGAGCTCGCACTCGCAATCTTGTTCCATCGGGAGCTCAGCTCCCGCCCCGCTGAAGTGAATTCAGCGGGGCCCCACCCTCAGGATTTGGGGCCCCAGCCCCAAATCTCCAACTAATGCGATCGCTGCAAGAGATTGCTGCGCTTGGCGCATCAATCTGCGATTTGCCGGCGTAGCCCGCGCGGGACCACGACTCGCTCGATCAGCTCGAACAGGCCTTGAACCGCGAGCGCGAGTAAGGAAGCGGGGATCGCGCCTTGAAAAATGAGACCCAGATTGTCGAGCCGGATCCCCGTGAAAATCGGCTGCCCCAAGCCGCCCGCGCCGATCAACGCGCCGAGCGTCGCAGTGCCGACGTTGATCACTGCGGCGCTCTGGATGCCTGCCAAAATCGTGGGGCTTGCGAGCGGCAACTCCACGCGCCACAGAATCGAGTTTTGCGGCAGGCCGAGCGCGCGCGCGGATTCGAGCAACGGGCCGGGCACGCCGTTCAAACCAGCGTGCGTGTTTCGGACGATCGGCAGCAAGCTGTACAAGAACAAAGCCACCATCGCCGGTGGGCCGCCGATGCCGAACAGCGGGATCATGAACACGAGCAGCGCGAGCGTGGGCAAGGTTTGAATCACGCCCACGAGCGCGAGCACGGCCTGGCCGAAGCGCGGCTTTTTTGCAGCCAGAATCCCGAGCGGGAGCGCGAGCGCGATGGCCGCGAAGAGCGAGACCGCGACGAGCCACAAATGCTCGAGCGTCCGCGCGAGGATTTCGCGCGCCATGCTGCGCTGCACGCTCGCGTTCGCGACGCCGAATTTCTCCTTCACGAATGTCCGCGCGACTTCGGCCTCGGGCACGCGGTCGAGCTTGGCGCGCGCGTTGAGCGTCGCCATTTCACGCGCGCTGATCTGGCCTTGCAGGCGTTCGAGCGCGGCGACGGCCGCGTTGCCGGCGCGCGCCGACAAATCCGCGCGGTACAGCAGGACGGCGTCGTAGCGCTGAAAAAAATGTCGATCGTCGAGCAGCGGTAGCAAGGCGTAGCGCTTCACTTCCGCGTCCGTCGTGTACAGATCCGTCGCGTCGATGCCGCCGCTGACGAGCGCGCGATACGCGAGATCGTGATCGAGCCCTTGCACGTTCGCCTGCGGGAGCCCGTACGTTTTTTGAAGCTCGCCCCAGCCGTCGTGACGGCTCAAAAATTCGTTGCTGAAGCCGAAATGCAGCTCCGGATGCGCGACGAGGTCCGAGATTTTCTGTACTCCGAGCGCTCGCGCGCGTGCTTCGCTGAGCCCGAGCGCGTAGCTGTCGTCGAAGCCGAGCGAAGCGGTCAGCGCAATTCCGTGCTCGCTCAGTGCGCGCTTCAAATAGGCGAGCGTGTCCGCTTCGGAAGCGCCGCTCGGCGGCGCGTGCTCGGCGAACACTTCGTGCAAGAGCGTGCCGGTGTACTCGGGATACACGTCCACCGAGCCGCGCACGAGCGCGTCCCACACGAGCCGCGTGCCGCCGAGCCCCGCGCGATGCTCGACGCGCACGCCCACGGCGCGCTCGAGCTCAGCCGTGATTTCAGCCAAAATCACGGACTCGGTGAAGGTTTTCGAAGCGATGCGCACCGGCTCTTCCGCGCGCGCCCGGAGCGTGATGCTCGCGAGCACGAGCGCGCCGAGCGCGGCGATGAAAGCGTGCTTTCGCGCCATCACGCGCCGCCTAGCGCGTTCAAATCCAAACGCCGCTGCGCGCGCACGAAGCGCGTGACGAATTCGTCCGCCGGTCGAGCCACCAAATCCTCGAGCGTGCCTCGTTGCGCGATCGCGCCGTCACGCAAGAGCACGATCTGTTGCCCGAAGAACGCGGCCTCCGCCAAATCATGCGTCACGAGCACGACCGATTTCTTCAAGTCGCGGAAGATCTCGGCCAAGTCCGCCTGCAAATCGGCGCGCACGAGCGGATCGAGCGCGCCCAAGGGCTCGTCCAAAAACAAAAGCTCGGGCTCGAGCATCAGCGCGCGCATCAGCGCGACGCGCTGCTTTTGCCCGCCGGAAATCGCGACCGGATAGCGATCGAGCGCGCTCTCCGGCAAACGCACGAGCTCGACGAGCTCGGCCACGCGGGCCGCGATTTTCGGCGCTTCCCAGCGCAGATACCGCGCCATCAAGGTCACGTTTTCACGCGCGGTCAGGTGCGGGAACAAACCGCCGTCTTGCACGACGTAGCCCATGCGTTGCCGAGCCGAGAGCACGCGCTCGCCGCGCAGCAGCTCACCGCGAAAGCGCACCTCGCCCGTGCTCGGTTCGAGTAGCCCGAGCATGAGCCGCAAGAGCGTCGTCTTGCCGCAACCGCTCGGACCGATCAAGACGAGCGTCTCGCCGTTTTCGACGTGCAGCGAAAGCTCGTGCAGCGCCGTCGCCGCGCCGAAGCGCTTGCTCACGGAGTCGAGCTCCAAGATCGGTGTCGCAGTTGAGCCCATGAATTTACGAAGTCCGCGAACGCCGGCATAGTCTAGGCATGACTTCGCGCGCGCCGAAGAAGACCTCGAAAAAAACCAAGACCAAGCTCGAAGGCTCGTGCCAGTGCGGCAAAATCGCGTTCTCGGTCCAGTCCGAGACGCCCGTGCCGTACATGTTTTGCTTTTGCACGATTTGCCGCAAAACCGGCGGCGGCGCCTTCGGTTGCAACATCATGGGCCTCGCCAGCACGCTGAAAGTCCGCGGCAAAGGCCTGCGTTTCTATCACGCGCGCATCCGTGAACGCGGCAAGCGCACCGTGATCAGCAAAGCCAAACGCTGGTTCTGCGGCGACTGCGGCTCGCACCTCTACCTCACCGACGACCGCTGGCCCGAAGGCATTTGGCCGTACGCCTCCGCCATCGACACACCACTGCCCGAGCCCAAAAATCCGATCTCGATCATGACCGCCTTCAAACCGAGCTGGGCCCCCGCATGGCTCACCGCTCACGGCGAAAGCTACCCGCGCTACCCCAAACTCTCGATCGCGGCATGGCACGAACAAGAAGGCTGGCCAGTCACGGTTCATCCGTAATCTACCGGGACTTTGTTGTTTCTGGGGGTCGCCCCGCCGCAGCCCACGTGCGCCAGTCCAGCACGTCACTCGGCCACACTGCGCGAATCACGACAATTTGTAGCGCGGTAACGTCATCACCGCGCTCTGCAACCCTTCACCGAAAGTCGGGTGCACGAATTCACCTTCGACGATCGCGCGGGCCGAGACTTTGGCTTGCATCAATACGCTGAACACGTGAATGAGCTCGCCCGCATCCGCGCCCACGATGCTCACGCCCAGGAAATGCTCGGTTTCCGGATCGATCAGCACCTTCACCACGCCGGCGGTCTCGTCGGTTTCGATCGCGCGCGCGATGTTGCCGAACGGCATGCTCGCGGCTTCGTAAGCGATGCCGCGCTCTTTGGCTTGCGCTTCGGTGATGCCGACACCCGCGACTTGCGGATCCGTGAACACCGCGTACGGCACCACTCGCTCGCTGCGCGCTCGCGCCGGATTTCCGCTCAAAATATCGAATAAAACGCGATGGTCGTCCCACGCGACGTGCGTGAACTGCGGGCCCGGCGTTGAGTCGCCGACCGCGAACACGCCGTGCGCCGAAGTTTCGTAGCGCTCACCGACGATCACTTTGCCATCATCATCGAGCTTCACGCCGGCGGTTTCGCAGCCGAGATCGTGCGTGTTCGGTGTGCGCCCAGTCGCGAGTAGCAAATGCGAGCCGCGCAGCTTCGTCCCGTCCGCGAGCGCGAGCTCGATCTCATCGCCCACGCGCGACACGCGCTCGGCGCGTTTGCCGAGCTCGAGCCGAATGCCTTCGCTCTCGAACACGCCGCGCAGCGCGTCCGAGGCAGCCGGATCTTCGCGCGACAAGAGCCGCGTGGACGGCGCAGAGAGCGTCACCTCCGCGCCGAAGCGCCGGAACATTTGCCCGAACTCGCACGCGATGTAACCCGCACCGAGCACCAACAAATGTCGCGGCAATGCGCTGAGCTCGAGCATGCCAGTGCTCGTCAGGTCCGGCACTTCGCGCAAACCGGCGAGGCTCGGACGCGCGGGCCGCGCCCCGACGTTGATCACCACGTTTTCAGCCGAGAAACGCGCGCCGTTCACCTCGATCGTCCGCGCGCCCACGAAGCGCGCGTGGCCGCGCTCGAACCGCAGCTTTTCCCCGGCGCTCGCGAGTCGCTTCTCCACGCCCTCGCGCCAACGCTTCACGATCGCGTGCTCGCGCTCCATCACTTTTGCGAAATCGAGCGACACTTCGCCCGTGCGCACGCCGAAGCGCGCCGCGCTGCGCGCCACATGAGCCACGCGCGCGCTCGCCACGAGCGTCTTCGTCGGAGTGCAGCCCGCGTTCACGCACGTGCCGCCGGGGCGCCCGCGCTCGGCGATGAGCACGCGCTTGCCGGCGGCGGCGAGGCGCGTCGCGAGCGGCACTCCCGCTTGCCCCGTACCGATGATGATCACATCGAAGCTCGTCCCTTCGCTCATGCGCGAGACGCTAGCATCCGCGCGTGACGCGGTCGCGCGCTTCACGCGCGCACAAATCTGCCTCGCTGAAGTCGTGCATTTCTTCGGCTGATCGCGGCGCGCTCCGCGCTAACCTAAGCGCGGACGCACGAGAGGAGCGGAAATCATGCTGCAGAAATCACACATGTACGCGTACATCCCGGCCAAAGACGTGGCGCGCGCGCGGCGCTTTTATGAAGAGAAAGTCGGCTTGAAGCCGGCGCTCGAGTTCGCGGGTGGCGTCAGCTACGAGTTCGCAGGCGGCACCGCGTGCTTCCTCTACCCGACGCCGAACGCGGGCACATCGGCGGCGAGCCAAGCGTTTTGGGACGTGCTCGACGTCGAGAAAGAAGTCCGCGAGCTGAAAGAGCGCGGCGTGAAATTCGAAACCTACCCCGGCATGAACATGAAGGACGACATCGCCGAGCAAGGCGGCACCAAAGCCGCCTGGTTCAAAGACACCGAGGGCAACATCATGGCCCTGATCCAAAAGCTGTGAGCGCGCGGGCCCAGCGCTACGGCGGCAAGCCGAGCCCGCTCGTGATCTCGAAGACGCCCCAATTCGCGCCAGGCGCCCAGGTCACGTCCGGCCAATAAAAGCCGCCCGTGATCTGGTTTGCGCTGGCCCAGCTGCCGAAACGCGCGGTCGCGTGATCGTTGCTCTCTTCGCCGGGCACGACGTGGAAACCATTGCCGTATGCAGCATCCCAATTGCCGGGATCGTTGCCGCCGCCGCCTTGATAACACTGCAGGTAGACGACATCGCAGCCGTCACCGAGGTTGTTTTTGAGTTGCACCCAAAAGCCTTGGTTCATGTATGGCACTTGCGAGAGCTTCATGCCGAGTGCATTCAGCATCTTGCCGAAAGCGGTGGCCGAGTCGATGTCGTAAGTGATTTCGTCGTCGTCGTTGATCGCGTCGATGCCGGGCACGGCTTGCTTCAAGGCCTGGAAGTTTTGGTACAAGATGCTGCCGCTGCCCGTGCCTTGCGCGGCGATGAGGCTCTTGATCGCGTCGTAGCTGCCGTCACCC
>FTCX01000139.1_pt1 | contig 10306 bp, 9 predicted proteins | sample 1639831 | NCBI WGS metagenome assembly FTCX01 (sample SAMEA3914869, study PRJEB12502) | metagenome | biome: forest; material: soil | place: USA | collected 2012-03-12 | depth 0.1 m
GCCGCGCCGAACAAGCCAGTGAGCGACTCCTGCGCTGCCTCGTCGAGGTGCTGCTGGCCGCGGAAGAACACCACTTTGTGCTTCAACCAGGCTTCGCGAATGCGGGCCGTCACGCCCGGGCTCAAATCGGCTGATAGGCGAACGCCGCGAATTTCGGCACCAATACGCCCAGCAATGGGCAAAACCTCGACGTTGCTTTCGCTCTCGCTCATCGGACTCACTCCTCGTTGATTGCGTTGTGGTCGATAGAGGGCGGGTTTGCGCCTCTGTTCACCGAGCAACGAGATCCACTATACGAGACACTCCGCTACATTGTCCAGAACCAACCGACACCGACGGTTCCGTTCGACAGGACTGTTCGAGCGCTGCTGCTGGCGCAACAGCGAGGCTGCTGTTTAGCGTGCGCGTTGATTGACTCGCACGAACTCGATGATGCGCTCGGCGACTTCGTCGCGGGGCGCGCTCAAACGCTGCCAAATACTCGCGTGGTCGCGCCCGCTCACCTCGACCAGCTCGACGCGTTCATTGCCGGCGGCTCGCGCCGCTTGCGCGATGTCGATATTCTGACGACGGCGAGCGGCATCGTCTCCGTCGGCGTAAATGAACAGAGCCGGCGGCAGCCCGCGCCCGAGATGACGCGGCGGTGAGGCCTCGCTCCAGACTCGCCGGTCCTCGCCCCAAACCGACTTGGGTCGCTCGGGCGCGACGCGATCGACCCAGAAAAACCCGCTCACGGGCACGACGCCGCGAATGTCGCGCGGTCCGAGACCGTGAGCGGCCAAATAGCGACCGTCCGCCGCGAGCAACGCGGCCAAGTAAGCGCCCGCCGAATGACCGATCACGAAGACATCGTCTGCGCGGCCGCCGAACTCGCCGATGAAGCGCTTCACCCAAGCGAACGCCGCCGCGACATCCTGGACGTGGGACGGATGCGAGACTTCGGGCGAGAGCCGGTAGTTGATGACCGCGGCCGCGATACCCGCTGCAGCGAAGCGTCGCCCGACGAACTCCTGAGCGCTCTTGTCGCCTTCGACCAGCGCGCCGCCGTGGATCGATACGACCACCGGAAAGCCCGTGAGCCCTTGCGGCAAGTAGAGATCGAGCCGCCCCTTGTTCGGCGCTTCCACACCCCCGGGCAGATACGACAAGTTGCGCGCGACGCTCACCGGATACTCGTGTTCGGTCTCGAGCGCTCGGTCGGCCCAGCTGGTCATGTTCGACTTCATAACGGAAGTTACTCTCCCGCGCCCGAGACGTCTATGATAAAAGACACCGAACCCGAACCCTAATCACGAAAACCATTCATAGAGGCCCGATGTCGCGCAGCTTAGTTCAAATCAAAACCCGTGACGGCCAGCCCGAAGCCTCCATCTTCCAACCCGACACTGGCAAGGGGCCTTGGCCTGCCGTGTTGGTCTACATGGATGGTCGCGGCATTCGCCCTGCCCTGTTCGAGCTCGGCGAGCGCATCGCGCAAGCTGGCTATATCGTGCTCTTGCCGGATCTGTTTTACCGCGGCGGCGAGTATGACGCGCCGGATGCAAAGCGCTTCAGTGAAGACGAAGCGTTCCGGAACAACTGGCGCAACAAGTACATGGCCACTGCTACAAAAGCGAACATCCGGTCAGATACCGAATCGTTTTTGGCTTTTTTGGCGGCGCGTCCCGAGGTGAGCTCGCTCGCGATCGGCACGACCGGCTACTGCATGGGCGGCGGGCTATCGCTCTCGGCAGCCGGGAATTTCCCCGACCGAGTGCTTGCTGCGGCCTCGTACCACGGCGGCAATCTCGCGACCGACGCGGCAGATAGCCCGCATCGCCTGGCTCCGCGCATCAAGGCGCGCGTGTACGTCGCCGGCGCCGTTGAAGATCCTTCTTTCTCGGACGAGCAGAAGCAAGTGTTGGTTGCCGCGCTCGAAGCCGCGAAGGTCGATCACACCGTCGAGACGTACGCGGGCGCCAAGCATGGCTGGGTTCCATCCGACTCCGCAGTGTACGACCGTGAAGCTTCGGAGCGGCACTATCGCACGCTCATCGCGTTGTTCGACGCCACGCTGAAGCACGCTTCGCCGAAAGGTTGAAACGTGAGCGCCCGGAGGCATTAGCCACCAATCCACTGCGGCGAGCATCGGGGACTCGTAAGACGAGACCCCTGATGCTCGGAGAGTCACCGACGCGTCAGCTCTTCGCGTTGCCCGCGTTGTCGTATTGGTGCCAATAGCTCTCGAGATTCTGCTCTTTGAGCACCTGATTCAAGACGCTCGGCTCCACCCACGTATCGAACGAAAACTCGTTCTTGATCAGACCGAAGCGGCGCGAATCCGTGATCGCTTTACGGTATTGCGACGCGAAATAGTCGTCAATCAACGGGCTCGCCTTGAGCTTGATAGACGAGCCCACGTAGTCTTCCTTATAGTTCGAGAAGGGCGTCCCAGACTTGGTCCAAAGCTGGAAAACCGGCGTGGGCGCCGCATCCTGATCCGAGATCCACTTCGAGGCCACGACGAGGTTTTTGACCACGCGATGCGTGATCTCCGGGTACTTGTCGATGAAGTCCTGACTGGCGATGAGCGAGGAGTGCCGGAGAAATCGCGGATCGGCATCGCGCGTCGTGAAGATGATCTTGGCAGTGCCTTGGTCGCGCAGCGCGATCAGATCATTTTGGCCGAACATGGCGTCCACGTCTTTGGTGATGAGCGCGCTCTTCGCCGTGGTGTTGTCCATGTTGAGCGCGCGGATGTCTTTTTCACCGATGCCGTTCGCTTCCAAGATTTTGGCCACGGCGAGCTGGATATTCGTGCCTTTTTGATATGCGACCTTCTTGCCGCGCAGCTCCTTGATGCTGGTGATCCCCGAATCCGCCGGCACCGCGAGATAGCTATTTTGGCGAATGCCAGCGGCCGCGAGCAAACGAGTCTTCAAGCCACCGGCGTGCCCGATGATCGACGGCAAGTCACCGAGCCCGAAGCCGAAGTCGGCCAGGCCATTGGCGAACAGCTCGTTCACGGCGGGGCCAGCGCCGCGCAGGAAGTTCCACTGAATCTTGATGCCTTCCGCCTTGAACTCCTCTTCGAGCAAGCCGCGCAAATGCACGGTGCCCGGCGGGCTACCACCGACGATCGGCCGGTTCCCGATGCCTACGGACGGAAATCCGATGCGGATGATGGTCGGCGCAGCGGCCGCGAATGCCGAGCGGCTGGTAAATGCCGTCGCGAGACCTGAAGCCAACAGTCCAAAGCTGAACGTTCTGCGTTTCATCGTACCTTCTCTCCGTGTGTGCTGGAGCAGTCTCTCATATAGCCGTCACGTCTACTTTGCAAGACAAATGATAGCCCCGCGTGGTTTGAGATACACCGGTGTCGCTGTGCCGCTGGGCGGGCAACCCGGCTTCAGTCGTTCTATGTGCAAATCGCGACGAAGGCCCTCGACACTTGAGTCTATTAATATAGACACACCGTCAAACGCTCATTCATACTCAGCACCCATGAGCGAAGCATTCGAAGCCTCTAGCCCGCAAGTCAGCGACGACACCTTGAGCCTCGAGGCGGACGTGCTCGTCCTCGGTGGCGGCCCCGCCGGCACGTGGGCGGCGTGGTCTGCGGCCGCGCAGGGCGCCCGAGTCGTGCTCGCGGACAAGGGTTATTGCGGAACCAGCGGCGCGACGGCGCCTTCGGGGGTGGGCGTCTGGTACGTGCAGCCGGATGCGGAGCTGCGCGAAGAAGCGCGCGCGAGTCGCGAGGCCTTGGGTGGACACTTGGCGGACCGCGCGTGGATGGATCGCGTGCTCGACAAGACGTACGAGAACGTCGGCAAGCTCGCGGATTGGGGTTACCCCTTCCCGACCGACGACGACGGAAAGCCCGCGCGCAGAAGCTTGCAGGGGCCCGAATACATGCGCCTCATGCGCAAGAAGGTCCGCACCGCCGGCGTGCGCATTCTGGATCACAGCCCCGCGCTCGAGCTCTTGGCTGACGACGACGGCGTCGCGGGAGCCGCGGGTATTTCGCGGCAAACCGGGCAACGCTGGGTCGTCAAAGCGCACGCGGTCATCATCGCGACGGGCGGATGCGCGTTCTTGAGCAAGGCGCTCGGTTGCAACGTGCTCACGGGTGACGGCAACTTGCTCGCCGCAGAGGTGGGCGCAGAGCTCTCCGGCATGGAGTTCTCGAATGCGTACGGGCTCGCTCCGGCCTTTGCCTCGGTGACGAAGTCGGCGTTCTATCGCTTCGCCACGTTCTATTACGAAGACGGCACGCCGATCGAGGGCGCGGGCTCGGCGCGCGGGCGCTCGGTGATCGCTCGCACGCTGCTCAAAGAGCCCGTCTACGCAATTTTGGATCAAGCTCCGGAAGAGCTCCGCGCGTCCCTGCGCGCAGCTCAGCCGAACTTCTTTTTGCCCTTCGATCGCGTGGGCATCGATCCACTGACGCAGCGCTTCCCCGTCACGCTCCGCCTCGAAGGGACGGTGCGCGGCACGGGCGGCATCCGCATCGCCAACGACGCATGCGGCACTTCGGTGCCGGGCTTGTTCGCCGCGGGGGATGCGGCCACGCGCGAGCTCATCTGCGGCGGCTTCACCGGTGGCGGCAGCCACAACGCAGCGTGGGCCATCTCGTCGGGGACTTGGGCGGGAGAAGGCGCGGCGGCTTATGCGCGCAAGCTCGGGTCGGACGTGCGCAAACGCGCCGCGCGAGGCGCCGGCCGCGCTACCTTGCGCCCGAGCGTCAGCGCGAGCTCCCTCCTCGATCCCGACGTGATCGTGCGCGGCGTGCAAAGCGAAGTCTTCCCCTACGACCGCAACCTGTTTCGCACGGAAGCGGGCCTCAGTGATTCGCTCGGACGACTCGAAGGCATGTGGCGGGAGGTTCAGGCGCGGCCCGCGCAGCTCGCGCGCACCGTCGTGCGCAGCCGCGAAGCCGCGGCGATGGTCGCGACCGCGCGCTTCATGTACACGACGGCGCAGTATCGCCCGGAGACGCGCGGCATGCACAAACGCCAGGATTTTCCGGCGCTCGACCCGACGCAGCAGCGGCGGCTCGTCACGAGCGGCCTCGACGAGATCCGCGTCCGCGCCGAAGGCTCGAGCCTCGAAGCCAAGCAAGATCGGCCAACCGTGCCCGCGCCGAGCCACAGCAATAGCCAACCCCTCGAAGGCGCGGCCTGAGCGTCGAAGGTTGAATCATGATCGAGCTAGTCAGTGATTCTCGCTGCATCCGCTGCGACATCTGCGTCAAGGCCTGCCCGACCAATGTGTTCGACGCCGTGCCGGACAGCCCGCCCGTGATCGCGCGTCAGGAAGATTGCCAGACCTGCTTCATGTGCGAGCTGTATTGTCCGACGGACGCGCTGTTCGTCGCGCCCGAGGCAGACGAGAGCGTCGTCGTGCGCGAGCAAACGCTCGCAGACAATGGGCTCCTCGGCAGCTACCGCGCAGCGATCGGTTGGGGCGAGGGCCGCTCGCCCGGCGCTCGCAATGACCAATCCTTCCGCGTGCTGACGCTCGGTCACAAAAAGCCTGCGCCGATCAAACCCGCCGACTCCTGAATGTTCGCGGAGGCGATACTCAGAGCAGGCGCAGGCCGAACGACAGCAGAGCAAACGCCGCGCCCGATGCGGCGATCAGCATCATCGGGCCGAGCACTCGACGCCAATAGAGCACGGCCGCAAGAACGGTGACGACGAGCGTGGCGACGGCGTGCGAGCCGAGCTCGGCGCGCAAAATGGCGACGACCGCAGCCGCCATGAATCCCATCGCCAGCGGGCGCAGCGAGAGCTCGAGGCGGCGCACCCAAGTGACTCGGTAGTAGCGATGAAAAGCGGACGCGACGGCGCTGATCAGTAAAATAGGCGCCAAGTACGTGCCGAGGGAAGCCGCGAGTGCGCCCGGCAGACCCGCGATCTGCTGACCCATCAGCGTGCAGGCCACCATGTTGGGGCCCGGCACGAGCTGCCCGACCACGTAGTCCTGAATCAATTGATCGGAAGATAGAAAGTGGTGCTCGACCACGAACACGCGCTGAAGCTCGGGTAAAGCCCCGTAAATCCCGCCGAACGAGACCAAGCTCGTGCGAAAGAACAGCCAGAACAATTGCCAGAGGATCACGGCAGAAACTCCGCGCCGACGCACGCCAGCACGCCGCAGGGAACGACGGTGAACATGGGCACTCGCGCCGCGATCAGCCCAGTGATCACGAGCCCCACCACGCAGCGCCGCGCGAGCTTGGCGCGAGAAGCAAGCACGCCGGGCAGGTGCGTGCGTCGAACACCGGGCCACGAGCGGCGGACGAAATCAGCGAGCAGCACAACGGCACCGATGGCAAAACCGTGCATGAAGGTTTGCACCAGCGGTCGCTCGAACGGCACCCAGCGCAGGACGAGCGTCGCCCACAGCGCGCCGGGCAAGCAGAGACAGACGACACCGAGCAAGCCGAAGGTGGTGCCGAATAGGCGCTGTCCGAGATACATCGTCATGCTGACGAGACTCGGCCCGGGAAGCACCTGCGCGAGCGTGACCGTTTCTTGAAACTCCTCGGCCGTGAGCGATTGCGTGTCTTGCACCAACGCGCGCTCGAAGATGGGTGTGATCGAGCCCATGCCGAAGGTCAAGCCGCCCACCCGCAGATTGAAAAGCAACCACGCGCCAGCGCTCAAGCGCTTGGGCGATGTTTCGACGAGGATCGAGGCGTTCAGCGCAGACACAGCCGTCTATTACAATGACAGTTTTGACATCTCGATAGCCAAGGTGCTTCGTGCGCTCGGTGCGCTCGGGTCACGCAGCGCCTTCGAGTCGGGCGCGCGCGGTGTTGGCGTTGTCTGGACGAGCGAGGCCGTAGTTTTCGCGCAGCGTCTTGCCTTCGTACTCGGAGCGAAACAGACCTCGTCGTTGCAAGATCGGCACGACTTGCTCGACGAAGATGGCGAGCCCCGAGGGCAGCACCGGCGGCATGATGTTGAACCCATCAGCGGCGCCGTTTTCCCACCAGAGTTGGATTGCGTCGGCCACTTGCTCCGGCGCGCCCGCAAACGTGCGATGTCCGCGCCCGCCACCCAAGCGCCCAATCAGCTGTCGCACGGTGAGCCGCTCGCGCCGAGCGAGGTTGACGATCAACGTGAAGCGACTCTTCGCGCCTTCGATCTCGTCTTCGCTCGGGATGTTCTTGGGTAGTTCGGCGTCGAGCTCGAGCTCCTCGGGTTTGACGCGCAGGGTTTGCGCGAGCTGGCGCTTGGCGTGCTCGGGTTTGATCAAGCGGTCCAGCTCGGCGTCGAGCGCCAGCGCCTCGGCCTCGGTCGCGCCGATCACCGGCACGATGCCGGGCAGGATCTTGATCGAGTCCGGATCACGGCCCGCTTCGCGCGTGCGCTGCTTGAGATCGAGGTAGAACGCGCGGCCGTCCTCGAGCGTCTGTTGAGCCGTAAAAACAGCCTCGGCGTACTGAGCGGCCAGCGCCTTGCCGTCATCCGAAGAGCCCGCTTGAACGAGCAGCGGGTAGCCTTGAGGCGAGCGCGGCACGTTCAGCGCGCCCTCGACCTTGAAGAACCGCCCCTGGTGCCGCGCCGCGAACAGCTTCGTCTCGTCGCCCCAAACGCCGCTTTCTTTATCCCCGAGCTGCGCGTCGTCGGCCCAGCTGTCCCACAGCTTGAGCGATACATCCACGAACTCGGCTGCGCGCGCGTAGCGATCCGCGTGCGCCGGCAGCTCTTCGAGGTTGAAGTTGCGCGCGGCATCGACGCCGGCAGTCGTGACGATGTTCCAGCCCGCTCGGCCGCCGCTCAAGTGGTCGAGCGACGCAAAACGACGCGCGAGGTTGAACGGTTCGTTGTAGGTAGTGGACGCCGTGGCGATCAGCCCAATGTGATCGGTCACGCCAGCGAGGGCAGCCAAGAGCACCGTGGGCTCGAGCGTGCCCGCCGGTCTGCGGCCGATGTTGTTCCAGAGGACAGGGCTGTCCGCCAAGAACAGCGAGTCGAGCTTACCCCGCTCGGCGACGCGAGCCAGATTCTGGAAATGCTCGACGCTCGTGTTGGCGAACGGGTCACTCTCGGGCAGCCGCCAGGCAGCTTCGTGGTGACCAACGCTCATCAGGAACGCGTTCAAATGCAGTTTGCCGAAACGATGGGCCATGACCAGGTCCACCTTAGAACAACAAAGTCTCTCTTACAAGACACAACGAGCTCAGACCGCGGGAGCGGCGATCATTGTGATTGCTCGCAGACCCCGAGCTGAGCGCCGAAGCGGCGGCATGCCGTCTGCTGCGCGCCGCAATCACGATCGAAACGACACCGCCCTGTCTCCAAGCGACACACACTGCGCGGCGCGGCCGCCGTCCCTTCGTAGTGACAAACGAGCCCGTCACCGCAATCAGCCGCGCGCTGACAATAATCCCCGACGTGCTCTCCCGCTCCTGCCCTTGGCTCCGCCGCCGGCCAGCAAGCGCCCGCCAGCGCCTCGAGCAGCACGCAATAACCAAGCTTCCACCCCGCTATCCGCCTCGAAGAGCCACGAGCCTGCATCACGTGCTCCAATTCTACCACAGAAGACACGCAAGCGATCTTTCTACCGCTCGCTCTCGTGCGCGTTCGGCGCAAAGCCGAGGAAACCGCTCGGCCACAATCACCGCCATTTGCCCGATTTTGCGCGAGAATCACCTTCGCGTTCGGGACGCACGCCGAGTCGCCCTGCCCTCGGCACGGAATCGTCGTCTTTTATCATAGACAATATATCGATGCTCGATATATTGTCCGAGACGAAACGCTAAATCTGGGGCGCAAACACAGGAATTCATCCAAGTGAGAAGCATCAAAAAATCCCTCTATCTATTCATGGCGGTGCTCGGATTTGCCCTCGCTGCGCATGCGGAAGACAAACCGGCGGCAGTCCGAGTTTCGTATCCCGGAGTCGGGATCGGCAATCGACCGGTCGTGGGCGGTTCCTCTTTCGCCATCGTGAACTTGCGCGGGCTGCTCGAGGACGAGTTCAAACCGGACGGAGTAAAAGTCCCTTGGACATTCCTGCGGGCAGCGGGCCCAGCCGTGAATGAGCTCTACGCAAACGGGCTGACCGACTTCTCTCTGCTCGGAGACTTGCCGTCGATCGTCGGTCGGGCGAGCGGGCTCAAGACGCGAATCTTGGCGGGCAGCGCGAAGACTAACCTCTTCATCGTGGTGCCAGCGGACTCGCCGATTCAAAGCGTCAAAGATCTGAAGGGCAAGAAATTCGCGGTCTTCAAGGGCACTTGCTTGCAGCTATCAGCAGCGCGCATTCTCGAGGCCAATGGCTTGAGCGAGAAAGATCTGCGCGCGCTCAACATGGACAACGCAACGGCCAAATCCGCGCTGACGACCAAAGACGTGGACGCGATGATCGGTCTATCCGACGTGCTATCGCTGCGCGATCAAGGCGTCGCGCGCGTCATTTACTCGACCAAAGGCGATCCGCGCTTTACATGCAACAGCACCATCGTCGGCTCGGAGGATTTCATCCGCAAATATCCGGCCTACACCAAGCGCTTCGTCCGCCAATACGTGCTCGCGTCGAAGTGGTTGTCGGATCAAGAGAAAGACCCGAGTGAAGCCTACCGCTTGTGGAGCAAATCCGGGACGCCTTTTTCTATCTTCAAGGAAGACTGGGCCGGTGAATCGATCAAAGAGAAGAACAGCCCACTCGTAGACGCTTACACCATCGCTCGCTACAAGAGCAGTATTGCGGACGCAAAGCGTTACGGCCTGATCAAGAACACATTCGACTTCGAGCCGTGGGTCGACTCGAGCTTTCTCAACGAGGTCTTGAAGGAAGAAAAGCTGGAAGATTTCTGGAAGCCTCTCCCAGCTCGCTGACTTCCACGGTCGATTCCAAGGAGATGAAGTGGATGCAGCCCAATCCTGGCGGCGGCTCAGACCGACCTCTTCGCCGCCAGGTTGCGAATGACGAGCTCGCGCTAGCTCTTCGGCTTCCCGGCGGCATCCACCGGAGTCGCACGGTCTTCTTTACGTGACAGCAGGCCGCCGTGGGCACTCCGCGGCAGGCGGTCGCCCAGGAATCGGCGAGTAACCGGGGAATTTTTTGGGTGTTTCAGCCCATGAACTCGGCGTGATCTCTGCCGGCGCGAGTTTTCGGTGACATAGTCTCGCGTCTATGAAATAAGACACAGCGCGCATTGCGCCACGCCCATGCCTTCATCCCCCGTCGTCGTCTTGGTCAACACGGATGTGCCGGGCTCGGTGCTCACGCGCATTCGCGACATTTCTCCGCGCCTCACGGTCGTCACCGCTGCAGAACTCGCGGAGCGCCCCGAGTGGTTGGCCGAAGC
>FTCX01000267.1_pt1 | contig 10305 bp, 11 predicted proteins | sample 1639831 | NCBI WGS metagenome assembly FTCX01 (sample SAMEA3914869, study PRJEB12502) | metagenome | biome: forest; material: soil | place: USA | collected 2012-03-12 | depth 0.1 m
TCGACGTGCTCCACTATTTGCCGATCCCCGAGCAAGACGCGGTGCTCGAGCAAGCCGCCGCGCGCGTTCGACGCGGTCGCATTTTGATTCGCGAGCTCGACGCCGCAGCGGGTACGCGCAGCGCGGTCACCCGCTTCTTCGAGTGGCTCGCGAAAATCAGCGGCTACAACCGCGGGCGCGCACAACGGCACTATCGCCCCGCGCGAGAGATCGTCGCCCAGCTCGAAGCGCGTCACTTCGAGTGTGAAGTGCTCGGCGCGTCCGCGGGCACGCCCTTCGCGAACGTGCTGATCGTCGCGACGCGGAGGTGACGCTCATTGCGCCGCGGGTGCGACCGGCGGAGCCGTGGCAGTGACGGCCTGCGCCGCCGTCAGCTCCGCCGAAAAATCTTCGACCGAGAGCGATTCGAGCTCCGTCGCCGGAAAATCGAAGACCTCGCACACGAGCGGCAGCGCGCGCTCCGCCGCCTCGCGCACGCTCGGCTCCGCGCCCGTGAGCGAAGCCACTGATGCCACGCCGAACTCGGTGATTCCACATGGGATGATCAGCCGAAATAAGGCCAAATTCGTGCTCAAATTGAAGGCGAAGCCGTGCATCGTGACCCAGCGTGAGATGCGTACGCCAATCGCGCCCATCTTCACGGGCGTGCTCGCGTTTTCTACGCTCGTCCACTCGCTCGGGTTCGCTTGGTCCGCCCACAGCCCGATGTATTTTTCGATCACGCCGCTTTGCACGCCGTAGCTCGCCGCGAGCCCCATCATCACGCGATTCAGATCTTTGACGTAGCGACGCACGTCCATGCGATCCGGGTGCAGATCCAAAATCGGGTAGCACACGAGCTGACCCGGCGCGTGCAGCGTGATCTCTCCGCCGCGGCCGGTGGTTACGACCGCAATGCCGGCGTCCGCGAGCGCCGCTTCGCTCGCCAAGATGTGCTCGTTCTTGGCGCCGCGCCCGAGCGTGATCGTCGGCTCGTGCTCGACGAACAAAACCGTGTCGCCGATGATGCCGGCCTTGCGCGCTTCGTGCAGTTGATGCTGCAGCTCGTGCACCGCCGCGTACGGAGCGCGACCGAGCCACACGGCGCGGACGCTGCGAGACGTCGTCATTCCGGAATCGTAGCGCCGGAATCGACGAGCTCGGTGCGCAAGCCGTCGATTTGTTCGGTGAAAATGTTGGCGATGTCCGGATCGAATTGCGAGCCGGAGCAGCGCAAAATCTCGTTTACGGTGACCTCGTGCGGCAGCGCACGGCGATACGCGCGATCGCTCGTCATCGCGTCGTACGTATCGGCCACGGCGATGATACGAGCAATCAGCGGAATGTCGTTGCCGGCGAGGCCGAGCGGGTAGCCGCGGCCATCCCAGCGTTCGTGATGCAAGTGCACGCCCGGGATCACGGGCTGCAGGAACTTGATCGGATCGAGGATCTCGCGCCCGTACGTCGGGTGGCGCTTGAACACCTCGTACTCTTGTTGCGTGAGCTTGCCGGTCTTGTTCAGGTTCATCACGCAGCCGACTTTGCCGATGTCGTGCATCAAGGCGGAGTGGCGCACGATTTCGATCTGCACTTCATCCAGACCGAGCCAACGCGCGAGGTTCACGGCGTAGCGCGCCACGCGCTCCGAATGCCCAGCGGTGTAGCGATCCATCTTGTCGATCGTGCGGGCGAGGCTCTGGATGGTTTGCTGGAAGGTGGCTTGCAGATCTTCGTACAAGCGCGCGTTTTCGATCGCGGCGGCCGCGCGTGAAGCGATGATACTGAGCAGCTTGCGCTGGCCTTCATCGAAGCGCTTGCTCGCGGTCAGCGAAACGACTGCAATCCAGCCCAAGAGTCGCTCGCGCATCTTGAGCGGGATGATCGTGATGCTCTGCACTTGGCGCGGCGGCAGCGTGCGGAAGAGCTCGCGCGCGCGCGCGCCGTGCTCGACCAAGAAACTCTCGCGCTTGAGCCGCTCGACGATGACCTTCGGATCGAGCTCGCCGGGCTCTTCACCTTCCGGAAGGTCCGTCGCCTGCGTGACGTTGCGCGGGAAGAACGCGCCCTCACCGTTGTCGAGCCACGTCATCACGAGATCGGCGCGGATTTCGTTCAGACCGCTGTCCGCGACCGTCGCGATCACTTCATCCAGCGACAAGCTGGCGGTGATGGCTTCACTCACTTTGTAGAGCGAGAGCGCTTCGCGCAGGCGTAGATTTTCGGCCGCGAGCCGGCGCTTTTCGAGCCCGCGCTGCACGATGTGCACGATCTCTTCCACCTTGAACGGCTTCAAGATGTAGTCGTACGCGCCGCGCTTCATGGCATCGATCGCGGTCTCGACCGTGCCGAAGCCGGTCATGATCACGGTGAGCGTGTCCGGGTGCGTGCGCGCGACCTCGCGCAGCAAGTCGAGGCCGCCCATCTTCGGCATCTTCAGGTCACTGATGACCATGTCGTAGCGGGCGCGCTCGAGCTCGTTCGTCGCGCTGACGCCGTCTTCGGCGGTGCGCACGATGTAGCCTTCCATGCCCAGGAAGTCGGCGATGATGTCGCGAATGAATTTTTCGTCGTCGACGACGAGCACCCGCGGGCGATCTTCCGGGTAGCTCGAGTCGGGCGCGGACATGGAGGCGGTGCTTAGCATGCGTGAGGAATGTGTCTCGGCGTCAGACCGCCGAGTTTAGGCTTTTTTTGGCGGCGCTTCGCGGCTTTCAGCCGCGCTGGCCCAAAAGCCCGCCCAAAGCGCGGCGCCGCGGCTCCGGATCGTGGCTCTTCAAATAGCCGAGGTTCAGCCAATTGATCAGCGCGTGCGCCGCAATCGGCCCGGCAAGCGAGCCCGTGAGCGCGTAAATCGCGCCGAAGGCGAAGCCCATGATGGTGGCCCACGCGACCCACGCATAACGGCTCGGGCCGCGCAGCTGCGCGTGCACGACGCCAAAGACCAGCGCTTGCAGCCAGAACCCGAGCCAAGGTTGGAGCAGCCCGCGGAACAAAAGCTCTTCCCCGAACGCGCTCATGAGCGCGACTGCCGCGATGCCGCCTGCGCTGAGATCACGCGCGACGGGGCGCAGCTCGCGATGCAGATTTCTGGCCCAGCCGTAGCGCGTCACGAACACGCGCGTGCTGAGCGCGACCAGGCTACCGAAGGCGAGCCCGATGATCGCGCTGTAGACGTGGCTCACGTAAGCGGGGAGCGCGAGCCACGGCTCCGGATAATCGAACGGCGAGCTCCCGCGCGAGAGCACGGCGATCGTCACCGCGCCGGCGCTCGCAGCGAGGTAAGTGAACGCGACTCTGCCCCAACGCAGCATGGCTTCCTTCGTAATATGCCACGTGCCGCGCCTGATCGCACCTTCAGCGGTGGCGATTGGACCGAGAAATACGCGCGAAAGCGCGAAACATTCGCCTCCTGCCGCGCGCGCCAAAACATTGCTGATACCGGCGCCCGGTTGTTGTTAGAGTCGCGCCGCGGTGGTGGAAAAGAGCGATTCGCCCGAAGTTCAGTCGCGATTTGCCGAGGCGCTTCCGCTCGTGGACATCGTCGCGCGCCAGATCATGCGCTCGCTCGGGCGCGTTGCGGACTTGGAAGAGCTGATGAGCTTCGGCCGCGAAGGCTTGTGGGACGCGGCGCGTCGTTTCGATGCGTCGCGCGGCGTCCCGTTCCGGGGTTACGCGAATTTCCGCGTGCGCGGCGCAATCATCGACGGCGTGCGCGCATCTGCGCGGCTATCTCGACGCACGCACGAACGCCTCAACGGGCTGCAAGCCGCGACTCGAGTCAGCGAGGGCGCGTACGAGGATCTCGCCGCGCCGCGCGCGCCCGGATCGGGCAGCGCGGAGGCCGAGCAAGCGTTGGGCGATCATTTGGCCGCAATGGCAACTGCCATGGCCGCGGGTTTGATCGCGCCCACCGCTCATGATGAGGATGGCCAACGCACGCTCGTCGCGACCAGCGAGAATCCGGAGGAGGCGTACGGCTCCGCCGAGCTCCGCGGCGCGCTCGAAAGCGCGATTTTGGATTTGCCGCACGAAGAGGCCGAGCTCGTGCGGCGGCACTACCTCGAAGGCGCGCGCTTCGACCACGTGGCGAAGGATCTCGGGCTGAGTAAATCCTGGGCCAGCCGCCTGCACACCCGCGCGCTCACCCGACTGGCCAAAAAATTGCGCGGCGTTTCGAGCTGATTTCGGGCAACCCGCGCCGAGCGCGGCCGAAGAGCGCATCGGACATGAAGCTCGAAGGTCAGCTCGCTGGGCCCACGCTCACGGTCGCTCCTCCCGTCTCGTTCTCGCCCGTGCGCGCGCCCGAAAGCTCGTTCGCGCGCGCGGCGCGCGGACTCGGTCACGAAATCGACGTCGGTGAAGCGCAAGTGGCCGCGGCTTCGCGCCTTCAAAGCTACGACACGGCGACGTTGATCGCGCTCCAGGCAGGCATCTATCGCTACACGGAAGCCGTCGATTTAGCGTCGAAAATCGTGGATCGCGCGACCTCTGCCACGAGCACGGTGTTCCAAGCCGGCAGTCGCTGAAAGGCGCGAGTTGCGAGACGGTGACGCGCAGCGTGGGCGAGGAGCAGCGCTCCGGCGTAAGCTTTTCCGCCCATTGCTGCCGGTCGAAGGCCGGCGTACATGTAAGTAATGGCCAGGTTGACGCCGAGCTCGGGACAGAGCCCATGGTGACCGCAACTCATGATGCGCTGCTCCCGCGCACGCGCTGGAACTGGCTTTGGGGCGCGAAGTCCGACCTCACTTGGAACTTTGCGCCGTTTTGGGCGGGCTTCCTGATCGCGTTCGTCGCGTACTTCGCCCGCAACTTGGGCGGGATGAACGACAACCCGGTCTGGAACCTGCGGCTGTTCGGGCACAACATCCACATCGCCGCGCTGATCTTGTACTTCTATTCGCCGATCGTGGATGCGCCGCACTTGTGGGCGACGGTCGCGCGCACGTACACGGATAAAGAGGAGTGGGCGCAACGCCGGCGCTTGTTCTTGGGCTCGCTCGCGTGGTTCGTGATTGGCCCCGTCGTGATCCTGCTCCCGTATTTGCTGCACGCCACCGTGGGGTTTCCTGCGGCGCAGGAGTCGCTCGCGTGGCTCGTGTGGACGCGCTTTTTCGAGCTGTACGCGCTGTTTCACATCGCGAAGCAGCACTGGGGCTTCGTCGCGCTGTACAAACGCAAGAACGGAGACATGGCGGACGAGCTCGAGAACCGCGTCGATGCGCTGTTCTTCAAGACCGCGCTGTGGCTGCCGTACATCGCGATGCTCGCCGCGCCCTGGTACGTCGATTTCGACGGCAAGCCGTTCACGTTCCTGAGCGGCGTGCTCGGCGGCCGCACGTACGGTGAGTGGCTGCACGCAGGCTGCAACGTCGTCCTTTTGGCGATGTGCGTCGCGTACGCGTTTTTTCAGGTCGACCAGTGGCGCAAAGGCAAAGTGCGCAACGGCCCGAAGCTGCTCTACATCGGCACGCTCGTCGCGCTCTATTTCGTGACTTTCGCGGTCGATGAGCGCGTCGCGGTGTTCTGGCTGATCACGACCGGCATCGGGCATTGCGCGCAGTACCATCGCGTGGTCTGGGCCTACGGCGCGACGAAATACGCGCCCCAAAACGAGCGCACGCTGCCGGTCCGCATCTTCAAGAGTCCGGCGCTGTACATCTCGCTCGGTGTCGTGTTCGGGATCGTGACGTTGCAAGGGCCGGTCGGCTTTTATGTGCAGCACGCGATCGGCGTCGCGTTCGACCGCTCCGGTCTGCACGGCTTCTTCTCCTTCTTGAACCACGATGACGCGGTGACGCTCGGCGCGCGCTTGGTCGCCGCATTCGCGGGCGGCACGCGCTTGCACCATTTCTTCGTCGATTCGAAGATCTGGCGCGTGAGCAAGAACGCAGCGCTGGCCAAGAATCTGAACGTGGCGGCGTAGCGCTTCGCGCCCGCGTCTCTCGATGAGCGAAAAGAAACTGCCCGGGCTCGACGGGCTGCGCGCGATCGCAGTCGCGCTCGTGCTCTTGTTCCATCGATTCCTGCTGCCGGTCGGCTGGATCGGCGTGCAGATCTTCTTCGTGCTCTCCGGCTACCTGATCACGCGCCTGCTCGATCGCGCTCGGGCACAACCGCTCGCGAGCTACTTGCGCGAGTTCTACGGGCGCCGTGCGCTGCGAATTTTCCCGCTCTATTACGCCGCGCTGCTCGTGATCGCGGTGCTGGCTTGGGGCAGCCCGGAGCTCGCGGGGCTCGGTTTCGCGGCGACCTACACGTACAACTTTTGGTACGCGACGCAGGCGCACGAGTTCTCGATGCTCATCACGCACTTTTGGACGCTGTGCGTGGAGGAGCAATTTTATCTGATCTGGCCGTTCGTGATTTTCTTCACGCCGCCGCACGTGCGCCGCGCGGTGCTGAGCGCGATCGTGCTCGCGGGGCCGGGCTTGCGCCTGCTGGGCACTTGTTACCTCGCGCGGCCGGGCGCGACCGTGCTCTTCGATCCGAGCGTCGCGCTCGACACGCTGACGCCGTCGCACATCGACGCTTTCGCCACCGGCGCGCTGGTCGCTTTGTATCCGCTGCGCAGCCCGCGGCTCGGGTTGGGGCTCAGCGCTGCGCTGCTCGCGCTCGGCGGCTTCGTGGTGCTGCGCAAGTATCATTTGCCGCTGCTCAGCTTCGGATATCCGATTGGGCTTTCGAACGGCTTCGGCTTCTTGTGGGGCTTCTCGTTGATCAACGTCACGAGCGCGTTCTTGATCGCGTCGCTGGTCGAGCGCCGCTTCTTGCCCGCGCTGTTCGAAGCCCGACCGCTCGCCTACCTGGGGCGAATCTCCTACGGCCTGTACGTCATCCATTACCCGATGCAGCACGCGGTCGACGTGCTCCTCCCGCACAGCCGCATGGCGCTCAAGCTCGCGGCGCAAATCGTGCTCACGGTGATTTTCGCCGCGCTCTCCTTCAAGCTGTGGGAAGCGCCATTTTTACGGCTGAAAGACCGCTGGTTCAAAGTGACGAGCGCGGCGCCGGTCGCGCCTGCGGCCTGAGCCGCCCCGGCGTGTTACGCTCGCGGAGCAATGCCCGAGCGCGTGCTCATCGCCATGAGTGGCGGCGTCGATTCATCGGTCGCCGCGGCCCGGTTGTGCGCGCAAGGCTACGACGTGGTCGGCGTGACGCTGCACCTCTGGGACTATCCCGACGACGGCTCCGTGAAGAGCCGCTGCTGCGCGCCGGAAGACGTGCACGACGCGCGTCGCGTCGCGGACTTGCTGAAGATCCCGCACTACGCCTTCGATCGCCGTGAGCTGTTCCAGCGCGAGGTCGTGGCGCCGTTCGTCGAATCGTATTTGGACGGGCAGACGCCGAGCCCGTGCGTGCGCTGCAACCGCGGCGTGAAGATCAAAGAGCTGTTCCAGCTCGCGGATCGCTTGAGCGCGGATCGCGTCGCGACCGGCCACTACGCGCGCGTCGTCAAAAACGGCGACGTGTACGAGCTGCATCGCGGCAGAGATCACGGCAAAGATCAGAGCTATTTTTTGCACATGCTCGGCCAGCAGGCGCTCGCGCGCTTGGTCTTCCCGCTCGGCGAGAGTGATAAGCCGGAGATCCGCGAGCAGGCGGTGCGGCTCGGCTTGCCGGGCGCGCAGAAGGGTGAAAGCCAAGAGCTCTGCTTCGTGCCGACCGGGCGTTACGACAGCTTCGTGGCCGAGCGCGCGGACGGCCGCATGCGCCCGGGCCCGATCGTGAACGAGCAGGGCGAACACGTCGGCGAGCACGAAGGGGTTTTTCGGTTCACTCTCGGCCAGCGCAAGAATGTGGGCGTCGCGCTCGGGCAACGCGCGTACGTCGTGGGTGTCGATGCGGAGACCGCGACGGTCACGCTCGGCTCGGTCGATTCGCTGTACGCCGCGAGCGCCGAGCTCACGGAAGTCGCGCTGGCGAGCGACGTGAATTTGCCGCTGCGCTGCGAGGTGCAGGTCCGCTACCGCGGCACGCCGGTGCGCGCGGAAGTGCGCCGCGTCGGCGAAAGCGTGCACGTGTTTTTCGAGGAGCCGGTGCGCGCGGTCGTGCCCGGGCAATTCGCGGTCTTCTTTGCGGGTGAGCGCGTGCTCGGCGGCGGGCTGATCCACGCCACGGAGCGGACTCACCGCGCTCAAGCGACGCCGAGCGCGGTGGAGCAATTCGCGTGAACGTGCGGCTCGCTCAACTCGCGGTTTGTGTGCTCGCGCTCGCGCCGCTCGCGTGCACCGTCGGTGAAGGCGAGGGCGCCGTGAAGAGCGACCACCTGTACGTGGACGGCTGCTGGAACGGCCCATTCGATCTGGATCCAGACTTCTTCGGGGCCAATCCCGATGAAGAGGAAGCGCTGATGATCCGCGTGCAGCGCGGCGACAACGTGGAAGACGTGTCGGACGGCCTGGAAGTGAACGTGATCGATCTGCAGGACGTGCGCCAAGCCATCGCGGACGCGAAAGCAGGCGGCGCGGATGGTGCCGATGTGCCGGTCGGGATGCCGCCGGGCGTTTCGCCGCCGGGCGTGCCCATCACGTACAACCCGACGCCGCCGAAGGTGAGCCTCGCGCTCTACTTGCATCACACCTGTCATCAGCAAGTCGGGACGATTTATTCGATCTCGGGCAACATCCACTTCACGTCGTTGTTCAGCGGGGACTTGAACGAGGGCTCGTCCGAAAATCGGCTCACGCAAGCGACGTTCACGGACATCTCGTTCGCGGATCCGCGCGAGATCGACGCGACTCAAGACGACGCGACGAAGGCTTCGCTGACGAGCCTCGTGAGCGGCAATTTCCGATTTTTCTTTCAGCGCGGACAACCGTCGCAGCCGTTCCAGTGAGGGCTCTGTGCGCACGCTGATCGACGCGCGGCTCCGCGGTGAAGCGAAGCAGTTCGAGTTGCGTTACACCTGCGAAGATTGCGTGCACTTCGTGAGCGAGCACGGTGCGTGCGCGAATGGCTATCCCACCCAGGCGCACCTCGGCGTGCAGCTGGAGAGCGCCGACAGCATGGAGTTCTGCAAAGAATTCGAGCTCGTGTGACGCGCGGCGCGACCCCGAGCGTCGCGCCAACGTGTGGGGCCCAAGAATCAGGTCACTCGTCGCCATGCCCCGCTCCCACCCGCCCACTCTGATCACGCTCGCCAAGCGCACGCTGCGCGAGGAGTGTCTGGTGAAGCCTGGCTCGCATGTTCTGCTCGCGCTGTCGGGCGGCGGTGATTCGACGGCGCTGCTGCATGTGCTCGCGCTGCTCGCGCCGAAGCTCGGGTTTCGCGTGAGCGCGCACGGCGTGGATCACGGGCTGCGACCGGAGGCGAGCGCAGAGCTCGACGCGGCGGAGGCGCACTGTCGTGAGCTCGGTGTGGCGTTTCGGCGCAGCGAAGTGCGGCTGACGGCGGGCGGAAATGTGCAGGCTCGGGCGCGCGATGCGCGCCGCGCGGCGCTGATCGCTGCGGCCGAGTCCGCGCAGGCGGAGCTGATCGCCACGGCGCATCACGCCGACGATCGCGCGGAGACGGTCCTGATGCGCCTCATGCGCGGCGCGGGTCCGCGCGGGCTCGCGGTACTGCCGCCGCGCAGTGAAACGTGGATTCGCCCGCTCATTCGCGCGCGGAAACGCGACGTGGAGCTGCACCTCGCGCGTCACCAGCTGACGTTTGCGCAGGACCCTTCGAACGCGAATCGGCGCTTTTTGCGCACGCGCGTGCGGCACGAGCTCCTGCCGCTGCTCGAGCACCTCGCGCCCGGTAGCGTCGCGCATTTGTGCGCGCTCGCCGACGCGCTCGAGGCCGAAAGCGCTTTGACGGCGGAGCCGCGCGCTGCGCACGGCGTTGCGCTCGAGCTCAATCGTGCACAACGTAAGCTGGTCGATCGGGCGCTCGCTCTCGGGCAGCGCTCGGCGCGCGTGAGCCTGTCCGGCGGGCGCGAGCTCACGTTCGATCCGATCACGCGCCAGCCGCTCGTCGTGGCGGCGCGCCCGCGTCCTCGAAATCACTGATTTCTGCCCAAGACTGGAGCCACCGGGGGCGTCGTCATGTGCCTCAATGTTTCCGGTGTTTTCCGGATGGGCGGCTTGCGCGGCTTTTTCGAAGCGCCTCACCTCGCACCGATGGCTCGCCGACGAGACGAGAGTTGGGGACTTACGAAATGGCCGAATTGGCCCAAGAAAACATTGTGGAGCGGCTGACTACTCTGGAATCGACGTTTGGCCGTTCGGATGGCATGCTCACGAAAGTCTTAGGCACGAGTCTCCGAGGTTCAGAGTGAAACAACCGCACAAGACCCTGTTGCTCTGGGTCGTCCTCATCGTTGCGTTTCTCGCGATCTGGCA
>FTCX01000390.1_pt1 | contig 10303 bp, 12 predicted proteins | sample 1639831 | NCBI WGS metagenome assembly FTCX01 (sample SAMEA3914869, study PRJEB12502) | metagenome | biome: forest; material: soil | place: USA | collected 2012-03-12 | depth 0.1 m
GAGGAGAAGACGGCGAAGAAGGCAGCCAAGAAGACGGCGAAGAAAGCCGCCGCGAAGGCCGCGCCGCCCGTCGAAGAGAAGCCTGCGAAGAAGGCGGCGAAGAAAGCCGCCGTGAAGGCTGCACCCGCGCCCGCGAAGAAAGCGGCGAAGGCGGCTCCCGCTCCGGCGCCCGCGCCCGCCCCGGCGAAGAAAGCGCCCGCGAAGAAAGCGCCCAAGAAGGGCTGAGCCTGATTTCCAGGGGTTACGCGAGCAGGGACGGGCACTCGCGTCTCGCGTAACCCTTCGGCCGCGCGCGGCATATCACGTCGAGCCGCCGTGGATTGCGCCGAGATTCGCCAAGAATTCATGACCGGGGAAGTCCCCTCCGGTTCAGCCGTCGGCGAGCATTTGAAATGGTGCCCCCATTGTCGCGAGCTATTTCAGGATGACGCGGCGCTCGGACGGCATCTCGCCGACACCGCCGCCGAGCCCGCGCTTCCTTCGACGCTCGGCTTCGAGCGAGTTTCTGCGAGCGTCGGCGCCGAGCGAGGCGTGCGCGCATTTCTGCGCAGCCGCCCGACGCGCCTGCGCTGGCTGCTCTCGCTGAGTTTACCGGCGCTCTTGATCGCGCGCGAGCTCGTACGTCAGCGCGTTCCGCTCGCTTCTATCTCCGCGCCACGGCTCGCGGTGGGCGGCGCGCTGCTCGGTTTACTCGCGTTCGTTACTTGGCTCGCGCTGCGCCCCGCGCCGGTGGCTCGCCCGGTTGCGCGCGCGCGCGCGGCGCTCGCGTTCTTCGCGTGGTGCTTGCCGTGCGCGCTCTGCCTCGTGCCCGAAACGCGCAGCAGCGGCGATGACAGCCATTTTGCCCTGCGTTCCTTCGCCTGCTTCGGCTACGGCAGCGTGCTCGCCGCGCCCTCGTTCGCGCTCAGCTGGGTGTTCGATCGCGGACTCGAGCTGCCGTATCGCGTGTGGGCGTTCGGCGCCGGCATCGTCGCGCTGGTCGCGAATTTGATCTTGCTCGTGCATTGTCCGATCACGGCGCGCGCGCACCTCGTCGTCGGTCACTTCGGGATCGGCGTCACTTGGTTCCTCGCGGTCTCGCTCGGTGAATGGTGGAGGCGCCGTGTCTGAATTTTATTTTCGGGGGGTCTGCGCGGCAATGCTCGGGGTAGGTTGCGCGCTCACCGGCTGTTCGCGAGCCGCGCGTCCCGACTCGGACACTGCCGAGCACGTCGAGCTCAGCGCGGCACCAGCGAGCGCGACGCCAGCGCTGGCCGAGAGCGCAGGCACGTCGCAGCGCGGCGTCGCCGTGGTCGAGCTCTTCACCTCCGAGGGTTGCTCGAGTTGCCCGCCCGCCGATCAGGCGCTCGCGCGGCTCGCCGCGCGCGCAAAAACGGAGGCGCTGCCCGTCTATCCGCTGTCATTTCACGTCGATTATTGGAATTACCTCGGCTGGCGCGATCGCTTCAGCAACGCGGATTTCTCCGTGCGCCAGCACCAATACAATTGGATCAATCCGGACGGCGGCACCTACACGCCGCAAGCCGTCGTGAACGGTCGCGCCGAGACCGTCGGCTCGAATGCTTCGCGTATCGATGCCCTGGTCTCGTCTGCGCTCGCGACCGCGCCGCGCGCGTTCGTCGCGCTCGAAGCCAAACGAGGCGCGTCGAACATCGACGTGAGCTACCGCGTCACGGGTGACACGGCGGACCGCGTCCTCAACCTCGCGCTGGTCGAGCCGCGCGCGGAGAGCGCAGTGCAGAGCGGCGAAAACGCCGGCGAGCGTTTGTCGCACGTCAACGTCGTGCGCGGCTTCGTCACGCGCACGCTCACGCCGAGCGCGCTCGGCACGTGGTCTTTCGCGCCCAACGTCGAGCTCGCGGCTCGCGCCGTGCGCGTGATCGCGTACGTCGAATCCGCGTCGCAACACGACGTGATCGGCGCAACGGCGCTCGAGCTGAATTGATTCACACGTCGCGCGAATAGCGGATTCGCCGCGGCGCGAACCCGAGCGCTTCGAAGGCGCGGTGCGCCTCGCGATTGAACGCCCACGTGTTGAGCTCGACGCGCTCGTACCCGAGCGTACGCGCATGCGCGAACACTCGCTCGATCAACGCGCGCCCGATGCCGCGCCGCCGCTCACTCGCCCGCACCCCGATTTGATCGAGCTCGAGCCAGCGATACGCGAAACAAACCGGATTTGCCTCCGTTTCGCGCTCGACCGCGAACACATACCCGACGGGTGTCGCGTCGATTTCCGCGAGCCAGGCGTGGACCGCCGGCCGCTCGAGCGCGATCCGATATTGAGCCTCGAGCTCGAGCCGATCGGGCGCTTTGAAGATCTCCGGATGCGCGGCCACGTGCAGCGCCTGAGGGATCTCGATCAGCGTGACAATCGCGGCCACATCCCCGCTCGTGGCACGTCGAATCACGAAATCACTCGGTGTCATCAGCCTGATAATTTACAGCGTGAGTCGTCGCGCCGATAGCCGCGGTTGAACATCCGGGCCTATTCCCCTAGCGTGAAGCTCATGCGCACGCTCTTGTTCGTGTCGTTATTGCTCGTGGCCTGCAGTAACGAAGAAGAAATCAAAAAGAAAGTCGCGGCGGTGCAGCAGCAAGCCGATGACCAAGCGGCGAAGGCCAAGCAAGAAGCTCAGCAAAAACTGGATGATCTGCAAAAGCAGCTCGATCAGCTGAAGACCGACGCCGCGGACGCCAAGACCAAGCTCGATGACTGCACGAGCAAGGTTCAATCGACGGCGGACGCCTCGGGCAAGTCTGCAGAAGCCGCGCTCGCCGCCGCGCGCTCGGCCTTCAAAGAAGAAGGGCACCTCGAGCTCGCGAACGTGAACAAATCACTCGCGGAGCTTGGCCCGAAATCCGTCAAAGCAACGCCTAAAGCCAAGGCCGCGTTTCAAAAGGCGCTGCAGCCGGCGAGCGGCCAACAGAAGACGCTCGCCGCCGATCTCGCCGCGTGGGATGGCGCCACGCTCGATAGCTTCAAGTCCGTCAAAGGCAAATTCGAGCATGATTTGGCTTTGTTGAAGAATACGGTGCGCGCTGCGAAGGCTACGTTGCCTAGCTCGTAGGAGTTGTCGCGAAGCGGTGAGCGTCGCGCGTCCTTGGGTTTTTTTTGCCCTGCGCGAGCTGGGACGTTTGGCCGCTCGCGCTTCGAGCAGCGCGACTGGCACCTGTTCGGTCAGACTCTTGTTGGCGTGTGGCTGCTCACCTAATCCGTGATCAGCCGCGCGAATCTGGAGCTTTGTTTTATTTCCGTGCATGCGGCCGCGACGCTTCGCGCGCGCTTCGGCGCGAGAGAGGGAGCATGCGGCCGCGACGCTTGGCGCGCGCTGAGGCGCGAAAGAGGCAGCAGGTGGTCGCGACGCTGGGCGCGCGCTTCGGCGCGAAAGAGAGAGCGTGTGGCCGCGACGCTTGGCGCGCGCTGGGGCGCGAAAGAGTGAGCGTGCGGTTGCGATGCTTCGCGCGCTGGCTCGGTGAAGATCGCGTTCGATTATTCTGTTTCGGCGGCGTCTGCGTCGCTCGTGTCGAACGGCGCGGGCACGACGCGGACCGACTTGTAACGTGCGAGCTGCACTTGGCCGGCGGGGGCGCCGCGCGCTTTTTTAACGTCCGCAGCGCGGCACACGTGCACTTCGACGCGTGAAGCGTTGCGCGCTTTCGAATACCAAGCCGCGAGCGCCGCCGCTCGTTCGGTCACCGCGTTCGGCACTGCGCCGCCGTCGGGATTGCGAATCACGACGTGGCTGCCCGGCGTGCCACCTCCGACATGTAACCAAAGATCGCGTGGCTCCGCGACGCGGAAGGTCAGAAAATCATTATCGGTGGCCGCTTTGCCAACTAGGATTTCGTAACCCTCGTGTTGAAACGTCCGATACGGACGGCCTTTGCTGCTCACGACGCTCCCTGTTTGCGCGCGCCACAAGCCGAGCCGAGCATTTGCCACCCGCCACCGGTCTGACGTTCGCGAAACTCTTCCTTCAACTCGCTGCGCGCATCGGGCGCGAGGATCTCGCACGGATCGAACCAATGCGGCGTCGTCGCGCGCGCGCGCACCGGCGGCAAATCCCCAGAAAACTCTGCGGCGTCCGGACAGCGAGAATGCCAAAGCGCACCGCGCGCCGGCAGCTCGTCGAAGCAGAGCACTTCTTTGACGCCGCCGTTGCAGTTCGTCGCGACGACCAGCACCGGGCCCGGCAACTTTTCGCTGTGCGCGACGCGCATGAGCACGTCGTGATGAAACTCACCCTGTTGCCAGTGATCGACGAGCTCGTACGCGCCCACGCTCGAGCGCAGCTCTTCGAGCAAGCTACCGAGCATGAGTGTGTCGGCGAGCTGCTGAATCAAACTCATGGTGTACAGAAATGTGTCACAGCGTGTGCGCTCCTGCAAACGAGGGTGCGGTGCGCCGCACCGCAGGCGAGACGTAGCGCGTCGCAGCGCTGATTTCGCCCCTGAAAAATAGGCCGTTTCACGCTCGTCGTTTTGCGAGATCGGCTGGTGCGATCTCGGACATCGTGGAAGGCTGTATGGCAAACATGAAGAAGCGCAATTCGGGCGCCGCGTGCGTAGCAGCGGCGGACCGCTCACCGTCCATTCGTCGTCGGGTTCGCGGTCGCACGCTCGCGTGGAGCGCAGTGATAACTCTTGGGGGTTATTCACTGCTCACGCTCACCGGCGCTTGCGGCTCTTCCAGCGGGGGCGCGGGCGCGAGCACGGTAGCCGGCTCGAGCGGCAGCGTTGCGTCGAGCGCGGGCAATTCGAGCGGCGGCGCGAGCGCAGGCGCGACGAACGCCGCTGGCGCCGGCGGCGCTGTTTCTCAAGGCGGCGGCTCCGCGCAAGCCGGCAACGCGACCGGTGGAACGGGCGGCGCGCCGATGCAAATGGGCAGCCGCGTGGACACGAGCTTGAACGCGGGCTGGACGTTCAATCGCGCGGATGTGGCCGGCGCCGATGCCGCCGCGTTCGACGACAGCGCGTGGACCAAGCTGGATCTGCCGCACACCTGGAACGCGATGGACGGCCAAGACGGCCCGGCCACGCCGTACTACCGCGGCATCGGTTGGTACCGAAAGCATTACACGGTGCCGAGCTCGCTCGCCGGGCAGCGCATTTATCTCCAGTTCGACGGCTCCAACATCATCAGTGACGTGTACTTGAACGGCAAGCATGTCGGCACACATGCCGGCGGCTTCGCGGCGTTCCGCTTCGACGTGACCGATCTGGTGACGCTCGGCGCGGACAACGTGATCGCCGTCAAGGTCGACAACTCCGCCGGCGCCGATAGCAACTACGCGCCGATCACCACCAGCCCGACTTCCAACGTGCCTCCGCTCAGCGCGGATTTCACGTTCTTCGGTGGCCTCTACCGCAGCGTGCACTTGCTCAGTACGCCGCCGCTCGCGATCAGCCCCATGGATTTCGGATCCGCCGGTGTGTACGTGACGCAAACCAACGTCAGCGCATCGTCCGCGGATCTCGCGATCAAAGTGAAGCTCTCGAACGCGACAGCGACGACGAGCACCGCCAATTTGAAGGCGACCGTGCTCGACGCGAACAACCAGGAAGTCACGAGCTTCAGCTTCATGCAGTCCGTGCCGGCGAACGGCGCGGCGGACGCCACCACGACGGGCAAGCTGATGAATCCACATCTGTGGAACGGCCTGGCCGATCCGTACGTCTACACCGTGCGCGTCGATTTGCTGGACGGTGCGAACGTCTCGGACTCCGTCACCGTGCCGCTCGGCGTACGCTCGTTCACGCTCGACCCGAGCGCCGGCTTTTCGCTGAACGGCAAGTACTTGGCGCTGCGCGGCGTCGACAAGCACCAAGACCACAAAGACAAAGGCTGGGCCATCGCCGACAGCGACACCGATGCGGATTTCGCGATCATCAAAGAGCTCGGCGCCAACGTGATCCGCCTCGCGCACTACCAGCACGCGCAGCACACATACGATGTGACGGACAAAGCCGGCATCGTCGTGTGGGCCGAAACGCCGGTCGTGAACAACATCAACAACACGACGGCGTTTGCCGCCAACGCCGAGCAGCAGCTGACCGAGCTGATTCGCCAGAACTACAACCACCCGTCGATCGTGTTTTGGAGCGTCGGCAATGAGACGCTGCTTCGCCCCGGGCCGAGCCCGGACTCGCTGATTGGTCATTTGGCGGACGTCGTGGCGAGCGAAGATCCGACGCGCCTCGCGGCCTACGCGGCGAACGCCGGCAACACCGATAGCCCGGTGAACTTTCACGGCCAAGCGCATGGCTTCAACGAGTACCAAGGCTGGTACGGCGGAAAAGTCGCTGATTTCGCGACTTGGGCCGATCAAACTCACACCGCTCACGCGACGGCTCCGCTCGGCCTCACCGAGTACGGCGCGGGCGGGAGCATCACCCAGCACACGGGTAATGCCGCCGCGGCGGACACCGGCGCGGATCACACGGGCTCGCCGCACACCGAAGAGTACCAATCCTACTACCACGAGGGTTATCTCGCCGCGTTCGCGACGCGCCCGTTCTTGTGGGGCACGTTCATCTGGAACGCGTTCGACTTCGCGAGTGACGGTCGCAACGAAGGCACCACGCCGGGGTTGAACGACAAAGGCCTCGTCTCCTTCGATCGCCAGACGAAGAAGGACGCCTTCTACATCTACAAGGCGAATTGGTCTTCGGATCCGTTCGTGTACATCACGAGCCGTCGCTTCACGACGTTGCCGAAATCGAGCAAGAGCATCCGCGTGTACTCGAACCAACCGATGGTCGAGCTCAAGCTCAACGGCACCTCGCTCGGCACCAAATCCGCGACGAATCACGTCTTCGTCTGGGACAACGTCACCTGGGCCAGCGGCGCGAACCAAGTGGACGCGAGCGCAGGCACGCAGGTAGATACCGTTACCTGGACTAACTAGGAGGGGCGTCTCTCCATCGCGCGCACAGAGGCGCGACGAGACGCAGCATTCGGGCTGCCGCGACGCGCTTACGTCGCTTTGAAGCGCATCGCCGACCAATCGGCGTCGAGCGCAACCAACGAAACTCCATCCAACCCGAGCTCCGCCATCAACTCGTGGAGCGTGTCGCGGTTCAAGTCCACGCCCTTGTATTTCTTGGACGAGCCCTTCGGATAGGCCAGCCACAGGAGCGCCTTCTCGTCGGCGAGCGCTTTTTTTAGCGCTTTCGCGATCGTCTTCGCTTCGGTTTGTGATTTGGCGAAGCCGAGCACGAACCCGTACGCGCCCTTGCTCGCGCTGTGCACCGGCGCGCCGAACGCCTCTTTCAGCGCGCTGAGCTCGCTCGGCAACGAGAGCACGAGCACCGGCGTTTGCCCCTTGTAGTGCAGCTTCTTGAGCACGGCTTCCATGGTCCGCGCAGCATAAGAAAATACATCGGGATTGACGATGTATTTGTCGGAACGTATTCGATCTCGCGTGACCTCCGACGCGCACGCCGTTGCCAGTGAGTTCGCCGAGCTCTTCCCAGCTGCATATCTGCGCTTTCACGTGCGGCGGGGCAAACAGAGCGATCTCACGGCGCAATCGCGCGCGGTGCTGGCGCACCTCGAGCTCTCGGGCCCGCTCACGGTGAGCGAAGCCGCGCTGCACATGAACCGCGCGCAGTCGGTGATGAGCGAGATCTTGCTCGGGCTCGAAAAGAAAAACTTCATCATGCGCTTCGCTGACGCGCGCGATCGCCGCCGCACGCTCGTCGCGCTCACCGAGGAAGGTCAAGAGCGCTTGGTCGTCGATCGACGCGTGCTCGATCCCGCGCTCGTCGCGCGCGCCGTCAGCGGCATGACCGAACGCGAACGCGCCGAGCTCCTGCGCGGCATGCACGCGCTGCTGCGCGCCGTCAGCCCCGCTTCACCCAAAACCAAAACCAAAAAAGGAGAATAGCAATGCACGACCATTCCTGTGAAAGCTGCGGCATGCCGATCGAGAGCGGCCCCTACTGCCAGCACTGCGTCGACGAACACGGTAAATTGCAGGCCTTCGACGAGCGCTTCGAGCGCATGGTGCAGTGGCAGCTCAAAAAGAAGCCGGACACCGCGCGGGCTCAGGCAGAGCGCGAAACGCTCGCGTACATGTCGAAGATGCCCGCTTGGCGCGACCACCCGCGCGTCCGCGCCGCTCAGTAAAATTCGATTTTGAACCACGCGCCGCGCACACCGCGCACACCCGCACGCTGCGCACACTACGCGCTCGGCGCGAACTCGATGCACTCGCTGCGAACATCGCTTCGCCGCGCTGTTCGTTTTTTCTTGGTTTGATGGTCACGCGATCCGGGCGTGTCGCGACCTAGCCTTCGGCGTCAATTTGCGGCTTCTTCGGCGAGGTGCGGCGTGCAGCGTCGCACCTCCTCGATGCCGTGACGCTGGAGCGCGGCACATTTCTCGAAGCACGAATCGCGAGCGTGCGCTCGCAAGAGCTCAGTGAGAAACCGCGTCGAGGAACGTCGCGCGGCCGCCTTTGCGGAAGACACAGGCCACGCATTTCAGGTACGCGCGAACGCCGAACAAGCGGACGATCAGCGGCGCGTGAGTCACGAGGTGGCGAGTGGTGATGGTGCCGCGCATCGGAGACATCAAATATCCTGGTCGCTACTGGACTCCGCGCAGCGCGCGGAAACCGGTTCCAGTAAGCACTTCTCGGGCCATGCAATTTTTCAACGGCTTGGGGCGCGAATGCCGAGCTCTACGTTTCACTTTTGAAAGACGAGGCTTTCGATTGTGAAGGTTTGTGTCGCGCACCGAAACCTCCGCGAAATAGAGCTAGGCATCGGAATTCATGGGTGATTGTCGGGATCCGCCGGGCTCTCGTCCGGCGGACCGGCGTTCTCGCTAGGCTTTGCTGAGGGGCCCGGTTTGACCGAGCCCGTGGCACGCCCGCCGTCGACCACCGCTGCGGTCGGCGAGGGCATCACCGCGGTGCCGGCGACCGCCGGGGTTGGTGCGCTCGGGACCGGTGAGCCGGTGAATTGCGCGCTCGCGGTTACGCGATCGACTTCATCTTCCAGCGCGCTCAGCGCGGCGGGTGCGGTCGCGTCCCCATGATAATGCCGGACTCGCTTGATCCGCCCGTTGAGCTGGAAGGACAGATGCGCCCAGTCATCATCCGTGCTCTCGACGTGGTCGTAATCGTGGAGCTGCAGGAAGCCCGCGCGCTGAAACTCGCTCTGTAGCTCGGCGACTTGCGCGGTCGAAATACCGTATTCACGCCGGCCGATGACTTTGACCCAGCGCGTGCCCACGTAGACGACGCTGCCGTCCGTCGCGATGGTCAGGCGATAGATCGGGCACTCGCCGTAGCAGCCGGTGCGCTCGAGCGTCGCCAGGAGCGTCTTGCCCGCCGCTAGGTCCGGCGGATGCGGTTGATCGATCGAGGTGCCATCCGACGGCGCGCTCTTTTTTCTGCCGCAGCCGGCCGCCATGAGCAAGCTGCCGCAAAGCGCGGCGCGCATCGACCAGTGCCAGAAGGTTCTTCGCGCGTTCGGCATTGGTCGGATCCGGCTCGGCTAGAGCAGTTGATACACCAGACTGATGGACGTGACGACGTCCGTTTTCTCGATATCCGGCAGCGGATTGTGGTCGAAGCGCACGCTCACCGTCGTCGCAATGGAGAAACCCTTGCCCACGCTGGAGCTGACCGAGCCGTCCCAGTTGATGCGGTAATTCGTGGTGGCGTCGAGGCCCTGCAGGTACTCGATGCCGGTTGCCATGGTGACGGCCTTGTTCACGTTGTTCGTGTAGCCGGCGAACACGCGCGTGCTGTGCCGATCTTCGTGCTTCGCGAGCGGTGTGCCGGCCATCGCTGCGGTCGCGAGCTCGTCGTCGGAGCGGATGTCGTACTGGTAGTCGTAACCGAGCTCGCCCCAGAGCTGCTCTTTCGGCTCGTCGACGAAGTAGTAAGAGATTCCGGGATCGAGATTGAGCCGCAGATCCAAACCCTGAAAACGATCGTGCCGCACGGAGGTCGAGCCGAAGACGGCGAGCCCGCCGGCGAGGAATCGGTCGTAGCGCAGCTTGCCTTGGAAGTTTTCGACCGTGGTCTCGAGCGGCGCATCCTTGTTCGCGGCGGCACGGGCGAAGTTCGCGGCGGCTGCGGCCGAGAGCTGGTTCTCTTCGCGCCGAATCCGGAATTTGCCGGCGCTCGTCACGGCGATCGATTTCGAGTTGCCCGCCGACGCGAGCCCGCCCGCCGAGAGCTGCAGCTCGGTCGCGTCCTTGTCGTCCTTGGGCTTGTCGGCTTTTTCGAAGCCGCTCGTCGCGACGTCCGTGCTGCCGCTCGAAGCGTTGTCTTGCTTCAGC
>FTCX01000233.1_pt1 | contig 10281 bp, 9 predicted proteins | sample 1639831 | NCBI WGS metagenome assembly FTCX01 (sample SAMEA3914869, study PRJEB12502) | metagenome | biome: forest; material: soil | place: USA | collected 2012-03-12 | depth 0.1 m
GCGAGCTCGACGCCCTTGAGGCCGCCGTTGTTCAACTTCCAGTTACCCGCGATCAGATATTTTCTTGCCACGTTAGTTTCCTCGCAGAGCTTCGACGCCCGGCAGTTTATGACCTTCGATCAACTCGAGCGACGCGCCGCCACCCGTGGAAATGAAGCCGATTTTCTGTGCGATGTCCGCGCCCGCGCGGGCCACGGCGGCGACGCTATCTCCGCCGCCGACGACGGTAAATCCCGGAGCTTCGGCGAGCGCGCGAGCCAGTGCGACGCTGCCCTCGGCGAAGGCTGAATTTTCGAACAGGCCCAGCGGGCCGTTCCAGAACACGGTTTTTGCCCGCGCGATTTGCACGGAAAACGCGGCCACCGTGGCCGGCCCGATGTCGAGCGCCATGCCGTAATCCGGGATCGCGTTCACGCTCACCGGTTCGCCCGACGTGGCTTCCGGGCTCTCGGCGACGACGACATCCGTCGGCAACAAGATTTTCACGCCGCGATCCCGCGCTTGCGCCAGCAGCGTGCGGCCGAGCGCGAGTTGATCCAATTCGAGGCGCGACGCCTTCATGGCGTGACCGGCAGCTGCGAGCAGCGTGTTCGCCATCGCTCCGCCGATGCAGATCGCGTCGCACTTGCGGAGCAGCGCGTCGATCACTTTGAGCTTGTCCGAGACCTTGGCGCCGCCGAGCACGGCGACGAACGGTTTTTCCGGCGTCTCGCTCACGCGCGCGAGCGAGGTGATTTCGCCCTGCAACAGATAGCCCATGCCGCGCTCGCGCATCATGCGCGGCAAGCTCGCGACCGAAGCGTGCGCGCGGTGCGAGGAGCCGAACGCATCGTTGATGTATACGTCGCACAGCGCCGCGATTTCACGGGCGAAGCCGTCGTCGTTCTGCTCTTCTTCGGCGTGAAAACGCAGGTTTTCGAGCAGCACGAGCTGCCCGGGACGGAGCTCGGTGATGAGCTTCTTCGCCGCATCCCCGATGCAATCATCCGGCAGATACACGTCTTGCGCGAGCAGCTCGCTCAAACGCATGCCCACGGGCTCGAGGCTGAAGCCGCTGTCGCGCTTGCCCTTCGGGCGCCCGAGGTGCGAGCCGAGCACGACGCGCGCGCCGCTCGAGAGCGCCTTCTTGATCGTGGGTAGCGATGCGACGATGCGCTCGTCATTCGCGACTTCGCCCGATTTGGTGAGCGGCACGTTGAAATCCACGCGAATGAACACGCGTTGATTTTCGAGCTTCAGATCATCGATCGAGCGGATGCCGTCTAAAGTTCCCATGAGGAGCGCGGAGCGGTTAGCACTGTTGCGAGGGGAATGCAGCGAGCAACGTTTGGGGCCGGGGCCCCAAACTCCGGGGTGGGGCCCCGCTGAATTCACTTCAGCGGGCGCGGGGGTGAAACCCCCGACGAAAAAACGCCCCGCGGTATCGCACGACACCGCGGGGCATTTCGGGGAAGCGTCAACGTGAGACGCTTCGGCGCGGCTCAGCGTTTCAGCCGGCGATGCGCTTGATCAAGTCGATGCACTTGTTCGAGTAACCCCACTCGTTGTCGTACCAGGAGATCACCTTGACGAAGGTCTTGTCGAGCTGGATGCCGGCTTCGGCGTCGAACACGCTGGTGCACACCTCGCCCACGAAGTCGGTCGAAACGACCTTCTCGTCCGTGTAGCCGAGGATGCCCTTCATCTTGCCTTCCGAGGCCGCTTTCATGGCCTTGCAGATGTCCTCGTAGCTCGTCTCTTTGACGAGCTCGGCGGTGAGGTCGACCACGGACACGTCCGAGGTCGGCACGCGGAACGACATGCCGGTGAGCTTGCCGTTCAACTCCGGGATCACCTTGCCCACGGCCTTGGCCGCGCCCGTCGAGGACGGGATGATGTTCTCGAGGATGCCGCGGCCGCCGCGCCAATCCTTCTTCGACGGACCGTCGACCGTCTTCTGCGTCGCCGTGGCGGCGTGCACGGTCGTCATCAGGCCGCGCTTGATGCCGAAGTTGTCGTTCAACACCTTCGCGATCGGCGCGAGACAGTTCGTGGTGCAGGAAGCGTTCGAGACGATCGCCTGACCCGCGTACTTGTCGTCGTTCACGCCCATCACGAACATCGGCGTTTCGTCCTTCGACGGCGCCGACATCACGACCTTCTTCGCGCCCGCGGCGAGGTGCTTCTCGGCGCCCGCCTTGTCGAGGAAGATGCCGGTCGCTTCGAGCACGTTGTCCGCGCCGACCGCGCCCCAGTTGAGCTTGGTCGGATCGGTCTCGGCGGTGCAGCGCACGGTCTTGCCGTTGACGACGAGCGCGCCGTCCTTCACATCGACGGTGCCCTTGAAGCGGCCGTGCACCGAGTCGTACTTGAGCATGTACGCGAGGTAATCGACCTCGAGCAAATCGTTGATGGCGACGATTTCGACGTCGCCGCGCCCGATGGCGGCGCGGAAAACCATGCGACCGATGCGGCCGAAGCCATTGATACCGACCTTGATCATTTTTCTTCCTTCTTTGGTTTTCTCTGACGCTCGCGCGAGCCGAGGTCAGATCGAAGCTGGGGGCGCGCCTTATACCTGGCGTGGCAGAACGGTGCATCCATAGCTCCGCTCGGGCGTCGCGCCCAGATCGAGTGCGCGCTTCTCGTCGATTGTCGGTACAAAAATTCCCGTCGCGCGGCCGGAGCTTGTTTCGACCGGTTTCCTTTGCTTCGCCTCGCTCCGCTCACGCTGAAAATGCCGGCAAATCTGGGTCCTTTTTGTTTGACGCGCCGCGGAGCGCCGAGAATCGGGCTCCGCGGCTGCTGCGTCGCGCTGTCGTCGTCAGTCACTGAACGCGCTCGCCGTGGCCTCTGCGCGCGGCGCGGTCGGCGGCGCGCACGCGCGAACCGCCGCTTCGAGCGCGGAAATCAGCGGCAGGACGCGCTGCGAACCGGCGTACGCGCGCTCCGAGACGCTGCCTTCGTTGGCTTCGCGCGCGCCCACCACCCAGAGGAGTGACACGTGCTGCGCGTGTGCCTCGGCGACCCGGCGCGCGAGCGTCTCATTGCTCGCGTCCACGCTCGGCCGGAGCCCGTGCTCGCGCAGGCGCTGAGCGATGCCATCGGCATAGCCGCGTTGTGCCGCGTGCACCGGCAAGATGCGCACTTGCTCGGGCGCGAGCCACGCCGGTAGTCGACCTTCGTGATGCTCCAGCAAAATGCCGAGGAAGCGCTCGAGGCTGCCGACCATCGCGCGGTGCAACATGGCCGGCCGAGCGCGCGCGCCGGTGGCGTCGTCGTAGGTGAGCTCGAAGCGCTCGGGCAGCACGAAATCCAGCTGGATCGTGCCGCATTGCCAGCGCCGACCGTGGCGATCGCCGAGCTCGAACTCGAGCTTCGGCCCGTAAAAGGCGCCTTCACCCGGTTTGAGCACGGGATTCAGTCCGGCGCGCTTGGCGGCGTTTTCGAGCGCGCGCTCGGCGCGATCCCAAACTTCGTCCGAGCCCGCGCGTTCGGCGGGCCGCGTCGCGAACCCAACCGCGATCTGCTCGAAGCCGAGCGCGCGATAGAACTCGTACAGCGAGCTACAGAACACCGCGACCTCGCGCTCGACCTCGGACTCCGGCAAAAACACGTGCCCGTCGTCTTGCGTGAACTGACGCAGGCGCATCAAACCGTGCAGCACGCCGCTCGCTTCATCGCGATGCACGACGCCGAACTCCGACAAACGCAGCGGCAAATCGCGATGCGAGAGCACGCGCTTCTTCACGATCTGCGCGTGCCCCGGACAATTCACCGGCTTCATCGCCGCGCTCTTGCCCTCGTCCGAGAACGCGAACATGTGCTGGCGAAAATTTTGCCAGTGCCCGCTCTGCTCCCAAATCGCGCTGCGCAAAAGCTCGGGCGTGCGCACCTCTTCGAAGCCTTGCGCGACCGTCCAATGACGAATCGCGCTCTCGAGCGCGCGATACGTCGCGTAGCCGCGCGGATGCCAAAAAACCATGCCGGGCGCCTCTTCCTGCAAATGGAAAAGATCCAGCTGTTGACCGATGACGCGATGATCCGATTCTTCGAGCATGACTTGTCCGTTTCGTTGAGCTGGCGAAACGGGCGCTCGAATCGTCGAAAGCCCGCTTCTTCCAGCGGGCTTTCTCGCTACTTTTCGTACGCTAGCTACGCGCGCACGAGCGAGATGAAGCCCGGGAAAAACCCGTCTTCGTCGTCTTCGTGCACGTGAGCTTCGCGAACATGTGAGTGCAGAATGTCATGCTGCGAAGATTTCTGCAAGGAGAGGAGAGAGGGCAGCAGACGCAAGGGTTGCCCCCACCCCGTCCGTCCTCGCGCTTCGCGCTGCGGGCGGGCGGCCTCCCCCAAATCGGCAGCAAGAGCTGCCTCAGGGGGAGGATCGCTTCGCGACTGGTTCTACACTGCGAGCCAACCCAAGCGAGCTCGACGCACATGACGACGCCTTACACCTATCGCGACATTGCAAAGATGATCGATCACTCGATCTTGGCTCCAACCGCGACGATTCAAGATTTGGAAACCGGCATCGCGCTCGCGCTCGAGTACGACGTGGCGAGTGTGTGCCTCGTGCCATCGCACTTGAAGCGCTGCGCGGAGCTGCTCGCCGGTTCGGACGTCAAAGCGAGCACGACGATCGGCTTTCCGCACGGCGGTCACGCGACCGCCGCGAAAGCCGCGGAGGCGCGGATCGCGCTCGCCGACGGCGCAGTCGAGCTCGACATGGTCGTCAATCTGCATCGCGTGCTGAGCGGCGATTGGGAGTTCGTAAAGTCTGATATCCGCGCCGTGCTCGACGAAACGCACCCGCGCGGCGCGAAGCTCAAGGTCATCTTCGAGAATTGCTACCTGAACGAGGCGCAGAAAATCCGGCTCTGCGAGATCTCGGGCGAGCTCGGCGTCGATTGGGTGAAGACCTCGACGGGCTTCGGTACCTCCGGCGCGACGCTCGACGACCTGCGTTTGATGCGTCGGAATTCGCCGCCCGCGGTGCAGGTCAAAGCTTCCGGCGGCGTGAAGACGCTCGAGTTCGTGCTCGCGGCGCGCGAGCTCGGCGTCACGCGTTGCGGTTCGAGTCGCACGCGCGAGCTGCTCGACGAGCTCAAGCTCCGCTTGCAAAACGCCACATAGTTTTGCTCGCGAATCCGACGTGGCGCGAGGGTGAACGCGCAACTACGTCGACCGCTCTGCGCGGTAGCGCGCGCGAATGGGATTTATTTTCGTCACGTAGGGAACCACGCATTCGGAAAAATCGTTTGAGACGCGAGCACCGCACCCCGGGGTGTCGACGTAATCAGTAACGAGCACGATGCGGGACGCACCCCGAGCTACGCCCACTAGCGCCGAGCCGGCGGTCGATCCGTTTTTGGGGCGACTGATCGCAGGGAAATTTGCGGTCGAAGAGCGCCTCGGCGCGGGCGCGATGGGCATCGTGTACCGCGCGCGGCAAGTTGCGCTCGACCGCACGGTGGCGATCAAAGTGCTGCATCACGAATTCGCCTCGGATGCGGATTTCGCCGAGCGCTTCGCGCGCGAGGCCAAAGCCGCCTCACGACTCGATCACCCGAACTCGATCCGCGTGCTCGATTTCGGGCAAGAGCCGGACGGGCTTTTGTATCTGGTCATGGAATATGTCGAGGGCTCGGACTTGTTCGAGTGGCTCGACGCCCACCGGCCGATCCCGCCGCGAACGATCGTGGAGATTTTGGCGCAAGCGTTGGCGGCGCTCGCGCTGGCTCACGACATGGGCGTCGTGCATCGGGATTTGAAGCCCGAAAATATCCTGATGGTGCGCGGCTTGAATGACGAAGGCCGCGCCGTCGACGTCGTCAAAGTGTGTGATTTCGGGATCGCGAAATTTCTCGACCCGACGGCTTCTGCGACGGAAGGGCGGCGCAAACACTCGACGACGGGTTTGATCGTGGGCACGCCCGCGTACATGTCGCCCGAACAGGCGCGCGGCGAGAAGCAAGACGCGCGCAGTGACGTCTATGCTGCCGGGGTGATTCTGTACGAGCTGCTCGCCGGGCGGTTGCCGTTCGAAGCCGAGACGCTGATCGGCGTCGCGCTCAAACACGTGAACGAAGTGCCGGAAAAACCCTCGAGTTTCACGCCCGGCGTCGATCCGTCGCTCGAAGCGATTTGCCTCAAGGCGCTGCAGAAGAAGCCGATCGAGCGCTATCAATCGGCGCGCGAGATGCGGCTCTCGTTGATCCGCGCGGCGGAGAGCTCCGCGTTCGGCGCGCACTTCGCGGCGACGCCCTCGGCATCGTTTCGCCTGGGAACGCCCGATTCGAGCCGGCCGACGCTCGCGGGTATTTCGCCCGGCACACCCGCGCCGCGCGCGCGTCGTTCGCGCGCTTGGCTCGGGTTGATTGCGTTGCCGGCGTTGCTGCTGCTCGGATTCGTCGGTTTGCGTCGCTCGAGCGAGCGCGAGTCTGCGGTGACGAGTAGCGTGTCCGCGTCACTCGCCGCCGTGATTCCGAGCAACGCTGCGGCGGCGAGTGTCGTGGCAAACGAGCCGCCGAGCGCGTCCAGCCCCCCCAATGAAATCGCAAACGAAGCGAGCCTCGCGAGCAGCGCAAACAAGCGCGCGCCGATCACGGCGAGCAAGCGCGTGCGTTCGCCGGAAGCGCCGGCACACGCGAACGCGCTGAACGAAGCCGCGCCGAGCGAACCGCCGGCAATGGCGGAGCCTGAACCGGTGCGCGTCGCGCCGCCTGCTCCTGACCCTGTGCTCGTCGCAGCGCCGGCGCCGAGTCCGCCAGTCGAGCCGAAATCGGCCGCAATCGCGCCGATCAAAGCCGCGCCCGTCGCGCCGACGGCGGATCCGGCGCTCGCGAGCGTCGCGCTCGGCGGCGCGCGCAACGCGATTGGCGCGACGGCGATCAGCGTCACGCGCGCGCTCTCCGCGGCCGCGCCGCGCATCACGGCTTGCTACAAGGCCGCATTGCCCGCGCTCGGCAGCGCGTTCGAAGGCACGGACACGCTCCACATCGAGACCGATGGCGCGGGCGTGATCACCGACGCGCGCTTGAGCGGGCCCGTGCGCGGGAATCTCGGCGCGTGCATCGCTTCGGCGGTGCAAGGTCGGCGCGTGGCCAACGTGGACACGGGGAGCGCGAGCGCGGACGTGCCTTTGTCATTCAGGGACCATTGAGTAAGTTTTTTTATTTGGGTTTTCCTTTCGCGGTGGCGTTCGTCGTTGCGATCGGCTGTGCAGAAAATCCGGCGGCGGATCCGGAAGCCGCTGCGTGGCCCGCGGACGTGCGCGCGGACTACGCGGTGTTCGCCCAGCGTTGCTCGAAGTGTCATTCACTCGCGCGTCCGCTCGAGAGCGGCATCGATAGTGACGACTATTGGCGCTTGTACGTCGAGCGCATGCGCAGGCAACCGGGCAGCGGCATCAGTGTCGCGGATACGGTGCCCATTTTGCGGTTTTTGCACGTGTATTCGGCGGAAGTGAAGCGCCGTAAAGGCGAGGGCAGCGCCGCGTCCGATGCCGCTCCGATGGCGCCCCCGATCGTTTCGGCGACCGCGCCGAGCGCCGCGCAGCTCTCGCCCGTGCCGAACGCGGATGGCGGTGAGCCGTGACTCGCGCTGCACGTGCGTTGTGGTGCTTCGCGCTCGTGCTCGCGCTGGTCGCAGCTTTGTTCGCCGAGCCGGCTCGCGCTGCCGAAGAAGTGAACTTCGCCGGCTCTGCGCAGATCGATTATTTGTGGGTGCCGAACGGGCCGCGCGTGACGCGCGCGCCCGGCACGGGCACGGACTTTCGCGCGTTCACGCTCGAAGCGGGGCTCAAGGTCGCGGTCGACATCAGCGAGCATTTGTCGGCCAACGTGAAAGCTTGCTACGGCTGTCACGGCTTCGAAGTGGACATGGCCTACTTCGATTATCGCGTGGCCGACGAATTCAACCTGCGCGCGGGGCGCTTCAGCCCGAGCTTCGGCGCGTTCAATCTGCGTCACGATCCCGCGAATCACATGCTCAGCGACAAGCCCTTGCCGTACGACATGGGCCGCATGCTGCGCAAAAACGATTGGAACAACAGCGTGCTTCCGGCGCCGTTCCCGAGTAACGGCTTCGAGCTGGACGGCACGCATTGGCTGGGAAATTCGGCTCAATTCGACTACGCGCTCTACGCCGTCACCGGCTTCAAGAATGACGTCGATGCGAACCCGACCGATCTCGATTTCCAAGAGTCGCACTCGGCGTACTACATCGACAGCGTGCTGCGCCCGGCGACGGGCGCGCGGCTCGCGCTCACCGTCAAAGGCAGCGCCACGGTCGACGCGACGCTCGGCGCGAGCGCCATGCTCGGCACGTACGACCCGAAGAACGATCTCACGTACGCCATCGGCGGCGCGGACTTCGCGCTGCGCGTTCGGCGCACCGCGCTGCGCGCCGAGTACCTCGTGCGGCGCCAACAATTCGACGACACGAATCCGGACATCTTCAAGTATTCGCTGGCGAGCGTGCGCGGTGATTTTTTCGTCAAGCAAGGCATGTACGTGGAAGTCGAGCAGCCGCTCGCGAGCATGCTCGACAGCACCTTCCGCGTGGACGGCATGTGGCGGAACGGGAACGTGAGCGATTTGCCCGTCGGTAGTGGCAGCGCGGCGCCGACGACGGTGAGCCCGCTCACCGCGCGCGCGTACGTGATTCGCGAGACGCTCGGGCTCGAGCTCGCGCTCGAGCGCAATTTCCGGCTGAAATGCTCGGGCGAGCTGTGGCAATTCAGTTATCCCGACACGCAGGGTGACAAAGACGCGCTCGGCATTCACTTCGGCGCGGTGGGGAGCTTCTGAGCATGCGGGCTTCACGCTGGTTGCTGCTTCTGAACGGCGTGACGGCGGCGTGCTCGTTCGTCGAGCCGCACCAAGGTTCGACGCAAGCCTTGTGCGGCATCGCCGCCGGTGGGTCGGGTCAGACCGGAGCGAGCGCGGCCTATTACGGCGTGCCGATGATGCCGGCGGCAGGCCCGAGCTGTTCGATCGATTCGGACGACCCGTGCGACGTGTGCGAGATCACGCACTGCTGCGCGACGCGCAGCGCCTGCTACGGCGATCCGACGTGCGCCTGCGCGGACGTCGCGCTCGATCAATGTTTGGATGTTGCCGAAACGAGCGCGGACGAAGCGGCGAGCTCGAGCCAGTGCTGGAGCGCTTTCACCGCCAAAGGCTCGGTCGAGCAAGCGCGCGTCACTTGTCAGCGCGCTTGGTGCAAAACGGAGTGTGCGGAGCCGTGACGGCGTTCACAAGTTGTTCGTGATCGGCAGCAAAATCGCCTGAAATTCGGGCAAGGCTTCGAGCCGCGCGGCGTGCTCGGACAGCGCGGGATAGGCGTTCGGATCGAACCAACTCGGGTGCGCTTCACTCGTGAAACGAAATGCGCAGCCGAGCGCGATGTCCGCGTGGGTCAGCGTGAGGCCGAAGAAATGGGGCGTGTGTCGCTCTTTGCGCTCGGCCTCGAGGCGGGCAAAGGTTTCGAGGATTTGAGTTTGGCACCGCGCCTTGAACTTCTCGGACGGCGCCATCAGCTTCAGCTCCGAGTAGAGCAGCACCACGGCTTTGTCGCAGATCCCGGTGAAAAACGCCGTGATTCTCGACGCGGCGTGACGCGATGGACCGGGAACCGGCAAGAGGGCTCGTGCTGGGCCCACCATTTCATCCAGCGCTTGCAGGATGGAAAAACTTTCGACGAGGACCCCACCATCATCCAAAATCAAGACGGGCACGCGCCGGAGCGGGTTGTACTCGGCGATCTGCTCCGCGTTTCCCCACACCGACCACGGGCGGTGTTCGAACGGCAGCTGATAGTGCTCGAGCGTGATGCCGACGCGGCGAACGAACGGTGAATCGTATTGGCCGATGAGAATCATGACCCCTCTTTCCGAGGGAATTCATGAAGCGGGCGGCGCACGTCGTCAAGCGCGAGCGCGCGAGCTCTACGCAACGAACGCGCCGAGTTTACGGAAGCGCTGATAACGATCTTCGCGCACGCCTTCGCGCGAGAGCGAAGAGAGCTGCGTGAGCGTGGCGTAGAGCGCGCGATCCAGCCGCCTTGCGGCATCATCGTGATCTTGGTGCGCGCCGCCCGGCGGCTCTTCCACGATTTGATCGGCGATGCCGAACTCGAGCAAATGCGGCGCGGTGATCTTCAGGCGCGCGGCCGCGTCCGGCGCGCGTTCCGCGCTCTTCCACAGGATTGCCGCGCAACCCTCGGGGGTGATGACCGAGTAGTAGCTGAACTCGAGCACGAGCACGCGGTTGGCCACGCCGAGCGCGAGCGCGCCGC
>FTCX01000163.1_pt1 | contig 10198 bp, 7 predicted proteins | sample 1639831 | NCBI WGS metagenome assembly FTCX01 (sample SAMEA3914869, study PRJEB12502) | metagenome | biome: forest; material: soil | place: USA | collected 2012-03-12 | depth 0.1 m
CCGCGAAAGCTCCAGCGCCGGCGCGAGCACTTCTTTGCGTGGCCGTTTGCCGAAGCGATCGTGCGCCAGCTCGAGCCCCGCGACGCTGCCCGGCACGCCCACCGAGACCGGGCCGAGTCCGCCCGCGCGCTCCATGGCGTCGAAGCGATCGCGCGTGAGCGCGGTCGGCGCGGTTTCGCGGAAATCGAGCGCGACCGTCGGACCGCCGGGCGGGCGAATCAGCATGAAGCCGCCGCCGCCCAAATTCCCGGCGCTCGGGTGCGTGACCGCGAGCGCGTAGGCCGTCGCGACGGCGGCGTCGACGGCGTTGCCGCCATGCTCGAGCATGCTCACGCCAGCGCGCGTCGCGTGTGCTTCTACGCTCGTGACTGCGCCGAATTCGCCGCGCACGGCGCCGGGGCCGCCGCTGAGCGCGCTCACGTCCGCGGGCGGCTCGGTCGGGGAAGCTGCGCGGGCGCTCGGCGTCGTCGCGGGCGGGGCGTTTGGATTCGCGCCCGCGCTCGACGTCGCAGACGCGCTCGGCGCTGCGCTCGCGGTCGTCGTTGGCTCGTTCGTGTTTGCGCTGGCTGCGCTTTCGGGACGACGTTCGGGCTCGTTCGCCGTCGGCCGCGCGCACGCTGCCGCGCACAGCACCCCCCCTAAAAAAATCAGCGAGCCGCGGCGCACGCGCGCGAGCATACACGCCCGCGCGAAACGCGCTACGCTCGCGCTGCGATGAGTCCCGTGGAAAAGCCCCTGCAAATTGCCATCATCACCGTCAGCGACACGCGCACGCTCGCGACGGACAAGAGCGGCGGGCTCTTGTTCGAGCAGCTGCTCGCGGCCGGTCACCGCGTCGCGCAACGCACGATCGTGCAGGATGATTTGGAGCGAATCCGCTCGGCGATCGCCTTCGGCGTCGTCGAGCCGACGATCGACGTCGTGATCACGACCGGCGGGACGGGCATCACGAAGCGTGATGTGACGCCGGAAGCGCTGGCGCCGCTCGTGACCAAGGCGATTCCCGGCTTCGGCGAGCTGTTTCGGTATTTGAGCTACGCGGACATCGGCGCGGCCACGATTCAGTCGCGCGCCGAGGCCGCGCTGTGCGACACGACGCTCGTGTTCGTCTTGCCGGGCTCGACGGGCGCGGTGAAGCTCGCGCTCGAAAAAATCATTTTGCCGCAGCTCGACTCACGCACCAAGCCCTGCAACTTCGTGGACCTGTTGCCGCGCGTTCACTCCGAAGGGTGAAGTGACCAGGCGGATGCCGGGATCGCGCGCCGCCCAGCTCGCGAGATCACCGGCAAGGGCGGCGACCACTGGCACGCCGAGCGCGCGCGCTTCGCGCACGACCGTCGGCGCGCCTTCTTGCGCGGACGCGCTGACGAGCACGTCGGCCGCGGCGATGAACGCGAGCGCTTCGGGTCGCGGCAACTGACCGGTGAAGCGCGCGCTCGGAAAACGCGCGCGGAGCGCCGGCAGCTCGGGGCCAGCGCCGACCACGATCAGCGCGAGCCGCGCGTCGGTCGAGAGCGCGGTGAGCGCTTCGTCCACGCGCTTGCCCGGCACCAAGCGCGCGACGATCACGGCTATTTTCTGCTCGTTCGTGAAGCCCAACGCAGCGCGCGCCGCGGCGCGACTCGGCACACCGCCAAGCTCGATCGGGCTCGCTGCAACACGAATTCGCGGCGACAGCTCCGGGCACGCGGCGCGCACGAGCTCCGCCAGCTCTTCGCTCGTGACGCGCAGCGCGGCGTCGCGCGCGAGCCAGCTACGCGCGATCTGTTGACGCAACTGCTTCGGCAGGCGACAGAACAAACGCACGTCCGAGCCGTGCCCGACGAGCTCGAGCTCCGCACCGCGCGGCGCGAGCGTCGCGATCGGCCAGGCACTCGGCAGCCAGAAATGCGCTTGCACGCGCTCGAACGGACCTTCACGGCGAAGCGCGCGCGCCGCGCGGACCACGAATTCGCCGGCGCCCGCCGCGCGCCATGGATGCTCGCGCAAACGCGCGAGCGCGCCCGGAAAACCGAACGCGCCGCGATCGGCGAGGAAGTGCACGTGCACGCGGTCGCGCACGCCGCTCGCGCCAGCGCCCGGCGCGAACACGTGCACGTCGTGCTGCGCGCGCGCGAGCTCGCGCGCCTCGCTCTCGACGAAATGTCCCGCCGCGTCGCCCGCTGAGCGCGGATACGACGTGGTGACGACCGCGGTCCGCGGCGAGCGCGTGCTCAACTGCGCGGCAGCTCCCCGCGCGCCTTCACCGCTTCGGCGCCTTCCGCGGCCAGCATCTCGCCGAGCGCGCGCAAGTAGCGGAACGAGTAGATGCCCGAGCTGTGCCCATCTCCCCAAGTGAAGGAGAGCGCGTAATTGCCGACCTTCTCGATCTCGCGGAGCTCTTGGTCGCCGCCTTCCTGAAAGCGAATCTCGCCCGAGTGCCCTTGGCAGCCGGCGCACGGGCAATATCCCCTCAGGATTTCATGCGGGTAGGCCATTTTTTCGCCGTCCGCCCAAGTCACCTCGAAGGTGCGGGCGCCGTGCGGGGCCTTGATGCCGGTGGGACGAAAGCTGGATTCCATTGGGTTTTTTGGGGGTGGGGGCGCACTTCGCGCCGCTTTTCGGCGAAGATTCGGCGTTCTGCCGCAGATGACGGCTTGCCAAGGGCGCCGTGGTCTGTCATACCGACGGCCCCTTGGCTAATACCAGCGAATCGGTTCAGTGCAGGCCTCTCGAGGTCCAAGTCGGTGACAAAGGCATCGAGCGTGCGATCAAGCACCTCAAGCGCAAGATGGCTGCGGAAGGCATTCTCCGCGAGCTCAAGCGTCGCCGCCACTACATGAAGCCGTCCATCAAGCGCCGCAAGAAGATGAGCGAAGCCGCTCGTCGTCGCCGCAAGCGCCTGAAGACGGACGAGATTCCGCGCACGATGGGCTGAGTTTGCGGGCGCCCGCTCTGGGGCGCTTTCGCTCGGGCCAACGTGCCGAAGTTTCGCCTCGCGATACTTCGGGGAAACTTGGCCCAAGTGACCGATATTGCTGAGACTGAGCAGCATGGCCCTCGCGCCGGCTGCTCAGCCCGCTGCCCTCCCACAGCTGCCGTTTCGGCTCCGTAGCGTCCTCCTTTTGGGGCTCGTCGCTTGGGGGCTGTGCTCGCTCGTACCGCGAGCGTTGTCCGGCTATCGCGTGCACAGCCTCGCGACGAGCGTCGCGGATTATGCCGTGTGCATGGCGGGACCGACAGGGCCCGCGTTGATCCGCGACAACCCCGCCGATTTTGCGCGCCTCGTCCATCGCCGCATCGTGGCTGCGGCGCCGAGCGATCGCCCGTTCGAAAAATGCAGCAAGCACGCGCTCGCGGTGACGGGCTCGGCCGAAATTGCGCACAAGCACGAGCTCAGCGCCGCAAGTTTCGCCGACTACGGACTCGGCGGTAGCGAGAGCCAATCCGCGCTCGCCGTGACGATCGAGCCGCTCGTGGCCGCGGCGCACGCGTCGTGGCCGTTCGTGCGCGGCTACACCGCGCTCGTGAAACCTTCGCTCGGCGCGTACGAGGCGATTCACCCCGTGGGGTTAGCGCGGCCCGGCGTCGGGCGCGGCATCCCGGGCTATCGCGCGCCGTACCACGCTGTGAAGCGCGCGGGCGACGGACTTTGGCTCGCATACGGCAAAGGCGCGCACCTCGCTTTCTTCAAGAGTAGCGACAACGGGCTCACCTGGCGGCCCGCGCCGGGCGCCGCCGCCGGCGCTGATTTCGCCGAGCGTTGTCCGACCGGCGACGGGCGCTCCTTCGAAGTCGGGTTGAGCAGCGACCACGACGTGCTCGAGGTCAGCTCGACCGAGACGGACGGCACTTCGCACGCGACGCAGCTCGCGCCCGAGAGCAGCAGCGTGATCGGCCTCGCGTGCGACGAAAAAGCGCTCGTCGCGCTCGTCCGCGCGCAGAACGCGAAGTTGCAAGAAGCTTACGTGTGCCCGTTCGGCGGTCGCTGCGCGCTCTTGCCGGCGCCGAAAAATGACGCGCTGCCCGCTCTGTTCGAGCAGAGCCTGGACATCGCGCGCGTGCACGGCACCACCGTGCTGGCCGTGACCACGAAAGATCTCGTGCGCGTCACCTCGAGCCGCGACGACGGCCGCACGTGGACGCCGTTCTATGTCGCATATGACGTGAGCGAGCATCCGGAAGTGCGCGTCGACGTGCGCGTGCCTTCGCGTTTGCTGACGATCGACAATCGCTTGTTCTTGTACGGCGCTGCCGCTCGCTCGGCGCAGTCGTACAGCGTGTTGATCTCGGATGACCACGGCGCGAGCTTTCGCACGCCGTGAGGCGAACCGCGAAGGCTGGGCCGCGCTGCGACGTGGCGCGTGACCATCAAACAAAAAAGAAGACGCCCGATGCGCTTCGAGTGCGCACCGGGCGTTTTTCGTGCTGCGAGGAGCGCGTTACTTCACTGCACGTTCACGCTGAACGAGCTTACGCCCTGACCTTGCACGGAGTTGTCGTACGCTTCGTAGCCGAACTCGATGCCGGCGAGGTACGGCGTGCCGCCGAGGCCGGAGACGGACACGGCGTTCTTGATGAACGGCGCGAGATCGCCGGTGAACGTCGATTGACCGGTCTTGCGGTACGCGACGTACTTCCAGCTGCCGACTTGGCCGTTCCACACTTCCCAGCCCATGTACGGGTTGTTCGTGTTGTTGCCCGCGGGTTGCACGTTCGAGTCATTCAACCAGAGCATGACCTCGAGGCCGCCGGTCGGATCGGCTGCGTTCGTGTTGTTCGGCAAGACCCAGATGTCGTACGAGGCATCCCACGTGCCGCCGTTCGGGTTCGAGTAGGTGACGCTGCTGTTCACGCTCGCGAGCGAGCTGACGAGCTTGGGCAGCGCGGTGTCCGTCGATTTACGGCCGTAATGCCAGCCGTCCACGAGTGAAGGATACGCCCCGAGGCCGCTGCCCGTGAGCGAAGCCGTGTCGACCTTGAACGAGGCGTTGGTGCCGTTGAGCGCCGGCGTGACGCACAAGCTGCCGTGATTCGCGTTGACGTTGTTCTGCACGAAGTACTTGCCGACGTCTTCGGTCGCGTTCGAAGCGCCTTGCGCGCCGCACACCTGCGAGAGCGTCGAGGTGCCCGAGGTGACGGGCGTGAGGCTCGAGAGGCACACGTTGTAGTTGCCCGCGTTGTTGCCGCCGACCACGTTGACCTGGAAATCGAAATCCATGCCCGTGAGCGCGCACTTCGTCGGGTCGGCACCTTGGCAGGTCACGTCCTTGAAGCACACGGTGCCGGTCTTGCCGTTGGTGAAGGCCGGGATGCTCACGTACGGCGAGATGCGGTTCGTGGTGTCCGCGGTCTGGGTGAACGCGATGCGCACTTCGTTGCCGCCGCTGTTGCCGGTGAGCACGTAGTTGAAGCAGGTGGCGTCGCCCGCGTACGCCGATTTCACGGGCGTCGTGCCGCCCGAGGAATTCAGCTCGAGGCCGAGACCGCAGCCCCACTTGGCGTACGTCTTGTCGACCACGGTGGCGCCGCTCAAGCACACGCCTTGCGCGGTGCAGGGCGGATTCATCGGCGTGCAGGAAGAGCCGTCGCCGAACGTGTAGAACGCGCCTTGGATGCCGTCCGGGTTGTCGGTGCTGATCGTCGGATCGCACCCGACGAAGCAGGAGTCCGCCGCGGCTTTGAGCAAGTCCGCATCGACGATGCACGTGTCCGCGGTGCCGCTGCCGGCGGTGCCGCTGCCAGCCGTGCCCGTGCCGCCCGCAACGCCGCTGGTGCCGCCCGTCGTCGGTAAGGTACCGGTTCCAGCTTGGCCCGTGCTCGAGCCAGCCGTGCCGACGACGCCCGTGCCGCCCGTGCCGACGTTCGAGCTGCCTGCGTGATTGCCAGAGCCACCCGCGCCGGTGTTGTTCCCGGTGTTGCCCGTGTTGCCGCTGCCCGCCGGCGGCGTCGAGTCGGAGCTGGACGAACAGCTCGCGGTCGCGAACGCCACCGAAATGCCCATGAGACTGCCGAGGAGCAAACGCTCCGAAAATCGCTTCATAGCGCGGAGGGTAGCTACGTTTGTCGGCTTTGCACCGGCTTTCGTGCGCACAAGGTGAGAGAAAATGCCGATTTTTCTCGGGCAAATCGCGTTTTGCTAGATTGCTCCGACGAAGCTGGAACTAGTACCAGTTTTTGATATTTACTAACTGAGCTTGGCCCGACAAATGGGGCAAACCGGCTCAGCGCCGGGCGATGCTGGCGAGCGCGCTTTGCACCCAATCGTGCTTTGCGCCGCGCTCGCGCGTCGGATCGGTTTCGGCGGCGAGCACGCGCAGCGCGCGAACTTCGAGCTGCGCGCTCGAAAGTGCGTTCACGTCCGCATCTTCGGCGGCGAGCGCGGCGATGCGACGGAACACCGCGAGCGCGGCGCTCCAGGCATGCAGCTCGACGTAGTCGCGCGCGAGCTCGGTGAGGAGCGCGCGATCGTTTTCGGCGAGCTCCGCGGCGGTTTCCAGATCGCGCAGGGCATCTCCGGCGAGGCCGGCGTTGCGACGCAAGTGCGAACGCTGCACGAGCGCGCGGGCGCGCGTGTCGGCGAGCCGAGCGGCGGCGCTGTACACCCGATCGGCTTCGCGCGGATCGCCCATGCGCTCGCGCAATGCGCCGAGCCTCAGGTACGCGTCGCCGAAGGTCGAGTCGGTCTCGATCGTCGCGCTGTATTCGCGCAGCGCTTGCGCGATGTCGCCGCGCTCTTCGAGCACCTCCGCGCGCTCGAAATGGTTCAGCGCCAAGCGCCGCGTGAACCCGACGACCGGCGCGGCTGCGACGGTCGGGGCCGGCGCGCTCGCAACGGGCGGGGCGCTCGCGACGGGCGCGGCGCTCGGCGTGCGAGTGCTGGCTTTTTCAGCGCTCGCGTCCGGCGCATCGGCGAAACGTGCCGTCGCTTGTGCGTGCGCGAGCGCCGGCGCGAGCGAGCAAATCGCGAACAGCGTTGTGGTTACAAAGCCGCGAAGCGCGCGTCCGCGGGCCCACGTCAGCGCCTGCGCGAACGTTGACGGTTTTGGGTAAACCTCGACAAAAATCCGTCGTTGCGGCCGCGGCACGTCCGTTGCTGACTGGGCGCCGAATACCATGAGACACACGCGATCGCAGGCGTTCTCCCGGCTACTCCGGCGCACGACGGTGCTCTTCGGCGGCCTCTTCATTCTCGGTGCGGCTTGCATGGAGGGAGCGAAGGCTCCTTCGAAATCTCCCAACGGCGCGCTGGGCCCGGGAGCTTTAGCCGGTGCGGGCAAAAAAGAGTCGGAGGCCTTTCGCGTGGTCTTCGCTGGCCCCTCGGGCGAGGCGAACGAAGTCAGCGAGCTCAGTTTGGTATTCAGCCGTCCGCTGCGCAAGCTGGAGCTCGCCGGCGCGCCGCCGCCGCCGATCTCGATTTCGCCGAATATCCCTGGCAAGTGGTTGTGGGTGGGCACGCATGCGCTGCATTTCGTGCCCGAGACGCCGCACTTGCTCGGCGCCACGAAGTACACGGTGACCGCGCCCGCGGATTTGCGCGCGCTCGACGGCAGCACGCTCGGCACTGCGTTTCAGCTCGAATTCACGACCCCGCGCCCCAAGCTCGTGGACAGTGAGCCGAGTGCGGGCTCGCGCGGCCTCGAGCCGAGTGCGTTCTTCGCGCTGCATTTCAATCAAGGCATCGATCCCGAGAAGTTTCGGGCGCTGACGAAGTTGACCGCGACTCGCGGCGGCAAAGAGCAGACGCTCGCGTTCAGCGTCGTGCGGCCCGATCCGAGCGAGACGAAGCGACTCGAAGTGCACCCCGCGCACCCGCTGCCGATCGATTCACAGATCACGCTCTCGACCTCGGAGCAGCTGAGCGGGCTCGAAGGGCCGTTGCCGCTCGGCGCGCCGCTTTCGGTCTCGGTCGAGACGTACGGGCCGCTCGCGGTGTCGAGCCTCAATTGCGATCGCGAAACGCCGCACGAAAATTGCGTGCCCGGCGGCTCGTGGTCGCTCGAGCTGACTAACCCCGTTTTGCTCAAGGATTTGAAGCGCGCGCTCTCGGTCACGCCGGCCGTGCCGTTGAATTTCGAAAATTGGACCGATGAATCGACGCCCGTTTCGTACTTGAGCATCGCGGCGCCGTTTCAAGCGGGCCATTCGTACACCTTTCACCTGAACGGTGAGCTGCGTGACGTGCACGGCCGGCGCCTCGGCAAGAGCTACGCGGAAGAGATGCCCATCGACGATTACTTCCCGATCGTCGAGATCGGCGTCAATGGCAGCTTGCTCGATCCGCGCGTCGGCACAGCGCTGCCGATCGGCTCGGTCAACGTGAAGAGCTATGAGCTGACGAGCGCCGCGATCAGCGCGGAGGATGCCTATCGGCTCACGAACGAGCCCAACATCGATTCTCGTTTCGAGCTGTTTCAAAGCCTTTCCGGAGCGAAAAAGCGCACGGTCACCCCGGGTGGCCCGACCAATCACATCAGCAAGCAGAGCCTCGATTTGAACGCGGTGCTCGGCGCCGGCAAGCGCGGGCCGGTCGCGCTCGGCGTCAAGTACGACAAGCACCCGAAGGATTATCGTTCGCCCGAATCCTTCAAACTCGTGAAGCTGACCGACTTGGCCATCACCGCGAAGATGTCGGTGGATGGTTCTTTGGTTTGGGTCACACGCGTGTCGAGCGGCGAGCCAGTGGCCAAGGCCTTGGTGCGCGTGATCGGTGAAGCCGGCGAGCATCACTACGAGACCGACGGGCAAGGGCTCGCGACGATTCCGGCCAAAGATTTCTCACCGAATCTGGATCAAACGGGCGGCGACGCGAACGACATCATCGTGGCCAAGAGTGGCGAGGATTGGACGTTCGAGAACGTGCGCGATTTCCTTTCACCGTGGCGCCTGACGGTGCCGGTCGATCTCTCGGGCAAGAAGCGCACGTACGGTCTGATCTTCACCGAGCGCGGCATCTATCGCCCGGGCGACGACGTGCAGGTCAAGGGCATCGTGCGGCGCGAGCTTCCGAGCGGCAACTTCAACCCCGCGGGTGAAGAGCTGAGCCTCGCCCTGTATTCGCCGGACTCGGAAGAAACCCAAAAACAGACCGTAAAACTCAGCAAATTTGGCACGTTCGCGACGCACCTGAAGGTGCCGGCGACCGGCCATTTGGGGTCCTGGCAGATCCGCGCGGAGAGCTCGCCCGAGAACGTGATCTACGAATCCTTCGACGTCTCGGAATATCGTCCGTCGGAGTTCAAGGTCTCGGTCGAGAGCGATCACCCGAGCTACGTGCGCGGCGACACCGCGCACTGGACGAGCCACGGCGATTACCTCTTCGGCGCGCCGATGGCGAAGGCGCAGAGCCACATGACCATCTCGCACCTCACGAGCTACTTCGAGGTGCCGGGCGCGGACGGCTACGCTACGACCTCCGCCGCATACCACGGCGATTTGGACGAAGCTTCGCTCGACGGCGGTCAGCTCCAGTCGCAAGACGCAAAGCTCGACGCGCATGGCGCGGCCGCGTTCACTCAAAAGCTCGACCTGCCGGCGCAGCGCAGCACCGAAATCGTGACCGCGGAAGCCGAGGTCACGGACGTTTCACGTCAGAGCCTCGCTGGCAGCACTTCGGCGATCGTGCACCCGGCGGAGTTTTACGTCGGGTTGAAGGAGCCGGAGGATTTCTTCGTCAACGCGCCCGGCAAGGTCTCGACGAGCGTGCTCGCGTTCAGCCCGAAGGGGGAGAAATTGGCGGGAAAGGCCGTCAAAGTCGAGCTGATTTCCCGGCGTTGGACGTACGCGCGCCAGACTCAGGCCGGCTCTGCGGAGACGCGGCTCGTGAGCAAAGTCGTCGACAAGGTGATCGGCTCGTGCAGCGTGACCACGACGACGATCGGCGCGCCGTGCGCGCTCGACGTGCCCGAGGCAGGCTATCACGTGCTGCACGCGACCGCGAAAGATGCGCGCGGCAACACCGCCGAATCCGCGCTCGGCGTCTACGCCATCGGTGCGACGGGCACGGGCTTCGGCGACAGCGATCGCTTGAACGTCGAGCTCACGACCAACAAACAGAATTATCAGATCGGTGACACCGCGCGCGTGCTGATCAAGTCACCGTTTCCGGAAGCCGAGGCGCTCGTGACGGTCGAGCGCGCAGGCGTGTACCGCTCGCAACGCATGAAGGTGAAAGGCCCGACGCCGACCGTCGAGATCCCGATCAACGAGGATTTACGGC
>FTCX01000424.1_pt1 | contig 10197 bp, 7 predicted proteins | sample 1639831 | NCBI WGS metagenome assembly FTCX01 (sample SAMEA3914869, study PRJEB12502) | metagenome | biome: forest; material: soil | place: USA | collected 2012-03-12 | depth 0.1 m
GCGCCGAGGTGATCTACGAGTGCGCGCGCTTCCTGCTCTCGTGGTCGTACTTCAACCCGACCAAGCAGCGCTACGAGCTCTTGGATGTGACGGGGCCGGACGAGTACCACGAGCGCGTCAACAACAACTATTACACGAACGTGCTCTCGCGTTACACGCTCGAGACCGCGCTCTGGGCCTACGAGCTGCTCGAAAAGTCGCACCCGGCGGCGCACAAGAAGATCGTCGAGAGCTCGAAATTCGGCGATGTTTTGCCGCAAATTCGTGACATGGCGCAGAAGCTGTACGTCGCGGAGCCGGATCCGAAGACGGGCGTGATCCCGCAATTCGATCGTTACTTCACGCTCGAGGATGTTTCGCTCGCGGACCTCAACGCGCGCAAGAAGCACCCGAACGAATACCTCGGCGGCGGGGAAGGGCTCGCCGTGTGGACGCAAATCCTGAAGCAGGCGGATGTGGTGCTGACGCTGAGCACCTTCGCCGATCGCTATTCGACGGACGTGAAGCGCGCGAACTGGAAGTTCTACGAGCCGCGCACCGAGCACGGCTCGAGCTTGAGCGCGTGCTCGTACTCGATCGTCGCTGCCGAAATCGGCGAGGCCGAGTTCGCGTACCGCTACTTCATGAAGACCGCGACGATCGATATCACCGGTAAATCCAAGCAATACGTGGGTGATTTGTTCATCGGCGGGACGCACCCGGCTGCGAACGGCGGCGCTTGGCTCGCGGTCATCAAAGGCTTCTGCGGCCTGCTCGACACCGAAGACGGCGTGAGCATCACGCCGCGCTTGCCTGCGAGCTGGCAAACGGTCGTGATCCCGTACAAGTACGGCAAGAACTCGTACGAGATCCGCGTCGAACGCGAGCGCGCGAGCGTGCGCGTGCTCGAAGAGCACGGGCCTCACCCGAAGTTCGTGGTCAAAGGCGCGGTGGTGGTGCCGTCTCACTGATTTGATGAAGTTGTTCTGATTGTTGATTCTGGCCCTGCGCTTTTGGAAGCGCTCGGCCGCTCGCGCGCTTAGCGACGCGACGGGCGCCTGTTCGGTCAGTTCTCGTTACTCGCCTCTCTTTTTAAAACCGTGATCAGCCCGGCGAATCTGGTGCTTTGTATTATTTCCCTGCATCTGGCCCGAGCCCTTCGCGCGCGCTTAGGCGCGAAAGAGAGAGACGAGAGCGAGATCTGTCATCCGCTCTGACGATTCGATCTCTCCAAGAAAGAACTCACATGCTCGACACTATGCAAGCCGGCCTTTTCGATCTCGACGGCGTGATTGTAGACACTGCGAAATTTCATTATTTGGCGTGGCGCGAGCTTGCCAATGGCTTGGGCTTCGATATCTCCGAAGCGCAGAACGAGCAGCTCAAAGGCGTGAGCCGCATGGAGTCGCTCGACATCATCTTGGGCATCGGCGGGGTTGCGCTCGATGACGCCGAAAAGCTTCGCCTCGCGACCGTGAAGAACGCGCGTTACGTCGAGATGGTTGGCACGATCGACGCCACCGAGATTTTGCGCGGCGCGCGTGAATACCTCGAGAGCTTGCGGGCGCGCGGCGTCAAAGTCGCGCTCGGCTCCGCCAGCAAGAACGCCGAAATCATCCTGCAAAATCTCGGCGTGCGTGAGCTGTTCGACGCCGTGATCGACGGCACCAAAATCAGCAAATCCAAGCCCGACCCGGAGGTGTTCCTGCTCGGAGCGAAGGCGCTCGGCGTGCCGCCGTCCGCGTGCGCGGTATTCGAAGACGCCGCAGCCGGCATTCAAGCCGCCAAAGCAGGTGGCATGTACGCCGTCGGCATCGGACATACCGAAAATCTGCCGGGCGCGGACGTGGTCGTGCCGGGGCTTTACGCCCTGCTCTGAGGCGGCTTCTCGCAACACCCCGAAAGGCGGCAACAGGCGCTGCTGTGGCCAAGCGCGACGGCAACGCGTCCACGCTGAGGCGGATGTCTCCTTTGTGATATCGAGTCGCAGTTTGCGCTAACTCACTGTTTGCGCGCTGCTACATTTCGAAATGTGGCAAGGCGCTGGGTGTGGGTGAGTGTTTGGTGCTGCACGTTTTGCGTGGTTTCTCCGGCGCTCGCGCGCGGCGGCCACGGCGGGGGCGGGCATGGCGGCGGCCACGGCGGCGGCGCGCACGGCGGCGGACATAGCGGAAGTCACGGCGGTGGACACGGCACTCAGACGGCGAATCACGCCCATGCCAGCGCCTCAAATTCGGCTTCGCCGAGCAGTCACGCCTCGGCGCGCGCACCCGGTCGCGCGATGGCTCCTCGAGGCAGGCTGGCGCCGCGCGTCGCCCAGGTTGGGGATGGGCAGGTTTACCTGTGGGAGCCGCCTCCGGACGAGCCGCCGAGTGAGCTCCCGCCCGCGCGTGATCTCGGCGTGAGCGGCTTCATGCTGTGCGCCGGGCAAGCCATCCTCGCGGGCATGCCGCAGGATTATGTGCTCGCGACGTGCGGTCCGCCGACGAGCGCGCGCCAAGTCGTGTATGCGATGTTCGCGGGCTCACGCGTGATCGACGTTTGGTCCTACGCACAAACGAACGAGCCGACGCACGAAGTGCATTTCGAAAACGGCGTCGTGATCTCGGTCGACCAGGTGTATTCGCTCGGTCGTTGATACGGTATTTCGGTGGGACCTGGCTTGGTTGAGGACTGGCGCAAGTGAGCTGCAGTGAGGCGACCCACCCAAACGAAAGGGAGCTAGTTGGGTTCGTACACGCGCACGTAATCGACCAGCATTTGTGCGGGAAACTGCGTGCTGCCGTCGGGGTCGCCGGGCCAAGTGCCGCCGACTGCGAGGTTGAGCAAGATGAAGAATGGATGGTTATACACCCACTCTGTGCCTGGCGGGATGTCGGCGGGCGTGCGCGTTTCGTAGAGCGTGGTGTCGACGAAGAACTTCACGCTGTTCGGCGCCCACTCCACGGCGTAGACGTGAAAGTCGTCGGAGAGCTTGGGCGCGCCGGGGAGCTGCACGGTCGCGGTGAGCGGTGAACCGCCGGAGTAGCCCGGGCCGTGCATGCTGCCGTGGTTGGTTTGGATGTCACTGCCCACGGTTTCCATGATGTCGATTTCGCCGCACGCGGGCCAGGGTGCGCTCGCGATGTTGTCACCGAGCATCCAGAACGCGGGCCACAAGCCTTTGCCCGCCGGCATTTTTACGCGCGCTTCGACGCGTCCGTACGAGACACTGTATTTGCCGGACGTGAGTAGGCGCGCCGACGTGTATTTACACGCGCCGTACCAGCAGTCGTGACTCGACGCGTTTTGCGTGGTCGCGGTGATTACTAAATTGCCGCCGACTTGCTGCGAGTTCAGCGTGTCCGTCGTGTAGTATTCGTACTCGCTGTTGCCCCAGCCGCTGCCGCCGGTGTCGTGGTTCCATTTCGTCGCGTCGGCGGGCGTGCCGTCGGCGGCGTTGAATTCGTCGGACCAGGTCAGGGTCCAGCCAGCGAGTGTCGGGCTCGACGGCGGTGTGGTGGTCGCTGTTACCGCGGTGAACGACCAGATCTGTTCGTCACCGTCGTGCCACGGTTCCTGCACGACTTCGGCGCCGTCGTCGCTGCTCGCGCCGCTCACGCTCAGCGCCAGCGCGCTGCTGACTGCACTGATCTCGAAACGTTCGGCACCGACGCCAGCAATCAGGAAACGTTGATTCGGCGTCTGCGCGAAATCCCACTGCTGCACGAGCGCGCCGGCTGCAGTGCTTTGATCCTTGATGTCCATCGACTTGCCGCTGCCTTGGTTGAGCAGCGAGTAAGAGCCGTCGCCCAGGGATTTTAGCGTGAAATATTGGGCGGCAGAGTCTGCGCACGCGGTTTGCGTGAGGTCCGCGCCGTTGTCCGTGCTGCCTCCGGCGACGGTCAGGCATTTGCCGCTGTGGAGTGAGTGAAGAGAGTAAGTGCCGTCTGCGGGCGGCGGTGACGGCGCAGCGGCGTCGACCGTCGGCGAGGTTCCGCCGCTCGCGCTTCCCGCGCCGGCCGTCGCGGGCGGCGTGCTCGATGAACCGCCTCCGCTCGACGCAGAGCCGAGCGAAGCGCCCGCTGCGGCGGGAGCGCCAGCCGCTCCGCTGGGCGCCGCGCCGCCGTTCGTGCTCGCGCGTTCGGGCTCGCGCCCGGGTGAAGCGCTCGAGCAACCGAGCGCGAGCAGTGTCACGAGCGTACTGGCAAAAGCTTCGCTTCTCATTCTAGGCTCCGGGGCGAATGCGCCGCGTCGCGCGCGGCATGGACCGATCCGGGCACGCGCGCTCCGTGTAGCTGCACGCATGCATTCGCGATCGTGGGGCCGAGCGTGCGCGGGTGCGCGTTTCTCGCGCGTGACAGGCGGGTCTCGCCGTACTCGTGAATACGCACGCAAAACGCGAAGCAATCGGGCGCGCCGTCGCGAAATTCAGCAGATTTATCGGGCTGAACGCCGTTTGGCGCGCGTTTGCGCGCGTCTCGCGAATGTGCTTTTTTGACGAAAAAGCGCCAGTTCGACTCGGTGTATCGATGCTCGAGATATGAAATGGTAATACCTGAGGTATATTCGGTACAGCCGCGGTCGGCGTGCGCGCCTGGCGCACATCCCGGATGACGCGAGAACGAAGTGGAAGGCCGAGCCCGCGCGAGCGCGCCTTCTTTTCCAATGTTTCGTCGCTGCATGCGTGCGGTCATGCACGGGCGCGGATCGCGAAAATGGATCACGCTTCTAGATCAAGTAGCCACGCTGCGCGCGCGCGGCGTGGAACACTCAATCGCGAGTAACATGTCGAAGGCAAACTTGGTCGTCACGAGGGGCGGAGTCACCTACGAGGTTCCCGAGCCGACGTTGCGCGCCGACGAAGTCGTTCATTCGCTTCGCATCGGCTCCGCGCGTTACTTCTTCGCCGAGCGCATTCCGGAGGGCTCGATCGCGAACGACGCGCATTCGCAGGCCAATCATGCGCCAGCGTCGCGCACATACGCGCGCGCTTCGAGCAGCAACGATTCACGCCGACCCACGGCAGGGCGAGCCAGCGCGGTCACGGGCGAGGAACTGTCCCGCATGTGGCAGACGCTCGATTTGAACGACCGAGACGACGTACGCGTCGCCGCGTTGTTCATTTTGTTGCGCGAAGGGCTGCGCAAGAACGAAATCGTACGTCTCAACTTGGCTGACCTCACGGACCAAGGCGGGACGTTGCATCTACGCGTGGAGGGCAGTCTCGAGAACGCTCGGGACGGGCGAGTCGTGCGCTTCGAGAACCCGCTGCACAACTCGATCTTGCGCCATTACCTCGCGCTCGAGCATCGGGAGACTCAATATCTCGACTCGCCGCTGTTCTGGACGCTCGGACGCCATGGCACGTGCAAGCGTGTGCGGATCACGAGTCACGCGCTGAGTTACTGGGTTACCCAGCTGCAGCGCCGCGCCGGGATCGAGCGACGCCTTTCACCGCACGCATTCCGTCGCGCGTGGCTGGCCGACGGCATCGTGCCGGGCAACGAGCTCGTGAGCGAAGCGTTCGGTCTCTGACGCCACCGTGCAGCGCCTCGCGAGTGCTCGCGAATTTGAGCTGGTCCGTCCGCGGCTGAGACTTGGCTCGCGCGGAGAAGGCACTCGAATCCGACTTTCGAAGTCGGCTTTGAGCCAATTCGAGCTCGCACGCGCTTCTCTGAGCCGTGCGTGACTACTTCGAATTAGCGAGAATTTTCCGGCTTTGCGCGATGCGCTCGACGCTCTTCGCCGCGGCGCTCGCTGCGGCGGCTTGCAGCTCGACCGGCTCATCACCCAACGGGATGACAGCGGGCGCGGGCGGCGCCGCAGGTGCGCTGGCTACAGCGGGCAGCGCTGGTGGCGGAAGCAGTGGCGCCGATTCTGCCGGTCACTCCAACGGCGGCAGCGCGACGGCCGGAGGCGCGGGCGCGAGCGGCGCCGCCGGAAGCGCGTTTAGCGCGCCCGAGCAGCTCGGCACTTTGCTGGACGAAGCGAAGCTCGTCGCCGAGCTACCGGATGCCCAGTGGTACTTGGACAACATCCCATTCCTCGACATTCCGGATCCGAGCATCGAGGAAGTCTATTATTACCGCTTCAGCACGCTCTATCGCGCGCGGCAATACACCACGCCCGAGACCGGCTACGTGTTCACCGAGTTCGTCGAGCCGCCCGGTTACGCCTCGGCGTTCGGCGCGATCAACGCGGCCGCAGGCCATCACTTGTATGAGGCTCGCTGGCTCAAGACCGCGCGGTATGCCGAGGATTATCTGCGTTTTTGGCTGGAAGGGCCGGGCAAGAGCGGCGCGCATCAATACAGCTTTTGGGTCGCGGATGCGACGTACGCGCGCTTCCTCGTGAACGGCGATGAGAGCGCGGCCACGGCGCTGCTCTCGGATTTGACCGCGCAATACGACGGCTGGGCCGATCACTTTGACGCGACGCACGGCTTGTATTGGCAAACGCCGGTGTGGGACGCGATGGAGTACACGATCGGGTCGTATCAAACGAGCGACCCGTATCACGGCGGTGACGGCTTTCGACCGTCGATCAACGCTTATCAATTCGGGGATGCGCAGGCGATCAGTCGCATTGCCGCGCTCGCCGGCAACACCAGTGTGCAAACCGAGTACGCCGCGCGCGCCGCGTCGCTCAAGGCAAACACCCAAAAAGAATTGTGGGACCCCGCGCGCAATTTCTTTTTCCACGAGATGATTCACAACTCGGCACAGGCGTACGCACAGCCCGAAGGCACGCTGCTCGACGGCCGTGAAGAGATCGGTTTCGTGCCTTGGTACTTCGATTTGCCGGACGCGAGCTACGCCAGCGCCTGGGCTGCTTTGCTCGATAAAAGCGGCTTTTCGGCGGATTTTGGCCCGACCACCGCTGAGCGTCGACATCGCTTGTTCATGAACGAAGCGCTCAGCGGTTGCTGCCGTTGGGACGGCATGTCGTGGCCGTACGCGACGAGCCAGACGCTGACCGCACTCGCGAACCTCTTGAACGATTACCAGCAAACCACGATCACGAAGGTCGACTACTACGCATTGCTCTCAGCGTTCGCGAAGTCGCAACACAAGAATGGTAAGCCCTACGTCGCGGAAGCGTTGCATCCCGACACGGGCGAGTGGCTCTACGACACGCCGAATCACAGCGAGCATTACAATCATTCTTCGTTCGACGATCTCGTGATCACCGGGCTCATCGGTTTGCGGCCGCAAGCGGATGATCACATCGTCGTAAACCCGCTCGCGCCCGATGATTGGAGTTACTTCGCCCTGGAGGACGTTGCGTATCACGGGCACTCGTTCACGATCGTGTGGGATCGCGATGGCTCGCACTACGGCAAAGGCGCCGGCCTCGCGGTGTACCAAGATGGCAGCTTGCTCTCGCGCAGCGCGACGCTCTCGCGCCTGGATTTGGCCATTTCTCCCGTCATTTTGCGGCCGGCGAGCGTGCGGCTCGCGAACTACGCCTGCAACGCGACGGGCGCGGCGTATCCGAAGGCGACGGCTTCGTACAGCAACGCCGGCGACGATCCGTCGAAAGCGATCGACGGTAAGATCTTGTACGACGACGTGCCGAACAGCCGCTGGACGAACTATCAATCGCCGAACGCCGACGACTGGTTGGCGCTCGACTTCGGCGCGCCGCGGAGCGTGTCCCAATTCACGCTCCACATTTACGACGATGGCGGCGGCGTGCAGGCGCCCGCGTCGTACAGCGTGGAGTATCTGAGTGGCGCGAATTGGTTGCCTGTTTCGGGCATGCAGCAAACTCCGCCGACACCGACCGGACGCGCGGCGAATATCGTCTCCTTCAACGCGGTGACGGCCAGCCAATTCCGAGTGCGCTTTCAGAAGCAGGCGAACGCGTGGGTGGGGATTACGGAGCTCGAAGCTTGGGCGAATCCGTAAACACGCGCTCTCCTCTGCGCTCTTTCCCTCGCGCCCGAGCGCGTGCGAAGGGCATGGGAAACGCGTCAGCGGCCAATCGCGACGAGTCGCGCAGCGCGAAGAAAGACCAGTCAAAGACAATGTAGGTCCTTCTGCTCACACAAAACTCTCATGCCCGAACGCAAACTCCCGGAAAAGAAGCCGCAACGCACACGAGGGATCATCGTCAGCTGGCGGTGTTCCATGCAGGATGACAAGCGTTGGCTCCGGCATCCGATTCTTCCGCGGCCTCCGGCGTTGCCGGTGTTCGCGCCCGATTTACGCGCGCTGATCGGCCTCGATCCGTCCGAGCTCGAGAAGGACGTGCCCGCGTCGCTATCGCCTTCGCCCGCCGAGGCCGACGGGGCTCAGCTCGAGGCGGAGCCGGAAGCGTCGGTGTCGCCCTCGGGCGTGCACGCGGTCGCGCGGATGATTCGCACCGGGACATAAACCTGTGGGGTGATTGAACCCGAAGCGCGAGCTCGTAGCGCTACGCAAAAAGCGTGAGGTTTTTTGACCCGCGGCGACATTGGCGTGATCAGCATCATGAGCGAGCGACTCCTTTTCGCCGCGCTGCTCGTCAGCGCCGGCGCTGTCTTCTCTTGCACCAACGGTGACGCGCCAGACGTCGGCTTTTCCGGCGGTGGGCAGCTCGGCGCCGGGCACGCGGGCAGCGCGACACTTCCGACGGGAGGCGCCGGCAATTCGCTCGGCGCAGGCGGCACGACGGGCGGCGCGGGCGTCGCTGGCCACTCGAACAGCGTCGCTGGCGCGAGCTCGATGAACGGTGGCAGCGCGACCGGCGGCACGCCGAGTAACGGTGGCGCGAGCGGCGGCGTGTCGAGCGCTGGCAGCGGAGGCTCGTCGAATCACGCGGGCACATCGGGCACCGCGGGCGCGAGCAGCGGCGGCAGCTCGGCGTTGCCGCCGTTCGGTCCGGCGCCCGTCGACAAACCGAATACCGTCGAAATCGGCGTGCGCAACGGCTGCAGCTTCTCGCTCTACATTCACGGCGATGGTGCGGGCGGCACGCTCCAGCCAGACGATCAGGAGCTCAAACCCGGCGCGATCGCCTGGTACGACGCGCCGCAAAACTGGAGCGCCGCGCGCGTGACCGCGTACACCGACGGCCCGCGCGTCACCGAGACGGACAAAGTCGAGATGACGCTCGTGAACAACAACGACGCCTCCGGCGAAGTCCTCAACTACAACGTCACGTACGTGGATTGGCTGGCCTTGCCCGTCGAAATCGTCAGCCGCGGCGCGGGCAGCGACTGTAAGCCCGTGGGGTGTTACATCCCGCAAAGCAGCGTGACGAACGGCTGCCCCGACGGCCTGCTCGACGGCAAAAAGTGCCAATCCGCGCGCTCGTACTGCTTGGACCCCACGAACCAAGCCCAGCCGTATTGCAGTGCGCTCGACGGCGAAATTCAGAAATGCGCGCAGATGAACTCGGATTGCGCCGGAGCAGCGGGCTCCACCACCCCCGAGGTTTACGCGTGCTCCGGCTCGTTCTTCTCACAGAGCCCGAAATGGTGCGCCGCGCTCAATCGCCACACGCTCGCGAGCCCGGACAGCACGGACACATCCACTTATTACCAAACCGCGCCGTACAACACGTACGCCAAATGGGTGCACGACTCTTGCCCCGGCATCTACGCCTTCCCCTACGACGACTATCCCTCGACTTCGGGCGAGAGCGGCTTCCACTCCTGCACTCAAGGCCAAGAGCTCGACATTACTTTTTGCCCGAAGGGGTGAACGAAGCCCAGGCCTGACGGCGAGCACTAAAGTGCCGCGTTTCGCAGCCTGAGCGCATTCGAAATCACCGACACCGAGCTCAAGCTCATCGCCGCGGCGGCGAACATCGGGCTCAAGAGCCAACCGAAGCACGGATACAGCGCGCCCGCGGCGAGCGGAATGCCGAGCGCGTTGTAGACGAACGCGAAGAACAGGTTCTGGCGAATGTTCGCGAATGTGGCGCGGCTCAAGCTGCGCGCGCGCAGGATGCCGCTCAGATCCCCGCGCAAGAGCGTGACGGAGGCGCTCTCGATCGCGATGTCACTACCCGTGCCCATCGCGATGCCGACGTGGGCACGCGCGAGCGCGGGCGCGTCGTTCACGCCATCACCCGCCATCGCGACGTTGCGCCCTTCGCGTTGCAGACGCGCGATCGTCTCCGCCTTTTGTTCGGGCAACACCTCGGCGATCACTTCGCCGATGCCGAGCTCTCGAGCGACCGCGCCGGCGGCGGCGCGCGAATCACCGCTCAGCAGCACGAGCCGCAGCCCATCGCGCTCGAGCGCGC
>FTCX01000046.1_pt1 | contig 10158 bp, 8 predicted proteins | sample 1639831 | NCBI WGS metagenome assembly FTCX01 (sample SAMEA3914869, study PRJEB12502) | metagenome | biome: forest; material: soil | place: USA | collected 2012-03-12 | depth 0.1 m
CGCGGGCAATTTCGCAGACGCCGAAGGCGTGCTGCGCGAAGCGCTCGACGTCGCCGGCCCGAGCGGCACCGATCGCGCGCGCGTCCTCTCGGCGCTCGCGCACGTCGCGCACGGTCGTCACCGCTCGACCGAAGCCATCGGCTACATCGAACAGGCGATCATCGTGGCGCGGCAGAGCGGCGCGCATGATTTGGTCTCTTCTTTCAATGATACGAGGCGCGCCTGGGCTTGAGGGGGTGGTTTCGGACTCGCGAGCTGGTCGCGATCGTGAACTTTTTTCCCTGAGCGGTTCGTGGCGCTTGACCGCTCGCGCGACGAGACGCGTAGCCGGCGCCTGTTCGGTCAGATTCTCGTTGGCGTGTGGCTGCTCACCTAATCCGTGATCAGCCCGGCGAATCTGCTGCTATGTTTTATTTCCGTGCAGGCGGCCCTTGCCCTTCGCGCGCGCTACGGCGCGAAGGAAAGAGCAGGCGGCCGTTACACTTCCCGCGCGCTACGGCGCGAATGAAAAGAGAGCGGCGGGCGACCGTCGCGCTTCGTGCTCCCGCGAAATGACGCGCTTCGAGCTACCAGTAACGTCGCTCGCCGAAATACGCTGAACCCTACAAACTCGGCGACCTTCGGGAACTCCGCGTCTTGGCGGTAAATCTCGTTCTGATTTCTGGGGTTCAGCGGTGCGCACACTGCGCGCACTGGTAGCTCACGCTTCGTCGATGACGAGCTCGGAGCTACCCGCGCGCAGCTGCGACGTCCGCGCTGAACCCCCAAAATCTCAGGCGATCGGCAATGCGCGGCCGACGACGAATTTCAGGTAACGGCCTTCGGGGTGGCCGGCGAAGATTGGATGATCCGAGGCGTGCGCGGCGTCGTGGAAGATTTGGTAGCGGCGTTTGGCGTTGACGGCGCTTTCGGCGAGCATGCTGCGGAAGGCTTCGACGCTGACTTGCGCGGTGCAGCTCGCGGCGGCGTAGATGCCGCCGGTTTCGAGCACGCGCAGGCCCGCGCTGTTCACGCGCACGTAGGCGCGGAGCGCGTTCTTCAGCTGGTCGCGCGAATTCGCGAAGCTCGGCGGATCGCAGATCACGACGTCGAACGTGTGTTTCTTCTGCTTGGTGCGTTCGAGGAATTCGAACACGTCCTCGGCGAGGAACTCGTGCTGCTCGGGGTCGAGGCCGTTCAGCTCGAAGTTCGCGCGCGCCGCGCGCGCCGCGGGCTGCGACATGTCCACGCTCGTGACGCGCACTGCGCCCGCGCGCGCTGCGTACAGCGAGAACGCGCCGGTGTACGAGAACAGATTGAGCACGCGTTTGCCCGCGCACAAATTGCCCAAAAACCGGCGATTTTCTCGGTGATCCAAGAACAAGCCCGTCTTTTGCCCGAGGTACAGATCGACCTGCATGCGGAGGCCGTGCTCCGAGATGATCAAGTCGCGCGGCGGCATGCGACCGTGCAGCACCTCGAGCCGCGGCGGCTCGCCGTCACGCACGCGCGCGCGCCGCACGACGCCGTGCAGCTTGAGCACTTCGGCGAGCGCGCGCACGACCCACGGCACGAGGGTCTCGAGCGAATCCGCGTACGTGACGATGGCCGCGAATTGGCCGTACACGTCGACGGTGAGGCCGGGAATGCCGTCACCCTCGCCGTAGAGCAAGCGATACGCGGAGGTGTCTGCGCCGAGCACCGTCTTGCGCAAGGCCAGCGCTTGTTCGACGCGCGCGCGCACCCACTCCGCATCCGGCACGCGCTCCTCGGAAAACAGACGGAGCGCGATGCGCGAAGTCTCGTCCCACAGCGCGTAGGCCGAATATCCGCCCGAGCGGATCTTGACCCACGTGCCCGAAGCAGCCTGAAAACCGCGCGGAACGTGATCGCGGTAAACCCACGGATGGCCGGCTTGGAGCCCGCGCTTCAACTGCCCGGGCAGCTCCAAGGTGGGACCGGAAAACGCCGCGCTCACGGCGCTTTCACGCGCGCGGCGCGGGGCCGGTGCTCTGACGCACGATCAAGTCCATCGGGAACTCGAGCGTCGAGCGCTCGGGTTGCTCTTCCAAGAGCGCGGTGAGCAGCGTGCGGCACGCCGCCGCGCCCATCGAACGCATTTGTTGGCGCACCGTGGTGAGCCCGGGCCAGAACAACGTGGCCGCCGGGATGTCATCGAAGCCGACCACGGAGACGTCACGCGGGATGCCGACGGTTTGCGCGTGCAGCGTGCGCATGAACCCGAGCGCCATCGTGTCGTTGGCGAGCACGACGGCCGTCGGCGCGCGGCTGCGCGCCATCTTCAGCCACTTCTCGGCGTAGGCTTTGCCCTCTTCCGCGTGGTAGCGCGGCGCGAAGGTGACGTTGCTCGTGAGCAGCTTCACCTTGTGCGCTTTCAAGCCGCTTTCGAGGCCTTCGAAGCGCTGTTGGCTATCGAGCGACTCTTTCGGGCCGCCCAAAAACGCGATCCGGCGATGGCCGAGCTCGAACAAGTGGTCGGCGATTTCACGCCCCGCGTTCTCGTTGTTGCTGCGCAGCACGGCGCCCGACTTGAAGCTTTCGTCCGGCGCGATCAGCGCGAGCGCGACCTTCGCCTTGCGTGCGGCCTCGACCAGCGTGCGTTCACGCCGACCCGGGCGCGCGAAAATCAAGCCATCCACCCGGCGCTCGCGCACCCAGGAGAGCACGGTCGTCGCATCGTACGTGCCTTTGAGCACCAAGCTGCCGACCAGCAGCGAGATGTGCTTGGCGGTGAGCTCTTCCTCGATGCCGCCGAGGATTTGCGTGATCCATTCGCTCTGGCTGTCTTCCATGACCAAGCCGAAGCAGCCGGCGCGGCCGAGCGAGAAGTTTCGCGCGGTGGTCCACGGCGTGTAGCCGAGCTTGGCGATGACTTTGGCGACGCGGGCTTTGACTTCGGCGCTGGCGTAGCCGCCGTTGATCACGCGAGAAACGGTGCTTTTGGAGACGCGAGCGTGTTTGGCGACTTCAGCAATATCGGTACGACGAGCCATATGAACGTGCAGCGTAAAGCAGTCGCTGCCGCTCGGCACGAAGAAACGGAGTCAGCGAGACGCGCGAGCCGTTTTCGGCTGGAACTCGCGCACCATATGAAACCGCTACCAGAAATTGTGGGACGAATTTCCAGAAATGTGGGACGAGATTCCAGACGGGTAACCAATTTTTGCAGACAGCGCGAAACAACGAGGTACTCTCGGCGAGCCCTCGAATTGCGCCATTCAAATGTCGCAAATCGGTATTTACCACGCGGCTCTGGTGATCCAACGCACGCCAAGCCTTGCCGTGCGACCTGCGCTATCCTGCGCGCGATGTCGCTGTGGGATCGCGCGCTCGGCGCGCTCGGGGTGCGGAAGACGACCGGCGAAGTCGCGTACGAGGAAGGGCGCATCGTGCTGCGCGACCTCGCGCGTGCACGCGCGCTGCCGCAAGAGCCAGCGGAGCGTGGCAGCGAACAGATTCGTGCGTGCAAGCTCTGCCAAGCACCCGTGCGCCAAGTCATATTCACGACGGCGGGCAGCGGCGATCAAGAAAAAATCTGGCGACAGTATCCGCTCGCGGTAGACGGCTGGGTCTGCGTCAGCTGCGGTTGGTCGGCCATGCCACGGCGTATCAGCGCGGAAGAATCGGTCGAATTCGGTCGGCGCGGCGCCGAGCACGCAGGTCACGGGCAATTCGACGACGCCGAATTTTGGATTCGCCGCATCGTTGCGTCGTGGCCGGGTTACCCAGGGGGCTATGCGGATCTCGGGCAGCTCGCGCTCGCTCGCGCCGACGCTGCGAAGCAACCGAAGGACAAAACGCAGTTGCGAAAGGACGCGATCGCCTGGTTCCGTCGTGCGATCGGCGCCGATCTCGACGGTCGGTTCGCGGGGGTTCGCATCCCGTTCGCGCGAGCGCTGGCGCTGAGCGGCGATGAAACGGAAGCGCTCGAGTTACTCGCCGACGTCCCAAGCACGCCGAGCGCCACCGACGAGGTCAAGACGGAAGCAGCCACGCTCGTTGCCCAAATTCTCGAGGGAAAAGCCCTGTTCAGCCGGGCGACGGAGCTAGTCGGCGAGACGGTGCTCGAGCCGCTTGGAAAGCCCCTGCCCGCCGAACGGCGCGAGGCCCTCGAGCTCGGCCGCTCGCTGCTCCGCAAATGCCGCGAACGTTCGAAAACCTTCGCCACGTCTTGGTACTTGGGCAAAGTCGAGCTGCGCTTGGGGCTGGTTGCGGACGCGGTCGTGGCGTTGGAAGAGGCGCATGCGCTCAAACCGGACCACCCCGACGGGTGTCGCGAGCTGTGTAGCGCCTACCTCGAGTTCGACGACGCGGCCGCAGCGTTGCCCATTGCGCGGCGCGCAGTCGAGCTGAGGCCCGAAGATGCGGGGCTTCACGCCAATCTCGCGCTGACCCAGCTCATCCTGGGCGACGTGAACGCCGCGCACGCCCAAGTTCAACGCGCGCTCGCTGTGCATCCGGGTGATCCCATCACGCGAACGTTGGCGAACATCATCGAGCAAGTGCGCGCCGGACGTCGCCCGTGCCCGCGTTCGCTGCGTGAGCTCGAAAACCGCGCCCGCTAGCGGCGCGAGCGCTCAGTGCCCCGAGACGATGCTCGAAATCTCGGCGTAGTCCCCGTCTTCGATCGCGCCCTGAACCATGCAGCGGATCTTGCCCTTCGGGTCGACCAAGATGTGAAAGGGCAGCGGCGAGTCGGGGCTTTCACCCGCGGCTTTCAGCCAATCTTCGCGTTCGTTGCCCTCTTTGAGCCAGTAGCTCGCCTTCAGGCCGCCATCGGGTTGGCTGTCCAGGAAATCACCGAGCTGGCGATCGTCGTCATCGAGCGAGACGAACGAGAGCCGAAAGGGCGCGCCCGCCGCGCCGAGTTTTTTCTCGAAGCCGAGCAGACGCGGGATCTCTTCTTTGCAGGGCGCGCACCACGCCGCCCAGAAATTCACCCACGTCCATTTACCGCTGCCGATTTGCAGTGATTCGGGCAGCTCACTCGCCGTCTTCGCGTTGGCGCGCGAGATGTGCTTCTTCGGAAACGAGCGACCTTCACTCAGCTTGCCGCCGCAGAGTGAGCGCGGTTTCTTCGCCGCGGCGGGCTGCGAAGTCGCAGCCGTCACCGTCGCAGGCGTGATCGCGGGCGCAGGGCCCTTTTGCTCGATTGCCTGGCTGCGCTCGTTGGTCGCCATGGGCGCGTCTTTGTCCGGCACCGAGTCGCACGCGATGCACAACGCGAACCCCAACAAAAATACAGAGCCCGAATTCACAATCGACAGTCGACCCATGACACGAACGCGCTCCGGTTGATGGTCTCGTCTTCGCATTTTTCGTCGGACCGCGAGCTCGGCCAAGTGCAGTAATCTTTGCCGAGCTGCGCGAACTCGTTGCCGAGCCACAAAAGCCCGACTTTCTGCTCGATTTCCGGGTCGTTCGCGACTTCATTCAAGTGGTACATGACCGAGTTCGCGCGGCGGTGCGAGAGCGCGCGGTTCTTGGCTTGCGTGCCCGTTTTCGAGGCGCGCGCCACGACGAAGAAGTAACGCGCACCCTTGCGCGCGAACCATTTGTCCTCGAGCAATTTCTTGGCTTTGTCGTCGAGCTTGTCTTCGCCTTCGTCGAACAAGATCACCGCGCCGCGATCCTTGAGCGGCGTGAAGAGCGCGTTGAAGTCCGCATCACTGATCGAGGCGAACGTCTTCACGTCCGCCGGCTGGCAGCCGCGGCGCGAGTCCCCTTCGGCGAGGCCGCAGGAGTGGAGTACGCGCTCGAGCACTTGCTTGAATTGCTCCGTGCAGTAACCGACTTCGGCTTGATCGGCGACGGCGACCTTCGGCTTTTCGGCTTCGGGCGTGGTCAAGCGTTCGGTCGCGCCCGAGACCCAAACGCGCACCGCGAGCGCCGCGCCGAGCGCGAAGAGCGCGCCGCTGCCGAGGCCGGCGAGAGCAGCGGCTTTCATTTGAGCACCTCCGGCGCGAGCTGGCCGAGCGTGAAACGCAGGCCTAAATCCGTGTCTTCGTCGCACACGCGGCGCGAGCCCAAGTACATTTGCGGCGTCGACACCGGGATGTTGTTGTCGGACGCAAAATGCAGGTGATTGTTCAAGCGGACGTCCGTTTTGCGATCATCCACGCACTTGAGCATCGCATCACCCCACTTTTGTTTGATCGCGGCGCGCAAGACATCCGGGCCGTTTTTCCCGGCGCGCGTCAGGTATTCCTGCTCTTCGTAGGCCCATTCGAGCACCGCGCGGGCGTTGTCACCGCCGCACAACACCGCTTTCGAAACGATGCACGCGCCCGGGTGCAGTGCGGTATCGAGCATCCAGTTGCAGTCGCTGTCGAGCGGGAACAAGGCCAAATTGATGTCGAGCTTCTCGATGATGTTCTCGCCGACCAAGCGCTCGTGGAACGCTTTGCACGTCGGGCACAGCGGATCTTCGAACAAGAGCGTCGGCTGCACCGGATGCGTGGTCGCGATTTTGACGAACTGATCGTTTTTGATGGTGGGGATCTTCAGGTCGCCGCACTTCGTGATGTACGGGCGCTCGTCGGGCGCGCTCGACGCGTAAACCAACGCTGGCACGAGTGACACGACGCCGAGCGCGACCAGCCAAATCAACGGCAAAGCCGGGCCCACGGTGGCGCGCGGCATGCTCGGCTCGTCGGTTTTGCTCGAAAGAAATCCGAGCACGCCGGCCACCGCGAGCAACGTCGAGGAAATGTAGATGCCCGCGCACGTCTTGCAAACCGTGCCGAGCTTCAGCACCGAGATGGAGAACATCAAGAGCGAGACCAACAGCGGCAACAAACTCGCGCCCGCAAAGAACTGTAACGAGCGACGCGGCGCGCGTGGCCCCGCGACCAACAAATAAATCGCGAACGCGGCGAAGAACCCGAACGCGCCGAGCGCGAACAGCGAAATCGGAATTCCGCCCCAATAGTGCTCTTTGAACAGCGCCGAGTACGGGCTGTACATCGCGACGCGGCACGCTTCGGCTTCGGAGGTCGCGGGCGCGCCGGGGATGAAGCTGCAGTGCACGTCGTGCAAGCGCCGGTCGAGGTGCTTCGCGTAATCGAGCGTCGAGTTCGACGCGAACAGGAGGCCGAGCAGCGACGCGATCAACGCGAGCACCGCCGGAAGCTTGGATTTCGGACCTGGCATCGGTCGCGAGCGTGGCTACAGAGGGCGCGTTTTGCAAGGTTTAATCAAACCGAGTGGCCGTTCGCACTGCGCGTCTGGCGCAAATCGCCGCGGATTTCTGGCGTGATGCCTCGAACGGCGCGGTCCCTCGAGCACGCTGACGCGCCGATCGCCCAGTGTCGTTCCGCGGATACACCCGGACGCTCACACTCGCGGGTGAAGCGAGGAAGATTTTCGCGAAGGGCGCGTAGTACCGAGCTGGCACGCGCCGTGCTGATGGGCGTGCATGCTTCGGCGCATGTTGATTGGGAGGGGGCAATGGGGGGCTGCGTGCGCCGGAGCGCTCTTCTATTTTCTGTCGAGCGCGTCGGCCCGCGCTCAGTCTGCTGCGCCAGTCGAGGAGTCGCCTCGCGCACTCGGCTACGCGACGCGGCCCTTTCACCTCGAGTTCCTGAGCGGCATCGCCACGCCAGTCGGAGTGCTCGGCGTGCGGGCAGAGGGCAACATTGGCGATCTGTTGGCGCTCGGCGCAGGGATCGGCGCGAACGGATTTGGTCCGGAATGGGAAGCGCATGCGCGGGTGCGCATCCTTCACGGCGTCCATCGCCATAAGCTTTACAGCGCGCTGACGCTCGAAGGCGCTTTCGCCCGCGGCAAATACGGAGGCTTCAACTTCGATCCCGAATTCGACGAGTGCGATAGGCTCAACCCTCACGATGGTTGCTACGAGCCACCGGTTGTTCCGCAAACCGTCAACTGGGGTCAGGTCGAGCTCGGCTGGGAAGCGATGTTCCCGAGCGGCTTCACACTGCGCTTGGCTTCGGGTTGGGCGCGCCAGATCGGTTCGTATCACTGGCAATGCACCGTGCTCGGCGCTCCGGCACCGTGCGGCGCCGACTCGCTGCCGAGCGAATCTTTGTTCGTCTTCAGCTTCGCGCTCGGCTACGCGTTTTGAGCCTATTTTTTCGCTGATTGCGCGTTCGCCGGCGCCGCGTCGTTCTTTACCGGCGTCTGCGCGCCCGAGATCAGCCGCTCCGCTTCGGGCCGCCCCGGATGGCTCTTCGGCGCATTGTCGAGGAAGCGTTGTAACAGCGGCGTCGCGTCACTCGGACGCTTCAGATAATCCGTGTACAGGATCGCGAGGTTGAAGGTCGCATCGAGATTCTTCGGCTCGCGATCGAGGATTTGCTTCAAGAGCTTTTCGGCGTCGAGATAGCCGGACTGATCGTCGCGCTTGCCTTGACCGCGGCGCGCCGCAGCGAGGCCGAGCATCGCATCGATGCTCTCGGGCTCTTGCTCGAGCACCGCGCGAAACTCTTGCGCGGCCTTGTCGTACACGCCGGCTTGCAAGAGCACGGTGCCGGTGTTGAGCCGCGCGGTCGTGTCTTTCGGATCGAGCTCGCTCGCGCGTTGAAAATGCTTGAACGCGACGGCATCTTCGCCCTTGCGCAGCGAAATCAAGCCTGCCGCGCGCTCGGCGACCGCGGATTTATCGTCCGCTTTGAGCGCCTCCTCGATCAAGAGCTCGGCCGTGTCGACTTCATCGAGCTCCATGTTCGCCAGCGCGAGCTCCGACAACGCGTACGGATCGCTCGAGTGATACACGAGCACGCGCTGCGCTTGCTCGATCGCTTCCTTGACGTGCCCGCCCTCGCGCAGCGCGGTCACGAGCGCGATCGACGCCACCTTCGCGTCCGGGTTTTGCTTCACGAAGCCTTGCAGCGCGTCGATGCCGCCGTCCGCGTCACCTTGCCGCCGCCGCACCTCGGACAACGCGACGGCCACGTCTTCCGCGTTCGGCGCGAGCTTCTCGGCCGTCGAAAGCTCGCGCTCGGCGGCTTTCAAATCGCCCTTATCGGCCAGCAAAATGCCGAGGTTGTAGTGCGCCTCCCACAACCCCGGGTCGGCCGCGACGGCGTCTTGCAAGAGCTGAATCGCGTGATCTTTGTCTTTGGCTTGAGCGCTCTGCACGCCCTGCACCATCTTGCCGACCGCTTGCGGATTCGCCGGCGGCTGCGTCGGCGCTTCGATCTTCTTGTGGCTGCCACCGCACGCGGCGAGCGCGAGCAACGCGCACAAAACGAACGCGCGTTTCACTTGCGGCCTCGCTTGCCCGTCGCCGGCTTCTTTTCGGCCGGTTTGCTCGTGTCAGGCGTCGCGGTCGTGTCGTTGCTCGGCGCCGGCGTGGCCTCGACTTTCTCCGTCGCGGTCGTTTTTTCTGGTTTGGCGCCCTTGGCGCCGCTGTCCCCTTTGACACCCGCGCTGACGATCAAAAACTTCTCGCTGCTGCCCGCGCTCGTGCGCCGCGTCCCGTCGATCAGCGAAGGCAACGCCGTCGTGCCGCGCGAACGCAGCTTGAAGCCGGTTTCTTTCAGCGGCGGATAGAGCTCCGCGTTCAAGCGCCCGAGCGCCTCGCGCATCTTCGCCGTCCAAGAATTGAAAATGCCGAGCTCGATCGCCTTCTGCCAACCGCTCTCGTACGCCTCGAGGCTGCGCTCCTCGATCGGCACCACGAACTCGTCGATCGACTGCTTGTACAGCTCTTTTTCTTGGTCGCTCAGCTTGTCCGGCGGCGGCGCCGAGTAGAGCGCCTTCGAAAAGGATTCGTACGTAAACCCGATTTGATACAGCGAAGCCGTGGTCCACTCCGCGACGCCCATCTCGGCCGTGCTCAAGAACGCTTCCGCGGCTTTTTTCAGCAGCTCGCTCTTTTGCTTCAAGCGCTGCTTCAGCTGCTTCACGTCGCCTTCGATCTTCACGGCCTCGTACTTCGCGAGCACGGCCTCACCCTGCATGTAGCGGGCTTTCGCGGCGTAGTACTTGCCGTTGTCGTTCACGCGGTTCTTGTTGCCCGTGTACACGTGAATCGCGCGATCCAGCGCCGCAGCCGCGCCGCGTTCGTCATCGCCCTCCACCGTGGCGAGGCGCACGAGCGCTTCGATCTGCCCGTTCACGCTGCGCGCGTTCTTCGAATATTGGTCGTAGAGCGCTTCGGCTTCTTTCTTCTTGCCGGCTTTCTCGTGGGCC
>FTCX01000489.1_pt1 | contig 10086 bp, 6 predicted proteins | sample 1639831 | NCBI WGS metagenome assembly FTCX01 (sample SAMEA3914869, study PRJEB12502) | metagenome | biome: forest; material: soil | place: USA | collected 2012-03-12 | depth 0.1 m
AGGTGCAGCGCAGCGCGCACGCCGGTTTCGTCGGCGAGCGGGCTCTTCGCCAGGCTCTCCAGCATCGGACGCGCCGCGGCTGCTTTCTTTGCCGCCAAACGAAATAGAAAAGTCGTGTCGCGATCCGCGCTCGGCCGATCGCTGAGGCGCGCGACGAGCTCCACCGTGGGGCGAATCGTCGGTGCCGGTAGCTCGGCTGCGAGCGCCCACGCAACGAGCGTCCACGCAGCGCGCGAGCTCGCCGGTCCGTCCGCAGCTTGCTTGCGCGCTTCGACGAGCGGCGCTTCATCACCCGCGCGTGAAGCGACTTCGGCGAGCACCAACCAACGACCCAAGTGCCGCTCGGCCTCGCGCAACACGGCGAGCGCGGGCGCGATCGAAGGAGCGAGCGGTTTGGCCCAAGTGAGCGGCACGAGCACCTCGAGGCACAGCGCGATGCGGTGACTCTCTTTGATCTTGGGCGCGATCGAAACGCCGTGTGCTCCGGAAGACTCGCCGCGCGCGACGCGGGCGACTTCCGCAGCAAACGCCAAGTGCGCGTGCCGGCTGCGCGCGACCTTCGCGAGTGAGTCGGCGAGCGCCGGGTCCGAGGTTTTGCACGACGCCGAAAGCGTCGCAAAAGCGCCTGATTCTTCGTGCGCGAGGGCAGTTTTGAAAGCCGAGGTCCCGCGGCGATCACCGAGCTCACCCACGGCGCGCGCGGCCGCGGCGTACAGCGGTCGTTCGAAGGAAGCGCGCTTCACCATCAGCTCGAACGCCTCGAGCAGCCCCTCGCTCACGAGCGCCGAATGAGGTGCGAGCGCGCGCAGTACGCCGGCGAGGCGAGATTCCTGCGCGGGGCGCCTGCGCAACGCTGCACGCAGATCGGTGTTCAAGCGTGCGGTCGCTTGCTCGCCAATCGCGTTGCTTCGCTCCGCCCGGTTGACCATCAGCCGAGCCGCTGAAGATACCACCCTTTCAGTTTTCTCGCGGGCTCAGTCGACCTTAGGCGCGCTTTTTCGGCGCGCGAGAGAAAGATGATAGTGTGAACGCACTCGACAGCGAGGTGACCTTTTGGGAGGGAAAGAAATGCGGCACGTCGCTGATCCTTGCTCGTGTGGGCACTCGCGTGACAGCTCAGGCGGCCGCGCACGCGCTCCGACGTTTGTTTCGCAGAACTGCGCACTCTTCGCGCTGTGCGCGCTCGCGCTTTTGGCATGTCAAAAGAGCGCCGATCCGCCGCCTGCACAGCCGGGCTACGCGACTCAAGCGCCTGGAACCGCTCCAGTTCAGCAAGCTCCCGGCTACGGAGGTCCGACCCAAGCGGCCGCTGCCACCCCCGTAGCGACCGCGCCCGCGGGCGAAAGCGTGGGAACACTCTCGCAACCGGGCCCGTTGGCCTTGCCATGTCAGAGCGATGTCCAATGTCTGACTCATCGCTGTAATATCGCGGCCGGCAAATGTGCCTGGCCCTGCCAAACCGACAACGACTGCATGCCCGGGAACCGCTGCATCGCTCCCACGTGCTTGCCGAAACTTCAGTAGGTTCGCCTCTTACATGACGATTCCCCTGTCCGAAGCCGAATACGACGCCGTCGCTCACCCGGAGCTGCAAGCGCTGATCGAAAGCCTCGACTCGATCGCGAGTGATGAAGTCGAGGCAGAGCTTGCGAGTGACATCCTCACGATCGAGTTTTCCGATGGCGTGCGCTACGTCGTGAACTCGCACCGCGCCGCACGTCAGATTTGGCTCGCCGCCGAGCGCTCGGCTTGGCATTTCGATTTTCGCGCGGCGGATCGCGCGTGGGTCGCCGCGAAGACGGGCGACGAGCTGTGGTCGACGCTCGCGCGCCTTTTGTCCGAAAAGCTACGCGCTCAGGTATCGCTCGGGCGCGCTTGAGCCGAGCGAGCGCCGCAGCCAGAGAGTCACTCGACTGCGGCGCACTTCCTCAATTCGTTTCCACGAACAAGCGCAGCGTCTCTTCGCCGATCGCGACTTCTTTGCTCGCTGGGTTCGCCTCGAAGCGCACTTCCGTCGCCAAGCATTCTTGGCTCAGCTCGACCTTGCCGGCCTGCATCACGCGCAAGAGTCGTTCACTGCCGCTGAGCCAGAGCTTGATCCGCGCGACGAACTCGAGCCCGAGCTCTTTGCGCGCCGCTTGCACGCGGCTCATCACCTCGCGCAAGAGCCCTTCATCGACGAGGCTTTCGGTTAGCGTGGTGTGCAGCACCACGACGCCGACGTGGCCCGTTTCCGCGGCAAACCCGGGAGCAGCTTCCGCGGTGACTTGGATCTCTTCCGGCCCGAGCTCATAGCGCTCACCCTCGATAGTGATGGCCACCTTGCCCGTGCGTGAAAGTTCGGCGTAGAGCGCGCTGCCGTCCGCGCCTTCCAGCGCTTTTTTGGCGGCCTGCACGTTCTTCCCGAGGCGCGGTCCGAGCGCGCGAAAGTTCGGTTTGATGCGGAACGCGACCGCGCCGTCCTCGTGGCCCGGGAACATGAACCGAACCTCGTGCACGTTGAGCTCTTCTTGGATCAGCGATTTGTATTCGCCGAGCCGCCCGAGCAACTCACCGTCGTTGAAGACGACGTCCGCGCGCTCGAGCGGTTGACGCACCTTGAGCTTGTTGGACGTACGCACGCTCAAACCGAGGCTCACGATGTCGCGCACCGCGCGCGTCTCTTGCACCAAGCGTTGATCGATCAGCGCGGCGTTTGCTTCCGGAAAACGATCCAAGTGCACGCTCGCTGCCGCGCCCGGAACGCCCGGGTGCACGAGCAGATTTTGATACATTTCCTCGCTCAAAAACGGCACGAATGGCGCGATCAGCCGAGTCAGCGTGGAGAGGCTTTCGTGCAACGTCGCAAACGCATCACGCTTGTCTTGATCCAAACCCGAAGCCCAGAAGCGCGAGCGGCTGCGGCGCACGTACCAATTCGAGAGGCTCTCCACCAGATCGACGAGCGAAAGCGCCGCTTCGTACGTCATATAGCCATCGAGCGAGCGGCGCACGTTTTGGATCGCGAGGTGCACTTCACTCATCATCCAGCGATCGAGCAACGCGCGCTCGCTCACTGGACGACCGGCGTGCGCTGGGTTCGTCGGATCCCAAGCATCGATGTTCGCGTAGATGGTGAAGAACGAGTACACGTTCCGGATCTTGATCAGAAAATCCTTCTGCAGCGTGCGCACGTTCCGCAGCGAGTGCCGCGTGTTCGTCCAGGGCGGCGAAGAAGCGTAGAAGAACCAGCGAAATGCGTCGGCGCCAGGCGCTGGCGTGTGCGGATCTTCCACGGTCACGCGCTCGGCGAACGGCACCCGCGGCACCTCGCGCACCAGCGTATTCAAGCCGGTGCTGACCGGCTCCGCGCCGATCTTCGCGCGATCTTCCGCGGAAAGGACGAGCACGCGCCGCGGCAGCTTCTTCAGCACGCGCAGCTTGAGCGGCACCTGCGTTTGATCGCGGTCGGGCCGATACACGAGCACGTCCGCGCCGTCTTCGAGATCCATGCCTTCCAGATCTTCGCGTGCGATCAGCGCTTCACCCGCTGAAGCCGTTCGACCGAAGGCTTCGGTCAGCACGCCGAAGTCCATGCGCACGCGATCCAAGATGATGTCCGGCGGGGTGTAATTCCCCTTGCTCTTCGACTCCTTCTTGCCATCCCGATCACCGACGTGACCGAGCACGATGCACGTTTGGAACGGGTGCGGCAGCTCGCGGATCCGGCCCAAACCCAGGCGTTTCTGAGTCTCTTGGTCGAACACGAGCGAAGAGATCATGAGCAGCGAATAGAACCAACCGCGCGTCTGATCGATCGCTTCACTGATGAAGTCGGCGGGGAACGCGGCGTCGAATTTCTCGCGCGAACCGTGCTCGTGCGGGAAGCCCCACTGCGCGAACGGCATGCAGCCCGAGTCGAACCAGCAATCGATCACCTCGGTGACGCGCCGCATTTCCGCGCCGCAGGTCGGACACGGGAACGTGACGTGATCGATCCACGGTTTGTGCACTTGCAGGTGCGGGCTGAGCTCGGGGTTCTTGCGCTTCTCTTCGTGGAAGTACGCGAATGCGTGCGGGTTGCGCGTTTCGATTTCGGCGATGCTCGCGGGCGCGTGCTTGTGCTCGGCATCCGCCGTGCAGCGCCACACGTTGAGCGGCGTGCCCCAGTAGCGCTCGCGGCTCAGCGCCCAATCCACGTTGTTGCGTAAAAAGTCGCCGAAACGGCCGTCTTTGATGTGGTCGGGCAGCCAATTCACGGCCTGATTGTTGGCCAGCGCGGTGTCGAGCTTCGCAGTCGTGCGGATGAACCACGCCGGCCGCGCGAGCTGGATCAGCGGATCTTCTTCCGCGCGCCAACAGAACGGATAATCGTGACGATACAGCTCCTCGAACACGAGCAATTTTCGGCCCGATAGATCGGCGATGATGTCGCGATCGGTGCTCTTCACCCAGCGACCCGAGAGCGAGCCGAAGCCCGGTTTGAAGTCGCCGTTCGGCTGCACCGCGCAGAGCAGCTCTACCGTGCTCGGATCTCGGTACCGCGCGAGCTGACGGTTGTGCGCGACGTTGTCGTCTTCGCCGAACGCGGGCGCGATGTGCACGATGCCCGTGCCGGTATCGAGCGTGACGAAATCTTCGACGATCACGCGCCACCAGATCGCGTCATCACCGCCTGCTTTGAGCGGGACGCGCACGTCGGCGAGAGACTTCGAATAGAAGTCGAATGGCGGGCGATAGCGCTTGCCGGCGAGCTCCTCGGCTTGCACCGTTTTCACGACCTTGAGCTCGCGCCCGAGCTTTTCCGCGAGCGCCGCGCGCAAGTCACTTGCCACGATCAAGCGCGAGGCGCCGAGATCAACGGGCTTGCCCGGCTTCTTGCCCTTCACTTCGATGACGTCGCCGAGCTCGACGATATCGTATTTGGTTTTGGGGCGAACCGCAGCGTAGCCGTTGGACGGCAAAGTCCACGGCGTCGTGGTCCAGACGACGAGCGCGGTGTCCGCCTCATCCACGAGCGGGAACGCGACGTACACGCTCGGATCGTCCACCGTTTTGTAGCCCGAGCCGACCTCGGCTGCCGACAGCGCAGTGCCGCCTTGCGCCCACCACCACACGACTTTGTGGCCTTGGTAGAGCAGGCCTTTGTTGAACAGCTCGGACAAAGCCCACCACACGCTCTCGACGTAACTCTTGTGGTAGGTGACGTACGCGTCGTCCAGGCTGACCCAAAATCCAATGCGGGAAGTGAGTCTTTCCCACTCGTTCGTGTAACGAAATACGCTGTCGATGCAGAGCTTCACGAACGGCTCGACGCCGTAAGCCTCGATCGCGTCTTTGCCGTGGATGCGCAGCTCTTTTTCGACTTCCACTTCCACCGGCAAGCCGTGCGTGTCCCAGCCGCCTTTGCGCAGCACCTGCTCGCCGAGCATCGCGTGGTAGCGCGGGAACAGATCTTTCACGACGCGAGTGAGCACGTGGCCGTTGTGCGGCAAACCGTTCGCGGTCGGCGGCCCTTCGTAAAAGACGTACTTCTTTTCCGAGCCTGAGCTTTCCGCGAGTGCCTTCTCGAAAATGCCGTGCGCCGCCCAGAACTCGAGAATGCTGCGCTCGTACCTCGGGAAATCGAGGTCAGTGGGGACGGTTTGAAACGGCGTTTTTGTCATGGCAATTGGGCCCGTGTGCGTGGCGTATACCACAATCGCGGCTCAGCCTCGGTGCTCTGGCCGAGGCCGCGCGGCGCGAGGCGCCGTCCGCAGAATGCGCGCGTTTAGCGGCTAATTTGCAGGGCTTCGAGCAAGGGCAGCGGGTTCTGATCGAGCGCTGCGCCGATCACGGCGATCCCCGCCGCGCCGACATCCAAGCACGCCCGCGCCGATTCAGCGCTCACGCCTCCGAGCGCGTACACCAGCGGCGATGACGGCGTCCGCGCGGCACAGACTCGAGCGAGCGTCTGCACGCCGAGCGCGGCCCGCCCCTTTCGCGCTTCGACGATCGGCGACAGCAGCACGGCATCCGCCGTCGTGTCGAGCGCGGCGTTCGGATCGTGACACGCGCGCGAGATGAACGTGCCTGGCGTCACTGCTCGACGCGCGTCGTCTTCGAGCAACCCGGACTCGGGTAGATGCAGCGCATCTGCGCCGAGCGCGCGGGCGATATCGGCGCGATCCGCGAACCCAAGCAACTGCGCCGTACGCCGGGTGAGCGCGTGCAAGTCGCGCGCGAGGAGCCAGCGTTCACGCGCACCGAGCGCGTAGTCGCGCACGACGAACAGCACGCTGCCGGGCTCTGCGCGTTCGGCCAGCGCGCTGTAACGCTCGAGCAAGCTCGCGCGAGAGCCACGCGTCGAGTCCGTGAATGCAATCAAGCGCGGGCCGACGTTCACGCTACGAGCCTTGTGCCGGCGGCGGCAGCGCGCGAGGCGCGAGCACTTTGAACGCGAGCGCCCATAACCCAAGTACGAGCACCGCGCCCACCGTGTCAGCCAGCCAATCCAAAACATCAGCCGAGCGATACGACGTGAACCACTGGCAAACCTCGAGCATCGCGCCGACGAACGAGCTCGCGAATAGCGCTACAGCAAGGTGTTTTCCGAACGACCACTGTGGCAAAAGCGAACGCTGCGCGCGCAGACACAAGACCGCAAGTCCGCCAAACACCAGCGCGTGCAGCAATTTGTCCGTGGCGATGAAGCCGACTTCGGGCAGCCGCCCGAGCCGAATCAACCCGGTGTAGAAGATCAGCGCGACGTACGGCGCCACCGGCGCGACGTCAATCACGAGCGAGCGCGGCGACAGCGCAACCGGTTCATTCGTGTTTGGGGTTGATGCGCGCACTCGACGTCCGCAGCGGAGCGTGCCACATTCCGCGAGCAACGCGAACGTTCAACGCGCTGGCCGTCGCAGCTCGGCGCAGGCGCTTTCGTTTTTCGAGTCATGCCTCCAGCGCCGCGCGCATTCAGCTCGCCCACGAAGACGATCGGTTTCTTGGTCGATTGGCTCGACGGCGCATATCAGAGCCAAATTCTCGCGGGTGCTCGTGACGCTGCGCGCGATCGCCGCGTGAATCTCTTGTGCTTCGCGGGCGGCATGCTCGGCAACGACCAACGCGGCGGCGCGCGCCGCAACGCGACGTTCGACTTGGTCGGTCCCGAAAACGTCGACGGCGTGATTCTCATGAGCGGCAGCATCGGCAATCAAATCGGTGCCGAACGTTTGCTCGCCTACTGCGACCGGTTTCGAGATTTGCCGCGCGTGAGCGTCGCGGTCGAGCTGCCCGGCATGGCGAGCATCGTGGTCGACAATCGCACCGGCATCGAGAGCGCGATCGCGCATCTCATCCGCAGTCACGCCTGCCGCGAGATCGCGTTCGTGCGCGGCCCCGACGCAAACCTGGAAGCCGAGCTGCGTTATGACGTGTATCGCTCGGTGCTCGCGGCGCACGGTATCGCGCTCGATCCGGCGCTCGTCGTCACGGGAGATTTTCTGACGAAGAGCGGGAAAACCGCGGCGATCGAGCTGTTCGTGAAACGCGGAAAACGGCCGGATGCGGTCGTCACTGCCAACGACCAAATGGCGCTCGGCGTGCTCGAGGTTTTGTCCGAGCTGCATTTGAAAGTGCCCGAAGACATCGCCGTCGTCGGCTTCGACGACATCGAAGAGGCGCGCTTCACCTCGCCGCCGCTCACGACCGTACGTCAGCCGCTGTACGAGCAAGGTCGTGAAGCCGTACGACTGCTCTTGAGTGAAGTGTACGGCGGCGCTCGCGGCGAGCGCGTCACGCTGCACACCGAGTTCGTCGCGCGCCGATCTTGCCGTTGCTTTGCGGACGAGTCGCGGCTCTCGCTCGGCACTTTCCCGAAGCGGTCGAGCTTCGAAGCAGCCTTGGTCGAGCGGCGCCAAATCGTGCTCGCGGATTTGGCGCGCGCCGCGCGCGGCAGCTTCGGGCTGCTCGGCGCGGGCTGGGAGGGTCGCCTGCTCAGCGCGATCACCAGTGATTTGCGCGGTGATACGGGCTCGGCCTTGGCCAACGCGCTCGAAGAAGCGCTGCTCAAGCTGCTCGAACAAAAGGCCGACTTCAACCTCTTCCACGACGTGCTCAGCACGCTCCGCCGTCATCTCCTCGCGTGCCTCGAAGCCGACGCCGAGCGCCGCCATCGCGCCGAGGATCTATTTCAACACGCGCGCACGCTGATCGGGCAAGTGAGCGAGCGCGCGCAGGCCCAGCAAAAACTCGTGATGTCCCGTTGGTCGGGGGCGTTGGCGCACGCGGGCGCGGCGCTGCTCTCGAGCTTCGATCTCGCCAACATGGCCACGGCCGTGACCGAGCACTTTCCGGCGCTCGGCATCAAGAGCTGCTTTTTGAGCCTGAACGGCGACGATGACCAAGAGAGCTCGCTCGCTGTCGCATACGCCGAGCCGGCATTGGCTGGGCTCGATGCCGCTCATCACCGCCAGTTGGATTTGCCGCGCTATCTCCTCGATGCCGGCGTCGCTGGCTCCTTCTACGTCTCGACCGTGTTCACGGACGAGCGAGTGATGGGCTATGTGTTGCTCGATCTCGGCGCGCGCGAAGGCGTCGTGTACGAAGCGTTACGTGAATTTTTGAGCGCGGCGCTGCGCGGCGCTGCCTTGCGAGCACGCGCCGCAGAGTCAGCGCCCCTCGCTTAAAGCCGGGCGGTGTCTTCGAGCTCGCGCCGCCCGGTTTCGGGCAGCACGAGCCAGATGATGATCAGCGCGAGCAGCGGAAATACGGCCGTACTCGCGAGCGTCGAGCCGAGCCCATTTTTCTCGGCCAATTGCGTCAAAATCACGGGCGAGATGCAGTAACCGATGCGGCCGATCAGGTTGTTGGCCCAAGCGAACGCGGCGCCGCGATACTCCGTCGGGAAAAGCTCCGCCGTGAACGCGTTGAGCACCGTGAGCACCGTGTTCACCCCCAAAATGGCGAGCACCAACCCGAGCGTGAGCCCGAGCGTGCCCTGCGATGTATAGGCGAAATACACGCCCACGATCGTGCTCGCGAAGATCAACGTCGCGCCGGGCTTTCGCCCGATCACGTCCAACAATTTACCGGTCGCGAACGCGAGCGGCATCGACGCAAGCGCACCGATGGCGATCACTCGCCCGACCTGGCCGTCCGTCATGTGGCGTTCGGTGACGGCGAATTGCTTCCAAAACGTGACCGCGTTTTGCGTGCACACGTACGTCAAAAACCAAACCGCGGCGAGCTCGAGCACGCGCCGGCGATGCGGCGTGCGCCAGATCTCGAACAAGCCTTTTTCGGCATGCGCGACCTCGCGCTGCTGAAAGCGCTCCGTCTCCCGCAAGCTGCGCCGCGCATACGCGATGGTGATCAGCGGGATTGCGCTCGCGAAGTACACGCCGCGCCAGCCGAGCGGCGTCTTGAGCAGCACCGGCACAAGCCCCGCGCACACGATCGCGCCGAAGCCGCTCGCCGCGCTGACGACGCCGAGCACGGTGCCCCGCCCTTGTGCCGGATATTCTTCGGCGGCGATCACCATGCTCGTCGCCCACTCCGCGATCAGGAAGATGCGCGCGACCATCTGCAAGAAGCCGAACAAATAGACGTTCGGCGCGAGCCCCGAGGCGAACGTGAACACGGTGTAGCCGACGATGGTCGCAGTCAGCACCGGCTTTCGCCCCCATTGGTCCGCGCGCCGCGCCAAAATGAAAGCGAGGATCGTGCCGCAATTGATGAAGCCGACGAGGCGCCCGCTGTGCGTCGGACTGACGCCGAAGGCCGCGCACACGTTCGGCAAGAGCTGGCTCAGCGCATAAAAATCATAGCCCTCGAAGAAGCTCGCGACGCTCAAAAACAAAAGCAGCTGCTTTTGGTACGAGCTCAGCTTGGCCTTAGCTGCGCCAGCCGTACCCCCCGCTCGAAGCGCGTCGCTCATTCGATCAGGCCGGCTTCGGGACTCGAAGCGTTCGCGTACAGGCGCTTCGGCATGCGGCCAGCTAGGAACGCATTGCGTCCCGCGCGCACCGCATCCCGCATCGCCTCGGCCATGAGCACCGGTTTCTTCGCATGCGCGATGGCGGTGTTGAGCAAAATGCCGTCACAGCCGAGCTCCATCGCAACCGC
>FTCX01000301.1_pt1 | contig 10005 bp, 7 predicted proteins | sample 1639831 | NCBI WGS metagenome assembly FTCX01 (sample SAMEA3914869, study PRJEB12502) | metagenome | biome: forest; material: soil | place: USA | collected 2012-03-12 | depth 0.1 m
CTCTTGCAGCGCGCTACCAGTAATGACTCCGGGCTTTAGTTTCAGGGTTGCCATGTGGTTGTGCGGTCCTGGTACCACAGATGCCCGCCCGACGGGAGGCCTGACGGGCATCTCGTGCGACACGACGCGACGCGCCGAAACCGCTTTCGGCAACACCGAAACGTGGCGGCCACATTTGTCGCGGCGGCCGCCACGCCCGGAGTTTTTCGCGAATTTTCAGCCGATCAGTGGCCCGTCTCTTTCAGGAACAGATCGCGCGCGGCCACGCCCGTGTTGGCGAAGTCGGTGAACACGCCGTCCACGCCCTCGCGGTAAAACGTCAAAAATTCCTGGATCGGGTCTTGGTTGTAATACGCGGCGAGGTACTGCGTCTCGTTGCGGAACGTGTACACGTGCACGAAAAGGCCGGCGTCGTGCGCGTCCTTCAACACGCCCGTCGAGGTCACGGTGTTCACGTCACCCGGCAGGCTGGGCTTGAAGCCGGCGGTCGTCGGGTACGGGCTCACCGACCACGACATGACTTGCGGCTTCCACGGACCGATGCCGTCGGCGTACTTCTTGACCTCGGCGAGCCCGTCTTTCGTGAGCAAATCGCCGAAAGTATCGGCCTTGCCCGACACGGTCCAGCTGTAGGGGCGGCCGTCGATGAAGTTGTACGCGTCGTTCGACGTGTAAATCATCTTTCCCGTCTTCAGATCGTAGTCGTCGGCGTCGATCAGCTGCACGACCTTCGTCTTCAGACCCGCCGAGCGGAAGTACTGCAAGCTGGTCGGGTCGAAGCTCTGCACGAAGATCGGCGCATCCGCGCTGTTCAAATCATTGTCGTTGATCAGCTTGAGGATCGCGTCTTCGAACGGGTGATCGCCGGTGCCGCAGCCGTTCGCCTTGGCTTGCTCGTTGTTCCAGTACGGGTTCTTCGACTCCGGATAAACGGTGATCGTGCGGTTGTATTTCTTCGCCAACGTCTTTTGAAGATCGATGATCTCTTGCATCGTGAGGATCGGGTACACGCCGTTCTCGGCCGTCGGGCGCTGCGCCGCGTCGTCGTAGGTGGTGCCGCCGAGCAACTTCAGCTGAGCGAGCGTGAAGTCGGTGATCGACCAATCGTTCACGTGCTCTTCGCCGTCGACCACGAGCTCGTGCAGCGGGTCGTTCGTGTCGCTGAGGTACGTCGCGGGGCCGCCGACGGTCGTGTAGTCGTACGTGACCGGGATCATCTCGCCCGGCTTCGTGCGCTTCAGCGCCGCGATCGTCGGGTTCGTGGCCGCGACGGTTGCGACGTTGGTGTTATCGCTCAGCCACGGATTGTGTCGCGCGACGAGGACGCAATCCTTCGTCAAATGTAGATCTTCTTCCAGCGAATCGGCGCCGGCTTCGGCCGCCGCGGTGTACGAAACTTCGGTCTCTTCCGGGTGCAAACCCGGGAGGCCACGGTGACCAATCACGAGCGGCTGCGTGCCGTCGAGCGTCTTGAACGCGGTCACGGCGCCCGCTTCGCCGCCTTCACCAGCGCTCCCGGGCGTGCTCGGGTTGCCAGCCTCACCCTTGGCGCCGGCCTCGGCGCCGCCGCTGCCGCCCTTGCCGCTCGCGCCGGCTTTTCCGGCAGCGCCGGCGGTCGGGATGGTGGTGTCATCACCCTCGTTGCTGCAGCCGGCCGCAATTGCCAACGCGAGCGCTGACGAAAACAAGAACAAAGATCGATATTGCATCTGGAAATCTCCTCCCAACAGGGAGAGCCCGTATGCTGCAAATTGTCCGCTCGTTGGTGACGAGGGCGAACCTTGTTCACGATGAAGCGGCGACGATCGCGCGCGCATCATTTGAAGTTCGTTACTCGAGCGTTTGTTCGACAACGTTTGCAGTTCGCATCGAGCGTCGGGCCGGCCAGCGAGAGATTCCGGTTGGTTTCAACGGCGTGGCGAAAACCGCTCAAGTAACGCTCGAAGCGCGAGCACGGAAAATCGATCACGATTTGTCCACAATTGAGCCCTCGGGCCGCCACGGACTCGGGTTACTCAATGACCAATGACTCGCCACGTCAGTGGAACCTTCGAGCGAATGGATCGCGTGCGGGCTCGGCCCGGTCGCACGGTGCGTTTGCGCGTCGATGATCGCAAGAGCACGCGCACGGTCGCGTTGGTCGAGCTCAGCCTCTCGCACGTGATCGTGACGAGCGACCTGGCGCTCGAAGAAGGGAGCGAAGTGGGCGTGCTGATCGCCTTGCAAGATCGCCACCTCGAGTTCGAGCTGCCCGCGGTCGTCTCCTGGCACGGTGACGGCGAGCTCGCGCTCGGCTTCGAATACCTGAGCGCGCGGCAAAACTACGGGCTCGTGCTCGCAATCGAGCTCGAACGCCAAGCCGCGCGAGTCGCACCGAAGCGCGAACGCCGCGCCGCGGGTTGAGCCGCGCGCTACGGCGCCGCGGTCGTGAGCTTCAGCGCGTACACGAGCTCGCCGAAGCCGAGCGACGCCGAAATCGAGCTGCCCGTGTCGGCGGAGGTCGAGCCGACGACGTGCCCGAAACTGAGCGTCTGCGGTGAGGTCGGGGAATCGACGTACAGCGCGAAACCACCGTCGTTGCTCGCGACGCCAATGGCGTACACCTTGCCGGCCTCGAGCTCGACGCCGAGCGGCCCCGAGCTCTCAGTGCCGGCGCCCGACGCCGCCGTCGTCACTTGGAAATCGAGATCGAATTCCCCGGCGAAATTCGCGTCGGTTTCGACATAGACCGACCAGAGCAGTTTCCGTCCGACCGGCGCGGTCAGATTCGCCGTGACTTGGTCGAGCTTGCGCGGCGTGTCGACGGACACGAGGTCGCCGACGAACTGAGCCGCTTCGGTTTCGTCGATGTCCGTCGCCGAGGCGGCGACATCGGTGACGCTCGCGGCGCATCCTTGCGGCGTGCACACTTGGTGCGTCGCGCTGCAGTCGGTCGCGCTCGTGACGCTGAGCCCGTCCGCCGCGCACACGCCGAGCTTCTCACCGACGCACGAGGTCACGCCTGCCGCGCACGGCAGCGGCACGCAAAACCCAGCGCTGCTCGCGGCAATGCAGTGGAGCTGCGCGCCGCAGAATTGGCCTTGCGAGAAGCTCGCGCCTTCGCCGTCGCAAGTTTGGATGTTGTTGTCCTTGCAAAAGGAGCTGCCCGGCGAGCACACCTGAGCCACGCACTGCCCATTGAGGCATGCTTGAGCGGTGAGCGTGCAATCGGGGCCGCTCTGGACGAAACCGCTGCCGTCGGGCGCGCACGTGCTGGGGACGGAGCCCTGGCACATGACTTGGCCGGGCATGCAGCTCGGTGCATTGCAGTACGCCGAGCCGTTCCCACCCATGCACAACTGCCCGAAGCTGCACGTTTCGGACGTGGTGTTGGCGGTGCCGTCGTTGTTGCAGGTGTAGACGGTGTTGTCTTTGCAATAGCGCTGATTGGGCGAGCACACGATCGACGCGCACGCGCCGTCGACGCACGCTTGATTGGTGCTCGCGCAATCCGTGCCCATTTGAACGTAGGCGTCGCCAGTCGTGTTGCAACCGACGATGCGCGTCGAGTCGCAGTAGAGCTTGCCCGTGTCGCACAGTTTGGGCACGCACGCGCCTTGCGCCTGATCGCAGACCTGAAATGAATCACACGTCGTGATGGTCTGGCGCGCGGTGCCGCCGTTGCCGCAGAGATAGAGCACGCCCGCGTCGCACAGCTTTTGGCCGGGCGTGCAGAGCGGGTCCAGACATTGCCCGGCAAAACACAGCTGCTTCTTGAGCGAGCAATCATCGCCGCCGGGATTCGGTCCAGAGCCGTCCGACTCACACGTGGTGGCGACGGAGCCGTTACACAGGTGATCGCCGGGCACGCACGCGGTCGTGTTGCAGCTCGCGGAGGCGCCGCTCTCCAAGCAGAATTGCGTGGGCGAGCAATGCTGCACGAGCGCTCCCGGCGTGCCGTCCGAGTTGCACGTGTGCACGCCGCCATCGCCGCAGAATTGAGTGTTCGGCACGCAGCTGACTTCTTTGCACGCGCCCGCGTCGCACACGCCAACCGAGCAATCGCGATTGGTCGTGCAACCCGCGCTGCCGCCCGAGCCGCCCGCCGCCGTCGTCGAGCTGCCGGCGCTGCCCGCGTTACCGTTGTTGCCGTCGCCCGGTGCACCCGTCTGCGAGCCCGAGCAGCCCGCAAGACCGATCACGATCGCCCAGAGCCCCGAAATCAAGTCTTGCCGCTTCATCGCACCCTCGCCTGCCGAGTGGTGTGCGGCGCGTGACCATTCCGTGAAAAAAAGCGTCAGCGACGCGCGAAAGCGGCGAGCGCCCAGCCGTGCGAGATCGGCTTGATTTCTGCGTCCTTGGCGCCGGCGCGCGCGAGCAGGGCCGACAGTTTGCCGGTGTCGAGCTTGCTCGGGTGCAAGTGTTTGCGGCTAAATCCCTGCTTTCGAGCGATCAGCTCGAGCACGGTGCCCTCGAGCGCGCGCAGCGAGTACGAAGCGTAATTCGGCGTGGTCAAGAAGAGGAGTCCGCCGGGTTTGAGCACGCGCAGAGCGTTTTCGACCCAAGGCAACGGATCCGGCACGTGCTCCACGACGTCCATCGAAACGACCGCGTCGAAGTAGCCATCGGGATAAGGCAACGGCGCGTTGGCCGCGACGGTGTCCGCAGCGACCAGTGCGGCGCCGTGAATGCGCTGCGCCAGCGACAGCGCGCGCGGATCGATGTCGCACAAAGTGAAGCGCTTCTTTTGCTTCGGCAACTCACTCAACTCGAGGAACGGCCCAGAGCCGAGGTTGAGCACATCCAGCCCGGGCGCGAGCGCAAGCGCGCGCTGTAGCTCGCGCACGATCGGCGCGTGATAGAGCCGCCAGGGAAAGCGCAACTTGAGCCGATGATTCGAGAAATAATCGACGGCCTCCATCATGCCTCCGGACGCCGCGCGGCGATGAAAAACTCAGCGGTCGGCGTGGCATCGGTCCGGTCCATGATCGATTTCACCGCGTGAAATACGGGCTTTGCCAGCATGCGCCGCGCGTTCGGAAAGTTCGTCCAGCGCGTGGTCAAGGTCTTATTGAGTAGGCCGGCGAGCGAAGGCAAAAGGAACGCTTCGAACGCGACGGTCGTCGCCGTCGAAAGCACGGGCTCGATTTGCACGAGCTCGAGGCCGGATGCGCGCACGACGCGAGTCCAACCGTCGGCGTCGTACAAATGATGATGGCGGAATTTGCGATCGATCGCAGCTTGGATGCGTCGACTCACGAACGGCAGCCCGAGCTCGCGCATCACGCGCGCGCTCGTCAGGTGACTCGCCCACTCCGCGTTCGGCACGAACAGATACGCGAGCCCGCCGGGAACGAGCGAACGCCGAATGCGATCGAGCGCCAAATCGATGCGCGGCACGTGTTCGAGTGAACAATTCGCGACGCACGTCGCGAAGAAGGATTCAGGGAGCGCGGCGCGCGTCACGTCACCGAGGATCACTTGGCTGTACGCTTGGCTCGCCGAAGCCCAGCGCCCTTCGGCGGCGTCGATGTCGATGCCCCAGACCTCTGCGTCGGCGAAGGCCATGCGCGCGAATAGGCCGTCGCCGCAGCCCACGTCGAGCACCGGGCCCGGACACGGATAGCGCCGAACGACGGCCAAGCGCGCACACTCTTTGATCGCGAGCGCGGTCGGGGTGTGCGGGAAATAGCGCCGAAAATCTTCGAGCGTGAGCTCCTGATCCGGAATCGCCGAAGCGGGAAAATCTCGCTCGCTGACGCGCGGATGTGGGCGTCGCTCGGACGACGGCGCGGGCTCACTCGCTGCGACTGGAAACCAACGATTTGCCATGACTCGATCCTTTGTCGTGAAACGCGAGCGAAGAGCGATCGACGTAGGCCCACCAGCCCTGCTCGTGAAAGGCGAGGTTCAGCTCGGCCGCGCGCGCGCCGAAGAGCTCGGGCGCGCGATCGCTCGCGCTGTGCACGAGGAACACGTCGTATTGGCCGAGCTCATTGTCGGCGGAGAACCACTCTGGGTGCCACTCGGATCCGCCGTCCATCGTCGGCACGAGGCCCGGCTGATAGCGAATCACGCTGGTCGGATACATCGCGAACGAATAGCCCTGACGCCCAGCCTTCTCCGGCACGTAATAAGCGGACAGGTGCAAGAGCGCCGGCAGCGCGGGGAACGCCTCGCTCGTGCGCTCGAATACGATCGGGCGAATGCTGAGCCCCGCCGGCATTTCAGCGACGAAGTCGGCGATCGGTTTGGTCTCGTGCTCGAACGCGTTCAAGCGATGCACGAGCAAGCCGAGCCAGGCCACACACGTCGCCGCGATCAAGCCGGGGATGTGCGAGTGCTCTTCGTGCTGCCGTGGCTCGAACGCGAGCAAGAGCGTGGGCACGAAAAAAGCCGCAAATCGCGGATGAAGTGGGCCGAAACCGCCCAGCATCAGCGGGAACAAACAATACCCGAGCAGCATGAAGACGAGCGGTAACCAGCGCTCGAGCTCGCGACTGGGCCGGCCGAGCGACGAGCACACGAGGCCGAGCAGCAACGCGCCGAACATCCACGCCAAGTGATCGGCGCCAGACGCGGCGAGCAGCAGCGCTGGCAGCTGCACGAGCTCGAGTACGCGCGGATCCCAAATCGTGAGCCCGATGCTACGGCCCGAGGATCCGGGCATCAGCCAAATCACGGTGAGGAGCGCCGGCGCGCACAGCGGCAAGAAGCGCGCGAAGATCGAGCCGCCTCCGCGCAGCAAGAGCGGCGCGATCACCGCGAGCGTCATCCCGAGCGCAAAGCCGTGCGTCGCGAGCGTGAGGCAGAGCGCGAGCGCGAGGAGCGAACCGAGCCGCCAGCTCGGCTGCGCGCGAAAGCGCAGCGCGAACGAAATCGCGACGAGGCCGAGCGGAATCGCGGCGATGAAGCTGATGAAGCCGAAATAAAACCCGTACCCGAGCGCGAACGGCAACCCGAGCAAGCTCAGCCAACGCGAATACCCGAGCGTGCGCACGAGCAGATCGAACGCCGCGAAGTGCGCAACGACGGCGAGCCAAACCACGATTTTGAGCGCGGGCACCGTGCCGAAGAGCGGGCCGAGCGCATGCGCGAGCACGTACGCGCCCAGGTACGGCGTGCGCAAATTCAGCTCGAACAGCGAGCTCTCGAACGGCGCTGCCGCGGAAAGACGCGACCAAATGCCGAGCTGTGCCGCGTGTTGCGGCAAGTCGACCATCGGCAAATAGGGGACGACCAGGAACGCGACCAAGAGCCCCGCGCAGAGCACCAGCGCGAGCAAGAGGCTCGCATCCAAGTGCGAACGGGACGATGTGTCAGGCGAGCTCATTCGCTTTGGGCGAGCGGAGCATGCCGAGCGCGTGCACGCGCAAACGCACGACTCTGTGACATTTGCGTGTCCGCGCGCCGAACCCAACCGGTTCGGCGCCGATTTCAGGCCGCGGTCACGGCGTGGGCGCGAACGCAATACCGCGGAAGGCAGTGTTTACGAGCGCCGTCGCGAGCAACACCGGTGCGGTCGTCAGCGAGCCGGCGAAGCCGCTCGCGTCCACCAAGCTCACGAGCTCTCCGCCACCCGCGGCCGCGCTGCCGCCTTTGCGCGTCGAGAACAACGTCACGGTCGAGCCGGAAACCGCGGCCGTGAGACCGCGATAGGCGTCCGCTGCAGCGCCGACCGTGCCTTCGAGCGTCCAGCTCCCGGACACGAGCGCGTACTTGCTGAGCCCGATCGAGTCGTCCGCGACGTAGAGCGTGTCGAGCCCGGGCACGCTGTCGCTGAGATCAGCCAAGAAGTAAGCGTAGGGGCTGCCCGTGCTCGGCGAGATGCCCGGAAGATTCGTGATGGCTTGACCTGCCGTAGTCGGCAAGCCCGTGCCCACCGCGCCAACGCGCACGGCCGAGCCCGACGAATCCGAGACGAACAGCTGCGAAGCAAAGATGTTGACCTGACGCACGTTGGCGACGGTCGTGCTGAGCTGGAGCGAGCTCGCGCTGCCGAGCGTGGTGAAACGCACGCCGCCCGCGGCGCCCGCGAACCACAAGCTCTGTCCATCACTGCTCGCCGCGGAGCGCGGGTTGTTGCCGCTCGCGGCGTCCGTCAACGCCGTCGTCGTGTCGATCACGCCGGTCGCGTCCAAGCGAGCGATCACGCGCGGCGTCGCCGTCGCGCTGGTGCCGGCGACGCTCGCCGTGCCCACGCTCGCGTCGTAGCCCGTGAAAACCAAGTATTTCCCGTCACTCGAACGGGTGATGAACCCCTCCGAGGTCGCGGTGCCGCTTGCCACGAGGCGGTGATTCGCGCCGAGCACGCTCGTCGGCGCGGGCGTCGAGCGCACGAGCACGCCGTTCGCCGAATACTCGTCCAAGAAGACCGGATTGCTCGCGCTCGTGAGCGCGCTCAAGCCATCACCCACGCGGTAGATCACCACATCACCGAGCGTAGGCGCGCCGCCGCTCCCGCCCGCACCCGCGCTGCCCGTCGCCGTACCGCCCGCACCCGCGTTCGCGCCGCCCGCGCCGCCACCCGCAGTGCCGCCGCCGCCGCTGCCACCGGCGCCACCGCTGCTCGTCGCGCCGCCCGAACCTGCGCTTGCGCCGCCAGCACCGCCCGTCGCCGTACCGCTCGCACCCGCGTTTGCGCCGCCCGAACCCGCGCTGCCAGCGCTCGCTCCGCCCGCGGTGCCCACGCCGCCGCTTCCACCGGCGCCACCGCTGCTCGTCGCGCCGCCCGCGCCGACGCTGCCAGCGCTGCACGAAATCGTAGCGCTCCCGCTGTCCGCACAACCGACGGCGGGATCGCCGTCCGACACGCTCACCGTCGCGGTGATGCTGCCCGGCCCAGTGCAGGTGAGCGTCGGCGTCGCCGAGCTCGGATCGGAGAGAGTGCCACCGGTCGTCGTCCAGTGATAGCTGAGCGCAGCCGGAGCTTGATCCGAGTCGTGCGCCACGGCGCCCAGCGCGAGCGAGCTGCCGACGAACACCTCCGCAGGATTCGCGCTCACGCCGTCGAGCACGGCGCAGACATTGAGGGCGCCGTTCACGAGCACGCTGCCGGTGCGCACGCCTTCGTGACAGACGAGGTGCACGGCCACCGGCGTCGTCTGGCGCGCCGCGACGTCGAACGCCGCCGAGCCCGAGCACGTGATGCTGCCGTCGGTCGAGACCGCGTTCAGCGTGATCGTGAAACCGGTGCCAACGGGCAGGCCGCCGATCGTGATCTGAAGTTGGGTGCTGTCGCTGACATCGACGGTGTCGGTCTTGGTGAAGCCTTGCGGTCCGCTGATGGTGTACGTCGCGCTCGCGACGTTCTGGCCGGGCGCGATTTGCAACGCGAGGCCGATGCTGCCGCTGTTTTCCACGGCCGTCTCGCCGCTGCCCGAGCTGGAATCGCTGGAGCAAGCGAGTGGCGCGAGCGAGAGCGAAAGTGCAGTCAAACAGAGCAACGAAGCGGAGCGAGTCGTGATCTGGCGCATGGAAGCTTCCCTTGGAGATACCGAGCGTTGGCGTGTGTGGGCGCGACGCGGCATCGATTGCAAGGCGAGCGCCAGCCGAAACCTGACGGCAAAGTCGCGGGATTCGCCGATAAAGCGCGGCTCGCCCGCAAAATGCGCTCGCCGATTTTCAAAACGCGCTCTTCGATTTTCGAAGGCGCGCGCCCTTGGCACGAGCCTCGCTTTGTCTCATGTTGCATGAACATGTCTGCCGCTCCCCCGCCCGTTCGTGTCGTGAACGCGACACTTTCCGTGGCCGGGCTTCGTGAGCGCTTCACGCTGTGGTCACGCGACAACAGGTGGCTCGCGCGTGCGCGGCGGTTCGCGCCGTTCGTGGTGTCCGCGCTCGGGTTGTGGTTGTGCGCGCGCTTCTGCGCGGGTCTCGACGCACGGGCGCTCGGACATGATCTGCAGCACATCGGAGTCGGCGGCGGCGCGCTCTTGCTCGTGCTCGCGCCGGTGGTCGGTCACCTCGTGCACGCGCTCGGCTGGCGCGGCCTCTTGCCAGAAGCTGCGCGGCCGAGCGTTTCAC
>FTCX01000135.1_pt1 | contig 9981 bp, 10 predicted proteins | sample 1639831 | NCBI WGS metagenome assembly FTCX01 (sample SAMEA3914869, study PRJEB12502) | metagenome | biome: forest; material: soil | place: USA | collected 2012-03-12 | depth 0.1 m
AGGCGGCGCGCGCGCGTACGCCGAGCACCGTGCGGACGGCGTGGTCGCGATCGGCGGCGGCTCGCCGATGGATGCGGGCAAACTGATCGCGCTTCGCGCGGTCTGCGCGCTCCCGTTCGAAGAGCTGGATGACGCGATCGACGGCGGTAAGCACGTGCCCGCGAACGTCCCAGCGATCATCCAAGTCCCTACCACCGCAGGCACCGGCAGCGAAGTCGGACGTTCCGGCGTACTCACGGTGCGCTCGACGCAGCGCAAGACGGTCGTGTTTTCGCCGCGCTTGCTCGCGCGCGTCGCGCTGCTCGATCCGGAGCTGACGCGTTCGATGCCGCCGCACGTCACGGCGGCGACGGGCTTCGACGCGCTCACGCACTGCATCGAAGCCTATCTCTCGAAAGGCGATCATCCGATGGCCGACGCGATCGCGCTCTCGGGCATCGAGATCGCCGCGAAGTACCTCGAGCCAGCCGTCAAAGACGGCGCGAACCTCGAGGCGCGCGGCATGATGATGAAGGCGGCGATGATGGGCGCCGTCGCGTTCCAAAAGGGCCTCGGCGCGTGCCACTCGCTCGCGCATCCGCTCTCGAGCGAGCACGGCCTCCATCACGGGCTCGCCAACGCGCTGTGCCTGCCCGCGGTGCTGCGCTTCAATGCCGCCGCAGTGCCCGAGCGGCTCGTCCGGGTCTCGACCTTGCTCGGCGCTGCTGCGGAGCCGCTCGCGTGTGCGGCCGCTGTCGCGGATCTTCGGCAACGTGTGGGCTTGCCGAGCGGGCTGATGGCCGTCGGGATTCAGAGCTCGCACCTCGCCGCGTTGGCAGACAAAGCGATCGTCGATGCCTGCCATCAATCCAACCCGCGCGACTGCACACGTGCCGATTTGCTGACGCTCTACGAAGCTTCGCTGTGACACGTTCCTGACACGGTGCGCTCGCACCGTGCGCTGGCGCCACGGTGCGAGAAAATCCTTCATTGGGCGTTTTCGGCTTAACTGAGGGATTTTACGGACGTGGTCCGCTTTCTTCGCGGACAGCCGCGAGAGCGCGGAGTGGCACGGCTTTCGCTCTTGCAGGCGGACAACAGCCCATGTCCGCGCAATCCGTGCCCCCCTTCTTTCCGTCCCGCACCGAGCTCTTGCTGGCGCGTGCGCGCCGCGCCCAGCAACGCGGCGAGCGCCGCCAAGCGTTCGTCGCGCTGCGAGAAGCCACGCTCATCGCCGAGACGGATCCGCGCCTGTGGGCGCTGTACGGCGCCGCCTGTGAAAAGAACAACCGCTTGGATGAAGCCGAGCGCGCCTTCAGCCAAGCTTTGTATTTGCGCCAGCGCCAGCACGACGTGCCTCGCGCGATCGTCCTGCGCCGGATGATCGAGCGGCTGCGCGTCGGCAGCGCGGCGTGAGCTTCAGACCGTCGCTTCGCGGAACGAGAGCGCCGAAGCCGTAAACGAGCGCAGCGTGTTGCGCGTGCAGAACGGGCAAGCCCAACCGACATCGAAGCGCTCGCGCTCCGCGCCGATTGCGTTCGCAGGTGCCGGCAGCTCGACCTTGCGAGCATCTTGAGCCCAGCCGCGCAGCACGACTCGTGCTTCGTCGAGCTCGGCACACAAACTCACCTGGCACTCACACTTCGAATGGACTTTGGCTACCTTCATCGCTCGAGCGCCTTCACTACCGGCTGCGGCTGGGTCGGTCAAGGGGCCAGCACGAAACCGGCAAGCGCTCGCGCCTTTCGCAAGATCGCCAGCCTTTCACGACTTTTCGCTCGCGCGCCTTCTCGAATCGATTAAAGTATCTGTCGGTCCTCGCGGGACTAGCTCAGTTGGTAGAGCACGAGCTTCCCAAGCTTGAGGTCGTCGGTTCGAACCCGATGTCCCGCTCCGAAAAATAAGGGGGTTCGCAGTTGGCGAGCCCCGATGTTCACGACGCTGAGCGCGCGGTACGCAGCGCGCCGGCCCACCAGAGCAAATCGTCGAGCATGGGCGGGACGAGATCGTTGAGGTAGGGGAAGTCGGCCATGGTTTTGCCCTCGCGGAGCAGGCCGAGCATTTCGGTGCGCCCGATGTGTACCGAGGGTTTGATCGTCGCGACTTGAAGCTCGGCCAAGATGTGCCTGAGGTGTTCGACGGCGCGCGCACCGCCGACCGCGCCGTAACCGAGGAAGGCGGCTGGCTTTCGTTTCATTTCGGCGAACAAGTAGTCGAGCGCGTTTTTGAGCACACCGCTCAAACTGTGATTGTACTCGGCCGTGATGAAGATGTAGCCGTCGAACTCGGCCATTTTTGCCGCCCAACGACGCGCGACCGCGTGCTCTGAAGGTCGGTAGGCGGGCGGGATTTCTTCTTCGAAGAGCGGTAGTGGGTATTCGCGTAAATCGACGATCTCGAACGAAGCGTCGCTGCGCGCTTGAGCGATCGCAGCGAGCCAATTCGTGAGTGAGGCGCCGAGACGGCCGGGGCGAGTGGTGCTGATGACGAGGGCGATGAGGGGCTTTTCCAGGATGGCTCGCTTTCGCGCGTGAAGGCGCGGAGCGAACTATCGGGCGCTGCAAAGTCGCCGCAAGACGGCACTTTCTCCGCCATTACTTACGATTTGGTAACTAATGCGGCTTCGCCTTGGCCCTGCTCGTCGAACGCTTTGCGGGATTCTGCGATGTCTTCTTTGTGCGCGATCACCCAATCGGCAACCGGCTTCAATGCATCGCGCAGCGAACGTCCGCGCGGCGTCACCTCGTACTCCACCCGCGGTGGCACTGTCGCGTAAACCGTGCGGGTGATGAGTCCGTCCCGCTCTAGATTCCGCAAGCTGACGACGAGCACGCGCTGTGAGATGCCCGGCACCGCGCGATGCAGCGCCTTGAAGCGCATCCGCTCAGCACCCAGCACGCCCAAGATCAGGACCGACCACTTGTCGCCCACGCGCGAGAGCATCTCGCGAATCGGTTGGCAGTTCTCGTGTTGTCCGGCCCGCAGCGCCTCGCCGAATTCGGTCATGCCGGAAATATAGCTACCCGAATCAACGCGCGCGAGCACGGCCGCGCTCGCCGCACAAAAACGAAAGCCGACGAGCGGTTGCTCGCCGGCCTGTGCGCGGAGCCGTCGGTCCGAAATGGGAGCTCGAAACCGAAGCGCGACGTCGAACCCCGATCAGGGGTTCTTCGCGGCGGGCGCGGTGTTCGCCTTCGACGCGGTCTTGTGGCCGCGGTGCTTGCTCTTCTTCTTGGTTTCTTTCTTGGCCACGGCGTGGTGGTGCGCGGCCTCGGTCGACGCGAATGCGGACGCGGGCAGCACGAAAACAGCGGCGGCGACGAGGGCACGAGCAAAAACGGTCTTCATGGGAGCTCCTTGGGGCCGACCCTGACACAGCTTGCTCGGGGTGAGCAAATTATGGGCGGGGCTCGGGACGAGGCGTAGAGTGAGTGCGCTGTCTTCCTTTTCTAGCCGGTTTCGGTCCGGTCACCCCCGCATGCAGAGTTTCCGTTCGCGCTCGTGGTCGCTCGTCTCGTTGCTCATGCTCGTCGGTTGTCACCGGCATCCGCGCACGCAGCAGCGCACGGCCCCGCCGGCGGTTCGCGTGAGCGCTTCGGCACTGCCGACGACGCCGAGTCCGTCTGCGAGTAGCGCTTCGACGCGCTCACTCGCCGAGCGTCGCGATGCGTGCGAGTTCACGGCGGGCGCGCTGCCCGATCAAACGATCGAAGCCGAGCGCCCCGTTGGTCAGCGCATGCCGATCGATCACTTCGTGATCGTGATGCAGGAGAATCGCTCGTTCGATCACTATTTTCAGGGTTTGCCGAAGTACGGCGTGCCCGCCGACGTAGCGCCCGCTGATTTCCACAACCCGGATCCGAAGACCGGGCGCGATGTGAAGATGTTCCATCAAACCGCGCTCTGCGGCAAAGACGTGCGACACGATTGGAACTCGGCGCACGTGCAATACAACGACGGCAAGATGGATGGCTTCGTGAGCACGAGCAATCCACACGGCGAGCGCGCGATTGGTTATTACGAAGCGAGCGAGCTCCCGTATTACTACGCACTCGCCAGCACGTTCGCGATCGGCGATCGCTATTTTGCTTCGATCCTGGGACCGACTTGGCCCAATCGGATGTTCTTCAATTCGGCTTCTTCGTTCGGGCACATCGGCAACACGGCGCCGCCCGCGCAAGCCGAAGAACCGTCACTCTTTCACGAGCTCGGTCAACGCGGCATCGAATGGGTCGTGTACGCCGAGGGGATGACGTTCGAGGAAAAGATCTACCGCCACCTGCACGAGGAAAAAGGCGATCACTTCAAAGACATCGACGGCTTCTTCGAAGACGCCAAAAAGAATACGCTGCCCGCCTACGTCTGGGTCGAGTCGTCGTACGGCGGCCCCGATGCGACGGACGAGCATCCGCCCGCGGACATCGAGCTCGGAGAGGAGCTCGTCTCGCGCGTGATCGACGCGCTGATGAAGAGCAAGGCCTGGTCGCGCTCCGCGCTGTTCATCATGTACGACGAGCCGGGTGGTTTCTTCGATCACGTGCCGCCGCCGAAGACGTGCGCGCCGGACAACGTGGAGCCGCTGCTGGAGAAACGGCACTTGCCGGGGCGCTTCGATCGCTTGGGCATGCGCGTGCCGTTCATCGTCGTGTCGCCGTTCGCGAAAGCGCATTACGTATCTCATCAAGTGTTGAGTCACACTTCGGTGCTGCGCATGGTCGAGGCGCGCTTCGATTTACCGGCGCTCAGCGCGCGCGACGCGAACTCCGATGTGCCTTACGACTTGTTCGATTTCGAGCAGCCGCCGTTCTTGGCGCCGCCGAGGCTTCCGCCCTCGCCGATCAACGAAGCGCTGCACAAAGAGTGTCAGCAAAAGTTCCGGCGAAAAAAGAAAGCCGGCAAGACGGTGGACGTGCCGGACTACGGAACGCAAGAACCCGTGAGCGATCCGGAGGGGCCGCCGGACGAGCCCGAAGCTCCCGCGATCTCGACTGCCGCGGCTCAGCCTGCGGTCGCTTCGCCGAGCGCGACGGCCCAGGTGCATGCGCCGAGCGCAACGCCTTCGAGCGCGCCTGCGCCGCCCGCGGCTTCTGCTCCTTGAGTCTCTAGGAAGCGCGCCGATTCTGCTGATGCAAGGTCTCGTGCACGGCGGCGCGCAGGTCGTCGAAGTCGAACGGCTTGTCGAAGACGCGACTGGCGCCCATGCGTTGCGCGCGCAGGTGAGTCGTTTGATCGCCGAACGCGGTGATCAAGATCACCGGAGTATCGGTGAGCGCACGCTGCAAGCGACCGAGCACATCGAACGCGGTGAGCCCCGGCATGCGCACGTCCGAAACGACGAGCGCGAACGCGCTGCCGCCCCGGTGAGTGCTGTCCGCCAGAATCTCCAGCAGCTCGTGGCCGTCGCGCGCTTCGACGACCTCATGCCCATCGGCGCGGAGCACGTACGCGAGCAATTCGCGGAGCTCCAAGTCATCTTCGGCCAGCAGTAGGCGCGCAGGAGCCAATGGTCTCGATTTGACCTCTGAGTTTCCGAGCATGTCCGGTTCGCTCATTCAGGGACCTCTCGCCCCAGGAAGCTAAGCCAGCCGGTTTCCTGGAGTGCTTCCAGAATGCGTCAGCACGACGCATGCCAGCGCAGAACGACACTTTTCGAAGTATTTCCGCGTGCGGCTGCGCACCGGTGCGGAGGATTTTTGCCCCGCGAGGGAAATCAGCCCCGCGGGTGCATCGTTCTTGCGCGTGGTTTCGGCGGTCGCAATTGGCCATGATTGCGAAATGAATCAGAGCCTCAGTGGCGCGCCGCCGGAGCTCGACGGTTCAGCTCGGCGAACCGTTGCGCTCTGCGCCATAGCGGTCGAGCTTGCGATACAGCGTCTTCCGATCGAGCCCGAGCACCTGAGCGGCCAAGGTCTTGTTGCCGCCGACGGCCTCTAAAACCCGCAAGATGTAGCGCTTTTCGACCTCTTCCAGCGGCACGAGCTCGGATGGATCCGTGGCCGCGACGAGCACGTGTGAGGTGCGGTAATTCCGAATCTTCTCCGGCAGATCCGCCACGCTAATCGACTCATTGCGCGTGAGCGCGACTGCGCGCTCCATGCAATTGGCCAGCTCACGCACGTTGCCTGGCCAGGCATACGCTGACAAGCGCTCTGCCGCCTCCGGATCGAGCGAGCGCACATCCTTCTGCGACTGCGCTGCGAAGTGCTCGAGGTAGTGCTGAGCGAGCAAGAGCACGTCCGCGCCGCGCGCGCGCAGCGGGGGCAGCTCCACGTGAATCACGTTGATGCGGTAGTACAAGTCCTCCCGAAATTTGCGCTCCTCGATCGCCGTCTCGAGATCGCGATTGCTGGCCGCGACCACGCGCACGTCGATCGGCGTCTCGTGATCGCCGCCGACTGGGCGCACCGAGCGCTCCTGCAATGCGCGCAGGAGCTTCGGTTGCAAACCGAGCGGCATGTCGCCGATTTCGTCGAGGAAAATCGTGCCGCCTTTGGCTTGCACGAAGAGGCCCGGGCGCGCCGTGCGCGCATCCGTGAACGCGCCCTTGGTGTGCCCGAAGAGCTCGCTCTCGAGCAAGTGCTCGGGCATCGCCGCGCAGTTGATGGCGACGAAGGGGCCGCTCGCGCGCTTGCTGCGCCGATGCAGCGCGCGCGCCACGAGCTCCTTGCCTGTGCCGCTCTCGCCGCTCACGAGGACGGTCGACTCGGACTCCGCGACTCGCTCGAGCAAGTCGTACACATCCTTCATCGCGGGGCTCGCGCCGAGCAGCTCGTCGAAGCGACGTGATTCATCGACTGCGCGTTGCAAGCGCTGCACCTCGCGCGTCAAAACACCGTGTTTGACCGCGCGTTCGATCGCGATCGCGACCACGTCGATGTCGAATGGCTTGGTGATGAAGTCGTAAGCGCCGGCTCGGATCGCTTGAACCGCGGTTTCCATGCTGCCGAACGCGGTGATCACGATCACCGGCAGATCCGGATGCGCCTCGGTCGCGCGTTGGCACAGCTCGAGGCCGTTCATGTCCTTCATGTTGATGTCGGTCAGCACGACATCGAAATTGCGCTGCTCGATCTCGGCCAGCGCGTCGTGCGGCGACGCGCGCCAGCGCGCTTCATAGCCTTGTTGCGCGAGCCCTTCGGCGAGGAGCTCGCACATGCTCGTGTCATCGTCGACGATCAGTACTTTGGCTTTCATATTGGATCCGGCACTGGCAGGTAGACCTCGAAGCGGCTGCCCTCTGCGAGTTTGCTTTCGACGGTGATGAAGCCACCGTGCTCCTGGACGATGCCGTATGCAACGGCGAGCCCGAGCCCGGTGCCTTCTCCCACGTCTTTTGTCGTGAAAAATGGCTCGAAAATGCGCTCTAACGTGTCTTCGCTCATGCCGATGCCGCGGTCGGCGACGGTGATGCAAGCGTAGCCGTTTTTGGGTGCAGTGTGCTCCACGCTGTCGCGCACACCTTCGCGCGACGCGCGCAGCCCGATCTCGACCGTGCTCGCCTCGGCAGAGGCTTGCACCGCGTTCACCACCAGATTGGTGAGCACCTGTTGCAGCTGCGCGGCATCCGCCACGACCTCGGAGACGGGATCGGTCGCGTCGAGCTGTAGCGTGACGCGTCGCTTCTCGGCGATCGGTCGCAAGAGCGAGAGGGTGCTGGCCACCAAATGCCGCAAATCGACGGATGATTTGTTGGGCTTGCCGGCGCGCGCGAAGTCCAGGAGCTGGCGAATGATCTGCGCCATGCGCTCGCTCTGCTCCATCACGATGCGCGCGTTGTTGCGCGTGAGCTCGTCGGCAGCGGCGTTCTGCGTGATCATCTTCGCGCGCCCCGACACGACGTTGAGCGGCGTGCCGAGCTCGTGCGCGATGCCGGAGGCGAGTTTGCCGACGGTGACCAAGCGGTCGGCGTGTCGCAGCTGCTCGAGCGCGCGAACGCGCGCGGCAGTCTCGGCGACGAGCCGCGCGTTCGCGTCGGAGAGCTTGAGGCTCATCGCGTTCATCTCGTGGCCGAGTTCGGCGATTTCATCGTGCTGCGGAAAATCGAGCTGACCGCCGAGATCGCCCGCGCCGATGCGCCGCGCTTGCTCGACGAGCGCGCGCACCGGTCGCCCGACGATGCTGCTGCCGAGCGCGAAGGTGAGCGCCGCGCACACGATCCCCAGACAAAGCGCCGTGATCGCGGCGCGCAGCACGGTCGAACGCACGTAAGCGTCGCGCGGCTCGAGCGATTCGGACAGCTCGAGCACGCCTGGCGTTTCGTCGCCGAGGTGAACCGCCGCGTAGCTGTACAGCTTCGGCGAAGGGCCTTCGAGCTTGTCGTGGAGCGGATGTCCACCGTGGCGCACGCTCGCGAGCGCGTCGGGGCCGATGTGCGGATCGCTCGCGCTCGCGTCTTTGGGCACGAAGCGCACGCGCACCGAACCTTCACCAGCGTCCAACTGCTCGAGCAGGCCGAGCGCATGCGCGCGGCCATCCACGTGCCAAACACGCGCCATGGACGAAGCCACGGCTTGCGCGAAGATCTCGTGATCGCGCGCCATGTCGGTCTCGAACAAGAGCACTTCACGGTTGACGGTGAGGTAACTCGAAATCGCGAGAATCGCCACGATGCCGGCGATCACCCCGAGCGTTAGTTTTCCGGAAATTCGCATGTGGCTCGCGGCAAGCTCAAGAACCCGCGGGCTCCGAGCTTATTCCGGATTCCACCAAGTGCGGCCTTTATCGATCATCGCGAGCGCGGCGCGCGCGCGCACGTCGGCCATTTCTGCGGCCGAAAAAGGCTGGAAATCGCGCGCCGCCGCGAGGGCTGCGTCTTGCTCGTTCGGAAAGCTCATGCCGAGTAGCGCGACGTCCGGATCGCACGTGAGTGTGTATCGGACGCATTCTGCCACGGACAGGTGTGGCAATTCGGGTACACCGGCGGGCGCTTTGCCGCCCGAGCTGAGCTTGCCGCGCGGGCGATTTTCGAGCGGACGCCCGTAGCCTGCTGTATCGCCCAAGAGCTTGCCGGCGCCGAAGGTCTTGAAGCACACCGTGCCCACGCCGCGGGCCTTCGCTTGAGGCAAAATCTCGTCGACATAGCGCGCATCGACGAACGCGCCGACGGGGAACATCAGCACATCACAGCGCCCGAAGCGGAGCGCATCTCGTAATACCTCGGGGTGATGACACGAGATGCCGACGAAGCGCGTCTTGCCTTGGTCTCGACAGGCACACAGTTCGTCGAAGCGCCCACCCGGGGCGATCAACGCATGCCAATCCTGGAGCGAATTGAGCCCGTGAAATACGAACAAATCGCTCGCCGGCAATTGCAAACGCCCGAGGCTCTCGGCGACTTGCGGAGCGACCGGGCGATCCAGATGATCGACTTTGTCGATCACGAAGACGCCTTCGCGTCGGCCGCGCAAAGCGGCGCCCACGATCTCCTCGCTGAAGCCCTGTTCGTAGCTCGGCGCGGTGTCGACCAGGTTCAAGCCGAAGTCGAGCGCGCGCCGCAGCGTGCTCACGCACTCGTCGAGCGAGAGTGAGCGATCGGCGAGATCACCGATGCCGATCGCCGTGGCGCGAAAGCCGGTGCGACCGAGCTCGCGCCGCGGCGCAAACGAAAATTCAGCGCTCATGTTCGCTTCAAAAACCGAAGGCGAGGGGCGGCGGCTCGTCTTTGACCAAGTATTCGAGTTGGGCTTTGAACTGATCGGGCGAGATGTGCGTGACGGCCGCGTATTTGGCGACCTCCGCGGCATCTGCGAAATCGTCGCGCCGCAAACGGAGCATGTAGCGCCGAGCGATCTTGTAATATTCGGTGTCGACATCGACCATGCGCACGCGCGTGCGGCCGGTCTCGGGGTCGAGCATGTCGCTGAACTTGATCGGCTTGAATTTGCCTTGTTGGATCGTGACCATCGCGCCGGAGCCGCCTTCGAGCAGGAATTTCGCGGCGCAGTAGCCGAGATCGCGCGTGTACTCCATGTCGAATGGGATCGGGTCGGTGCAGCGCAGCTC
>FTCX01000590.1_pt1 | contig 9979 bp, 12 predicted proteins | sample 1639831 | NCBI WGS metagenome assembly FTCX01 (sample SAMEA3914869, study PRJEB12502) | metagenome | biome: forest; material: soil | place: USA | collected 2012-03-12 | depth 0.1 m
CGAGGAGGGACTTGAACCCCCACGCCTTGCGGCGGCGGAACCTAAATCCGCTGCGTCTGCCAATTCCGCCACTCGTGCTTGGATCTCTCTTGCGTTCGCTGGCGGAGGGATAGCGCGAGGCGGCGCAAAGGTCTACGGCTTTGGCTGCTCGCACGTGCGCGCGGCGACTTCGCAGCCGTTCGCGGGGTCGTCGTCGCTGTCGCAGTAGCCGGGCGCGCAGTGGATCACGCGGCACGTGCCGCCCATGCAGCCGGTGTCTGCGTTTTGCGCGGCGCACGCGTGCCCGCACACGCCGCAATTCTGCGCGTCGTCGACGAGGCTCACTTCGCAGCCGTCGCTCGCATCGCGATCGCAATCCGCGGTGCTCGGCGGACAATCCGTGATGCGCCCCGGCTCCGTTTCACCTTCACGCGGCGGCGACTCGCGCGCGGCGCTGTCCGCGTTCACCGTCACCGGGATGCGCGGCTCACAGCTCCCCAACCCCAACATGAAACACGCCCCCAACCACGCGAACGAGTGCCTTGCCACGCTCGTCCGACACGCCCGCGCGCGGAGCATTTGGCTGCCGGCTCTTATTTTTGGGGCCCCCTCGCAGAAAAAACTCACGGGGTCGCGCTACACGCCGCGCTCGGTGTAATCTCTCGCGCGAGTGACGGACGCAGCTTTCTTCCGCGTGTGCAGCACCTGCAAAAAGCCGATCGGCTTCGGCGCGGATTACTTTCGTTGCAGCGTCTCGACCTGCAATCGCAATAAGCTCGCGCTCTACTTCTGCACGCTCGCCTGCTGGGATTCGCATTTGCCGGAAGCCAAGCACCGTGATGCGTGGGCCGAGCCCGCGAAGGCGCCCACGCGCGCCGAGCTCGCCGCCGAAGAGCGCGAAGAAGAAGCACGCGCCGAACGCAGCAAAGCCCGAGAGAGCACCATGAGCGAAGAAGCAGAGAAGCGCCGCCGCATCATCGCGAGCCCGGGTGAAGACTTACCGAAGGATGTGCTCGTCGTCGTCTCCAAGCTGAAGGCGTACATCAAAGCGCGCTCCGGCATGAACACGTCGGACTCGGTGACGGATGTGCTCTCCGATCGCATCCGTCAGTTGTGCGATGCGGCGATCGAAGTCGCTCAAGCGGACGGCCGGAAGACCGTGCTCGATCGCGACTTCAGGTAGGCAGCGCACTCACCGATCGCGCGTTCACCGTTCGCGCGCGAGTCAGAAACTCGTCCACATCCGATCGTGCCGGCGCCCGCGCGAGCTGGGAAACGCTCCCGACGCAGCCCCGTTTCCGTCACTCGAACGCAACTTGCGTCGACGTCAAACTCGAATTCTCGCGAAAGCACGAGAGATCTGAGTCGATGTTTACGTTGTACCGTGAGCCCGCTGTCTAACTTTGCGGGGTGATTCGCCCGCGGGCTGCTTCGCCGATGCTTTCAGATTTGAAAGGATCACTCGAGATTTCGTAGCTGAGACGCTGCGCGTTCGGGCCCGAAAAAACCGCGCGAGTCAGCTACGGGTCATAAACTCCGATATATAAATCCAACTCATGACTCGGTATCAGCCAGACTACAACCCGGACGGGTGATCGAACTAATCAAGTCATCCTGTACGTATATCCGACTCTGCCCCACTCCTTTGGTGTTGCAGGTTGGAATAGTCTTGACGATCGGGGTGGCGGAAGCCGATAACTAAAAATCGTGCAAGCGAGTGCAATCAGCGCTTGCCGGGTGGGACGAATCCATCCTGGGGCGGGCGTGTGTGCGCCGCCTGTCGAAGCAACACGATCGAATAGGAGCAAATCGGATGACTACAGCGAAAGAATCTCTGCCCAAACTGCTCGAAATCGAAGGCTGCGTCGGCGCCTGCATCGTCGATAGCAACAGCGGCATGACGCTCGGCGCGATCGGCGGCGGCAACATCGATTTGGAGGCCGCGGCCGCCGGCAACACCGAGGTCGTGCGCGCCAAGCGCAAGACGATGAAGGTGCTCAACCTGAACGACACCATCGAGGACATGCTGATCACGCTCGGCAAGGCGTATCACCTGATCCGTCCGCTCCAGTCGAACGATGCGCTCTTCATTTACCTCGTGCTCGACAAGAGCCGCTCGAACCTCGCCATGGCGCGTCACAACTTGCGCGCGATCGAGAAGGACCTCGTCATTTAACGCTCGGCCGCCCCGAGCGGGGCCGCCCATTTGGTCTTCGACCCCAGAAAAGAGCACAGCCATGCCCTCCGAAAAGCAAATTCAAGAGACGTTCGACAAAGTCGCCAACGACATCCCCGGCTTCATCGCAGCTTCATTGGTCGATCTCGAGTCGGGCATGACGCTCGGCGCGCGGTCGCTGCGCAGTGATTTCGATCTCACCGCCGCGAGCGCGTACAACAGCGAGATGGTGAAGCAGAAGCTGAAGATCATGAAGGCGCTCAACCTGCGCACCACGCTGGAAGACATGCTGCTGACGCTCGGCGATCAGATCCACTTGATCAAGCTGGTGTCACCGACCACGTTCGTGTACCTCGCCGCGGATCGCGCCTCTTCGAACTTGGCGATCGTGCGCAACGCCGTCGCGAAGCACGTCGCCGCGTTCGAATAAAGCGCGCGCTGCTCGCTCCGGGGGCTGCGACGAAATCGGGAGGATATACGTGGCTATCGTCGATCAACGTGACCACGCGGTGGCAATCCAGATCGTCTACGACGGGCCTCCGGAGGCCGGCAAAACCACGAGCATTCGTGAGCTGGCCCGCGGCTTCGGCCGCGAGGTCTACACGCCCGAGGAGCAAGACGGTCGAACCGTGTATTTCGATTGGCTCGAGCACGTCGGTGGACGCTTCGATGGCGCGCCGATCCGCTTTCTAATCGCGACGGTCCCCGGCCAGGAGCACTGGCAGCACCGGCGCGCGCACTTCCTCGCGCGCGCCGACGTCGTCGTGTTCGTGGGCGATACCAGCGCGCGCGCTTGGGCGCAGACGCTCGCGCGGCTCTCGGATCTGCGCACGCGGCTCGACCAGCGCGCGGGCGTGCCGGTCGGCGTCGTGTTTCAAGCCAATCGCCGTGATGCAACGGATGCCGTCGGGCTGGATGCGATTCGCGACGCGATTGCTTCGGAGCGAATCGCGGTGATTGAGTCGGTCGCGTCCGAGGGCACCGGCGTGCGCGAGGCGTTCGTGTTCGCCGTGCGTTTGGCGCTGGATCGCGCGCGCGAAGAAAAAAAGAGCGGCAGCTTATCGGTCGCGACCATCACCCAAATCAGTGATGAGCTCGAGCTGTTGCGGCAATTGGAGCCGGAAAACACGCGCGACACGGAGCCGCCGCCGCCGCCCGCGGCGCGAAAGCGTGCGCCGCTCCCGCGTCCGCCCACGGCGGATGTGCCGAGCGGATTCGTGTGGCCGCCGATCGAAGGGCGCATCGTGCTGCGCGAAGCGATGCAGAGCCCAGTCGAGTTGCGCGAACACGGTGATGGCTATCACGCCGAGCTCGCGGAAGGTTTTCGGCTCGACTCCGAGTACAACGCCGCGTTCACGGATGCAGATCGCGCGCGCGACGAGCTCGTGAGCTGGGCGCGCTTGCACGCGAGCATCGCGCAGCGGCTCTCGCGCCGGCGCTGCATCGTTTTGGCAGAGGATGGCGACGGCGGTTTTCGGCTTTGGCAAATCGTGCGCCGCTGGCCGAGCCTGCGTGAGTGGATCGAGAGCACGCCGCCGAACGATGCGCGCACGCTCGCGCATCGCCTGTCGCACGCGTGCCGCTTGCTGGTCGAAGCCGGCGGAAGCTGGCGCCACGACGCACACGCGCTCGCGTGCAACGTCGACAGCATCGGCGTTTCGGACACGGATCAACCGCTCTACGTCGCCCCGGTTCCACGAGCGCTTCCGCCACGCGCGCTGGATCCGGGGGGGATTGCCCGCGATCTGGCGTCCGTGCTGCGCACGCGCCCCACCGCCGAGCTCGCCCAAGTACGCGATGCCTTTCGCGACGTTGGCGGCGTCGGCTCGGCGCGTTCGAACGTCGCGCACATCTCGGAGCTGCTCGGCGTGTTGCTCGACCCGACGGAGGTGCGATCATGAGAGAGCAGCGCTCGGCAGTCGCGAGCTCGGTCGCGCGTCACGGTCCCCTCAATCATTCGGAGAGTGAATTTTGCTCAAGAGGTCGAACCTCATTCAATTGGCTGAGTCACTGGGCGGCCTCCCCGTCTACGGCTGCTTGCCTGGCAGCCCGGCTGAGCGCGCAGGAGTTCGCTACGGCGATATCTTGCTCAGTGTGGATGGCTACGCGACGCCGACCTGGGATGCGTACATCGAGGCGCGTCACCACTCTGGCGCCGCGATCCGCTTGCGGCTATTCCGCGACGGTGACGAGTTCGAGGTCGACGTCACGCTCGATCGCGGCGCGCGCGCGGATCTCGCGACCGTCGCCACGACCCTCGGATTATTGGACGCCGGCAGCGGTAGCCGCGAAGCACCGAACTGAACACGAGCGCCGCGCATGAACCCGGACGAAATCATCGCCCGGGCTTGTGAAACGGTACCGGGACTCGTGCAGGCCTCGCTCGCGCTGCTGCCGGAAGGGCTCTTGATCGCGAGCGTCGGCGCGCACAGCGCGTTCGATAACGAGCCAGTCGTGCGCGCGGCCGTGCGTTGCTTGCTCTCGCGCGCGCTGCCCGTCACGAAGGGGGAGTTGGTCTCCGCATTCGTCGAATACGTGCTGCTCGTGGACGAGCAGTTGGTCGCGATTCAAGCCGGCCGAAACCAGCCGCGGCTCGCGCTCGCCGTGCTGTGCGAGCGCTCGCAAAACATCGGGCTCGTCGTCACCGCGACGCGCCGCGCGATGCGCGAAATCGAAGCGACGATCGACGTCGCCGCGTGGGAAGCATGAGCCCGGAAGTCGATTGGGCCTCCGTGCTCGACGCGCTCGTCCGCGTCGAGCAACTCGGCGACACGGACAGCGGCTTGCTCTCGTTCGGACCCGCGCCGAGCGGCGGGATCTTCGTCGAGCGCGGGCGCATTTGTTGGGTCGCCGCGCACGGCTTGCAGCGACGCTTGCGCGATCTCTTGCTCACGCGCTCGAGCATCGGGCAAGCCGAGCTCGAGCGCATTTACGAGCGCTGCCGCGCCGAAGGTCGTTTTTTCGGACAGACCTTGGTCGCCGAAGGTCGCATCGATGCGAGCGAGCTCGAATGGGCGCTGCGCCGTCACTCCGCCGAATCGCTGGTGGCGCTCTGTCACGGCAACAAATACGCGACTTGGCTCACCCATCGCGGCCCGGGCTACGTGCCGCAATTCACCTTTCGCGCGAGCGATGTGTTGAGTGATGTCGTGCGCTGGGTGACACCCGAGCTTCAGCGCGAGGCCGAACGAGAGCTGTCCGCGCTGATCGGCCCGGGCCGTCGTGGCTCCGCGTTTCTATTCGATCCAGCGTACGACGTGCCGGTGCCGCTCGCGCGCTTCGGCGCCGATCAAGGCATCGAGAGCATGATCCTGCTCGGGCGCTGGGCGAGCGCGGTGCCGCTCGCCGCGAAAGAGCTCGCCGGCTCGCGCGCGTTCGCGCTCGCGGCGACCGCGACCGGCGACACGATCTCGGTCTGGGCGCGCGAAAATCTGCTGTTCGCGGTCGTGTGCGAGGATCGCGCGAGCATCGCCGCGCTGAGCGCGCGCTTCCTGAGCGGCGCTCGCGCGGAAAACGCGAGCGCCGAGTAGCCGTTCACTGCACGCCGAGCAGCTCGACCTCGAACAAGAGCGTCGCGTTCGGCGGAATCACGCCGCCCGCGCCGCGCGGACCGTAGCCGAGGTCCGGCGGAATCAAGAGCGTGCGCTTGCCACCGATTTGCATGCTCGCGACGCCTTCATCCCAACCCGCGATCACGCGGCCTTGGCCGAGCGGAAACGTGAACGGGCGCCCGCGATCGACGGAGCTGTCGAACTTTTCGCCCTTCTTGCCGTCGATCCAGAGCCAACCGGTGTAGTGCATCACGCACGTTTGGCCTTTGGCCGGCGAGGCGCCCTCACCGGGTTTCGTATCTTCGTAAGAGAGCCCGCTCGCAGTCGTGGTCATTGCCATGCGCGGCAGTAAAGCCCATTTCTCGCACGCTCGGAAGCCGGCGCGCGCTTGCTCCGGCTTGTCGGAGGCGCTGCAAAATGCTCCTCTCCGCGGCGCGTGACCGAGTCGCCCTCCGGAAGCTTACCGCTCCTCGTACGCCGTCTCTCCGAAACGGCGATCGTGCGCTTCGGCGTCGTCGGCGTGAGCAACGCGGTCGTCAGCTATGCGGCATTTTGGGCCGCGCATCACTTGATGCCGGCGGCCGGCGCGCAGTGCGTCTCCTACGGAGTCGGCATGATCTGGAGTTACTACTGGAACCGCCGCTGGACGTTCCAAAGTAACGATCGCGTCGCGAGTGAGGCGGGTCGTTTCTTCGTCTCGCAAATCGGCTTCATGCTGCTGAGCTCGCTCTTGATCGGGCTGCTCGTGGATCGCGGGCATTTGCCTTCGGGTCCGAGCTGGCTCGTCGTGATGGTGTTCATCACGATCGCGAATTTCGTGGTCTCGCGTTACTGGTCGTTCAAGAAAAGCTGAGCGCGAAGCGAGGCGCGTTCTTCGCTCAAACACGGCGCAAGCGCGTCAGCACTTCGACCACGTCATCCGGCAAGCCTTGCTCGAAATCGAGCTCGCGATTCGTGATCGGGTGACGAAAACCGAGCTGCATCGCGTGCAGCATCAAGCGCGGCGCCGCGATCTCCGCGTGCGGATTGTTCCTCGCGTACACGCGCTCGCCGACCAGCGGATTTCCGGCTTCCGAAAGGTGAATCCGGATCTGATGCGTGCGCCCAGTCTCGAGCCGGCATTCGATGAAGGTCGCGCCACGAAGCGCCTCGTGGAACAGCACGTGCGTGATCGATTCACGACCGAGCTTCGGGTTGTTCGTGGAGCCGCGGCGCCCGTCGCCGCGATCTTGGATCAAGCGCGAAAAAATCGTGCGGCTCTCGATCGCGCCATGCACGATCGCGCGGTAACGCCGGCGCACCGCGTGCACGCGAAATTGATTTTTCAGGTCGATTTTGGCCGCATGCGTGCGCGCGAACAAGACGAGCCCGCTCGTCTCTTTGTCGATGCGATGCACGATGCCGAGCGGCGGCTCTTTCTTGCCGAGCTCCGCGCGCACGAGCTCGTCGAGCGTGCCCTTTTCGTTTTCATCGTACGGCACGGTGCTGATGCCGGCCGGTTTTTGCACGACGACGACGTGCGTATCCACGTGCACGATCGCGCCTTTCGGCAAGCGCGGACCTTCCTTGAAGCGCGCGGCCGTCATGCGCAGCTCGATCTGCGCGCCCGGCCGCACGCGGATCGCCGTCTCGCGCTGCACCGCGCCGTCGACCGACACTTTGCCGGTCTCGATCAGACGCCGCACCTCCGCCCAGCTCGCGCCCTCGTGTTGCGCGCGCAGCAGGCGATCGAGCGGTTCTGCGCCGCCTCCAGGAGGCACCGCAAAGCTCAAATCTTTGAAGACGAAGCGCTGGTTGCCGTCGCTCAATCGCCGCGCCCGCGCGGCGATTTCCAGCGCGGCCTCACGTGCACGTTGAGCACATCGCGGAACTCGCCGATCTGCGCGCAGTGATCCATCTTGTCGTTACCGGCGAACCCGCGGACGAAGAAATTGCCCTGCGAGTAGCGCGAAATCAGATCCATGCCCATCGGCCCGGAGCCGCGCGCCGTGCGCGTCTTCCCGCCCACTTCGTGCACGAGGTAATCCGCGGTCTCGGTCGTCGACGCGTAACCCGGCGGGATGATCGACGAGTGGCTGACGAACATCAGCGTCTCACCCGCCGCCGCGCGCTTCGCGAAATCCGTGAACATCGCGATCGGCGCGCCGTTGATGGCTTGGCCGGTGTAACCGCAATGCAAGCCGTCCAAGAGAATCACCGTGTCGACGTGCTCTTTGGCGTAGTTCTGACCCAAAATCCACTGCACCGCGCCGTAGCCGGCGCTCCACGCGCTGAGCCCGAGTTTCCGCACGTGCGCGGTCTTCTTGCCGGTCTTCTTGGCGATCGCGCGCTCGACGCTCTCGATCAAGCGCGGAAACACGTCCGGCGCTTGGAACGCGTTTTCGTACGCGCCCGAGCCGATGCCGAGATCGATGCCCACGAGCACCGCGCCGTCCATCACCTGCACCCACTCTTTGCGCACCGCTTCGTGCCCGTGGAAGTGCACCATCAAATCGAAATCACCCTTCGAGGTGATGCCGCCGTGCTTCGGCGCGATGAACTGACCCAGCGCTATCCCGGTCTGCCATTTGTCGTAAATGCCGAAGCCTGGATCCGGCGTGTCGCACGGATTCACGCCGCGCTCTTGCACCGACTTCTGCACTTGCGTCGCCGGGCTCGGCTTCTGCGCGATGAACGAAGCTTGCGCGGTAGGCTTGGCGTCGGCGGTGGTCTTCGCGTTCGACGGCGACTTCGCGCTGTCTCTCGTGCCTTCGGCGGCCGCGCTCGCGGCGGCCACGACGCAGCCGAGCGCGACGAACAACGTGCGCAGCGCGGAAGCTCTCGAGGTCCGACCGGTCAAAGCGCCCCAAAGGTGCGCTGAACCTCAGCATTTTTCAAATTTGCGGCGATTTTCGGCGCGTCGCGCTGCGAGCTACCCACGCGCGGCGCGCCGAAATCCGCTGAGCCCAAAAAACAAAGGCGCCGAGAGCCATTTCCGGGCCACGCGAGTAAGTCCCGATCGGGACTTACTTCGCCGAGCGAGGGACCGGCGTTCGCGCGCCGATTCGATTGGGGTCGCCTCGCTGGGCTCGCTTGCGCCAGTGCGTTCTGGCGCAAGCTCTGCTTCCGCTACGCGCGCGTTCGCGACCTAGGCGACTTCTTGCTGCGTGCTGCAGTGAATCGTGCCGAGGCCGAGCACGAAGTCCGTCGAGTGGATGCCGACGACGCGGCGTTTGGGGAACAGCTCCGCGAGGATGCCGAGCGCGACGCGATCGTTCGGGTCGTTGAAGGTGGGGACGAGGACGGCGGCGTTGCCGATGTAGAAGTTGGCGTAGCTCGCGGGCAAGCGCTGGCCGTCGAACACGATCGGCGTGGGCATGGGCAGACGAATGACTTCGACCTTGCGGCCTTTGGCGTCGCGCGCGCCTCGGAGGCGCTTGGCGGCGCTTTGCAAGACCGCAAAATTCGGATCTTTGCGGTTCGTCTCTTCGGCGAGCACGATTTTGCCGGGCGCGACGAAGCGACAGAAGTCGTCGATGTGGCCGGCGGTGTCGTCACCGGCGATGCCGGCTTCGAGCCAGAGCGTGCGCTCGGCGCCGAGGTGATCGCGCAGCACGGCTTCCATGCCGGCCTTGCCGAGCGCGGCGTTGCGCGCTTGGCGGCCGTTCAAGAGGCACTCTTCGGTGCACAGGAGCGAGCCTTCACCGTCCACATCGATGGCGCCGCCTTCGAGCACGACGCGCACGCGTTTGCGGCCGAATTGGGCTTCCGGCAGCGCGAGCGGCGCGCCGAGCTGGAGCGCGACAGCGAGGCCGGCTTGCTCGTCACGTTCGTGATTTTTGTAGCGCGCCCAGCCGTTGAACTTCCATTTCGCGAGCGCCGTCTCGCGCTTCTTGCCGCTGCCGCGCACGAGGCCGAGCGGCAAGAAATCACGCGTCCACGAGCGATCGGTCGGCAAGTGCACGAAATCGACGCGCTTCAAATCGACGCCGGATTTCGTGAACACGCCCTTCGCCGTCTTCTCTTCGGCTTTGCCGGAGACGATCACGCGGATGCGTTCACCGTCTTGCAGCGCGCGCGCGACTTCGGCGAACACCCACGGAATGGCGTCGAATTTACCGGGCCAATCCGTGGGCTCGTGCGGCCACGCGAGCCACGTGGCGGCGTGCGGTTCCCACTCGGCGGGCATGCGGTAGCCGAGCGTGTGCGGAGTGGCGAGCGTTGCGGTCGCTTCGGTCGGCGCGGTCGCCTTCGTCGGACGCTTCATCGAACCGCGCTCGAATCCAAGAACCGC
>FTCX01000223.1_pt1 | contig 9955 bp, 8 predicted proteins | sample 1639831 | NCBI WGS metagenome assembly FTCX01 (sample SAMEA3914869, study PRJEB12502) | metagenome | biome: forest; material: soil | place: USA | collected 2012-03-12 | depth 0.1 m
CGCTGAACCTGAGCTACGTGGGCGCATTCTACGGTTGGACGGTGACGGCGCCGGCGACCGCGACGATCTTGGCGAAGGATCCCGTGACGCAAGGCCCGATCGCCGCGGCGCTCGAGTACAACGGCACGGGCCGCATCCTCGCCTTCGGTGATGAGTGGGTGATCTTCACGAACGAATGGACGCACACCGGCACGCCGAGCAACACGAGTATGGATCCGAGCAACCCGTGCTGGGTGCCGGCGAGCGGCACCGCCGCGGGCTTCTTCCAATCGGTCGAGACGCTCTATCAGACGAAGCAATTCTGGTACAACGTGATCAATTGGGTCGCGCCGCCGAACGCGTGCAACTTCACGATCACCGACCCCGATGTCGTCGTGAAATGAGCTGAGCCGGCGCCGAACTGGCGCCAGCGCGAGCGGCCGATCCTCACTCGGGGTCGGCCGTTTTCGTTTCCGGTTCGGCGCAAACGTGAAGCGCGGGCCGCGTAAACCCGAAGAGTGAAACCGCGCATCACCCAGTCCTATTACGGGACTAGTTCCATATTTCCGGGCGCTCGACGGCACCACAGTTGAACATTTCTAGAACTCGCGCATTCATACTTATTTTTTAGCTGCTTTATCGCTCGCCCGAACCGCTTCCAAGTGATACCGGTTCCAGATAGCGAACATGAAGCCAGTCACTCGTGGTGCTTTCGCGGGCGTGCTCGTCGTCTTGGGTCTTGCGCTGATTAGCGCGTGCGATAGCGGCGCCGTCGACAACGACGCCGGCTTCACCGGTTCCGGCGCCAGCGGCTCGGTCGTCACGGGCGGACACGCGGGCGGCAGCACGAGCAGCGCCGGGCACACGAGCACCGGCGCCAGCGGGAGCGGCAGCATCGCTGCGAGCGGGAGCACGAGCATTGCTGGCTCGAGCAGCGTCGGCCAAGGCGGCAGCACGAGCGCGGGCGGTGCGCCGACGACCGGCAGCGCGGGAGCCGCCACCACTGCGTGCAGCGACATCCCGCCGAACAACGGCGACACCTGCGCGCACGCCGTGCAATACGGTTGGTGCAGCCAGAGCTGGCTCGGTGATTCGTGCCAACAATCCTGCGGCAAATGCAGCGGCGGGAGCGGATCCGGCGGCAGCACGGCCGCCGGCGGCACGAGCTCGACGGGCAGCGCGGGCTCGCCCGGTGGGGGCGGGCAACCTCCAGTGATCGCCAACGGCACGGACGGCTGGGCCACCCGCTACTGGGATTGCTGCAAGCCCGCGTGCGGGTGGACCGGCAACGTGCCGAGCGGCTCGACACCCGTATCGAGCTGCAACCAAGCCGATCAGAGCTTGGGCGGCAATTACGATACGCAGAGCGCCTGCCAGGGCGGCTCCGCGTTCATGTGCGGCAACTTCGGGCCTTGGGCGGTGAGCGATACGCTCGCGTACGGCTTCGCCGCGGTGAACCAAGGCAGCGACTATTGCGGCCGCTGCTACCAGCTGCAGTTCACCGGCCAATCGCACAACGCGAGCGATGACGCGGGCTCGCAAGCGCTCGCCGGCAAGACGATGATCGTGCAAGCCATCAACACTGGCGGCGTCGACAGCACCCAGTTCGATCTGCTCATCCCGGGCGGCGGCGTCGGTGATTTCAACGCCTGCTCGACGCAATGGGGCACGTCCGATCTCGGCGCGCAGTACGGCGGCTTCTTCCTCGCCTGCCAGAACGCGAACAACTTCGATTACGCCAAATCCAAGGCCTGCGCGGCCGCGAAATGTCAGAGCGTGTTCGGCAGCAAGGCGGATCTGCTCGCCGGTTGTAACTTCTTCGTCAATTGGTTCGGCGCGCCGGACAACCCCGCGCTGAAGTACCAAGAAGTGACCTGCCCGGACGCGATCACCAGCCTCTCGGGCCTGCATCGCTGAGGCGGCGCAGCGCGGCGCTGGCGCGAAACCTGCAAAAGCTTCGCGCCATGAAAGCTTCATTCATCGACATCTCTCGTCCGCTCGACACCCTGGCTGCTGCGCGCGATCAAGTGCGCTTGAATTTGCATTTGCTCAGCCTTGACACGCGCCAAAAGTGGGATGAGCTCGAGGGAAAAATCCTGAATCTCGAAAACAAGATCGGGCAGGAAGCCGAGGCGCTTTCGGAAGCGACGGCCAATGCCGCCATCGATCTCTCGGGCTCGGTGAAAGAGTTCGTCGATAGTCACGTGCGCCACATCGAGCACTGACGCGGTGCAGTTTGCGACAAGCGCGGGCGCCGCGTGGCAAACGTGCGCCCAGCGCCGGGTCAGCGTCACGGTTCCGCAGCTCGATTGCTCGCTCGTGGTTCTGCGTGAATGCGCGTGAGCTCGAGCCGATGCACGGGCGGCGAGCTCAGCACGTTTCCCTCGACTCGCAGCGAGGAACGCCAACTCGGTCCGGCCAGGACCATGGAGTGATATTCGCCGTTCTCGCCGGCGAGATCCAAGCCATTTTCGGCTGCCAAAGCGCGCAATTCGTCGAGCGCGCTCACGTTCAAATGCCGGCCGACCCAAGCTGCGTCGAGCCACGGCTCGTTCACGTACGTGAGCACGACGTCGAACCCGAGGCGCACGAGCTCCGCCAAGTGCGCGGCGCGATCCACGCCCCAAAGCGGCAGCTCGACCCGCAAACCGACGTGCTTCGCGCGCGCGGCAATGAAATTCGGCTGCCCGCCGACCTCGGCAATATCACCCGTGACGACGCGCTCGATGCCACTTGCGACGAGCTCGCCCAGCGCTCGCTCGTAGCCCTGCTCGTACGGCGCTTCGACCGTGAGACAGCGATGCGGCAGCCCGATCGCGCGCGCTTGCTCGGTCATCAGCCGCAGATCGTGCGCTTTGAACGCCGCATTCGGCGGCACGAAGGTCACGAGCTCGCGCACGCTCGCGCGCACTCGATGCAGCGCGAGCGCGCTGTCCTTGCCGCCGGTCCAGAGCACCGCCGCGGTCGACGTCGAGCTCGCCTCCAAAGTCACTGCGCTGCTTGCTGATGAAGCCGCGCCCAGAGCGCGAGCAAATTGCGAATCACCGTCGCATCCGGGGGCTCGGCCACCGAAGGCACGTTCGCGCTCACGCCGAACTCGGCCAAGCGCGTGAACGGGTTCTCCGCGTCTGCGGTCTTGAGCGGCACCGACGTCTCTGCCGGGCGAAAACCGAAGTGCAGCGCGCGTTCTTGCACTGGTTTGCTGCGCAAAAACGCGCTCAATTGCCGCGCCGCCGCGCGCTGCTCGGGCGTGACCCAAGGCGCGTTCAAGAGTGCGATCGGGTGATCGGACCAGAGCGTGAGCTTCGGATAATACACGCGCAGATTGCCCCAACGCCCCTGCGCGTTCGCGAGCTGCGAAATCGCCGAGCTCTCGTACACCACGGCGATGTCGTACTTCGAAGGCCCGAAGCGGACCATGTCCGTCATGAAGGTGCCGGTGCTGTTCTCGAACTTCGTCACGCCGGCTTCGAGCTCACGCAAGAATTTTTGAAACTCGGGTTTCAGGATGTCTTCGGTGTGCAGCTCGCTGCCCGTGCTCTTGCCGTAGTATTCGAGCGCGACGAGCACGAGCGTCTGCAAGCCCGAGTTCGAGCGCGTCGGATCGGTGTGGCCGAGTTTGACGAAGCCCCAATCGGCCTTGCCCTTCACCGCCGGCCAACCTTGGTTCGACGAAACCGCCTGATGAATCGTCTTCCAGGTGATGCTGCCGCCGCCGAAGCTCTCGAGCGCCCTCGCGCGATCTTCCCAAGCCACGAACACGAGCGGGCTCAAAAGCAGCGGCTCGGGCTGATCTTCGCCGTCGCTCACGACGGCTTGGCCGTTCTTCGTGAGCCAATCCGCCGCGAACATCTTGAGCACGAGCGAATCCGCGGGCGACCAGAGCACCGGCTTCAAGCTGCCGTCGAGGATCGCATCGGAAGCTTCGAGCGAGCCCTTGCCATTGAGCGTGACCTTCACTTCGGGGTGCGCCGCAGAAAACTCGGCGACCGCCGCTTCGACCCAATCCTTCTTCTCCGTGCTGTACACGAACGGGATCTCGACTTGCGCCTTCGGCGGCGGCAGGCTCGAAACGGCTTCGGGCGCGGCGCTCGTCGCCACCACGGCGCTCGGCTTCGCGCGGCTGAAAAAGAGGATCGCGATCGCGGCGGCCGCGAACAAAACCAAAATCAAAACTTTGGATTTCATACCGTTCTTTCGCCCACGAGAACTTCCAGCGTTTGCTCCATGGCCGCAAGCTCGCCGTTGATGCGGCCGATTTCGGAGCCGATCTCGTCCGAGCTGCCGCTCGCGCTCTCCGCGTCGAGCACGCGCATGCGCACGACGCGCGTGGGCACGCCTTCGAGATTGCTCACGATACGAGCCAAATTCGCAAGCAATCGTTCGCGCGCGCGGCGCACGTCTTCGAGCCCCGCGAGTTGCTGCTCACGCGCGTCCGCGGCTTCTTTGTAGAGCGCGCGCGATTCGGCGTCGCTCGAAGCTTCACTCTTGCCGCGGAGTTGCCGCGCTTCCTCGCGCAAGCCGGCCTCGTTCACCGAGCTCAAATGCGCGGTCAGGCCCTCCGCGAGCTCGACCAAGCGCGCGGTGCGCGAATCGATCTCGTCCAGGCCACCGAGCGAGAGCCGAACTTGCATCGCGACTTCTTCCGGCGCTTCCTCGAGCGCGCGATCGATCGCCTCGCGCGCCGTGCGAATGCGCAGCACGGCCGTGCGCACTTCGACGTCACGAACGTTGCGCGCCGCCGGCAAGGATTCACGCTCTTTTTTGCCCTCGATGACGCGCTGCCAAAAGCTCGGGCTCGAGAGATCCCACGCCGCGAGCGCGATGTACGCCGCGACACCGAGCGCGAAAGCAGCCCACGAATGCAGCGTCGCGCCGCCCACCATGCCGCTGCCGAGCGCCACCAAATTCAAGCGACCGGTCGCCGCTTGGATCACGCCATCGCGAATTCGCCGCTCTTGCCAGTTGCTCGAAAATGCCAAGTGCCGGCCTCAGAAAAAAGAAGCGATGTCGCGATACACCTGCACGATGTTCTCCACCGTGCCCTGACTGTGCGACCCTTCCCCCCAATCCGCGATCTGCTCGAGCACTTGTCCGCTCGCGCCCGTACCGTACGCGATGGTGAACACCTTCACGTTCGCTTCTTCGGCTTCGTGCGGGAATTCGGCCTTGAGCTGCTCCAGTGTCATTTGGCTGCTCTCGTCCTTGCCATCGGTCATGACCACGAGCGCGTGAATGTGACTCGGATCTTTGTCCGCGCGCGCACGGAGCTCTTTGTACGTGCTCGACACCGCGTCGTACAGCGAAGTGCCGCCGCCGGCGACGACGTTGTCGATCCGCTCGGACAAGCTCATCTTTTGTGTGCCCACGTTTTCCGGCCCAATCAGCGGGTAAATCTGATTGTCGAAGAACTCGAGCGCGACTTGATCGCGCGGCTGGAGCGCATCCAAAAACGCATTCGCGCCGGTCTTGGCTTCGGCCAGCGGCTTGCCGTTCATGCTGCCGGATTTGTCGAACACGAGCGTGATGTCGCTCGCCTTCTTCACTTCGCGAAACACACCGAGCAACTTCTTCAACACTTCGGCGGAAGGCACCGTGAGCGTGGTTTGCGGCTGCTTCGGATCGCAACCGTGCGCGTCGTCGATCGGCGCAGCGACGGCGACGTTCGGATCGGCCGGACGAAACCCGAGCGCGAGCGCGCGATCCTGCGCCGGCCGCGCCTTGAGCTGCGCCAAAAATAATTCGGCACCTTGCTTCTGATCCGCCGTCACCCACGGCGCCGCGAGCACCGAATACGGATGGTCCGACCAGAACGTCCCTTCACGCGGATAGATCGCGACGAGCCGCGGATTGCCCGAATCCTGCGCGTACGACTCGACGACCGCGTTTTCGTACAGCACCGCGGCCGACAAATACGACGGGCCGCGGCTCAGCATTTTGTCCGAGAAAAACCCGGTCGATTTGCCGTAATGCACGATGCTCTGCTCGATGCCGGTGAGGAACGCGCGCGTCTTCGGCGCGGACACGTCCGCGAGCGACAGATCCCGAGTCTTCCCTGCGCCCGCGTACGCCTCGGCCAAAAACGAGAGCAACCCCGAGTTCGAATATTCCGGATGCGTGTGCCCGAGCTTGAAGCGCCCCCACTCCGCGCGCCCGCTGTCGGCCCAACCCTTCGGGGTTTGACTGATCTTGAGGATGTCCGCCCAACCGAGCGCCTTCTTCGGCCAACCGAGCGCCTCCGCCATCGGCTTCCACATCGCGATCACGACCGGTGAAATCACGACCGAGTCACCTTGCGGCGCGATCGCCGCGCTGTGCCCCGGCTTCGAAAGCCACGCGTCGTTCAAGAGCGTGCGATACGCGTCCGATGCCGGGCTGAACACCGCCGGCTCCACGCGATCATCCAAGATGTCTTGCATCGCTTCGCCCGAGCCCATCGCTTTGCCTTCGACGGTGAACGGCGCGCCGGACGCGAGCTTCGGATTCGTCTTGTTGAACAGCGCGATCTGCTCGTCGAGCCACTGCTTCTTCTCGCTGCTGTACACCACGAGCACGCGCAGCGCCGCGCCGCTCGGCGCACTCGCCGAAGCCGGCTCCGCCGTCGGCCGCGACTCCGAATCCCCCGCGTCCGGCTTCGCGCGCTTGCAACCGGCAAAGCTCATCGACGTCGAAGCGAGCGCCGCCAACACGACCAGCGCGCGCCGCGTTCCCAAAAACCACATGAAAATTCACGCTAGCACGAGCGAAAAGTCACTTGTGTGAACTCGCAACCAGCCATTTCACCAGCTCGATCGCGTCTTTGCTCTGGCTGCGGGCACCACTGAAACGAGCGCGTCCAGCGCCGCTCACCGCCGCGAGCGCAGCCCGACCGCGCCACTCGCCGCCCCACCCACCGCGCCAGCGCCACCCGGTAACGCGCGCCGCAAGGTTCAGCGAAGCTCCAACGCCGCGCTGGCCATCCCGACGGCGAAGCCCATCGTGTAGCGCGCGTTGATCTCGCTGAGCGCGCAAAACGCGGTCGTTTCGCGATCGCGATAGCGATGAGCGTCGATGCCGAACGGTCCGAAATATCCGGCTTCGAAGAGCGCGTTCGCGACCGCAGTGCCGCGCTCGCGCAGTGCGTTCTCTTCTGCTTCTTCGAGCTCGCCTTCGCGCGCCAAGCGCACGCCGCGAAAGACGCCGCGGTCCGTCACTTCTTGCACGCACGTTTTCCCGAGCGCGAAGGCGCCAGCGCGTTGAACGAAGCCGTGCAAGCTGACCTCGAGCAGCGGCGTGACGAGCGGCTCCAAGATCACGCCGTCTTGCGCCAGCGATACGTCGAGCCACGACCATTGTTTGTCCGTGATTTCGCCGTAAAATCGCATTTGGCCGCGACCGGCGAAGGACAACGGTCGCTTCAAGAGCCAGCGCCGTTCGCCGCGGCGCAAGATCTCCGCGACCGGCTCGCGCGTCGTGAAGTATTGCTGATCGGGTAAGCCGCCACCGAGCTCGTGCGCGAACAAGCGATGATTCACGCGGCGCAGCACTGCCGCTCCCGGGTGCGGCTCCGGCGTGACGCCCGCGAGCCGCATCACCTCCAAAGCGCGAGGCGTGGGGCACCAAGCGCGGCCCCATAATCCTTCAGGGTGAGCGAGGATTTGGCCTTCGAGCAGCACATCCGCCGGGCCCAACAGGGCGCGCGAGCCTGCGCCGAACTCGGCGAGCTGCGCCGTGAGCTTCACGCGCGGCACGTATTCGCGACCGAGCCGCGCGAGCTCGAGCTCGGCGTCGAGGTTCAAAACCCAGGCGAATCGCGTCATTTTTCGCGCGAGGGCGCGAGCGGTCGCCCCTTCGGCTCCGGCACGAAGGCGCTCAAGGCGCGGATGAATTCGGGGCTCATGCCCGCGCGCTCGCGCGTGCCCGCGGCGATCGGCGTGCCGTGCATCACCCAGGGCGAGAGCGGCGGCGGCAGCTCGGCCGCCCACGCGTCGAAATCACAGCCGCCCGTCCAGCGCGTGAACCAGCGCGTGGCGAAGCTCACGTGCGCGATTTCTTCTTTCGCGATGCGTTCTTGAATCTGCGCGCCGCGCTCGTCGCCGACCGCGCGAAAGCGCGCCGCGAAGTCTGCGGCGTACTCCAAGTTCGCCGCTTCGAGGCCCATGCCCATCACGGCCACGAACGAGAGTTTGGTCGGGCACGTCGGCACGCGCTTCCAAAACCACTCGCGCACGCCGAAATCACCGATTTTCGAGCCGAGCGCCTCGATGTGTTCGCGATACAAATTCAGGTGCCGAATCTCGTCCAGGCAAATCCCGATCAGCCCTTTGCGAAATTCGAGCTCGGCGTCCGCGAAGGCGAGCACGGCCCAGCACATCAGCTCCGCGGCTTGCAGCTCGTGATGAAAAAAAGCGTGCAGCGCGCGTGCGCGATAGTGCGGCTCCTTGAGCGCCTCGAGCTTGGGCGTGCGCTCACCGCGCCGCGCTTGGCGAAACTCCGGCGGACGCCCGGGCGCAGCGAGCCGCACCGGCACGGCGCGTTCACGAAACTGCGCGGGCACGGGCGGAGGCGCGATTTTCAGGCGCAGATCCGTCGTCAGCACGTACTCGGCGGCCCACGCTTCCACGTCGGGAAGTGGCGTAGAAACGGGCGCGTTCTCGGTCACGACGCTCACGGTTTTACCGGCAAAAGCGGGCGCGTCAACTCGCCGTAGCCGCGCGCGCGGGGCCGTGACATGCCGCACGCCGTCAATGTCCGAAGTGCCGCCGCTCTACGCTTGCTTGCCGCCCCCCGGTCCCGACGCGGGCGCCGCGCTGGAAGGCTTTTTGCGCTACGCGGAGAACGCGGGGCTCACGCTCTACCCGCATCAAGAAGAAGCCATCTTGGCCGTGATGGCGGACAGCAACGTGATCGTGCACACGCCGACGGGCTCGGGCAAATCCTTGATCGCGTCTGCGGTGCACTTCAAGGCGCTCTCGGAGAATCGGCGTTCGTTTTACACGTGCCCGATCAAGGCACTGGTGAGCGAAAAATTTTTTGCGCTCTGCCGCGAGCTCGGGCCCGAGCACGTGGGCATGATGACCGGCGATGCCACGGTCAATCGCGACGCGCCGGTGATCTGCTGCACGGCCGAGATTTTGGCCAATATGGCGCTGCGCGACGGCGAAGACGCGGACGTCGATTACGTCGTGATGGACGAGTTCCATTACATCTCGGACAAGGAGCGCGGCGTGGCGTGGCAAGTGCCGCTGCTCACGCTGCCGCACGTCCGCTTCGTCTTGATGAGCGCGACGCTCGGGGACGTGAGCGCGTTCGAGAAATTGTTGCTCGCGCGCACGGGTGTGGAAGTCGTGACGGTGCGCTCTGCGCATCGCCCGGTGCCGCTTCATTTCGAGTACCAAGAGAAGCTGCTGCAAGAAGCTACGCAGACCTTGGTCAACGAAAACAAAGCGCCGGTCTACATCGTCAACTTCACGCAACGCGGCGCGGCCGAAGCCGCGCAGAGCCTGATGTCGCTCGATTTTTCGAGCAAAGAAGAGAAGAAGCAAATCGCCGAGCTCCTCCGCGGTGAAAGCTTCAAGAGCCCGAACGGCAAAGAGATGCAGCGGCTCTTGCGCCACGGCATCGGCATCCACCACGCCGGCCTCTTGCCGCGCTATCGCTTGCTCGTCGAAAAGCTCGCGCAGCGCGGCATGCTCAAAATCATCTGCGGCACCGACACGCTCGGCGTCGGCGTGAACGTGCCGATCCGCGCCGTGCTCTTCACCAAGCTGTGCAAGTACGATGGAGAGAAAGTGCGCATCCTCAGCGTGCGCGATTTTCAGCAAATCGCCGGCCGCGCCGGCCGCAAAGGCTTCGACGAAGCGGGCTACGTGGTCGCGCTCGCGCCGGAGCACACGGTCGAAAATCTGCGCCTCGAGGCCAAAGCTTCGGCGAAGAACGGCAAGAAATTCGTGCGCAAAAAGCCGCCCGAATGGGGCTACGTGCACTTTGACAAGGC